>Ga0307508_10002270_pt1 | contig 20499 bp, 22 predicted proteins | sample 9_EM_MG_FD_203089 | JGI IMG/M metagenome (GOLD analysis project Ga0307508, IMG submission 203089) | Populus trichocarpa ectomycorrhiza microbial communities from riparian zone in the Pacific Northwest, United States - 9_EM | ecosystem: Host-associated > Plants > Roots > Unclassified | place...
CGATTAGTGGGGATTCTTTAGAAAATTAATTTTTTGAGACTTACCGAACCTTCCTCAATGCATTCTCCTCGGTCGCGCGAACTTTTATGGCGATCTGGTATGTGGTTGTTGAGGTATCGTGAATTTGTGTGGTGGGGTGCGACGCCAACGGGGTGTCCGGTTAATGGGTAGTAGCCGGGTAACCCCTACAGTACGTTAGTACTTGCACGTGACATATTAGATAAAACTACTAGTGCCATCTGTCCAACAGCGAGGATGGGGGACGGACGCCGTCCTCCCCATCATGGACGGGAAGGACTATCTCAGTACGGATCGTCGAGAGTTCAGATGGGACTGTCAAAATCCCGTCCGGACGGCGTGCACGGCTGTCCAGACCGGACTATGCAGAACACTGAAGTACATAAATTTTCATTTAGTTTCATATATGCTCTCGAAGCTAGTTGGAGTGCAGCGATTGAAGAGTTTGTTACCCTCGACTGTCTCAATACTATCTGTACCCTAATAGTGGCAGTGAGCAATAAGGATCATTTTGTACTCTGAAAAGAATCTTCTAATCTAGCAGACATAGCAAGTAGCCGCAGCTCGAGTTTCAGATGAGATCTAATACTACTGTGAATTTGATTTGTTGGGACACAAATTGCATGCCCAATACATAATTTTTGTTCTAAAAGTCGGAGTGCTATAGTGCTAGATTCACAGGGATAAAGGACGCTTTTTTGAGGCTGTGGTCATTGGAAGATTATCACCAGCCGGATCAGAGCCTCCAGGCGGTTGCATCTATCATGGTCTTCATTGTATAGTTGTGTGATGATGATGATGGACTGACAGAGTACGGTATTTGTGACCCTAAGCCGGGTGTAGACATATAGGAGGATTTCATACAGGTGCATGTTTGCTCATTGCGGTACGTTACCGGACGGCAGCATGCTGAAACAGCACCTTACCGGACGCAACTCACCGGAACGGCACGTTGCCGGAGGACAGCGGGCCGGCTGCCAGAGAGCTGCGCACCGCCGAAAGCAGAAGGGTGACTGCGCAGGAAGGGCTTGGCAATGGGTATATAAGAAGCAAGCTCCTCCCGCTCGTAGATAGAAGGACATGACTTTCTTCTTCTCTTCTTTCTTGTCCCCATTGTGTGACAATTGGTAGCAACACCGAAACCAGTCGATTGATCACCAGGACCATTCCAGTCCACCAGAAACCTTTTCTTTTCGCTGAGTCCTAGCTTCCGCCCCACTTCCCGATCCCCCCTGCTCCCCCCCGTCCCCCACCCACCACCACTCGTTCCTCTCTCGCCCCCAGTCATTTTCCTCACCATACGTTCCAACCCGTCATTCGACCCTTCCCGTCAACCCCCTCGTTCGACCCTTCCACTCGACCCTGTCAATTCGACCCTGTCGTTCGACCCTTCCACTCGACCCTGTCGATTCAACCCTGTCGTACGACCCTGTCAATTGGGCCCCGGAGCACTGCTCTACATATGAACGATCCCCGTGGGTGGCAGCAGCAGCGTCGCCCCCGCCCATCCCACTCGGAACGGGAACTCAGACGCACTTCTACTCAGGTGAATCTGCTCGCTAACCGGCTGCCACAGGTTAACTAGGACTTTCTGAACCTAGCCAGATTGCAGCTTGACGCTTTCAATCAGCTACAACGTGAAGGCCGTGAGCAGAGCCGTGTTCCTCGCCCCTCTGTGATGGAGCTGTACACTTCTCACACCTTCTCACGCTCTCGTGCCCGCATTCGCTCTCCCTCACCGCCAAGGGTTCCAGACGGCTACAGGGAGAGATCCAGTCTACGCCAGTCAGGCATCCGTACCCCACCTACTCCCCGCCATCCGTCTTCATCCCCTGACCCTCCAAGGGAGGACTCGGAGACACTGCCGGACGCTCCAGAACAGCATTCACCTACACCGTCAGTTATCGGCTGGGATTCTTACCTAGCTGAGAACCAACCGACCAGACAGACTACAGACCGCTACGTTCCCGAGTACACAGAGCGCACCCGGTTGCCAGCAAGGCATCCTCACGCACCAGAGAGGCCTCGTCAGTGAGGAAGTTTCAACAGCCACAGCAGACAGCCCCACCGCGGCAGACAGCCACACCACCGCGGTCAACAGCGTAGAGGAAGTTACCATCATGAAGCCGAAGGAACCGCTCCCTTACGGGAGGATGCTACCAGTAGTGTCAGAGGCCGAGGCAGAGCTAGGGGTAGAGGCCGTGGAGGACAGCGCACTCGTTCGCTACACGAACGCATCAGTTTCTAGGCCGGTCAGCCCTACGAATTCGGGCATTTCTATTCCACAAGAGATACAGAGAAGTTTCACCCTTCTAGCCCGCTACTACACTTCTCCCAACACCCTCTCCCACTCCCATTGTCACTTCTCTCTTAGCTTTCCTCGACAATTTCATCACTGATAGCATTGCTCCTACTTCCTTTCATACATTTACCACTCAGAATCTATCCGCTATTGAGGATTTGCTGCTGATCGATACCCTCTGCTGGGCACATTCCGAAGGAATTCCCTTCTCGGCTCAAAGACCGTCAGAACAAGGGCCGTCTGTACACCCTGTTCATCAGGCACAAGGACGGTCTATACAACCTGTTCATCAGGCTCAAAGACTGTCAATACGAGGACCGTCCGTACACCCTGCTCATCAGGTACAAGGACTGTCTATACAACCTGTTCATCAGGCTCAAAGACAGTCAATACAGGGACTGTCTATATAACCTGTTCATCAGGCTCAGCAGCTGTCCATACCGCCTGCCCAGCAGACTGCGCACTGCTGCCTGCAGATAGAGTACAAAATCCCCGCTGGTATTAGCGCCGTACCCGGCTTGCCAGGTACTGTTCTCATTCCTATCCAGGTAGAGAACTCAAGCAAGAAACGCAACGTTCGGCTTCAGCTAGTACGACCTCAGCTCGATCAACAACAGCTTATCCGGCCAATCGAGCACACTGCCCGCTCGAGATCAGGAGCCGCTAGTACCAGAGCTATTTAGACATACCAGATGCTCCAGACACCATGTCCGGTAGTGGCAGGATGTTGAAACGGAGGGAGTATAGTCCTGCTGGTTCACTGAGTGAATACGAAGATGAGATACTAGCTGGCCAGCCTTCGGAACCTCTTACCATTGAGGAAACATGTTCCGAAGTTGCTCTGGGAAAGCAGCGTGAGGTTTCCCATCTCGCACGCCATGGATACAGGCAGCCATCAGTCATTCCTGAGTCAGAAGATGATGATGCAATGGAAGGAATACGTCACGCTATTGAATAACCTCCCAGCAGCCCAATGGCTAGACCAGGAGAATGCCATCAGTCACCTGAGAAACCGCCAGACGCTTCGGTTGCTGTATCACAAATGACACAGCCCGTACAGTCACAGCAGTATCTTCCGATACAACAGTACATACCAACGCTACCAGCGCAGTATTTTCCGCAACAGCAGACAACACCACAGCAGCACCCGGCACTACAGCAGCAACTGGTACAGCAGCAACCAGTCCAGCAGCAGCAACCAGTGCTACAGCAGCTGCCGGTGCCACAGCAGCTGCTATCGCCACTACAGCCACCACAGCAGTATCTGCCACAGCAGTTTCTACCACAGCAGTATCTGCCACAGCAATACGCTATGCCACAGTACCCACTGCAGCAACCTCAGCCTCAGCAGTACTTGCCACAGCAGTATACACCACCGCAGCAGTATGCGCCAATACTACAACAGCCACAGTCCACTGCGGCGTTGGAAAATATTGCCGCTCAGATGGCAAATCTTGCAATGACTTTGAGCCGCAACCAAGGAACCATCCAGGTAGAGGTTGCTGACCTACGGAATGCACCTGCCAGTAGACATGTTCCTAGGGAGTCTGAGGCTCCAGCTCTAAAGCCTGTGGATGTGGCCACCTTTGAGCCCAAGAACCAGTCGGATTCTGATGCTGCATCACGATTCATCGACTCTATCCACGATGCCATCTCACCCTATGGAGAAGCATGTACCCGTGTCATTCTTTGACATTGTTGCAAAGGGCCAGCTGCGGAAGATTGGGTCGCAGGAATGTCAGATGATGACCGCATGCTTCTCCATACAAACTGCCGGCACTGGATTGACATGCTTGAGAGAGATTTCATGCCGTACCTTACATCCAGACTGTCAGCGGCACGAGCAGAAACCTTCCACTGGAACCAAGATCGTACTCTGGCGGAAAATGTTGTCAAGAAGCTGCGTCTCTTACGAATGGCCAACATCACGAACGATGACGATGTTGTCGAAAAACTCCATCGTGGGTTTATCAGCACACCTAATCTACATCTACACCTTGACAAGTACGTTGGCGAAAGAGGTAACTCTGTTGCAGAATATCGACGCGCTGTCGGACATCTTCAGAACTCAGCCAGACGAGAGGGTGATATGCCATTGGCTCATCCACATCTCGGTACGTGCCGTCCTCTCTTCCGTAAGTCGGTTAGACCACGTGCTTAGTTTTCTGACCCAAGACAGGGAACGCCTGCAAGCACACCAGCCATCGCAAGCGTGCGAGATATCAGAAGCTCAGCCCCCGCTGTTTCTGGCTCTTCCTCACGTAAGTTGCTACAAGAGCGTCTACGCAAGTGCAGAAATTACCCAGAGTATGGAGATGGCGAGCATTGGGATTGGCAGTGTATCAATAAGAGAAGCACGAGTAATGAAGTGAAACGTGCCTACTACGCTGAACCTCTTGATCATGAACCTACCGATAGTGATGAAGAAAATATGACCGATTGGTTGTTTGATGAGCTTGAGCCACAGACGGATCTGGAGAAAGAATACGAACATGCTCAGAATGCATATTTCACTATCCGATACCAGGAGGAGAATAGACTTGGGTTTCTAGGTACCCACAAGTCCACCCGAAAGAGAGCTCAAGTCTCTGCTGTGACTTGCAGAAACTGTGGTACCAGCTTTTCGTCAAATAATAAACTGCACAGGCACCTGCGAGATCCTTGCCGTTTGAACAGTGACCCACAGCATGAAACAGTGCCTACTGTTGTAGTAGAGTCCAAATCCGTCATTCCCGCTGATCCAACTGATGGCCTTGCCGATTTCCACTATGCCCAGGTATTCTGGTATGTCACACCAGGTACCAATCCACACATCAGCTGTGTCGATTCGGGTTTTGGCAATTCGGCGATCGACGATGAACTTCAGTAGCGACTATATCCGGACACACCTCACTTGCCATTGCCGTATCCCTGAGTGCTCAAAGGACTAGGAGGAGCAGAATGCACAGTGACACACATAGTTCTCCTCACTATTTACATGAAAGGAACAGACGGGCGATACACTCAACTCGTCAGGCCTTTCCACATCTTCAAGAAACTTTCAGTTCCACTGCTCATCGGGAACGACATAATGAAGCCAGAAAAGTTCGATCTGCTTTACTCAACCAACTGGCTACGTATTGGTGCCTGTGATAGTATTTGCGTCCAAATCACGGTATACTCGGGCTCAAAGTACAGCCGGGTTCCCGTACACTGCACTGAAAGTATAGTCATACCTGCCAGTTCCTCCGTAGTAGTCGGTGTCAAGTTCGGACGGGTACTCGAGCGGAATCAGGATTATCCGTTCGCACCACTGCATAGTCGTTCGGCAGTGACAGGCACCGGAGCTTCCCATGCTGTCGTTCGGCACTACCAGAAGAGCCTGCTATACACAAACTTCGAAGCCATGCTGCTCACAATATTTAAGGGTTTGGTTCTTGGTCATGTTCGTTCCTTGGAGACCTCGGCAAGTTTAGCATGGCTGGATGCTTCGAATGACATTAAAGCCCTCTTTGGAGTTACGTGTAAATCTTCGTTAGCGTTCACTGCTACAGAGGTTTTTGACCCCCACCAGACTGATGGGTTGCCTGTTTCCAATGGCCCCAGGCATGAGCTTCATGGCACCCTCCGAGGTGAGCCCAGGCCACAGCCCGTACCTACTCTTTCCAACCACACCATACTGGATGGAGAGTACTCCTGCACTAGTGAATCCTTCGGGACTCTGCAGTGGCTCCTTCAGGAGTATGTGCCTCAGTACGAACATGAGCTTCCGTGGTACATCAAAGTTCCTGACAAAGCTACGTCTACATGCAAACAGGTCATCGTCGACACAGAAGATGACATTTCCCCCGCACAAATCGATGCACTACAAAGCCTTGTTCGGAGGCACCGTAATATCTTCAATGATATTATGGGATACATGAGGGAAACCGAGGAAGACTGGCTACGAATCGAGGTACTGCCAGAGTTTGAAGTCAGCCTCAAGCCAACTGGGCTGTATCGTCTAACTGCGTGTGGGCATGCAGCTCTTGACGAACAATTCAACCTAAATCGAGAATATGGACGAATGGCCGCATTGGACAAGCCAAGTCCATGGGATCTGAAGGTGTTCATTGTTTATCGTGGCACCAAGGCTCAGCCGTTTGTCGATATGCGCAAACTGAACACTACAATGATTGGTGATACCTATCCGCTGCCACAGCAGCAGGAAGTCATCCAGGTGATACAGGGTATGCGCTGGCTGGGATCAGCTGACATCACATCCACCTTTTATCAGCACCTGATCTACCCAGCCCATCGATACCGTACAGTCATCTCTACCCACATGGGTGTCACGAACCTGGCGCGACAGGCTCCTTGGCGCTGGCGCCGGTGCTGCTCTCACCCTTGCTGCGCTATGGCTCGCCCTCGTCTCCGCGGCCGCAGCTGCGGTCATCCTCTGCGCTTAGAGAAGCGCCTCGCCCTATCTCCGCGATATCGCTCCGGTAGCGATATCCCTCAACGACTCCACCCGACCGCCGGCCGGTCCAGGTCCTTCTCCTTTGTCTCCCGTTTATTATGCTTGCGCGTCCATTCTCCCTGTCTGCTATGTTTGTTGTTTCCCGTTGATTATCCTTGCGCGTCCTTCTCCGGTCATCGTTACGTATGTTGTTCCTCATTGATTATGTCCGCGCGTCGTTCCTCTGTTGCCGTTTCCCCTGTGTGTGTCTGCCTTGCTTTACTTGCGCGTCCTTTCTCCTGTTGTCTCGAGTAGAGTGTTGGCCACACGGCGGCCGAGTGCGATCATATGTTTCCCTTGGGCGCGACAAATGAGCCATGATGAGGAACTGTGTCAGTCTTGCGGGCAAGCTGTGATTCCACAGATGGACGGAAAAGTATATAAGGAGCGCGGGGTAGCTGGTCTGGAGATTCTTTCTCCACGCAATCTATTATCTCTCTCCACCAACTCCTACTTCTACCTTCCCGTGAAACCGGCGCTACGACCGAAACCCCGAACCGAGCGACCGTGCTACAGTAAAGACCCTCGAGTGGCAGTAGACGAAGACAATGGAAGACTGGGAGTTAGAGTCTCGGCAGCATAGACAGGGCTACGCCGAGGGACATCCTCAGACTTCACCCGAACCAGAGAGGGAAGTACTTGCCCGCGCCAGTGAGCTGAACGAACACAGCCCGAGAGCCGAACTACAGGAAAGACCTACCGTGTAGGCACGCCGATAAACTACGTTGCCTGTCAAGCCCCAGACAGTGCGAGGAAGTCAGGATCTTGACGCTAGATTGCGTCTCCAAATCGACACCTGACATAGTGGACAATCCTCGAGAAGGAAAAATAAGTCACCGTGGATCGACCAGACCCAGAACACGAGTTCGAGGTAGACGCCCTCGACCCCAACACCTTCGACCTCGGGGAGATCCGAGCAGCCCCAGACGACGCAGGCATCCCAAGCCCGGTAACCCCAGAACCACAATCCCAGCCCGAGACCCCCGACACCCCTGAACAACAAAAAAGAATGACCAAAGCTTCAGGGACTAGCGGCCCGGACGTCATGCAAGCTCTCCTACAGGAACTCATCGCAAAACGAGGACGAGGCGATAGAGCCAGTCAGCTAAAGATCGAAGACCCGGAACTATACTATGGAGATCGCGCCAAGCTCCGAGCCTTCCTGGTACAATGTGAACTAAAGTTCAATTGCGAAGCACACCGATTCCAGAACGATAGCGGAAAGGTCCATTATGCAAACAACCGGTGTCGAGGAGCAGCGTGGAAATGGATCCAACCCTCCATCACCCAGGGGAGAAGCAGCTTCGCCACCTGGGAAGATTTCAAGATGGCCATCCACCGCGCATTTGGCAAGATTGACGCAAAGGAAGTCGTCAGGGTGAAGTATATGAAGATAGAGCAAGGAGCCCGATCAACAGCGCTGTATTGGGCCGAATTCCAGAACATCATCGCGGACCTTGACTACAACAACTCCGCCTACATCGACAAATTCGATGCCGGCCTCCCAGAACGGACCCAGACTCAGCTCGCGATGCTACCCACAAAACCGACTACTATCACTGAATATGCTAACAGAGCTATCGAAATCGACAACAAACTATACAACATCCGTGCGAGACGCACCAAGGGGCCGCCCCAGACCGGGCTGTCACACATATTACCCCACGCCGAAAGAACAAGAGAACACGCCCTGCCCGACCCCGAACCAATGGACCTAGACGCCACAAGAAGATTCCGGTTCGCAAAACGACCACAGCAGGCATCAGCGCCACGGCCTCCCACGAACTGAGAATGCTACAATTGCGGAAAAGCAGGACACTTCTCAAGGTAGTGCCCGCAACCCAAGAAAAACACCAACAGACACCCATATCGAGCTGCAGCAGCCACCTACGAAGAACAACAGGAAGAAACAGCAGAAGAAGAACCCGAACCGTCGGGAAACGACAACCCTCGGGAATAAGTGCCGACAACCACCACCCGAGGGAAATACCTGTTGTTGAACCCGAAGAAGACCCTCCGTACCTGGTATGAACTGCCCGATACGACAGCGAGGAAAAAATTATGATCAGAGTACGAATCCAGGGGACAGATGGGAACGAGCGCTCCACTACTGCCCTGGTAGACAGTGGGGCATCAGAAAACTTCATCGATAAAGCATATGCGGAGGCCAGTGGAATACCTATGCAGCAAAAAACAACGCCAAGACGAGTATTGACAGTTGATGGAAGTGAGGTCACCGGCAGGCCGGTAACCCACGACACTCAAATCCATCTAACTATCAACCATCACGAAGAAGATATCCGGCTACACTGCATCACGATCGGAAACGCCCCGATCATCCTGGGACTCCCGTGGCTCAAACTCCATGACCCAGTAATAGGATGGAAGAATCACACCGTGAAATTCCACTCCGACCACGATGCCGAGAAATGCCTACCCAGTTCACCAAGTGCCAACACAGTCCCGGAAGAAAAGGCAACGGAACAATACTATAAGAAGACACCAGCAGAGGAAGAAAACTGGGAAATCGGAGAAACAGACCCATGGGAGGTATGCCAGACGGTAATCGACAAAATCAAACAAACCTCCAGAAAGAGCAAAAACCCGATCCCCCTAGAATATCACGAATTCCTCGATGTATTCGCAGAACAGGAACCAGCGACACCCCCGCCTCACCGAACGCAGGATCATCACATCCCACTGGAGGAAGGAAAGACACCCCCATATGAGCCACTGCGACCCCTGAACGAGGACAAAATGAAAGCCCTAAGAGAGTACCTAGAGATCAACGAGAAACGAGGATGGATCCGGAAATCCACCTCCCCGGCCGGAGCCCCAATACATTTTGTCAAGAAAAAGGATGGAGGATTACGCCTGTGTGTGGACTACCGACGACTGAACGAAATCACGATCAAGGATGGAACACCGCTGCCGCTGATCGGCGAGTCCCTCGACCAACTCTCCAGCGCCACCATCTACACCAAGCTCGATATACGAGATGCGTACTACAACCTCCGGATTGCAAAGGGCGACGAATGGAAAACCACGTTCCGAACTCGATATGGGCTATACGAATATCGCGCCATGCCATTCGGACTCACCAACGCCCCAGCATCTTTCCAACGATGGATGAATGAGATCCTGAGTGACTATCTCGACATCTTCTGCGTGGCATATCTGGACGACATCCTGGTCTTCTCGTCCGACGAGGAAACACACCAGAAACATGTCCGGGCAGTACTCACACGAGTACGGGACACCGGACTAAAGCTGAAAGCCTCTAAATGTGAATTTCATGCCACAGAAACAGAATATCTAGGATATGTCATATCCCCGGAAGGGCTGAAAATGGACGAGGAGAAAATCCGAACAATCAGAGATTGGAAGGAACCAACCAACGTCAAAGGAGTGCAAAGCTTCCTAGGCTTCGCCAATTTCTACCGACGGTTCATCAGGGACTACAGCGAGATCACGGCGCCCCTGTCCTCCCTCACAAGGAAGGAAAAGGCATGGGAATGGGGTGACAAACAGCAAGAGGCATTCGGAACACTCAAAAGGGCAATGACCATGGAACCAATATTGCAACACTTAGACCCGGAACAACCCGTCACCATTGAAACAGACGCCTCAGATTACGCCATAGGAGCAATCTGCTCACAACCCAACGAAAAGGGGATCCTGCACCCCGTGGCGTATTACTCGAGGAAACTCAAGGACCCGGAACGCAACTACGACATCCACAACAAAGAACTACTGGCGATTGTGGAGACCCTGCGCAAATGGGATACCTATTGTAAGACAACGTGACCAAAAATCACGATCCTCACTGACCACAAAAACCTCGAATACTGTGACACTGGAACGTCCAGTCAACATCGGAGTGACGGTATTATTGAACTGGTCAGGTTTCTCGATAGTCACGAAGGAGATGGGGCGCGCGCGGTCTTCCCCGGCATTCAGTTATTATACAGGAATAACACCCCCCATGACAATCCTTCCAAGCTCGCCCACCGTTAAGGGATTTACAGCGAATAATCTAAGGGGTTCGGTTCGATATCTGCGGCGCCCGCTGGCTGCGGCTTGAGCGCCGGATCGCACGCGGCTCCGCGGCAATGGCTTGCTCGATGGATAGCTCGTGTATCGCTTCGGCGGATGGTTCGGATCGAGACGGGCCTGGTGTATTGCCCGACCGCTCGCTCGTGGCGCTTTGGCGGATCGTCCGGATTGAGACGGGCCCAGCATCTTGCCCGACGGCTCGCTCGTGTATCGCTTCGGCGGATGGTTCGAGGCGGGCCCAGCATCCTGCCTGACGGCTCGCTCGTGTCGCTTCGGCGGGTGGTTTGAGGCGAGCCCGGTGGCTTGCCCGACGGCTCGCTCGTGTGTCGCTTCGGTGGGTGGTTCGATGAGACGAGCCCAGCGTCTTGTCCGCAGGCTTGCTCGTGGCGCTTCGGCGGATCATCCGGATTGAGACGGGCCCGGCATCTTGCCCGACGGCTCGCTCGTGTATCGCTTCGGCGGATGGTTCGATGAGACGAGCCCGGCGTCTTGCCCGGCGGCTCGCTCGCGGCGCTTCGGCGCAATGGTCGGATCGAGACGGGCCAGGCGTCTTGCTCGACGGCTCGCTCGCGGCGCTTCGGCGGATGCCAAATGGCTCGCGCGACAACTGCCTCACGGGTAAGATAAGGTAAGGAATATGCTCACACACCAGACCCTCCCGGGTGCGGGCTGGAGCCCGAAGCTACTCGTCCTGGTCGGTCTGACAATAGGATCCACCCAATGGTATCACGGACCGCGCCATTCCCTCAGCTTATAGCTGGGTTCAAGTCACGACCCCACGTCAGCCCTTGGCTACGGCCTCGGGGATTATACCCTCAACGGTGGTCCTATCCGTGCCGACCGATGTGTTGCCCATCAGACCTTTCCTATCTCCCGCCTAGACTCTCGAGCCCCTCACGTATCCTTCCGTCTCCTTCCTGATCCACTGTCGTCTCACTCGCCGCGCTTAGGCATATCTGCGCTTCGGCGGATGGTGCGACGCATGCCCGGCGGTGTGCCAGACGGCTTGCATATATCGTTTCGGTTCGGCGGATCGTCTGACGCTTCGGCGACTGCCAAACGGCTCGCTCGACAACTGCCTCACAGGTAAGATAAGGTAAGGAATATGCTCACACACCAGACCCTGCTGGGTGCGGGCCGGAGCCCGAAGCTACTCGTCCTGGTCGGTCTGACAATAGGATCCGCCCAATGGTATCACAGACTGCGCCATTCCCTCAGCTTATAGCTGGGTTCAAGTCACGACCCCACATCAGCCCTTGGCTACGGCCTCGGGGATTATACCCTCAACGGGGGTCCTATCCGTGCCGACCAACGTGTTGCCCATCAGACCCTTCCTATCTCTCGCCTAGACTCTCGAGCCCCTTGCGTATCCTCCCGTCTCCTTCCCGATCAACCGTCGTCTTGCTTGCGGCGCTTGTAGGAGCGCTCGTAGGATCGCTCGTAGGATCGCTCGTAGGATCGCTCGTAGGATCGCTCGTAGGGGGATGGTTGTTGACTCGATGTCTTCGTGACTGGTAGGTGGTCCATTGATGATTGACCGTTCTGTGGTTCATGGTTCCGCTGATGATTCCGATTGATCATGTTCCTCCTCCTTCGCCCGCAGCGAGGAGTCGTATAAGTATTCGGCTCAGCGAGGTCACGTGCTGTGGGGAAATTACCCCTCGCCGCGACGTGAAAACTCTTTGCCTTGGCACTAGATTTCCTCAGCGTAAAGAGGATAACTCTCGATTGGGTCAGACAGTAGTGCTTTTCCCATATCTCCCCGAGAGTGGCCAGAGCAGGTGCCTCTCCTTAAGTCCTCTCGTCGTGATTGGGTGATGCGATTGGGTTGGGTGCGGGGTTGATTTCGTTACTCGACCGGAGCCGGCAGCAACGAGCCCTCAACCGTACCAGCTGATCCTTCTCGGCCGCAACGGGCACCAAGGTATAGCTCCGCCCCATATCGCTCCCAACAGACTCTCGAACTGTTCCTGAGGTGCGGTCCAGTAGCGGCGTTTGCACTTTCCTGAATCACGAGCTGGTACTTGGTCCGGGGGCTACCCAGCACTACAGGATTGGCTTGCAGACAAGCCTCCGCTCCAGTATTCGTTCAACTTGACGTCCCCACCCTGGTGCGGCGTGTGCCCTGCCTCATAATCGTTGTAAGCATCTCGGATAAGTGGGGATACGCTCACGCTGTCGAGCGCTGGCAGCGCCCAGAGTTCATCGCCATAATCGGGTGTCAGTGACAAGGATGCGAGTGGTAGCATGATCCCTCATGTCTCTCGACCACGGGGTGCAGCTGTATCGCCTCGGGCCTTCGAGCCGTATGCGACGATACAGCGATTCCCAACTCGTGGTGTTGTTCCTCTGGAAACAACTCCACTCCTATTCCGTGACCTAGACTCGCAACTCCTTGCGTTCCCGTTTCCTTCCGATTGCTTGTCCTTATGATGACCACCAAGGTTGTCTTCCTCCGCGGCAGCGCTTGCGCTTTCCTGGTCTGCGCCGGTGCTTGGCCCAGGGACCTCCTGGTGCCGCAGAGTCGGTTGACCCGAGCCGAGCCCCGCCAGCATTGGTTGCCCGGTCTCGGTATGCCGTCCTAAGACCGTGTGACGAGTTTCCGATACCTTCCTGCCCTGTCCGTATCCGAATGTCCGACCCGTAATATTTAGGGTGTAACAAATACTGGAAAACAAAGAAGGATCTCAACTTGCAACAAGCCCGATGGGGGGAGCGATTAGCCAACTACGACTTCATGATCAAATATCGACCTGGGAAATTGGCCGGCAAACCAGATATCCTCACTAGAGAGTCAGGAGACTCTCCCTGGGAAGGGGATATGAAGCATCGGCAGAACCATGGCTGAATCTTGCAACCCGAAAAAGCGTTCGAAGCACTCCAGGCCAATACGACAGAAACCATCAACCTCGAGATAGACAAGGAACTCCTGAATGAAATCCGGACACTAAGTGCAGCAGATAAAGAGATCCAAGAAATCCGGAGGAAAAAGGCAAGTGGGACCACCCGCGACGGGAAGATCGCGCTAGAACTATGCGAAGAAAACAGTGGGTTGCTGATATATGACGGCCTCATATGGATCCCTGACAACGACACCCTGCGACTCCGCATATTAAGAGACCACCATGACGCGCAAGCTGCAGGACACCCGGGCCGAGCAAGAACCCTGGAACTTGTTAGCCTAAATTTCTACTGGCCAGGACAACGAAAGTACATCCACAGATACGTCGACCACTGTGCCACCTGCCATCGCATCAAGCCAATCCGACACGCGCCATTTGGACTGCTAAAGCCCCTCGAACTCCCACACAGACCATGGGACACGATATCAATGGACTTTATCACCGCACTGCCGATAAGCAACGGAAAAGACGCGTTATGGGTAATAATCGACCGCCTCACAAAGATGGGACACTTCGTCACCTGCCAGGGCACCATGAACCCCGAAGACCTCGCAGACCACTTCCTCCAACAAGTTATAAGACCCCATGGACTGCCAAGCAGTATTGTATCAGACAGAGGGTCCCTGTTTACCTCAGACTTCTGGAAACAAGTAACGGAAGCACTCAGGATATCACGCAACCTCAGCACAGCCTTCCACCCACAAACGGACAGACAAACGGAAAGAGCTAATGCCACCCTCGAGCAGTACCTCCACGCATACTGCAACTACCAGCAGGACGACTGGGAAAGGCTGCTGCCAATTGCCGAATTCTGCTACAACAACACACAAACCGAAACCACAAGAATAACCCCCTTCTTCGCCAACTATAGATATCACCCGTGTTTCCTACCAGACCTCGGCACTCGGAACGAGGAAACCCCGCAGGTGTCGGAAAATGTTACGGCATTAGGAAGGTTGCATGAAGAACTTCGAGCAGAAATCAAGGAAGCCCAAATGTCTCAAGCAGAGCAAGCCAACAAAGCACGACATCCGGACCCGGTGCTGAACCCAGGCGACAAGGTCTGGCTACGATGAAAACACATCCGAACCACCCGACCATCGAACAAACTGAACCACAAGCAAATAGGCCCGTACACCATCCTCGAGAAGGTAGGCTCAAGAGCATATAAGCTGGACCTACCGGCCACTGTCAAAATCCACCCAGTCTTCCACATCAGTCTCCTCGAACCCACAGCCAGCACCGAACCTATCCCAGGACATCACCAACCACCACCACCCCCCATAATCATCCAAGAACAGCAAGAGTGGGAAGTAGAAAAGATCCTCGACTCCCGACGCCATAGAAACCAGATACAGTATCGAGTCAAGTGGACTGGTTTCCACGACCCCGATCGTACCTGATACCACGCCCGCAATTTCGAAAACTCTCCCGATCTCGTCCAGCAATTCCACAGGGACTACCACAAGAAACCCGCCCCCCAAAACTAAAATGTCTACCACTGCCACTGTCGACCCCAATGAAGGCTGGACCTTCGCGGACCACAGCCACACCGCCGATTTTTCCACCACGACCCCCGCCGATAACGAACAAACCATGACCCAACCAACCAACGATTGGGGCCTTGCCGCCCAAGCCACAACCACGGACGGCTGGAACGTCGCCACAGCACCGTCACCACCCTTGTCTGCCGTAGGACAGCCCCGCCAGGACGACCACGCCTCCCTCTACTGGACGGCCTGCTACAACGACTACTGCAGCGTCCACCGACAGATGAAAGATAACAACTATTACCCCCACCAGAGCCGCCGTCCCCATCGAACGCAAATCTACGTCTGTTCGCTTCCTCACCCCAACGAATTGTTAGCAGTAACCCGTGAACAGCGCCTCAACCCCGTGAAAGCTTGTGCGGACTGGCACCGAGGAAAGCGGATCTGCCCTGACTGTCGGTTCCTCGTGAATCTCAAAAACCATCACCTCTGCTGCAGCGCTGCAGCCCCACGTGCCCCCTTGGCCGACATCACGCAGGAAGACCAAGAGAACGCCCCCCCCACCGAGGATCCGGCCGCCGCTGCAACGGTAGCCGCCGCACTGCAGGACGAACAACTCACCCTCCTGGGGGAAATTGTCACTATGATATATCAAACAACCACACAGGACGCACGCCGAAACCATGTCGTGCACCGAACGCTAGCGCAACGCATGAACGAATTCCATGACGCAGACCAATAGCAACTCCAGTGGATGGCCACCACGATGGAAGCCATCATCGCTGAGCAACAGCGAATGAACGAACAACTCCGAACCCGGCAGCAGGCTAGCCGACCCGTCCGCATCTTCCGTACCCCGATCCGCCGCCACCCCGTAACGCCGACACCCTGTAACGCCCCACGTGACCTCGCCGGAGCTTCGGTCTGGACAGGGGGCATACAGTCACAAACCTGGCGTGACAGGCTCCTTGGCACCGGCGCCGGTGCCGCTCTTACCCTTGCCGCGCTATGGCTCGCCCTCGTCTCTGTGGCCGCAGCCGCGGTCATCCTCCGCGCTTAGAGAAGCGCCTCACCCAATCCCCGCGATGTCGCTCTGGTAGCGATATCCCTCAACGACTCCACCCGACCGCCGGCCGGTCCAGGTCCTTCTCCTTTGTCTCCCGTTTATTATGCTTGCACGTCCGTTCTCCCTGTCCGCTACGTTTGTTGTTTCCCGTTGATTATACTTGCGCGTCCTTCTCCGGTCATCGTTACGTATGTTGTTCCTCATTGATTATGTCCGCGCGTCGTTCCTCTGTTGCCGTTTCCCCTGTGTGTGTCTGCCTTGCTTTACTTGCGTGTCCTTTCTCCTGTTGTCTCGAGTAGAGTGTTGGCTGCGCGGCGGCTGAGTGCGATCATGTGTTTCCCTTGGGCGCGACGAATGAGCCATGATGAGGAGGAACTGTGTCAGTCTTGCGGGCAAGCTGTGATTCCACAGATGGACGGAAAAGTATATAAGGAGCGCAGGGTAGCTGGTCTGGAGATTCTTTCTCCACGCAATCTATTATCTCTCTCCACCAACTCCTACTTCTACCTTCCCGTGAAACTGGCGCTGCGACCGAAACCCCGAACCGAGCAACCATACTACAGTAAAGACCCTCGAGTGGCAGTAGACGAAGACAACGGAAGACTGGGAGTTAGAGTCTCGCCAGCATAGACAGGGCTACGCCGAGGGACATCCTCAGACTTCACCCGAACCAGAGAGGGAAGTACTTGCCCGCGCCAGTGAGCTGAACGAACACAGCCCGAGAGCCGAACTACAGGAAAGACCTACCGTGTAGGCACGCCGAGAAACTACGTTGCCTGTCGAGCCCCAGACAGTGCGAGGAAGTCAGGATCTTGACAACGGGCAGGGAAGTTGTTAACGTATCCATAATGGGTGGGAAGACCTCGGTCCAGCATCAGCAGTGCCTAATGGATACGAGGCTGATTCAGCGATTGTCTTGGCGAGGAGCATCTTGTTACAATGATGACATCGTAATGTACGCACCATCATTTGCGGATTCCTCGGGATCGTCGATGAGGTATTCAGCATACTTGGGAATCTGGGTATTACGCTCAAGGCAAAGAAGTGCTTCTTGGGATTCCATTCACTGGAGATTCTCGGCTATCTTGTTGATCGGCTCGGGCTTACCACAGGAGAAGCCAAGGCAGACGCAGTGCAAAACATCCCCTATCCTGCTACTCTGTCACAGCTAGAGTATTTCATTGGCCTTATGAACTGGAATCGTCATCTGATCCCATACTATGCCCAGCGAATAGCTCCACTCCAGGCCTGCAAAACGCTTCTACTGAAAGGCGCACCACCAACATCACGTGGCAGGAAGGATTACAGAGCCCGAACAGCCGTACCTACCGACGCGAATCTGGTTCAAGCATACGACGATGTGAAAAATGCACTGGCATCTCGTCCCTGCCTGTATCATGTGGTTGATAATCTCCCGATATACACATTCGTTGATTCATCAAAGGAGTACGGAACTGACCTGGCCGTGTATCAGCTTACTGGCGATCCAGAAGTATACTCCAAGAACCACTTGGTTCCCTTGCACTTTATGTCAAAACCATTGACAGATGCAGAAACCAGATACTGGCCAAGCATTTGGAGATGTCAGGGCTTGTGTGGACAGCCAAGTGTATGCGCCCATATATGGAACGAGCATTTGTTACTTTCGTCACCGATCACCACAGTAACGTTGCCCTGTGCAAACTTTGCTGTGACTCGACTCAAGGGGAAGCAAGCATGTGAAGCACAGGTACAAGTGGAAGCCAACATACCTGCAGCTGCCACCACCAGTAGCACACCTACTCAGAAATCCCATAAGGATGCACTGCTGGAAAACGTCACCGACGTGATGGAAGGAATGGGTGTTGAGTTGGCCCCAGCTTACATGGATCAGCTCCGTTCAGCGACCCAGAACTCGCAGCATATGAGAGCTATTTTTAACACACTTAAGCTTGAGGGTATTCATGATCTGCAGCTGAAGGCGCTTACAATTCCTGCCACCTGTCAGTATGTGCTACGCGATGGGCTTCTCTATCTCATTAACCCCAGGGATAGGCGTTTACGCCTGGTGCTCAGCAGCCAGGAATTACGTAAGCAGCAACTGTCAACCGCACACGATGAAACGCATTGCGATTTCTACCGAACCTACAAGTGCCTTACTGGTTTCGACTGGCCATCAATGGCAAAGGATATCGCCACCTATCTCGCTCACTGACCCGCTTGTTTGGTGAACAAGCCAGCATGTCATAAGCCATATGGGAAGTTGTCACCAATAGTGTCACCGTCGGAACCATTTGATACAATCACAATAGATCTCATAATGGACCTACGGCCATGCAGTCGCGAAGGATCGGGCGATCTTTTTGACACCATAATGACGGGAGCAGACAAATTCAGCAAAGCTGCGCGCTTTATTCCTGGCAGAAAGGATTGGTCTGCAGTTGATTGGTCGAAGCATTTTTACAAAGACGTCATTTTGAACGGCTGGGGTTTCCCCCATACCATCATCTCTGACCAAGATAAGCGCTTCCTCTCTGGCTTATGGCAAGCACTACTCTCTCATACGGGCGTTAAGAGCCTTACCACAACAGCCTATCACCCAAATGCAGATGGACAGTCAGAGAGAACCAATCAGACGCTCGAAGTCATGCTACGCTACTTGGTGAATAGCAGCCAGTCCGATTGGTTAAGCAAGCTCCTTCTGCTACAGGCTGCCTGCAACAACATGGAAGCCGTATCAACTAAGAAGTCACCAAATGAGCTGATATATGGAAAGAAGCTTCGAACTGCACTCAAAGTGGCCACGGTTCCTCTGCGGACACCAGCAATGGCGATTCCATTGCACGAGCTCCGCACAGTTGCACAAGAAGAAGCAGCAACTGCTATTGCAATCGCGCAAAGGGCGATGACTAAGCAGTATGATGCAAAGCGAACCATGCTGGACTTTTCCACCGGGTATGCTTTCCTCCGTCTCAGTGCCGGATACTCAATTCCATCCACATGCAAGCACAAGCTGGCCCAATAACATTGGCCCCTTCAAGATCCTCGAAATCATCAGAAAGGGCAAGGCTTACAGATTGCAACTTCCACCACACTATGGAATCCACCTGGTGATTTCGGTCATCTATTTGGAACCCGTTCCGGTCCCAGGTTCCGATCCTTACAAGCGACCGGTGGCGATGAATGATGTAGCCCCAGTGGCAGGACCTGCAAGTGAGCCGGAATGGGAGATTGAAGCGATTGTTGGCAAACATTCCTCCAAGCGAGGGTGGAAAAAGAAGATCGAGTTCCTCGTCCGGTGGAAGGGTTACAGTCCAGAATGGGACTCTTGATACTCTGACGATGACTTACTGAACGCTCAGCAAGCGATCGCCAACTACAAAGCATCAAATTAAAAATAAAAATAATATAAAAAAAAAAAAAAAAAATTCCATAGGATAGAGGCTCACTAAGAAAGCCCAGGTTTTTCTGCAAGTCATTTCCGCAAATTTGTTTCTTTTTTTGCAAGATTGTTCTTTTCTGCAATTTGTTTCCTTTTTGTTAGATTTGATAGGATTTTGTTCCCCTTGCTAGTTTTTTCTGTTACAGGTGAACCATATTTGTTTCTGTTCTTGTTTTCAGAGAACCCTAAGGGCAGAGTTTGGGGCGATTGTGACCCTAAGCTGGGTGTAGACATATAGGAGGATTTCATACAGGTGTATGTTTGCTCATGGCGGTACGTTACTGGACGGCAGTATGCTGAAACAGCACCTTACCGGACGCACCTCACTGGAACGGCACCTTGCCAGAGGACAGCAGGCCGGCTACCAGAGAGCTACGTACCGCCGAATGCAGAAGGGTGACTGCGCAGGAAGGGCTTAGCAATGGGTATATAAGAAGCAAGCTCCTCCCGCTCGTAGATAGAAGAACATGACTTTCTTCTTCTCTTCTTTCTTGTCCCCATTAGAGAGATTCAGCCAACTTGATAAACCCCTGTTCTTGATAACAACTTGATGGTAACCGTGGCAACTGTGACCCCAAGTCACATATTTTGTCAACAATGGGTTATCAACTTGATAAAGTTATCCATGATAACGTACCATATGTTACACCCAGCGCGCTGGTGACACCCCAAGACATGCAATTAGTATGACTAGCCGGACTCAATCTGAGGATTGAGGCCGAGTGAGATTTCATGAGTGAAAGTCACAGGCTGGGGCGAGCTCTGA
>Ga0307508_10002271_pt1 | contig 20495 bp, 34 predicted proteins | sample 9_EM_MG_FD_203089 | JGI IMG/M metagenome (GOLD analysis project Ga0307508, IMG submission 203089) | Populus trichocarpa ectomycorrhiza microbial communities from riparian zone in the Pacific Northwest, United States - 9_EM | ecosystem: Host-associated > Plants > Roots > Unclassified | place...
CGCATAGAGCCTCCTTCAAACAATCAGATATTAAGGATGCAGAATACCGGTGTAGACGTGAATGAAATCAATGAAGCTGAGCAACTCAGGTGTGTACTTGACCTACGCCGACCTTCCAATTGTTCACACTGAAGATTTCGTCAGGGCCCTCGTGGGCGTAGAATTTGCTGTTGTACTAGATCAAGGGCCTTCACTGTTTATGATTCAAAAACGGCGTCGAGTCAGTTTCGATGAAGGTGAGATTGTTCGTCCCTCCCCTTCAAAGATGTGTCTAACGGCTGTCGTTACACCACAGCTCATCCTTTAGAAGCCTACTATATTATTAATAATCATATCCAGCAAGCACCCCCTTTGTATAATCTCTTGTCCACACGCCTTGTACGCCTGAACTACGTTCATCCGCCCCGCTGACCACTCATATATGCTCATGTTTTATGTATCAACCAGAATGCAACCTCTCATCTCCTTATGAATTCTATGTCTATATTGAAGAAGCAAATGCCTTCATTCACTCCAACAAAGGGTCACACCTGGCCCATCTTGTATGACCCCACGATGAAGGAGGGCTCGAAAAAGGCAGGGGGAGGGACAACCGTTGGAGGCAGCGTAGATGGCTCGGCGATGGATATTGACACGCCTACACCAGCTGGAGGGCCACAAGAGTCGCCTGTGCGCCCAGGCCAGGGTCATCCATCCTCATCTACTAACGCGGCGGGTCAGGTTAGCGTTACAGTGCCATTACTCAACGCTATCCGGACGACAGCCGCGCATGTTCAACGAAAAGCTGCTTCTAGGGCGCAACCGGCTGATGGTCAGAAAAGGATAATCAGAAGCGCGATGTCCATAGGATTGGCCATGTCTCCTTCGTCTCCTGACGAAGTTGTTGCATCCCCAACAACTGTCGCCGGTTCATCGGGACCCAACGTCCCCCAGTTGCATAAGATTAAGACAGAGGACGCCGCGACGCACGCCAGCGTCAGCGCGAAGCGAGTAACATCCCCACAAGCTGGTATGTCCTCACAGTTTTCTGGCGCGGATGGCGGGACCCCGGTTGGAGAACGCGCAAGGAAGAAGAAGAAACGTAGTAAGTACTGTTGTTCGATCGCACAAAGCCTGCTGGCTGGTGACCTCTTTCTACGCAGCTGGGACAAAAGACACCCAAACCCCATTATCGGCAGAGTCTCCGACGATGGGTCCAGCTTGAACTTGATCTCAGCCTTCAAGTTGAAAGAATATACTGTGGGCTCGAACCTTGAGATAAATTGATTTCCCGCCTCAGCTTTGTTATTCATCCCTCCGAGCCATCCGCCGCTCTTTCCGACGGTGGATCAGTGTATCGTCCCTCTTCGCAATCGACTTTTCGTCCGTCCAGATTGTGACATGAATTTCTCGCCTCGAAGAAAGCATCCAGGCCTGTTCCACGATAGTCGTTCATATATCAATCCCATCCCACTTCGGCATCGTCATTTCCAAGCCGCAGAAGCCCACTAGTAGATCATTTCCTGCCCTTGTGGCCAGCGCTGGCTCACGATGAGACAGGTGAGCGGGATCGTAGTTGGGTGTTGGACGTCCTCCCAATGCATCACGAATGCAATAGAAGGTATTGTTGAATGATGGATGGTTTGGACTCCGGAGGTGAAATGTATATTCTTCTCGGTGGCGCCTGGCAGCATAGATGCAGCACCAGCCTTGTATATTTTGCGCGTTGGCGTACACATCAAATTAATATTCGCAATCATGTGGCAGGCATATGACCACGTGATAAGCCTCTCCACACTCAGAATCAGATTGTTCACGACACTTCACGACTGTAGGCTCATGACGACGTCTCGTACTTGGAGCGGAGCCTCGCTTTCAGGGATATTCGTTGCACCGCTACCTCCGCGGGAGAAATTGCGCCGGTATGCGGCCTATCTGTCTCCTCTCCCAGCTTCGCAGAACGAGGGGAATCAAGCGACGCGACTAACGTGTTTTACTTATGCCTGCTTGTGCATTTAGATATAGCTGGCTTTTTGACATTTTCAGGGTTAGGGGATCAATCACTGCTCGCATTCTCGGGCCAGTTCTCACTTGCACGCTGTTCGCCACGGCGGTGGCTGTCGCCCACATTGTATACAAGCAAAACATACGCCTCACGAACCAAGTCATTCCTCTACTGTCAGTTGTCGTTGGCCTCATTCTCGTATTTCGGTAAGCAAAACAAGCAATTATTGAGGGCAGAATTCTGCAATGATTTATGCACAGAAACGGGTGAGCCCGAGCCAGTTCTCACATTAAACTTCTCACGAATAGGCGTGCGCCCCAATAAGGACCAGCTATGACAGATGGTAATTGTTCTGCTGTATTCGAGCTCTTAATCAATCCTTTTATTAGTCGTGTAGGTATGAAGGCAGCAAGGATTGGGAAACTCTGATATCTCATTCACGAAATCTTACGAGACACATGTGGATCAATGTTGGAGTTCCCGAACTAAAACCAGGCACTGTTACTGCATCTGCCGACTTGGGCGAGAGTCGGAAGGTTCGAGAGGAGAAGATTTGTGCCTTGCGCCTCATTGCAGCATACATTGTTGCTGTAAAACACCATCTCCGGGCGGAACCGGGCATAGACTATCCAGATTTCGACGGTCTCCTACCCGGGTATTTCTTGAGGTTCAGTCACGAAACGACCAACGTTCACGAGCACTCTGGAGCTTGGGAAAGTCCCGTTGACACCACTGGCACCACAACACCGCATCCCACTAGGATAATCGATGTAGGCACCTCCAAGACAATCGATGTGGATCAGAGAACTCCCCTGATGAAAGATCAGCACCATATTGTTCACTTCCACTCGTGCGCTTACAGTGTCATTCTGGCACCCGGCTCGAGATTTGACGATTTTCATAGTATTCGGTCTGCCCATGCTCTCTCCTTGCCATTGATGTTTGGTAGATCCTCCTGCCTTGTTACGCACATGCTTACATTTTTTTCAACATAGCATCGCCCACGAGTTAACTCGCCTCGCCCACAATTTCAAACGTAAAGGGTATCTCGACATAGTCGGTCCCGCAGGTGGGTCGAGCGACTGTATTGCGGGGCTAAGCGGGAAACTTACCAACGAGGATCATCAGGCACCAATGGTATGAACCTCTTGTAAGCTTATCATTCTGCATCTATCTTCCACATCCAGACGCCCCCATTCCATAGGATTCAGGGAATGGTTGCGCAACTTGCAAAGGCAAGCTTGTGATTTTATGATCTTTTTCTCCGCAAACTAACAGATTGAGCACTATATTAGATGGGTATGTTCGGCACTGATAACAGCCGCTATCGCTTTGGTACCAATGCGTCATTGATGTCCGACAGAACGGGTATTGAACACTCCTATTCCTGCATCCTGTTCGCTCCCTGGTTATGATTCGGGTAGCTTACTTGATTGCTTACGCCGCTTTATTTCCAGACGGGATTCACCTCAAACAGGTATTTTCATCTCGCCCTAACGGCCTCAGTACTAATTGAAGGTCTTGGCGCGCAGTGTGTTACGCTATGTATGTCGCCTTCTGGCTTGCAATGTCCTGCCTGACCCAGCAAACCAAAATCGTCATTACCTGCAGATCTCTTTACTTTGCCATTCACGCTGGTTAGCGACCTCGGATGGTTTATGATCCCAGGCTTGTACCATCCACTGTGCTAGATTGACCTGCTGAATCACCTTCGCTACACAGTGGTAACCGTTGTAAGTTTCACGCTGATGGGTATCGAGGGAATTGCGGACGAGATCGAGATGCCTTTCGGATACGACTATTATGACCTTCCCTTAGGTGTGTTGTAACGCAGTCCTTCATGCACACAAGGACGCGCCCCTTAAACCCTCACCTTGCAGACCGAATGTGCAAAGAGATCATAGCAGAGATTCAGTACACTATCGACAGATTGCCAGAAGGCTTTGAACCTTATGACCTCGACTAGCTTGCATCCCACAGACACATACATGTACATTTAGTCACCTCGGTTGAACCGAGGTCTCATCGGCTTTGGAAGCCAACCGTTGACGTGCGACGTTCCTGAATAGGTTTAAGAGACGGGCTTAGTGTGCGCTATACTATATCTCTCGTCTGTCATGCACGTCGCCGTGTATAATCAACACATCCAGGAGAGCATGTCTCGGTCTGTGGAAATGGATTACACGAGTATTAGACCGCTTTTGTCCCTGCACAACCATTCATAGTAGACTTAGAACCGCAGGAGGATGTGAACGCATGCATAACGTGGCTATCATCCGGATGCTTTGACAGTTTCGTCGTGTGCATTGAATTGAGCTCATTGCCTCGGGACACCACGAACACACGCAACTAGTATGATGGTCGTCGTGTATGTTGCTATTTTGTGCCGTCATGGGAGGATTGATTATCGTATCCATGTGGGATGTGGTGAAGATTCTGAGCTGACGATCCTGCTTGGTGAGAGGTGACACATCAGCGAGCGCACCATTGCTAGGATGGGCGACACATTGTTGGACCGATTGTAAGACGCGATTCGTAGCAATCCTTAATAGAAGAGCATCTGCCTGGCTGAAAGAATCTGTGCAGAAGCGTGACATGAAACAGACACCTGTCGCGTCGCAGTGAAGAATTACCCGCTTGCTCGCCATTTGACAATGATGACGAGGCGTGCTGCTGCTGGTCCCCTCAACAAGGACGATGAGCGATCCCACGGGATGAATTAGTCCTACGTCTAGACTGGATATATGCCGCCAGGACGAGAGGGGTTATCAAGGTTGAGAGCACGAAGGTTTTTACAAGACGTCACTGCGAGGGTGGAGCCTCACTACAGGATGCACGGCTGCATGACAGCTTCAAAGAGAGCTAACAACGAAGTCACAAACCGCGTGAATGCAACAAAGATTCGCATTGCTGCATCAGCGCGCAAGAATAGCATTCGCCCGTCAATGCCTTCGTTGCGTTTCTGGGAGTTTCAACCCGAAAGTAGCAATTTCGAGAATAACCCGTATTGAGTATCAGAATCGCTATCTGCGGCCGAAGTCTAGGCGCACTAGGGGGACGCGGGGGAACGCGGAAGCATCCATTGAATGTGTAGGCGTGGGAACTTTTGAGTTTCAGCGTTTGTTTCAACGCGCGTCCCCAATTGGACGCGTACGCCTCTGACACAGCATTGCAAGTGCAATTTAAGTGGCTTAGAGGGAAACATACTCCAAAAGCATCCCCCACCATGACAGGGGAAGCATCTAGCAACAGCGCGACACCGAGCGACGTTTCCGACCCTATTCCTGACGATGCCAAAGAACTCAAGTCACTCGACACGTACCTCAAATCTCTCCCCTATGAATGCGAATCATCAGAAGAAATGCAAGAGAAGCTTCGCGTAATTGTCGAGAAGCTCTATGTGTGTGTACACACGAACAGTTGGGCAGCCAGTGTGGGCTGGGACCACATGCTTCAATAGTGCGCAAATGTCATTCTCAGCCTGTCTATGCTGAGGACTCCTCTAAGTGGCTCTCTTTATTCCCTTGTATCCAAAGCTGGCTGATCATGAGATATCCTTTACCTCATGCGGCGCGTGTGGTCCTGGCAAAGATTTACTACCAACTTGTTGTCTCGCCCGGTTCCGACCCACGTTTGCTTGGTGGATGGGCGGACATGCTCGGGCGGCTGATCCCCCGGAAACCAGGTTTACGACCAAAACTCGCCCCAAATGAATTGGAGCTCGATTGGCGTAGCCTTTGGATTGTCTTAAAGAAGCGGGTATGGGCAAGTGCAAGTGACGCTGATGACTCCTTGTGAGCGTTCCTTCAGTCAGGATCATGTTCATTCCTTATTTTTGTGGTTCCAGGCGAACAGATTCCGCAACCTACCTCACAGTGGCGGCATTAGCCTCACCATACTTCCCACCTTCAGAGATACCGGCCATGCTTGACGAAATGCTCCCTTTATACAGCTTCCAGGTCGGTGAAATCCTTATTCTTGGCGAATGTTCCACTTACGTGATATTTCCAGTCTGCAACGACAGTAATAACTATCGTCACCTCCTTCCTGCCTCCTTACCATTCGCATCTCTATTTGCCCATTTTATTCAAAATTTGGGAATCTATTAATTCCGCTTACATAGATGAGCGTATGCTAGAGATTTCTGCAGTGCTTGCCCGCGAGCACATGAACAAGTTTTGCCCTCCAATGGACACAGGCGAAGAACCCTGGAAAGACGTTGGCATCTTCAGTGATTCTCAGTGGGCCAGAATTTCTAGATCTTGCCTTGTACACATGAGTGAGTTACTTTTCTGGCCGAACGTAACAGCCTTAGAATCTGAGACGCATTTGTTGGGATAGACGTCCCAGTTGGTCCTCGTAACACATCGGTGAATACTCTAGAAACTTCTACAAAACTCTTTGCACTGACTTACGAGCGTGATAACGCAGACTGTCAGCACCACCGGCTCCACTGCTGACACGTACCAAACCAACCGGTTGGTTAAGAAGGGCCCGAATGCACTTTGTAAGATCCCATCGCATTTGATTTCACTTTTCAAGTACCAGACAACTATTTGCAGCGTCGCTTCCTACCATATTCGTCTATTCGATTGCCTTAGACGGGCCGATTGCCTCTATGGAGTCTGGAAATGACGACACGGGATACACGGCGGGATCCAAGGCACTCACCTCGTTAAAGACAATAATAAGCAGCATCGAAACCTATTTCCACCCTTCGAACCATGGAAACTGGAGTACTAATGTGTGTTCTTGTCTCTGTCACAAGGTACCTGGATGATGTTCAGACTGATCCCGCCACATTCCAACAGTTGGCTATATTCCTTTCCCGAATTTCCTCTGATTTTGCGACTCGGTGGCATGAGGAACGTCAGCCAGAGTGTCAGACTCCTATTGTTCGGCGTCTCTCCACAGAAATGAAGCGAGAATTCGTGGAGACGCTGAAGACGCCATCGCTTTTTGCGATGTTTTCAAAGGATCCTATCTGTACAGCTTATGCACAATCGGCCATCAAATACCTTTCAGCTCTTGAGCCCGCAATAATCATGCCTGCAGTCCTCGAGTGGTCGTACAATGGGCTTGAAAGTGTCGTTGAGGTGCAGCCTCGATGCATAACATTGCTCTGCTAGACCGATCTCATTCTTTGTCGCATAGACGCATCGTGTAACCGCCGTTCTTGGATGTCTGGTGTCTGTGGCGCCGATGCTTGTCTCAGAGAAGAGATGGCTTGGAGGCCAAAAACACATCCTTCCCCTTCTTGAACTTGCGTTACCCGGCATAGACATTAACGATCCAACCAAAGTGAGCAGATTCTTGTTCAAGCAGGCCTCCTTATTACGGATATATGACATATTCACCTTATCATAGACTGTGGGTATTCGTCCATGGCGACCTTACTTGCACTGACGCCTCTTCCAGGTTTGCGCTCTGGCATTTATTGCATCCGTCCTGTCGGAGATCAAGATCGGTGATTTGACACAAGCGGCTCCTTTGTCGTTTGGCAGCGACACGCCGGGAGATGTCGCCATGGGAAATGTTTCCGTCGATGAGACGTACCGTTTACCCGATGGATTTGAAGAAATTGATCCTAAGCTCGATCTAGAGGATGAACAAGCACTTACACGAGACAGCTCTGCTGCGTTTCCGGGTATGGTACAAGGCTAAGTTCTGAGCAAATGTTGTCTGATAATTTCGCTTGTGAAAGACTGGGTCGTTGCTTTTGTGCGACGACTCTTTGCCATGTTCGAGGCCCTGCCAGAGGAAGGCGGAAAATCAAACAAGACTGGCGGTAAACTGGAAGGTGATTACTCTGCTTCAATATCATCTCTCCTGAGGATCAGCTGCCAAGGCCGCTTATTCAGAAACAATTCTGAAATCGGTCAAATCTACCATGGACGTCGTTTTCCACAATCTCTCGGATCAGCTGTTTGACTTGATCCTTGGCATCGTTTACGATTATGCTGTGACCACTACGCGCGCAAATGCCGTGAGAGCATTTGGAAGCCTAATTTCGTCGCTTACCAGAGCAAATCCCAAGAAAGTCATCGAGAAGTTCTTACCCCAATGTGCGGAACAAATACGTATCGAGCTGGAACACGGAGCATCCAGCATTCGCACTACCTCGACGGGGCTTGCCATTCCCTCTGACACCTCCTTACACTGGCGTATGTCATTAATCACTCCTAGTACCTCGCCCCTCTGCGTGCTCACTGGATACCATGCAGACATGGCTATTTTACGCGCTATTGTGTCTAATGACGGTTCCGAAGTAGTATTTACTTCTGGCAGTATTTGTTCGTGTTCTTATGTGTCTCCGCATAGCTCGTCACACACAAGGCTGTCATACTCAACGTTATCAAATTGCTCGTGTTTGGAACGAAAAACGAACGTGGTTTTAGCGGCACTAGTCACATTATAGGGCGAATACTCTCCGCATTAACAAGCATATACCCCAAAGACCAACGTTTCCTGAATCGAGACGAATGGTCAGACCCCAGTGAGATCCTCCGCTGTCGGCTATGTTGTATCTGAGCTCACATGCACTATTTGATTTAAGGGTTTTGTCGATCGCACAATCAGCAATGGGGCAAATTGTACCGGGCCGAAGATGTTCATATCGAGTGGCACGTTCCCTCTGCCGAAGAGATATCATTCGCAATGGTCAGTCATGATGCTCGTGGCTGCTGGTTCCAGCTGACTAGACACCCACCTCACAGCAAATCCTTGACGAAATCGTCCAGCCATCGTTAAGTTTCCTCAACAAATGCCTGGATACGCCCTCGAAAGACCGCGACGCGGTTTGGCGCAATGACTTCTGCAGGTGCGTTTTATTGTACTCGAGTACGGCACTGCCCATGCTGAGCGTCGACTGTCAGGATGCTTCATGTTGTCCGTTCGGCCTGGGGCAGCCTTTCAACTTTCATATCGCTTCCTTCTGATGACGCGATAAACGACCCCCATTTGGACTCAACGACGGAGCTTGCGATCCTCACCGCTAGCTCTGTGCGAATGAACGCGGGTTTCTGTGTTGATTCCCCCGAAGACCCTCGCTACAGCCGGATCATCCAGCATCGGGATCAATTCGGTTCCTTCTTGCACCGTGCGTCCCTTGCTCTCCGCTCGACAGGCAATGATATGGGAGAGGACCATATCGACGCGATACTCGCCATTATTCGTGCGATTGATACATTCCTGCTGGATTATGCGATGAGCCGGACTGCATATGCAACATCTAAAAAGTCATATGAGGTTACAAGAGACATGGTTATGACGAACTCCAAACAAAAACACTTCCCTCGAAACATTTGGGTGCGGCGTGCACAGGTAAATGAGACATTCCGGGCTCCCGAATCACGAAGCCAGCCTAACTATTCGATTTACAGGTTTACCACGCATCCAGAGTCCATACGCGCAGCCTGTACCGGCGCCGGAGCCAACTTGAGGAATTACTCATCATAGATCTTCTGGACTTTTCTTTGTCATCTTACACAAGAGCTCGCAAGTGAGTAAACAGAATCTTGATAATGCGCCGAATATCGTCTTCTGACCGTGCATTATGATAGAAATGCACAAGCCGCATTGCTTGAATCTGTTTCAGTAAGTAAATTCGTTCGATGTCGCCACAGTTGGGGCCAACCACAGTCGACCGCAGTATTATGTGCGATCGGCGAGGCTTGTACTGGACAGAGTTCTCCACGCGCTTGAAGCGGAATCTAAACTTGGCAAGCAAGCGGATCCAGACAAGCAGAAGGGTTAGTCGTTCCCCGACTCACCTCACAGCAACTGTTATTTATTCTGCGCAGGAGCTCTGCACCTTTTGTGGAATCGGTCAATGTGTTCTTACGCTATGATCAGTAAGTGCAAGCAAATGCGAAAACCCGCTAGCGTTAACCTCGCCACAGCGCCGCGCTATGTGGAGCCCTACTTCAGGGCTGTATTTACATTGAGAACTCAGGAGAAGGCAAGTTCATAGATTCGCGCGTGGCTGCAGATGCGTAAACTGTCCTTTAGCCGTCGGTTCAGAAACTGGTTGGACGTGCAATGGATGAATGTGAGCAATTGCACTTGGGCGTCGCATGACCGCCCCTAAAAATTTTACAGCCATTGGTCATATCACCGCTGAAGCCATGGATACATCGAAGGCAACATTCTTGCCGTCGGATTTGACCAAGCAAACTTTGGAGGATCTCGAAGCAGCTTGCGGTCAATTCGAGCCATCACTCCTGCCCAGTCTTCGCCGGATGGTTCCCCGTCGTGAACAGCTCAAAACACAGGGCTATGATAACTTGGTATGTGCTCATACTGGTAGCTTCCTGCGAATCATGCTCACCGATCCGCAGCGCATGTTGGCTATGAATGCTGCCCTGGATACAGGTCTTCATGTATGAACGCTTTCAACGTGCTTCGCTCAATTTACCCAATATTCCCATATTCTCAGTGGAAGTACCAACACTGGGCGCTTGTTCTACTCGTGCAGTTGATCCGCCGCGACGAGCCTACTTCTCCAGAAAAAGCACGCATTTTTGTGCAGTACATCGTGTCCGACCATCCATCTATGCGGCACGCTGCACAGAGGTACGCAGGTCTACGCAACATTCGCTGATAGTCGATCAATGATTGTACACACCGTAGAGGCCTTGTCAAAGTCCTCCGAGGCATCAAAGCCCGCACGTTCAGTCCCAATGCGAACGACTTGTGGCTAAATCGCCGTCAACATCCTTTGCGAACCGAGGGTTGTTTCTCAGGGATGAAGGACTTTGTCACCAGAACCCAAACAGCCCTCCCTCATCCGGACGCGTATGACTCTATGCATCCTTCTGTCCGTCATAAGCAAGCTGAGATCCCCCGATAGTTTTTTAGTCGATCACACTCCCGATGGTCCGTTGATCTGGCGGCAACAGGTACAAGGTTACAAGATGCCACCTGCAACGAAATCCGCGTTTTCTTGGGAGCTTTCGTCGAAAGACACGCTTGCGGTCATCAGGGAAGGAATAAATGCCGATTGGTTCGCCAAACTCATCCCTCTCTGGTCGCAAGAAGGCGACCGTGCGAATGCGAGCACAGACCTGCGGATGGACAACGTCTTTTTGATCAAACAAATCGGTGCGTTGTCAACTGCGGGCACTGCTTCCAGCACATTAACCCTGCATGTAGCCAAGATTTTTGAAGGAGCGCACCTTGATTCTATATTTTCCCTCGTCGACGAGGTCTTGTTCGATGTGCGTTTGCTGCACGAGAGTTACATCTCAACCACTGATCGATCTCCACCGCCATTTTTGCTGTAGACTGATAAATTCAAGCAACGAGCCGCTGCCGAAGTCTTGGCCGGTTTAATTCGTGGAGCGAAGCACTTTCCCGGGTCTGTTTCCAAGAAACTCTGGGATTGGTTCACCCCACGGTTGCCGCAGATCTTTGCAAAATTGACACTAGACACTCTGACCATTTGGCAATCCTTCATCAATGTAGGCGCTTTGCAATTGCCTGCCGCCAAGATTTACTGATATCTGTTCACAGACCACGTGCTCTGACCGTGATCCCCGCCGAATCCAGCCTATTGTCGACTTTATATCTTCGTTTAAAATTGACTTCCAGAGCGAATCAGTCTTCCCTTGTGAGTGGCCGCATTGTCGTATTCGTCCTGGCTCTTAACCAGTAGGTCAGTATCAAAATCAATGGACTGGACATTACTTCTAGCAGAGTGTCTCGGCCCAAGGTTCGCTTTTAAGGCCCCTGCTCTCATGGATTTGTATTTCGAGAATTTGCACACCTCATATGCAGAGGTGAGTAAATATATCCTAGTTACCGGCAGCATTGGCCTAAATACCCCGCGACCAAAGATACGGCAGTCTATAATCAGCACCTTCCTTACGATCATGTCTGACGAGGTACTGTGTTCTGGTGACGCCGCTCGGATACTTTCTCACAGTCAACACAGTGGAGGCCAGAATTCCCTGACTCTCGGGCTTTATTGACGGGCTGCAATTCACAAGATGACCCGCTCCTGGTCAGAGATGCCAGACATCAAACTCGTATCATGTCCGTCATGGACCAATTGCCGGCGCTAAGATTGGAACGACTGCCTGGCGCAAACGTATCTCAATCCCTATATGACAAAATAGGCCTTACCTGTCAGTTTTGGATTCCTAGAGCGGTTAGGGTTACTTACTATTTTGCTAAACAGTGCTCAGTTGGATTTGGAATGTGGCCTACTCGCCTCGCGCCCCTTATGTATTTGTCTACACTAAACCGATTCTGTGAGCTCCGACATAAGTGCGGCCAAGACGCGCGGCCTGACTTACGCGCATCCTAAAAGCCCTGAAATTTTCCGTATGAGCGAGCTACAAGACTCAGCTGAAGTGCAGCAATACAGTTCTGGGGTACTGTATATTATGGCGGCGATCAACCCACCCGCAGACCTCATAGAACCTCTCACTGAGCTTTTCTTAGAAGCCGTCAAAACTTCACCTGTAAGTACAACTCCTGGCCCCTCACCAATCTGTTGCTTACGAATATTTTTCAGTCATGGCGCGTCAGACGCAAGGCCATTCCTGTTCTTGCAGTTTGGTATTTCAGAAATCTCTCTAGTCTGTCGCCTCCAGTTGTTAGGAAGATCATCAATGTGCTGGTCGAATGCCTCAGCGACGAGAATGTAGAAGTTCGCGAAAGGGCTGCGTCGTGAGCAAATCTGCACCCAATGACTTCACTAACAGACATTGACCTGTATCTAGGACATTATCAGGAATTTTACGATGCAGAGCCGACAAAGAGCAAGTCATACTCCTCAAAGTAAAGTCTGATCCATCAGGAAATTAAGCCGTTTGTAACCTGTATCATCACAGGACCGATTTGCGCGCATAGCCCAAAGAACAAGGCTGCCTAAACGAGATGATGTGAAATATCCAGACGCCCTTCGCAAGCTTCACGCTGCTATTCTAGGCATGATCGCCACTCTACAAGCATACCCCTATGCAGTAGAGCCTTGGATGCCCGCCCTCATTGAGCGACTTTCTCGTCATGCGACCGACCCCCAGCCCGTTGCCCCCGCGATTCGCAAATTTGCGGCAGAATTCAAGAAAACCCACCAGGCTCGCGAAACTACCCCCTCATACATACTTAATCTAATAAATGCCTTTTACAGGACACGTGGCATATCGACAAGGAATTATTTGATGAGGACCAACTACAAGCGTTGCAAACTATCGTCTCAGGCACGAGTTACTGTGAGCGGGCTGTAAATTCGCTCTAATAATCAAAGCTAACTCGTCTTCCAGACGCATAATTCCATTTGTCAGGAAAAAGTCATCTGTGATATATGGACGTTAAGATGCACTGTCACGAGGGAGGGTCCAGGCCCCACCGCCTTCAAGACGTCCCGCCAAATTACTTACAGGCCCAGCCAGCCCATCTTGTGCTTTGAAACTCTGTAGAAAATTTTTAATAAGTGTATAATCGATCTTCGCGTCCTCTCCGGTTGCATCATCGTCCTCCGAATCACTTCCGGTTTCAAGGGCTGCCTTCAGTTCTGCAGCCATTGCTTCTTCAACATCTTGACCTTCTTCCGCGAGTTCCGGCATCGAAGGCTGCCGCAATTTTCCTTTGCCTTTATCTCGGCTGGCATTCGAAGGAGCTGATGATGGTGGACCTTGATTCGACTTGGCTTCTTTGTGCGATTTTAGAGCTTCCTCCATCGCCTCCATCACAGCCTCGAAAGAATTCAAATTTGGATTTGTGGCTCGAGGTTGAGCGCTGTGGGCTTTGGAGCGCGCAGTTTGCTCAAATGTGCTAAATCCACGATTCTCCTGTTGTGGGGTAGTATCAGCGTATAGAAAGTCTGGGTTTGTTGCGACGATACACACTTGAACATGTATTGGAGCCAGTGCCTCGGCGGAAGCAGGAATGAACGCTGTGCGAGGGTCAATGATAATACGCATCAGAATTGCCGAAGCACCTACCGCCTCGTTGAGAACGATCCTCCAATATTGCATCCCACTGCTCTTGAGTGATTCCCAGCGCATCACGCGAAAATCTCAAGAAGTCTTCCTCCTCCTCCGCCATGTCGACCTCTATCTCACCAACAACCACTGGGCGGTCTTCGTCAGACTCCTCGTCCTCGCCTTCGCCCATATTTTGCCCGATGTCACCATCTTCAGAATCTGATTCATCATCAGAATCAACGCCGTCATATTTGTCTCGTATGAGGATAGGTTTGCGAATGGGGCGTTGGGTGCTGGGATCTCGTGCTGCAGGGACTGTCTCCGTGGCTATGGTGGAGGCAGAAACCGACTGCGAGTTGGAGTATGAATGAGGCATCACGCCATATTCCTCAGCTGGAAGAGGCGGCACCAGCAATTCGGCTGCTCTCTTTTTCGCCTCCTTCATCTCGGAGTCAGACATTGCCTCGTCACTAGCCCCTGAGCTCTCTTCGTCGGAAAATTCTTCATCTGATAGCAAGTCGCTAAATTATCAGAGTCCGTTAAGCGTGTGCTGATGTCGGACACCGGAAGCCGCACATACTCCTCGAATTTCGCCCCGCCTAGGTCGCCCTCTCCCTCCACAAAATGTCGCACTTTTCCGGCTAGTTTATGAAGGCGTTCTGCTTGCGCGCCGGCCACCTCGTCTTCGCCACCGTCCTTCAGCACCTCCACATTAGACGATTTACCAGCGCCTTCCGAACGACCAGAATAGCCATGTAGCATCCCGTCTAGCATATCTTCATCGATACCGAGCCAAGCGTCGGGGTCCTCTCCCTGATCAAATCGTGGCTCTGTGATCGCATTGTTTGCGAGCGATGTGGCTCTTGAAATTGCATCGTTAACAGCTCGGGAGAACGGTGTCCGCGTCGACTCGCTATAGAAATTATCGTGAGATTGAGACCCACGAATTATTTGTTTTCGCCTACGTTTTCCGGCGCATATCGAGCCACATCGTCGCCGCACGAGTTTCCAGGGTGTTCCACTCCGATGAACCCTCAACCTCGCCACCAAAATACGAGGCGCTTTGCAGCGACCTGATGTATTGCTGATATTCTTTGTCCCGCTTGAGGGCGTCTTTGATGGCTGCCATCTGATAAAATGAATCAGTTGCACATAATCTCCTATAACCGCCAAGCCTGCCCACGTTCTGTTCGGTGCCGGCTGCGTCTTTCGCGAGGCTCCTTGTTTTCGACTCTGCGTATAACATTTCGAATCCACAAGCCTTAGGAGTAATCAAAACCAGTGTCTTCTCCCGTTTTGTCAGGAGAATGCACTCACAATTTTCATCCCAACATCCTTCGTCTTCCATTCCGGAGTTCCCTCTTTCTCCACCCAGCGACCGAAGGCTTTTGGCGGATGGAATTTCTGGCCGACGAGTTGAGCGTAGGCAGGCCGTGTCATACAGACTGTCGCGAGGATGGATGTTGAGGGAGGAAATCTTGACATAGTGTGCACTGCCTAGGTACGAGGGTAGGTCTCTTGGCAAACTATAACAAGCGCGGTAGGCATGTATACATACACGAAGTTGGGTAGCATCCCTTGCGTAGAACGTCTCCACGGCGCGCTGTACAAGAGAGGGCTCAACAGAGAGCGCAACGGCGATATCGCGCGGTATGTAGGCTCTGCAGCGGTGGGTATGTTGGAGAGCAACCTCAGGATACCTATTGAAATCGTGTTCATGAATATGAAATCGAGTCAAAATTGGGGGACACGCACCGAGATATTCGTTCCCAGACGAGTTCTTCCACTTCTGCAGGAGCAGTCGAATCCACGGTTGAATCTCGCAACAATCGCAGTGCGTCGGCGATGCCGAGGTACTCGTCATCGCTGCTGCCTATGCTTGGATCGCCCATATCCTCTTCACCAATTGCCTGGGGCTGGCGACGTATCCTTGGCGTGTTTGACGGGGACGCGTAGTATATAGGAATTAAGTGCAAGCGGGATTGGTACAGCCAGACCTATGTGCAATGGTCCTCGACTTCAATGACGAGTACATCAAAATTACTGGGATGGCTTAACTCGATTCTCGGCGTTAGAAGGTGATACCCAGGCTGGGAGGGATTCGGCGGCCTCGATGAGCAGAAATTCGCCGTCCAAATCGAAGATACTGTACTCGATGAGCCAACATAGAATAAATATACTACAAGAATGCATGAGAGTATAATAACAGGCTTACCTCACTGCGATATCTAGAGTTTTAGTAAGTTCCTTCCATAACCAAACGACACACCATTCGTCATTGATGCTGTCTCCAACGCGCATGCGACCCTCCAGTTTCCACTTCTTCTCGGATGACGAGGCGTATGTAGATGGTGAGGCCTCGTGTGGCAAATATGGATACATTTTAAGCTCGAAAGCATCGCGATGCCACAGAAACGATTTTGGTAGGAGCTCAAGAATCATCGCTTCAATTCGAGTGCCAAGAGCAGCACATGATGCTTCAGAACACGCATGTTCTGGCGAAGGAAACACAATGTACTGTAGTGTGTCTTCAGAGATCGACGGCGGACGGTTGAAAATCGACTCCATTAAATCGCGACAAGAGGACAATAAAGCCCAACAAAACACATCATTGCAGAGCTGACAGTACGTTAGATTATGATCTTCAAGGTATATATATAGGGGCATGAATGCTCTAGAAAGTCTCTATTATACTCGGCCAAGCTCAACCGCTTTAGCAGCGGCCTCATCCAACCCGTCGAATGGATAAATCTTCAAACCTGACTCCTTGATAAGCCTGGAACCGCATTTAGTTTCATCGGAGAACCGGATGGATCAAATGCTACGCACTGTTTGGCCTCATGTTCCTTCGTACCCTGCAATCGGACAACTAATGGAACTTTGAGGCCTAGCTCTTTGGTAGCCTTGATCACACCTTCGGCAATGTAATCACATCTCATGATGCCTAGATAGGTAACATGGCTCGACAAACAATAGATTTCGGCATAGAGGTGGCCTGGCGTACCTCCAAACACGTTGACAAGGATGGAAGTCACGCTCTTATCGGACATTAACAGCTCAAATGCTTTCTTGACGGTTTCTGGGGTGGCACCGCTGAGAACACTGAGTCAGCTCATGAACAGCATGCAGGGGCGAGGCATCGTATTACCCTCCAACGTCAAGGAAGTTCGCTGGATCACCTGCAGACAAAGGATCAGCTATGTTTTGCTTAAAAGCGCAACGTAGAGCTAACCGCCGTGAAGCTTCAGGACATCCATAGTAGCCATAGCGAGACCAGCGCCATTCACTAGGCATCCGACATTACCATCGAGCTTGATGAAGTTGAGCCCATACTTCGCGGCTTCAACTTCAACTCCGGCTTCTTGTGAAATATCACGAAGGTCATAAACCTCCTTCTGTCGGAATTCGGCGTTATCGTCAAAGCCAAACTTGGCATCCATACTGTACAAACGGTTGATGGTGGTGAAAGGCGTTGTTGTGAATGCTCACGTACCACAGGACGGCTCCGTCCTCCGTCTCAGCCATGGGATTGATCTCAATCTGTGTGGCGTCCTTATCCTTGAAAATCCTATAAAGCCTGACAAAAGTATCTGCTGCGTCTCTTTGCGATTGTTGAGTCTTGAAACCAAGTTTCTGGGCAAGTTCGACGCCTTCGCCGTGGGTAAGGCCCTTCTCAAAGTCTATAGGGGTAGTAATGATGGCTTCTGGGTTGCTCTTCGCAACATCCTCTATGTTCATGCCGCCTTGGGCGGATGTGACGAGGACTGGTGTTTGACGGGCGCGGTCATTCAAAATGGCGGCATAGTACTCATGTTTGGGAACCCGGCGTTGAGCAAGCATTACCTTTCAAATCCTTCAGCGCGGCATACGTGCCATAAGTAGTTTGACAGCCATACCGCATTACATATTCTGCCAGTAGCTCCCGTTTGCTTCGTGATGAGTTTATGCCCAATCATTTTCGATGCATACTCTTTCGCTTGTTCGGGGCTACCAGATGAGGTACGAAGAATGGAATCAGGGCTATGTACGGGCCGTGGAACCCAAGGAATTTACCTGTCAACCATCTGGACACCGCCCTGGAAGCCATTATCGAAATGACCCTTTCCACGTCCGCCAGCAAGGACTTGGGCTTTAATAACAAGCTTGTCGGAGCCTACAAAACAGCCCCGGGAGAAAAATGAACTAACCAGAACATCAGAACTGATAGTCGAACTAACCAAAATTCTTCGCCACCTCGAAAGCCTCCTCAGGCGACTTGGCTGCAACACTCTTTGGAGTAGCAATGCCATACTAGCAAAATTACGCCAACGTTGTCGATAGATACCAAAGATATCACAGGTTGCATACGCACTGAGTTGAGAAGGTTCATGGACTGGTACTCATGGATGGACAGAAATCTTCGCTGCCCAGCTAAGGCATTTCGAAGAGGCTATTGGTAGACAGGAGCCTCAGAGATATGAGAGAAAGAGCCGTATGGATGGTCCGAGGGCGTACTTACTTGGACGATTGGTCGCCCTTTACGAAGTGCGGTAATCATTCTTGACCGGGAACGTGGGAACTTGCGCTTGCCGTATTTGGGACCACGTTGGACACACTCTGTACCCGATGACCTCACGTGTAGTGCTTGTATGGATGCTGTGATTGAGCGACTGGAGTCGTTGAGAGATTCGAGTATCTATCTCCGCGGAACCCTACGCTATTGTCATCCTATCAATGGTTGTGGTCGAGTCAGCGCCTTCTTGATTGTGCCTCCGTCGCTCCTATACAGAATCCATTCTGGTGAACCCAACCACACACCGTTGTTCTCTTTTGACTTCGGGGTTCACTATGGAACTATAAATTGAATCCATTTTGACACTTTCCACTGCTCCTCCTCCACGCCATCTCAACCAAACTACTACCATTCCTTTCTTTCAATCGCGTCTCGTCAATTCGTCAAGGATGTCACTTTCTACAAACTCCACGAGGGCGCCGGTGGTTCCGCCTAGGCCCAGTGCTCCAACTCCTCCCGACTCTCCTTTGGCTTCCAAGCAACCACAATCCGCGCAGCTACCACCGCAGACCCTACGGAAGCGTCTTCGTTCCGTGACGCCTGTCATAGATCCCGAGGCGCCACTGAGAGGGCGCAAGCGCATGAAGGGACCAAAGGGGGATATCAAATGTGACACGTCGAAGGCGATAATCAGCCGGGAGAGTTCCACTGACATCGGTTCAGAGTCTGAGCGCCACTCAGAGGAGCCTCATTCTTTGTCCGACAGGCCCGATTCAGCTTTGAGCCCTCTTTCTCTCTCTTTCCCCACCTCGGATCTCAGAGCTACTCCGATTTCGCGATCCATCGTCTGGAATGATCGAGGCTCGACCAAATCCATGATTACCCCTGATAAGCCTGCACCTCCAAAGATCAGACGCTTCACGCCCCAACTTCAAAGTGATCTTGTCATTCGTAGCAACGACGCGCGCTCCGTATCTTTTCATGTCGACACTCGCACGATATTTGACGCGTCACCCGTCATGCGATTCCGTGCGGCTGAGATTGGCAGCACTTCGAAGCGTGATTCCCGACCCATCCTCACGTTGTCTCTCGACGAGCCGGCTGGACTCATCCGAGATTTATTATGCTTGATCTACGCACACAAGTACCAGCCTGAAGTGACATCCGGCGACGAGCTCGACACTCTGTTGGGACTAGCCAAGCGCTATAACGTGGCGTACGCATTGCACACGCTTTGCAGTACCCATTTGCGTGATTTAGCTGTGCACGAACCCCTGCGTGCATATGGGCTCGCCTGTAAGCATAATTTGCATTCCGAGAAGGCATGGACGGCCGTCGAAACCCTTCGCGTCAACCTTGCTAAGGCGGACATTACGCATGATCTGGCGTCGTGCTCGCCTGAACAGATTCGTAGCCTTGTGCAGATGCATGCTCGACGTGGTGCTGCTGCTCACAACCTCATCAGTGCGGCTCGAGCGTATGACGAGTTCACTTGCTGCGGGAAACATTGCGAGGATGGAGTGGCAGAGTGGTGGCTCGAGTTCATTAAGCAGAGCAAGTCCGAGCTCGCTGCGCGCCCTAGCAGTGCCATCGTATTTTCCCCTATTTTCCTGGCGGGCTGTGTACGCGCGGCTGCAGCGAAGTGCCCAGAATGCCCTTTGCAATTCCTTGGGGGGCGAACTCAGCACAGACTCATGCGCCTTAAGGATGACATCGACGCGCTTCCATTTCATGCTTGAGCCGTAACATGTACAACCATGCAAGTTCTTTTTGTGGAGTGAGGCTGACACCTCCATCGTCCTTCCCCACCCCATTGTCTCTCAAAGATAATCAAAAGACATCTTTCTACCTTATTTACGAACTTCATTACCCTCCATGCATATACAGCTAAACTAGAACATTCTTTAATTGATGTTTTTTGTCGTTCTGTCGTATTGACTTGTGGACGTCGACGTTCTCGGGTCCCTATAATTCTGCAACCAGCCCGTGCAACCACAACCTTAAACAACCCTAAGCAACCCTCAAGATGCAACCCCATGCAACCCTATGCAACCCCCATGCAACCCTCGCGATGAATCTTTGCACC
>Ga0307508_10002273_pt1 | contig 20481 bp, 16 predicted proteins | sample 9_EM_MG_FD_203089 | JGI IMG/M metagenome (GOLD analysis project Ga0307508, IMG submission 203089) | Populus trichocarpa ectomycorrhiza microbial communities from riparian zone in the Pacific Northwest, United States - 9_EM | ecosystem: Host-associated > Plants > Roots > Unclassified | place...
ATTTTTAATTTAAAAATACATCAAAATAATATATATATATATATATATATATATATTTAAAATTTATTTTTAACATTAGCACATCAAATATAAAAATATAATTTAAAATTTAAAATATTTAAATTTAAAAAAAAAACATGATTGAATGTAATAACATATAGAACATATAACAAAAAAAAAAAATATAATGAAACCAGTAATTTGTTTTTTAAAAAAACTTTATCACGCTTTTGATACAGTGGTGTGTGTAAAATAAAGTAAAATCAATTGTAACGGAAGAGTGAAATTTAATCTTGATTAGCATGAAAATGTAAAGTAATTTTTTTTAATGCAACATGAAAATGAAAATGTAAATGTGAAGAATGTATTTTTAATCGTTACGTGAAAAAGAAATTTAGGTAGTGTTTCATATTGTGGTAATAATTTTTTTTCAAAGTATTTTTCATTTGAAAATAGATTAAAATAAATTTTATTTTATTTTTTAAAATTTATTTTTGATATTAGTAGGTCAAAACGATTTAAAAACAAAAAAATATTAATTTAAAAATAAAAATCAAATATTTTTAAACACATGATGCATCACAAAAACAAATACAATCTTAATTGAATAGTATGTAAGCTAAATGGAACATACTTTTATCATCAAATTAAAAGAAATAATTAAGGAATAATAGCATTATCAATCAGCATTACTTCCATTTATTAATTTATTTATTTCTCCTCCTGTTTTACTCTCCTTGATTATTTCATTTACGGGAATGTGTCACTATACGTTACAAAAAGAACCAAGCATTACGCAAAACAAAACTTGGGATTTTAGATAAGATGGGACGAGGGTTCTTCGCGATCTCCCTCGGCGGTCCACTGGCAGAACACTCCGACCCTCAGCAAGGGCATGTCCCACGCGTTTATACTTGACCATAAGTTTAAGGGGTGATTGGATAAGATAAGAGAGAAAAGTAGGCCGAGATTACCATCAATTATAGGGAACCCACAGGCCATTTATGAGGGTCCGAATCTTAAAAGATACACTACCTTCGGCACTCGCTGACCATGATGGTCGCCCACTGTGGCCTAAAGTGTAAACCCCTTTTTTCCCTGAAATTCATACCTGTAATCATCAAGGCTCCGCTTCATATTGAACACGTTATTAGGAAAGAAGAGGACAGCGTAAATATCTATCCAAGAAAAAATCCTCATCAAAATGATTACTCGAACAGCTGCACAGGATTACGAACCTGAGGTGGCCTCCCACCGTCTGTGCTCGGAAGAGGAGGAAAGAAAACTCCAATTTCGATAAATTCTTACTTGCTCGGAAAGAAATGAGAGAGTAAAATATGTTTTGAATTAAATGCACATGATAGTAATTTCCTTTTTTTATATTTATTTATTTTCACGAATTAATAATAATAATACAAATTACACCCTCGAGTTTCTTTTTTTAAGTAACTTGAGGGTGTTTATATATATATTGAATGACACAGTAATTAATGCACCATTTAACCTTGCTTAAACCATAGTTAAAAGCTCACACTTTACATAGAAAATAAATAAATATGCATCGCAACTGCCCAGTTGAATCTCCTTTCCTTTGACTTTGACCAGCACCCAGCATCACACGCCACGCCACGATATCACTACAGTGATCCAAATCATTCCGCGATTAATCTCCACTCTCTTCTGCCGATAAATTCATTCCTGAAAAACTCGCATCTTCAAAAATAACCGACGACGTTATTATTATATAATTTGTTTGGTGGTGGCCGGTGGGTAGTTTTTAAATCATTTTTTAAGTGTTTTCTATGTGTTAATATAAGAAGTTAAAAATATTATTTTAATATATTTTTAATAAAAATTCATCTATAAACAAATCATATACAACACATCAAGCACACGTATTATATTTGCCAAAGTTTTTTTAGTTTTAGAATATGATTTTTAAAAATAAAAAAAATCATGAGTTAATTGAAATTAATTTTTTTTAAGAAGAAAATTCATAATATTTCATTTATTTGGCATAAAACTTTATGAAAACTGGTTTTAATATTTAAACTCAATAAATCTCAAAATCAAATATATCTTGTTTTAAGAGTGATTATTTTCGATTCGGTTCGTTTTTTATAAAAAAAAAAGTAATCAAACCGAATTTTTTTTTAAAAAACCGAAACCGGTTCAAACCAACCGGTTTTGGTTCGGTTCGGTTTTTTTGACAAAAACCGGTTTGACTCGGTTTTTTTTTGTTTGGCTCAGTTTTTTCAGTTTGGGTTTGGTTCGGTTTGGTTTTTTCGGTTTCAGGCTTATAAAACCAAAACCGAACCGGTTGGTTTTTTTCAAAATTTTAATTGGTTTAATCGGTTTTTTTTTACGGTTCGGTTTTTTTATTTTTTTTTCTGATTTTCTCGATTTAATCGGTTTTTCAGTTTTTTGCTTGCTACTACCTTCTTGAGTTTTCATTTGACAAATTTAAAGACCCATGTATATGTTTCATACCTTTTAGGTTATTTTAATTTAGTGTTTCCAAATAAAAAGAATAAGCACATAAAAGACAAATTTATATCTGTTTAAAAAAGGTAAAGATAAATATATATGTTATTAAGATAATTCTGTAATAAAGTTTTTTATTCTTAAAATAAAAATCACAAAAAAACATATCCCTTTTATTTCCACTATCTCCGCAACTTTACAGTAACCAAACGCGGCATTCATTTCACAGCAAATTGCACCCATAAAGCTGATTTGCGCGCAGGTATCCAACTATCCTGCATTAAGTGTATTCACGCGCTCCAGTTGAGAGTGGCGTTGGATCTGATTGGCTACACCTGTGAAAGAACTGGAGAATCTAGGAATAAGAAAGGGAAATGGAAAGAAATAATGAAGTGAAAAGATGCAGAGAGTGAGAGTGAAACAGCATTGGATCCTGAAAAAGTTTGTTTTCTTTTTCTCTCACTTTCTTGCTTCCCAAACAACACCCTTTAATTCTCTCTCTTCCACTCCCCAAGAAAGTGCTGTGTGTGTGTGTGTGTATATATGCAAGAATTAAGAAAGGGAGGCATAGTACTATTGTACTAGACTGAACACTCCTCCTCAAGCTTTAGGCTTTCGTGGCTAGTCCATTGATAAAAAAAAAAGAGAAACACAGAATACTGAAAAAATATGAGTACTAAAAAGTAAAACTTCTCTGTTTTTACTTTTGTTCTTGTCTCGGGTTTTCAAGATTTATTTAGAGAAGAAACAGAAGAAGTGGTATAGATCATAGGAGGAGGCAATGGGAGCTAGGTGCTCCAAATTATCACTCTGTTGGTGGCCTTCCCATCTCAAATCAAATCTCAACTATTCCTCTGATCTTGGTAATCTAACTTACTTTTACTGCCACCAGCAGTACTATTTCATCTTCCTTCATTTTCTCACTGCATTCTCTCTCTCTTTTTTCCCTCAGTGATTAGGGTTTAATCTATTTCTCTTTCTTGTTTTTGGGCTTTAATAAATAATACATAAACTTGTGTGTTTAGAGAATGGGGAGTTATTGCCTGGTGGGTTTAGAGAGTACAGTTTGGAGCAGCTAAGAGCTGCCACGTCAGGGTTCAGTTCGGACAACATAGTATCAGAACACGGAGAGAAAGCTCCGAATGTAGTTTACAGAGGAAAGCTTCAAGAAGATGATCGCTGGATTGCTGTTAAACGCTTTAACAAGTCTGCTTGGCCTGATTCTCGCCAATTCCTTGTCTGTAATTTCAATTTTTTTTTCCATTTTTCTTTTAATGTTAATCTTGCTCTCAGTTCTAAGCTTTTTGTGACTTTGCTGTGGTCGGATTTTTATTATATAGGAGGAGGCTAGAGCAGTGGGGCAGTTAAGGAATGAAAGATTGGCCAATTTGATAGGGTGTTGCTGTGAAGGAGAGGAGAGGTTACTTGTTGCTGAGTTTATGCCTAATGAGACTCTCTCTAAGCATCTTTTTCATTGTAAGGCCAGCTTTACTCTTCATCCTTAATATTTTTTTTTGAAAATAGTTAAGCATTAGTTGGAATTAATGATAATGTGTAAAAAAATGAATTTGGGTTCAGGGGAGAATCAGCCGATGAAATGGGCTATGAGGTTGAGAGTGGCTCTTTATTTAGCTCAAGCTTTGGAGTACTGTAGTAGTAAAGGAAGGGCATTGTACCATGACTTTAATGCATATAGAATTTTGTTTGACCAGGTGCGTACTATATTTTCTCTCTCTTATAAAAAAACCAACTTACTTGATTTCATGATCTGTGATTTCATGATCTGCATCTTAAATTGAGTTAGCACTTGTCAGGATGGTAACCCGAGGCTCTCCTGCTTTGGCCTGATGAAGAACAGTAGAGATGGAAAGAGCTACAGTACAAATTTGGCATTCACCCCTCCCGAGTACTTGAGAACTGGTATTAAGTGAAGCTCGTGTGTTTGCTTGCTTGGATTTGTATACATTGGGTGCCAATATTGTCAATATACTATTGATTGAGCTTAATGTAGATGTTTATGTATGGCAGGAAGAGTGACACCGGAGAGCGTGGTTTATAGCTTTGGCACCCTATTACTTGATCTTCTCAGTGGAAAACATATCCCTCCAAGCCATGTAATATATATTCTTTTTGAACTAATAATTTTTTGAGGTTGAATTTCCGTATGGATTTCTCCTAGCATTTCTAAATGATATTTAGTTGCTCGAAAATTAATTTGTGTTTTCAATTTATCTTGAATTGAGGTCAGAATTTTCGTGGTAAACAATTAGCTTTTAATACTTGAAATTTGGATTGTATGGTGCCCGATCATTTCTGCAATTCAGATAAAATTTTGACCTAAATACTGCCTTTTCCCTTCACTTGCTTCTTTGGCAGGCACTTGACCTTATACGCGGAAAAAATTTTCTGATGCTGATGGACTCTTGTTTGGAGGGTCATTTTTCAAACGATGATGGAACTGAACTTGTGCGTTTAGCTTCACGTTGCTTACAGTTTGAAGCTCGTGAGAGGCCCAATGCAAAATCTCTTGTCACTGCTCTCACTCCTCTTCTAAAAGATACTCAGGTGTGTCATTTATTCCTATGCCAGGCAATGCACTCATGTATGAGCCATTTTGTTGGTATTTTTATAGTGTTGCTCTTTCTGTTAAAGTTTTCATCATGTAAATTAAAATGGTGCATTTGTTTAATATATTATATCATCTCAGTTACCGGTATTTAGCAGGTTCCATCCTATATTTTGATGGGTATTCCACATGGAACTGAATCCCCAAAGCAAACAATGTCATTGACACCTCTAGGGGAAGCTTGCTCAAGACTGGATCTTACTGCAATACATGAAATGCTGGAAAAGGTGGGATACAATGATGATGAGGGAATTGCAAATGAGGTTGGTATCTAGTGCATATTTTGTTTGGTTTTTGACAAAAAGCTTTGCCTGAGTTGAAAAATGCTGTTAATGTCTCTGGGTTGTCTGATGGTTTGATTTACATATTGATATCCATTGTTTCTTTTATTTCCATCATTTTTCAGTCAGCAGAAATTACCATTTCTCATCCAGTCATACGAGTTTGTTCCAATATTTCATCTCATTCCTTGTTCACAATTGACATTTCAAATATTGTAACTCAGAATTTGGAAGTGCTTTTTATTGATCATTTCAAACTGCTAGAAAACTATGAAAAGTATCAGACTCCTTTGGCATATAAAAGTCTACTTGGAAATACGAGGGATAACCCATCCAAAACAGATAATAATCATTTTCTCCCATGCTGAAAGTTTTATTTTACAACATGGTAATAAACAGAAAAGTACTTTGATTACCCTTTTCAATTATTAACATGTTAACAAAGTTGACCTTTTATTTTATTTTTGTACCTTTACTTTACGCTGAGTGTAATTGAATTTTTTTTTGCCTTGTAGCTTTCCTTCCAAATGTGGACAGATCAGATACAGGAAACGCTGAATTGTAAGAAACGTGGTGATGCTGCTTTTCGAGCTAAAGATTTTAACGCTGCCATTGATTGTTATACTCAAGTAAGTCATATTAATTGACAACTGCAGAGACATTTCTGATATAGGCCGTGACATGGTAAAATGTATGGTTGCTGCACATCTTTACTGTTATGTGATATGGAAGAGATAGGTAAAGGGATAGGATATGCTCTTCTACATTTGGAATACTTTAATGAAATAATTGGTTGTCCTACAACTCTATAACAGAAGAAGCGAGGCCTGTCCTTTACAAGAAAGGAAACACTATTATAAAGATGCTGTTTTTATATTGAAGCAAACTTTGTTTCATAACTCTATCAGCATTTCAAATAGCTTCGCCTTGCCATGGATTAAAATATTCCCGTTAGTTTAGTTACTGATTTGATGGAAAGTCATAGAATGTACGTACAGTTTTACCTAATTGTAGGATATAACTTTCCTTTTCTGGTTGTGTAGTTTATCGATGGCGGGACCATGGTATCTCCAACTGTATTTGCTAGACGCTGTTTGTGCTACTTGATAAGTGACTTGCCACAACAAGCTCTTGGAGATGCTATGCAAGCTCAAGCAGTTTCTCCCGAGTGGCCCACTGCCTTCTATCTTCAAGCTGCTTCCCTCTTTAGCCTCGGGATGGACACTGATGCACAGGAAACTCTAAAAGATGGCTCATCTTTAGAAGCTAAAAATCATGGAAACTGAAAATGTATAGCCTTTCGTATTTATTTTTTTCCTTTTAAACTTGCGCACTCCATGTATTCATCTCTATTTGTTTCCTTTTGCGCTTGAATTACTGCAGCACCACACGGGTTAACTGTATTATTTATATGCTTGGTGCACGTGTCATTATCATTTTGATCAGAACTCCAAGACCTTGACTATATGGCAACATGTTGTTTGTATTTGGATTAATAATACATCCACCACAAGCGAAAGCAAAATTAGCTTGTGTTTGGTGATGCAATTCCAAGCACTTCTCAGTTGAAAAAACATCAAAATGACAAGCCTTTTATGACTCCTGGAACGTCTTTCTTAGGAAACCAGAGTCGCCAACGAATGCCAAATTTTGAGTGAAATGAATTGGAAAGCTGGAATTTAGACAGGTGCCCGTTTTATGGATCACTCGGACAGATCATCTGAACTCAGCTGATTAGTGATCTCCTGGGGCGACTTGACTCTGGCTGGATAGCCTAGTTTAACATCAAAGTTGCGCGGATAAAATGACTTCACGGTAGCACCAAACGGAAAAGGAATGTCTACATGTGCCTGAGAAACTTGGTTGCACTAATGGCAACCTGGTGGAAGAGAAGAAATCGGTCGCTCCTTCTTATGTTAGGAGTTAGGACTACGAACATTGAAAATGCTATGACATTAGTGCTACCAAAATCAATTATCAATAAAGCACCAGTAAGTTTTTTAGTTCCTCAGAGGGACAATTTGCCATCTGAACCGTACATGCAAATACTCAATTTTTCTACCAAAAACAGATATAGCCAATAACCTACAGTTTCACCAAATGCTGTAAGATGTAACATTAAACAGGAGTCGAGTAATGTTCAATTAATATTCATTACACAATTTTAATTCATGCACCAAAAACTGCCAATAATAACACAGCATTACGCGACAAATTTAACATGTAAATGACACAGATCTTGTACTACAGGAATAAGATGAACTCTCATCAGTAAGAACCCAAGGCCAAAAAATTAATCTTACTTGAAGTAAAAGCTAAACGACAGAGAAAGAACTGCAATTAATTCTTAAGCAAATGAAGATGACATCATAGATTAGAGATGAGAAAAATGACAACAAAGTGATTTTTAGTCCCCTTCCTCTGCGCATGTAACATGTATTCATGTAGAACAAATTTCAAATCCGAGCAGGTCCGAGTTTCACATTGGACGTTGACCAGCACTAAGCATCTGGCCAATGATACCATTCACCTGGAAAAAACATTTGAGCTTTGATTACATACCATCCAAGAGCTCGAAAATGATGTTATAGCAGAAGTATGAAATGGCCAAAAGCACACACATTTTCAAAGCAACCACATATGTTTGTTGAGGTACAGAGGGAAAGCAAATATCAGCATTTAATATGTAACCGTATAACAATTCTTCATGTTTATATATAATTACAATGAATGCTTAAATGTTCCAACAAATGTGGAACCATTTGATAGTATATAGAAGTAGAAGTCACGCATTATGAATATTAGCCATTTTATAATTGGGTGTCTATGGATATGCTTAGAACAATTTAAATGATGATAGTGACAGCCAAAACATTAGAGAAAGTTTAGTCTTTCTGATTAAAACTACAACTACTACTGAAATGCATCCAACAACTGCAACTATACAAAAGATTGAATGTCCACAGGTCGAGGTACATGCTAGCAAGATTTTGCAGGCAAGTCTTGAATAGAAATGACAGGAAAAGTAGCAAATGAAATATTGAGCTGATAAAAGCAAGAAACATGATATCATTACTTGTGATGTACACCTAAAAAAACTAATACTCGTACAAATGGATACATCTGACAAAATTGTTTCACACAACTGCATTTAAAAATATCAACATGCATGAATTGGTTAAAACAGATGTTTGTTTATTAACTAAAGTTCCAAGTATTGCTAAACAATAAAGAGTTGTAAAAGTCGAACAGCTAGTTGAAAAAAGGTAAACAACCTACCGCCCAGTATTTTGAAACACATCTGTCAACACAACTATTTTCACCCATGTTTAGCTCAGCATCCTTGTGCCTGAACATGAAGAAAAAACATCAAAGTTGAAGAACAGTCCAAAAAACAATAAAAATGAATGTAAAGTTCAGATACTTTCAGCACTTTCATAAGGATCCCTAACAACTAGAAGAAAAACAAAAAACAAGAAGTACCTTTTGTCAATGCACTTGTTGAAACATGTATTAAGAAGCCTGAATAAACAAAATAAAATGAGGCGCTCAGGAAATTCTGTATAGAAATAGGAACCGTCAAAAGAATAATTCTGGAAGCATATATCACCAAAATGCATGACCATAAGCATATATCAAGATAGCCAGGTGGTCTATCAAAACAATCCCATCCAAAAACATCAAAGTTAAAAAAACGCTTCGGTAAACAGCAAAATCCTAGCACTTCAATACTCATAGTAGCTTTTTACATAATCTGAGAATCAAATAAACCATAAAAGAGAACGAGAATAATGAAAATGAAACATGCATAAAAAGCAACCGGGAAAACATTGTAATTGTTTAATAAACAAAAGCCCCCAGTTACCCAAACATATCCAATGCTTAGGCTTTTCCCTCTTGCTAGTATAACACAAAAGGATCATCATATTACCTGTTAAACAACTCGACTCTGTATTCCATCTCGGTCGCAGCCATGCCATAGGCCTACACCACCATCATTAAAAACCAAAAACTCAAAGCACTGATAGAAATCCACAAAAATAACAGCAATAACATTTCAATCAAAATATATAAATAGAACAACAAAGCAAATACTAGTATTCAAAACCAAGCAATGAATCACCATAAATAATAATAAAAAAAGGGTATCTACTTCAGTGCCTAGAAGTCCCATAAGAGAAGAGAAAAATCTGAAATGAAAAGACCCACCTGTTCTTTGGAGACACCAGCTGGTAGACCAACGTTGTTGGCAGCCATTCTATTCCCTGTGCACACAGCACAAGAAAACAGCTATCAATCCATAATACCTTTATTTTCAAAAGTAATTTAGAACGAAATCGAATCCAAACTTACAGTGTAAGAAGAGTAGAAGGAGCCGCGAGATGGATGGGAATTAGGGTTTTAGGAGGAGAGAGACCACCGTGTGTGTATTCTTTTGCAAAAGAAAAGGTAGTGAGTTGATGATGATGTCACAGCCCAATAAGAAGAAGCCACGCAATCAAAACCCGAATGAAGCTGAGGGAGCAAACTGTAAATCCGAGACAAAAAGGGGACACGTGTACAAATAAAAACACTTAAGTAAGACTGAGCCTAGTTTCACAATTTAGGGTTTAGCTGTTTTGGGGTTTTGGATAGAGAAGAAGAAGAGTGGAGAAAGAAAGAAGCACAGAAATCAGAGCGTCCACAATAATAAACAGGTAAGAGACGAAAGAGATGCTCTCTATCCAACCTTAAAAATAAAATAAAATAAAATAAAATAAAAAGATCTTGTTTTTGGTTAGGAATGGAGCACGGTTCAGTGAGGGATCCAAGCAGCGCAACCTTCTGTTTTGTAGACGAAGATCATACTCTCGCAAACTCTGTCAGATTCGCCTTGAATCAAGAGTCTCTACTCCTCTTTGTCCCTTAATTTTTATTTTTATTTGTTTGTTTTAATGAAATAATTATGGTTGTGGTGGCTTTGCAGTCCAAGGGTATCATTCTGTGGATACAGCATTCCTCATCCTTCTGATGCTAAGGTTAATATTCGAGTACAGACTACAGGTAGGTCGTTAATCATCCCTCCTCTCCTCTCTAATGCTACTACCTATGCATACATTATTGTTAGAATCTCCCCTGATTTTCAAGACTAGATTGATTCTGTTATGATGAGGACATTTGATAATTCTATTTTTATGTATTTTGGATTTTGTTAAGCCTTAGTTTCCCAGTTTCAATTACTGTATGGATTTCAATTTGGTTCATTTACCTTCTCTGGGCATGTACTTGTAGATTAGAGTTGAAGCCAACTATTGATCCGTCTTATCCCAGTTATTGGTTATCAGGAACTCTTCTCAGTCCAACTCTAAGAATCTCACTAGCAGCTTGCTGCAAATGTTGGGGTTCCTCTTTGAGATGTGCTTCTTTTCGCTAAACTAAACTAGTTTGTCTTTGATCGAATACCCCACTCCTATTTCCTTCCTGGTAACAGTTTGTGATCAAGGTGCTATTAAGATTTTCAATGCAAATTAACCAATACCTAGCAGTCTTATTACATGAATCATGTATCTTCTCTGTCAATCATTCACAAGACCTTGACCTTTTAAATGATCATGCAACTACATCAATTTTCTTCCTGGTTTCCCATTTATGTTTTTTGAGTTTTGATTTCTTGCCTGTACCTTTTGCAGGTGATCCAGCTAGGGAGGTGTTGAAGGATGCATGTCAGAATTTGATGGTGATGTGCCAGCACGTCAGGAGCACTTTGGACAAGGCTGTTGATGATTATAGAAGCAATCCCACAGATATGGATACAAAATAATGGTTGAGATTGATGTAACCGACTGAGATCTTGATATGTAACCTACTTTTTATGAGTGTAGCTGAATATATTTGATCTAATTTAGTCAGTGATTCTTATATGATTTGTGTTGTATCATTTTGAATGGATATTTCTGCTATCGTAGTTAAGCAGAGACGGAGAGCTATTCATGAAGCAGGCAGGATGGGGCATTTTTTTATGTTTTTTCCTGTCTTCGCATACGAAGGTGTGATTTGTCCCCATTTGATATGTAGAAAATCACAGAATGGTCCAAGTGATTTATAGAACTGCTGCAAATTGGAATTTAGGTACTAGGTAGTGCATTGCTTGAGTTAGTGAACACCTGGGCGTGATAATAACCAAACAGAGATTCATCTCTGCTCCAGATACTACAATCATCCAAAATTGGAAACTATGGCTCTTAAACATAGAAAGGACAACAGGCAGGAGTTGCAAGTAAAGAAGCCAACAATTTATGTGTAAGTTACAGAGACGGGTAAGTTACAGATGTGGCACAGGCTAAGAGAAGGAATAGAGCATCAAAAACAGGCACTTGATGGAATGGGGGTCGCACCTCGTCCCTGATGCCAATAAAATGCCACGACTTGCTTCTCAGTTCACGAGAGGATTTTAAAGTGAAAGAGCCACGAAATGACAAAGGCCACCACCATGCAGGCAAGCAAGAAATTCATAATGCGGCGACTATGCCAAAATGTTTGGGTCTCCACAAGGATCAGAGGACCTGCTGGTGCTGATAAGACTGCAGCACTAGCATTATGGGGTACATTTGTCTGCTCGCCTGCAACACCAAGTGCAGTGGCACCACATATCTCGCATGTCCTGTGAAAACAGGAACAAATACAATGGAGCACAACGGTATTAAGACAAATTAGAACTTTAATCAAAATTAAATGGCCATAAAACTAAACATGGAGTCTCGAACAAGGTAACGTGTTGAGTTTTTGGCTAAAACGGTATGTTGGCATAATGCAGCAAATGTATACAAAACTCACTGCAGAAAGCTTAAATTAGTGGCACGTATACACAACCCTTCTTACAGACAACGAAGGCAACATGTTGGAAAAACACACTTCTTTCAGTATATGAGAAACAACAAGACCTTTGACAGTGGGTAAAACCACCATAGCATGACAAAAATCCCCAAGAAATGGCTGTTATATACAGAGAAAAGGAGAGGCAATGAGAGCCAAATGAAGATCTGTGTTCTGTATAAGAATATGTAATGATTCACAAATGGAAGACAAAGGGAGAAGTTTGCATACATAACAAGCACTCCTGATGTTTGGAGAATCTCCCTAAACTGAATTTCATATTACTGCAATCAAAATTCTCCTGCCAGTTTCCAAAGCTTGGATCATTTGTACAAACATCAGGAATTAGAAAATGATCAGACAAAGGATGTTGGACCGAAGATTAATTAATCTTGTCGAGGTAAATTATTCATATTGTCATCAAGAAACTTGAAGCGAACCTAGCCCAAAGGAGTACAATAATTGAAGCTTCGTGCTTCAGTAAAGCAAGGACAACTGATCATGGGAAACAGACAATCAAATGTTATGTGCATAGATAGAGACAATAAACCAGAAGAAGACACTTACTTCTAGACATTCATAGAATCAGAATTTCTGCAGATGAATTTTTTTCATATTAGTAGAGAAGCACTTGTCTACTTCTCAAAGTCAATACTTGCACATAGAGAAATGTGTACGAGCGTGCATTGGTCCCCACACTTCACGCTTTATAATATGTAACCATTATAAACCTTTTATGCTGTGATTTATTAGGAAACTTAGCTTTGGTTCAAGTCAGGGTGACCACAAGAATCGCTACTTCCACATGATTTCTACTTGGCCTTCAATTTTACAGTTCTGTTCCCCCTTATTCGACTAGGTCACAAAGAAGCAAAAGAATAAAGACAGCTATAACCGCAGCATGACAGGAACAAGTGCTAATAGTAGCTGCAGAGTGGTTAGTTGGGTTCACGTCAAGCACAAGGAGGAAACTGAGAAACTTTGTCTAGGTACATTTGGAGATTTGAATGTGCTGATATGTGATTAATTACATAAATAACCAGAACAGGAATTGTTGAGTTTAACTGGTCATTGATCAAGAAGGATCTAACTCAAGCGTTACAAACTTATGCCTTGGTTACTTTTCACTAGAAACAGTAGAAGACAATACCTCTCTCATTTAATTAGTCCCAACCCTAAGCAACTTCAATTATTCTAAGGAAACCAATTATACAAAAAGATAAAAGAAGAGTAAAGAAAAGGTCTTTAACATATCCCTTGTTGTTCTTACTCCAAAACTGACTCTATGTTGCCTTGTTGTTCTTGCTCCTCAAGGGGAGGTTTCTATTAATGATTAATAAAAACTCAGAAGAAATACTACAGAAATGGGAAAGCTACATTTACAAGTTGACATGACGAATCAAATCAGAGCAATATAATCAAGAAGATCCCAAGATCCTATAGCAAACACTTCAAGTCACCTACATGCTGGATCGAACAAATTGGAACTGAAAATCCCTTAAATTCCGAAAACCAACAAAACTCTAACAAGAATTTTTGAACAAGCAGAACATATTATACCTTAGAAACACTTTCTCACAACCATAATGTAGAGTTCTTCAAAACCATCACATGGATATTCTGATTTTCTGACAAATAGACTGATTCAACAACGGAAGATAAACTTTTTTAACAAAAAGAAAATGGAAAAGTTAGTCTTTACTCACGTGTTACCCTTGATTTTGAACCAAGTCTCTGCACATTTCTTGTGTGCAGCACCCAAATCACCCTTACAGGAACACCCCAACTCAATAGCTCCTCCACATTCTTGCTCGCTAGTCTCCAAACCCAAGTGACAAATTCTACAATCTCTCTGAGTCTTGTTGTCCGAATGCACCTCCATATCCAAAGCTCCACTCTCCAAATCCACCTCTGACAAGCAATCTGACTCCGAAGAGTTCCTATGAGCCCCAATCTCACCAGAGAGTGAGATGTCACTGCTGCTGGCACTGAAATGAACTCTATCAAAATGGGGAGTGTGTGTAGCTGGCATTTTGAGAGAACCCAGAAAGGAGAAATTTGATGAAAGTGCCAAAGGCTGGGGGTTAGCCTAAAGGGTCTCTTTAAAGCATTCGCTTCATCAATTCTCAAGAGAAGAGAGGTAGCAGTAAGAGAGAGAGGGAGAGAGAGGGCTAAGTTCAGAGTTTAGGACAGATGAAGGAGTGTTAAAGGGAAGCAAGAGATACAGGTGGTGTTTGTTTCTTTCTCAACTTTCTTTCCTTTTCTGAAAACTCTCTCTCAATATCTGTGTGTCAGTTTATGGCAGTGTTGGGGAAAAGGAAACGCAAGGAAACCTCTTTTGTTAAGGTGGTGCAGAGCAGAATTATTATGGAAACTGTGGGGAATAATGAATTGAAACTCTCAAGCTTTATCTTTTCCTCTCTTGGTATTAACCAAATTATCTTCCTTTTTATTTATTATGTTCTACAGAAGATTGGCTCACAATCAATCATGGTGTCCTTTTCTTTTCTTTTCTTTTTTTCTCAGGAAATTAAAAAAGATTTATTGTCCGTTTTGCAGCTCATCACTTGTCAATGCTGCTTGATAAACACTAGGAATGTTCCTCCTCCTAGCTACTGGCCAACAAACGGAGAAAGAACCAAAGTTATTAAACAAGGCATGTATTCCAGGTTGGACGTTCTTAAACAGCCATGAGTTATATGTTGTACGGTTTTACTCAATTTTTTAATTATTTTTTTTCAATGGTTTTAATCTTTTTTCAAAAAACTTAATATTTCATCGATTTTAAGACAACCACTTTAAGCTATATTTTAATTTATAAACCAATTCAAACTAAATTAATTTTAAATTAAATGTTTTTCTAAACTTAGATAAGCTTTATTTTAACCTTTTTAAGAAATCATATTGTTTTTAAACAAATTTTTTAAGTCATGAACATAATAATACACACATACACAAACATATATATATATATATATATTAAAAAAAATGTGTAACTTGCTACTTTATGATTTCAGTTTCGATCCCTTGTGGTTGCTAATACGATAACTATTGAAAATTTATATAATTATTAATTTTAGAACATGTAAAATTAGTTAAAATAAATACAAATTCTAATCCGAATACTCAAATTAATAAAAAAAAAATATATAATATAATAGTAGTACGTAGCCATTGTGAAATGTGAGCTCATTTACAACAAAGTCTGGCCCAATACAATTAATCGAAGACGCAAATGCAAAAGGAAGTCTAGGAGGAAAAGAGGGAAGGCCATGGAAAAAATCCAAAACCCCATTGCAGAACAATAGCTTCTCTTATTCAAGGAGAGCTGAAGGGACCCTGAGCCCCTCAAGACAAAAGAAGGTATCGTGTCATTTTTTGTCCCCTTGCTATGGAACGAGAAAGTGACCCTTGTGATACAAAGAGGGTACCACTCTCTGGCCCGCCTGACCTGACATTCAAGTTTTGGGATGCAAGGCAAAGTGGAAGCCTTCTTTTCACTGTGGCCCTGCGAGGAGGAGGAATTGGGCATCCAACACCTGTTGGAAATGGCAAAGTGGAAGCCGTAGACCAGTCAAAACAACTTTGTCTTCTCCTTGTCCAGAATATATATATATAGGAACCTCAGGTTTTGCTGCCTTTTTACAGTCGGTAATGGGCTAGAGATCACAAAATTATGCAATACATGGAGTGCAATTGTTTTCTACTGCTATTTTTTCTTCCTTTATCAATTGGGAATTTACAGCAACTATGTATGTGTGATTTATTGGAGTTTGTTTATAGAAACAGACAGCATGCATTGCTATGGAGCATGGACAAAGTGTTGATTCAGATAGATATTACAAGCTTTTTCTTATGCTCTAAAGCGAAAACAGAGTTGGTGATTGCTGAGGAGAAATATTTTACTGAAATAATTATGTTGGAGATCATTCCAAAACACAAAGATACCTACAGGCGTGCATAGAAAGGACTCCTAATTATAATTAGCACAGTGACTGTAGGACAGAACATAAATGGAAACAAGCTGTGTGTTCTTCTTCTTCTTTGACTAAAGATCATACGTGATCCCTAATTGATAAAATTAAAGTAAATTACTCCAGTGACGGGATCAAATGGCTGTCGGAGCCCAAGCGACATCAGCACCACCATATAGTTGCAGGACTGCATCACCATTACTTCTAGTCTGGCACATGGCACGGCGAGGATTGGCACACAGGTTTGGCAAATAAACTCCTGCATCTACGTAGATTATTTTAGCGTACGAAATGTTTGACACATGAAATGAAAGAATAGGTATTTGTAGTAGCAGATAGATAAAGAATGAGTGGACGATGAGATACAAACAGTCAAACAATGCCGGCAAGCTTAATAGCATGACTCTGAGCAAAGTTTAGTCAAAAACTGCGGCTGAAGAAGAGAATCCGATGAGATACAAACAGTGTTTCTATCGAGGCCACATGCATTCATCAGATTCAATCAACTCGTTCAGTGTTGTATCTACACAACAACCTCTGATGTCTTGCCATGGTACTTAATTCTATCTTTCGTCGAGTGATTCTCTAGCAAGCATCGCTTCCCAGAAGTTGCAATTGAGTATGAGCAAAGATCAATCGGCAAGTGCTCACATACAAGCTCACCAGCTGGATAAATTAATACATACCATGTCAAACAACAAAACAAGTCAATACATAATAGTGGTATAAAAGATCATAAAGTACTTGTTTGGCATCAGATTAAATCTGATTTTCCTTAAAATATAATTTTTTAAAAAATTAATTTTATAAGTGTTTTTGGATAATTTTAATATATATATTAATTTATCACTTCTGGACTGGACTTCTTTAATCATTGCACATAAAAAGTAGTTTCTTTTTGGGTGCATGCGCATACAAAGTTCTTTTCGACTTCAGACTTTGCTCCAGTATCCTCCTCGATCTGCAAGGGAGGAAAAAGATCGATCGACCACCAGGACCGCAAGATGTTCCATAAAAATTCGGCATGAGAAAACATCTGCAAGCATTCGTGATCTTCTTGGAAATCATGCTCGGTGGGAAGTCACTCGAAGCAATGAACAAGATCATGTCCCTTCTCATCAGCGATATAATGTACTATTTACTTCGAAGACTGTCGTGAACATGGTGGAGAATCCGATACAAGCTGGCTGAAAGATGGAACAAGGCATCAACCTGACCGCCGGACTTGACTGATTTGTTTGTAAACTACTACGAGATTACAATTGTTGAGAAAAAGTTGGTCCAGTACTTATTTCTTCGTCACTGAAGCATATTTTTTTCGATTCGGTTCTTCAAAATTGATTTTATTCAACCCTGATTTGATTGTTTGTTTCGATGAATTTGATGTGTGGTTTTTGCAAAATAAAAAAACATTCGAGAATTTGGTCTCGCTACTGCATTCCGAAGCCTAACAAGCCGGTAAGGGATGAAGATTCAAAATAGGCGGGAGGCTTGCAAATGAAGAAGTAATAAGTACTCGAATCGGGAAATGAGCTAGCCTAAGCATTATAATTGAAGGGGCTAAGATTGAATTTGAGGGGGGGAAAACAGCTCTACAATTGAGACAGCAAATGAAATGAAAGAAAAAAAAAAGAGAAGAAAAATTGTTTGTCGGAGCTACACCAGAGCTAAGACTACGACACGCATTGTCTTGGAAGAAAGTCCCAGTCAAAATAATTCTAAAAATACCTAAAAAAACCATTAATAAATATCGAAAGGAGCTCCACGCGCCTCTTCAATATGGTGTCTCTCTTTTAAGTCGATGCATCAGTTGCACATGTAAACTATTTTTTTAGTCACTTTCCTTTAAATTAATATTTGATTGTATAATTATTCTTCAATTGAATTTTAAATTGCATCTTACTCGAGTACATGCCCTTTTCTTTCATTTTAATCCCATATTTTCTCATAACTTCTCAATTTAGTATCAAATTTCCTTCCGACCTAAAACATCGAGGCCTAGCTAAGAAGAAAATAACGGAAAGGAACAGAAAGATATATGTGATCTCCCAGGTTAGCGCATTATAGTTGTATCTATGTATTAACCTAGTTAGCTCAGGATTATTTAATATATTATTTATTTAATATTAAAAAAATAAAATCTTAATTGTTTAAAAATTAGTCAATATTTTTAAAAATCTTAATTGTATTTAAACTCATCAAGTGAACTACAAACTAGATAATGAATGGAAATTTCAAGATTAACCAGTTTTAATAACACCATCTAAAAATTCCCCACTACCAGTCCATTTTTTTTTAATGTTCAAGGAAACGCGAAAAAAATACCTTCAACATCATCGGCTTATGGAGTTTTTACAAGGCAGATCAGGTTTCCACCGGTTCAACTGGGTATATTATCAGTCCACGCCTATTGTTGAAGAAAAATGCTCGTAAGGATGATATTGCCACCTCAAATCCGAAACCCCAGCGAAACACGGGAAATGGAACTAGTTTAAAACCATGCTTCAAAGTGACCAAAGAGGCAGCGCGCTACTGGACGTCCGATACAATCTAGAGACACTCCATTATTTATTGTGGTGAAAAAAGAAAAAAGAAAAAAGATCCCACTTCAGGAAAATCTTAAAGAACAAAATTCCACAGTGCTCAATCTTTGCTTCTATTGTCTTCCACTTCCATTTCTGACTTTGTCTAATCTAACAACCGTTCTTTTTCGTAAAATGTCTAAAAAGGATGTTATCGAAAAACAGAAACATCAAATACATTTTTTAAAAAAAAGGAGTTGAATCGACATCCAGAGACACAAACACCTCCCAGCTAAATGCAACTCTCACAACTCGAGGAATCAACCCAACAGAGACAGCAGAGAAGGTATTGTCAGTCCACCACTTCTCACTGAGAAAAAAAAAAGGATTAAGCTGCCTGGACTTCAGTTTTTGAAGCAGTTTCTGTTGATTTTGGTGAGCTTGCCTTGCCTTCAATTGATTTTGCCAAGCTGGGAATGTACTTCCAACAACGCTTGTGAACTCCACTTATCTTCTTGGGAGCAGCATCAGCAATTGGTAATCCTGTATTAAATAATGATAAGACCAACTATGTCTCCACGTAAAGAGAGATATTTATAGGACAAAATACTAAGTAACCAGCAGTTGTTACAAGTATCAACTAAAAGAGTTCAACACTAGAAGCATTGATAACCAGCAAGAAGGGAAGGGTGGGAAAAAAACTTATGCAAACTCTGTCATCTACAGTCATTCAACGTGCATATACTATCAGAAAAAGGAGATGGCTTGTGGTAGAGGAAAAAGGAATATCACTGAAAACCTTATCAGAAAATATAATTCTAAAAAAGTTTAAAAATTACCCAAGAAACAATCTTCAACCTAGGCAAGCTCCACAAAAAGTTTGGACAAGATTTTTAATTCCTATTATAAACTAGCATAACCAAAATTTATATTTGGTCTTACAAAACAAAAGCAGGCCAGATGATTTCCTAATAGATCCAAGAATAAAATTCTGTGTACCTTTTGAGAGGGGGAGATAGAGGAAAGATTTTTCATCCAACCACCCAAATTCCTAGAACCTAAAAGGAGTTAAACCTGCTTCAACAATAACTGTTTTTCACGACTGTTTATCCAGCTTATTGAACTTAGAAATTTGAAAAATTATGATGAATAAATTAACTTTTGATCACGTGATAAACGATCCAGAAAGGGCTTTCTACTCCATATAAATTAAGGGAAGTAACATGTGCCTGTTGATTATGGTTTCCACTGCCAATCATAGGCAATTGACACAAGTCAGTAAAATTAGAGAGTGGTTGTGCTGCACGAGCAAACCCATGTGAACCAAATCCTTGTTCAAGATTTATTGCAAAGTATTGAAACAATGTGATAAGTTGAACTACTACTTTTAATGGAATTGGAACCTACAAATTGAATCAGAATCAACAAGAAAGCATTCCCTATTCCTGCCTATATTGATTGTTATGCAGTTTTTATTGTTGGGATACATCCCCACACTTACACCCCTCTCCATCAATCTATCATTGACCTGCAAGGACACTAAACTTGCATTCATTAGCAATTTTATTTTCACTTATTTATATGACAAATTAAACCTTGGACGCAGCTGTTACTTTAGCAAGAAAGCTAACAATGAAAAACAAAACATAACTTCCACACAGCTCCATCAAAAGGACAAACGCAGCACATCTTTTGGAACTCTTTTTTTTTTTTCCAATCAAAACAAAGCAGCAAGCATAGGA
>Ga0307508_10002274_pt1 | contig 20471 bp, 19 predicted proteins | sample 9_EM_MG_FD_203089 | JGI IMG/M metagenome (GOLD analysis project Ga0307508, IMG submission 203089) | Populus trichocarpa ectomycorrhiza microbial communities from riparian zone in the Pacific Northwest, United States - 9_EM | ecosystem: Host-associated > Plants > Roots > Unclassified | place...
ACGACTCGGTCCTCGGCGTCCCGTGGCTGGTCCTGATCGCGGTCGTCGTGGTCGGCGGCGTCTCGCTGGTGATGCGCAACTACCGGATCGGCCGCGAGCTCTACGCGATGGGCTCCAGCCCGCAGGCTGCCGAACTGGCCGGCATCAAGGTCGCCCGCAACCTGCTCGGCGCGTTCCTGCTCAGCGGCGCGCTCGCCGGTCTGGCCGGGGTTCTCTTCGCGGCTCGCTTCGGCACGGTCGACGCGTCCGCCGGCACCGGTTACGAGCTGAACGTGGTGGCCGCGGTCGTGGTCGGCGGGGTCGCCGTCTTCGGCGGCAGCGGCACGGTCTGGGGCGCCGGCCTCGGCGCGCTGCTGCTCACCGTGATCGGCAGCGCCCTCGCCGTACTCGACATCAACCAGTTCTGGCAGCAGGCCATCGTCGGCGCGCTGATCATCCTGGCGATCTGCGCGGACCGGCTGGTCGCTGTCCGGATCGCCCGCTCGCTGCGAAACAGGGGTGCGCATGTCTGAGGCGAAGCGCCGGCTGGCCGGCTGGGACGGCATCATCATCCTGCTCACGGTCGCCGTCCTGGTCGTCGCGTCGCTGACCGTGCCCACCTTCGGCAACGGCCGCAACGTCACCTTCCTGATCCTCGACCTGCTGCCGATCGTGCTGGTCGCGCTCCCGATGACGATGATCGTCGTGACCGGCGAGATCGACCTCTCGGTGGCGAGCACCCTGGGGCTGACCAGCTCGATCATGGGCTACCTGTGGAACCGCGGGATGGCCATCGAGACGATCATCCCGCTCTGCCTCGTGGCCGGCGCGCTGCTCGGCGCGTTCAACGGGTTCCTCGTCACCGGGCTGGGGCTGCCCTCGCTCGCGGTCACCATCGGCACGTTGGCGCTCTACCGCGGCCTCGCCTTCGTGGTGCTCGGCGACGGCGCGGTGGCCGACTTCCCGTGGAACTACACCGGCTGGGTCACCGGGACTCTCGGCGGCGGCCGCGTACCCCATGTGTTGATCTTGATCGTGAGCCTGGCCCTGATCTTCGGGGTGGTGCAGCACGGGACGCCGTTCGGCCGGTCGCTCTACGCGATCGGGGCGAACGCGCAGGCCGCGCACTTCTCCGGGATCCGGGTGGCGCGCACGAAGTTCTGGCTCTACGTCGTCAGCGGTGCGGTCGCCGGCCTGGTCGGCGTGCTGTGGACGCTGCGCTACTCCAGTGCCCGCGCCGACAACGGCTCGGGCCTCGAACTCGCCGTGGTCGCGGCCGTCCTGCTGGGCGGCGTATCGATCTTCGGTGGAAAGGGCAGCCTGCCCGGCGTCCTAGCCGGCGTCGTGCTGCTCACCGCGCTGCAGAACGCGCTGCGCCTGGAAGACGTCTCCGGGCAGGCGCTGAACATCGTCACGGGCGCCCTGCTCGTGCTCTCCGTGTTGCTTCCCAACCTCGCCACCGCGATCCGGGGCGCCTGGCAGCGCCGAAAACTCCGCCAGGCCGCCGCGCAGTAGTGCAACTCCCAACTCCGTCGTCTGGAGACCCTCATGCTCCGTTCCCGTCAGCTCCTGGCCGGCACCGCGGCCACCCTGCTGGTCTTCGGCGCCGCCGCCTGCGGTGGCACCACCAAGAACAACTCCTCGGACACCGGCTCGCCCGCGCCGACCGCGGCCAGCGCCAACCCGAACGCCCCGCTCAAGTCGGGTCTCAAGATCGCCTACCTGCCGAAACAGCTCAACAACCCGTACTCCGACGTCGAGACCAGCGGCGGGAAGGCAGCGGTCGGCGAGCTCAAGGGCGAGTACAAGCTGGTCGGCCCAAACGACGCCAGCGCGTCCTCACAGGTCAGCTACATCAACACGCTGATTCAGCAGCAGCAGGACGTCATCGTGATCGCGGCCAACGACCCGAACGCGGTCTGCCCGTCGCTCAACCAGGCCCGCCAGGCGAAGATCAAGATCGTGTCGTTCGACTCGGACGCCAGCAAGGACTGCCGGGACGTCTTCATCAACCAGGCCACCACCGAGGGCATCGGCGAGAGCCTGGTGAAGATGGCGAGCGAGCAGGCCGGCGGCTCCGGCGAGATCGCCATCCTCTCGGCCACGCCCAACGCGACCAACCAGAACGCCTGGATCGACGTGGCGAAACAGACGCTGAAGAAGCCCGAGTACAGCAAGCTCAAGCTGGTCAAGATCGCGTACGGGAACGACGACGACCAGAAGTCGTTCCAGGAGGCGCAGGGGCTGCTGCAGTCGTACCCGAACCTGAAGGTGATCGTCGCGCCGACCACCGTGGGCATCGCGGCGGCCGCGCGGTACGTCAGCTCCTCCAGCTACAAGGGCAAGGTCGCGATCACCGGGCTCGGCCTGCCCAACCAGATGCGCGAATACGTCAAGGACGGCACGGTCAAGAAGTTCGCGCTCTGGAACCCGGCCGACATCGGCTACCTGGCCGCGTACGCGGGCGCCGCGCTCGCCTCCGGGCAGATCACCGGCGCCGAGGGTGAGAAGTTCACGGCCGGCAAGCTCGGCGAATACACGATCGGCAAAGACGGCGAGATCGTGCTCGGGCCGCCGACCGAATTCACCGACGCCAACATCGATCAGTTCAACTTCTGAGTCTTCGCGAGGAACTTAGGTGGAGCGGCGTCAGGTCACGCGGTCCGGGGTGCAGGACGCGCCTCGGGCCGCCGGCCGGCGCGGCTGCTCCCTGTTCCTCCGCTCCGACGGGAGATGGGATCCAACATGACCGACCTGGCCGCAGTCAAGCGGGCGCTCACCGCGCAGCGAATCGAGACCCCGTCGTGGGCCTTCGGCAACTCCGGCACTCGCTTCAAGGTCTTCGCCCAGCAGGGCGTCCCGCGCAACCCGGAGGAGAAGATCGCCGACGCCGCCGTCGTGCACCGCTTCACCGGCGTGGCCCCGACCGTCGCGCTGCACATCCCGTGGGACAAAGTCGACGACTATGCCGCCCTGGAGCGGTTCGCGGCCGGCGAGGGTGTCGGCATCGGCGCGATCAACACGAACGTCTTCCAGGACGACGACTACAAGCTGGGCTCGGTCACCAATCCCGACCCGGGGATCCGCCGGAAGGCCACCGACCACCTCCTCGAGGCGATCGACATCATGGACCAGACCGGCTCGCGCGACTTGAAGCTCTGGTTCGCCGACGGCCTGAATTACCCCGGCCAGGACGACCTGCGAAACCGCCAGGACCGGCTCGCGGCCGCACTGCGCGAGGCCTACGACCGGCTCGGCGGCGGCCAGCGCATGCTGCTGGAATACAAGCTTTTCGAGCCGGCCTTCTACGCCACCGACGTGCCGGACTGGGGCACCTCGTTCGCCCACTGCCTCGAACTCGGCGACCGGGCCAACGTCTGCATCGACACCGGCCACCACGCGCCCGGCACGAACATCGAATTCATCGTGGCCTTCCTGCTACGCCAGGGAAAACTCGGCGCCTTCGACTTCAACAGCCGCTTCTACGCCGACGACGACCTGATGGCCGGCGCCGCCGACCCGTTCCAGTTGTTCCGCATCATGTACGAGATCGTGCGCGGCGACGCGCTCGACCCGTCCTACGGCATCAACTTCATGCTCGACCAGTGTCACAACATCGAACAGAAGATCCCCGCGATCATCCGCTCGGTGATGAACATCCAGGAGGCCACCGCCAAGGCCCTCCTGGTCGACCGGCCGGCGCTGACGGCAGCCCAGAACAGCGGCGAGGTCCTCGACGCCAACGCCGTCCTCATGGACGCCTACAACACCGACGTCCGCCCGCTGCTCGCCGAGGTCCGCGCCGACGCCGGCCTCGACCCCGACCCGGTCGGCGCCTACCGCCGCAGCGGCTACCAGGAAAAGATCGTCACCACTCGGGTCGGCGGCCACCAGGCGGGCTGGGGCGCCTGAACGGCGGCGCGCCACGGCCGGAGCCGGCCGTGGCCCGCGAGCTCGTGGAAGCGAACGGCGAGCGCCGCTCCGGGCCGGGAAATGCGCGATTCGAACGCTATATGGCGACGCCGATGCGGTGCGTGAATATTCACACCGCCCGCATCTGAGCTCAGAAATGTCACCTTATCGTGTACGGGCCGCCGTAAGCAATAAATGCCGGACGGCTCTTATGATCAACTCCGTCCACATCTCATCTTGGATACGAAGAAAGGTGGCGTCCGATGAATAAAGTTGCACGCTATTTGGCAATGGCCGGAATGGCGCTGGCCGCCGGAGCGACCATGGGCGCCGGGTCGGCCTCGGCCGCACCGGCAGGAAACGCGACCGCGCAAAGCGTGCGGGACGGCGGCCACTGGTCGCCGGGCAACGACGGAGTGATCGACTTCTACCCCACGCCGATCACCTGCGAGCGGTTCGGCCACATCGGCGAGATGCAGGACCGCTGGGACGACTTCGATTGCACCGTTGTGCGGTTCGGTTTCCCCCGTGGATGGTGGGCGCTCTCGGCGAGCTCGCACCAAGACGACGACTGCGGGTGCTTCGACGACGGGGACCACCACGGGCACCACCGGCACCACGGCCACGGCGGCCACCATGGCCAGGGCAACCAGAACGGCGCCGGCAACGGCTCCGGCCAGGGCAACCAGAACGGCGCCGGCAACGGCTCCGGCCAGGGCAACCAGAACGGCGCCAGCAACGGCTACGGCCAGACCAACCAGCACGCCCAAGGCAACAAGCACACCAAGGGCCACAAGCCCAGCCAGGGCAACGCGAACAGCCAGGGCAACAAGAACAGCGCCGCCAACGGCTACGGGCAGACCAACCAGAACAACCAGGGCAACCAGAACAGCCAGGGCAGCGGGTACGGCCCGTCGAACTGAGCGCGGCCAGGCACGGCTTTCGGGCAACGGTCGCGGCCCGGCCGAAGCGACCGACACTTCGGCGAAGCAGTGTTCATGAGCCGTGATCGATGGAGTTCTGGCCGGCGTCCGGAGGCGGAGGCTCCGATGTCCGGGTTACCGAACGGGTGCTTGTGGCAGCAGCGATGGCCGGGGCCTGCCCGCCCGGGCAAGGATCGTCTGTAGCGCCCTACGGATCGCCTGAGGGGAGGCCGAGCAATCATGGCTGTGGTTCTCGTCGTCGATGACGACGTCGACGTCAACGCCGTGCTGACGCGGTTGCTCACGGACGCCGGGTTCATCGTGCTGTCGGCGCCCGACGGCGCGACCGCGCTCCGGATCGCGCTGGATGAGCAACCGGACGTCGTACTGACCGATCTGGACATGCCCGGCCTCAACGGGTTACAGCTCTGTCAGGCGATCCGCGACGACCCACTCCTGGCCCGGATGCCGATGGGCAGCCTCAGTGGGTCGTTGCGCCTCAGGGATCCACGCGTCGCCGAGGTGCGCGCGTGCGGGGCGTGGCTAAAGCCCTTCGCCAACGCCATGGTGGTCAGCGCGGTGCAAAAGCTGCTGGCTTCCGGCCGGCACGATCACGACGACCTGTCGCCGTGCAACACCGGCCCCGGATCCACCGGCGAGTAGTGCTCGTGGCCTGAAATTCACTGGAGAGCCGGTGTCGCCAGGCGAGGCGATTCGCCCGGCGGCACCGGATATGCCCCGAAGAAATTGCTACTGGAGGAGTGCCGGCTGCATGCCTCCTATTTCAGGACGTTCGCCGTAGCGCAGAGACCCGAAGGGTCGCTCAGTGGTGCGTCGCGCCGGTGCCGGTGCCGGTGTGGCCGGTGCCGGTGCCGGTGTGGCCGGTGCCCGTGCCCGTGCCGGTGCCCGTGCCGGTGCCGGTGCCCGTGCCCGTGTGGCCGGTGCCAGTGTGGTTCGAGCCGGTGCCCGTCGAACCGTGCTGCTCGTGGCGGGCATCGCCCAGGCGGTCGCGGTGGAAGTCGCCGTGCTGCTCGTGGTGGAAATTGCCGTGCTGCTCGTGGTGGAAATTGCCGTGCTGCTCGTGGTGGCCGCGGTCGTGGAACTCACCCGGCCAGGACGGGCGGAACCGGCTCGGGAAGCCGCCAATGGTCCGGAAGGGCACCGCGAAGCCGAGCCGGTCCCAGTCGTCGTCGCTGGCGACCCGCAGGGCCCACGCGCCGTGGCGGAGGCCGACCCGTACGAAACTGCAGTCGTGTTCGTCCCAGTCGCCGGAGCGCTCGCCGAACTGGCCCGCCAACTCGCATGCCTGCGGCGACTGGTAGAACCCGACGACGTCGTCCCCGTCGCGCCAGGCCTGGTCGACCATCGGCTTGCTCTGCGGGGCGCCGCTCGCGGTGGCCGCCTGGGCCGGTCCGGCGCCGGTGGCTACCGCGGCGAGCAGACCGAAGCCTCCCATGACCATGATGCGGGTGAGCTTGTTCATTGCGATTCCCTTCGTGCAGTGCTTGGCGGTACCTTTCGCGATGGAAAACCCGATTTCTTCTACGTCGGATGTCGAACTCGCGTACATTGCCGAGCGCCAAAACGACCGCAGGCGGATGTCCGTTCGGCTGACCGTTTTGGGGGGTTTAATCCGGCCACGTGCCATCGCTTCGCGGCTGACCTGCCGATACGGAGCTCGAATGGCCGAGTTGATCGATGGCTGGTCGGCGCGACCGTTATAAACGGTTTTGCGTAGTCCGAGCGGATGAGGTATTCCGATAGCGACGGGTCCGGCCGCGCAAGCACCGGCACCGTCCGCACGCGGCAAGGCGACTGGACGCCGCCTGCCGGGTCGAGCCAGCGCCAAACGGGGTCCACCGAAGGGGCCAGACCGTCCGCAAACCGGACACATGTGTCGGGTCCCGAGGGAAAAAAGGCCATAGTTTGCGGTATCTGAGGCATATTTGGCCGGACAATACTGGGGCTGGTGTGACCTACTGCGCGTAATGCACGCTTTGGTGACTTCTTGCGATGGGCAACACCACGGTCCGTGGTGCTCGCGCAGGACTCTCCCGATTGATCATGAGGTGACGATCTTGATTCGGCAACATGCACTGACGCGTACGGGACACCGGGGGTTCGGCACGGACCGGCCGACCGCCATCCGCGAGCCCGAGTCGGCCTGCCGGCCGACGGAGCCCGCCGCGGGGATTCGGCCGGCGGGACACCGAGCTGGTCGATCAGCTGGGGCGATCGAAAAGGGTGTTGATCAGGACATGAGAAACGGAGTGCCGGTATAGAGAGTTGTCGCACCACGGCAACCCACACCAGTTTGGTCAGGCCACGGTTGCGCGGATCCTACGCGCGGATCGGTGGGTGCTGCGCCGATTCAATGGCTGGGTGTACAGGGTGCCGTTAGACCGCAATGCCCGTTGGGATGCGCCGGCGTAGCAGGTCGATGACCTGGCGCTCCAGATCGAGCCGGGGCAGGCCCTGCCGTTCGCCGACGCGAGGCAGGCGCCGGAACCATTTTGGCCACAGTGTCGGCTGCGGCCATGCTCCGGTTGACGAGGAAGTCGGGGGAACACCCAGCGGGCGAGACAGCCGGACGTCACCATTCGGCGGGCGACTCTGATGCATCAGTCGCAAGGCCGTCGGCCGTCTGGTTGAACATGCGGAATGCCGCCGCGACCAGCACCGTGTCGTGGATCTCGAGATCGGTGGCGCCTTTGGCGCGGGCGGCGGCGACAAGCGTGGCGGTGACCGCACGGCCATCGCCGCGCACGGCCAGTCGGCGCTGTGCCACCCGTGAGCGCTCCATCACTTCCCCTTGCGATCGCCGTGGTTTACCTGCCTCTCGGATGACCCGGACTTGGCGGACCGGAGACGGGTAGAGCTGGACCACCGCATGGGTGAACAGAACAAGGGATCGAACCTAGTGGAACCCAGCATCATCACCCTCCCCACTCGATGGCGAGCGGCCTACCGGGCCGCGCTGGCGCTGCTGGACAGCGACCAGCCGTACAGCGACCCCCAGGACCCCGCGGCTCGCGCTCGAGTGCAACGTTTGCGTACGGACACCCGTCGGTGGATCCGCGAGCAGAAGGCGCTCGCGTCCGCCGGCCTCCTGACCCCCGTCCAGGCACTCTTCATGGCTCAGATTCCGGACGACTGGCGCGAGATCGACATGCGACGTCGACATCACCAGCGTTCAACGCGCGAATGACGACAGATCGACAACAACAGCGCCCGAACCGCGATCGGCCGCGGTTCGGGCGCTGAATCTCCCGGTCTGCTCTCAGCCTTGCTCGAAAGCACCGACCGGTCCGCCGGGCACCTGCGCTTCGGCGCCCGGCACATCGGCGACTCGCGGTCGTTCAGCCCAAAGCAACCGCAACTGACTCTGCAGGAGCGAGGTGAGCCGCTGCCGGTAGTCGATATCGAAGACTGTCAAGGTCTCGATCTGCTTCTGTAAGGCCTCGCGCTCGATCGACAGGCCTCCGACGGCGTCTTCATAGCGTTGCCGTGCCCGGAGCCTCAGCTGCTCGGCGTGGTCGTGGCCCCCGGCCACGATCCGCTCGGCTGCGGCGCGGGCGTCGGCGAGCGCCAGTTCGGCCTGGCGCCGGATCTCCGCGGCCTGCGCGCCGGCGTCGCGGCTGCTGAGTTCGGCGGCTGCGCGAGCCTCCGCGAGGAGCTTGTCCGCCTCGGCGCGGACCTTGTCGGCGTACAAGAGAGCATCTCGATGGATACCTTCGGCAAGAGCCTGGGCCTCGCCCCGCACCTTCTTCACATGCAGGTTCACGGAGGCGATGTGGTCCTCGGCGGTGCGTTGCGCCAGCGCCAACACCTGAAGCGCTTCGTGGGGCAGGGTCGCGGTCTGCGCCGCCGCCGAAGGTACGGATTCCCTCGGTGTCGCTTGTGGAGTCGGCATCACCGGCAGGATGGAGGTCACGCTGTCGAGACCATGGCGAAAGAGCTGAACCTTGACCCGCTCGACTATCTGGTTGTCACTCACGGCCCTCTCCATGATCATCTCTGGGGCGTACGCCGCACGAGGCGCGAGCCTCGGCGACGCGTACGGTAAAGGCGCTCGTGGTCATGATCGGCGCTCGTGGGGTAGGTAGCCGCTGTAGTACACCGTGCCGGGTTCGGCCGTCGCGGTCGTGGCGAGACCGGCGTGGCGATCGTCGCGCCACGCCCGCCAGCCGAGCCTGAGCAGAGCGGTGTACTTGACCGGGACGACGAACAGCAGATTGCAGGCAGCCTCGGCGGGGGTGAGCAGAAGCCATGCCCAAAGCTTTCCCCGCCTGCTCGTCTCCGGCCGCTCGACCAGGTACAAGCCCGTCGTGGCGTACCGCACCAGCAGGTAGAGCACCGCGTAGATGACGATCGACGGCCACGACACGGTGCCCCGGCTTGCGCCCACGATGACGGCGATGAGCGCGTATCCGATCATCAGCGGACCGATGATCAGCTGGAAGAGCATGAACAGGCGGGAGAACATCCCCGTTGGCCGGTCCGCGCCGGTCAGGGCCAACGGGATCAGGCACCACCAGGATTTCGGCCAGCGCAGCAGGTGCCGGAAGGCGGTCTCGACATCGGCGGGCGTACGCGTCCAGACGATCGATTCGTTGACCCCGACGATCTCGCCGTCGAAGGCGGCAAAGAGGGCCAGCAAGCGGTCGTCGCCGTAGGCGCCGGCGGAGAGGTAGCGGCGCTTGTGCCGGAAGAGGGTGTGCGCGCGGTACACGGCCGGCGCGCCAGAGATGATCTTCAGAGCGCCCGCCAGCGACGAGCTCGCCCGCCTCCTGACGCACGACGTGCCGATGTTCACGTCCGCGATTCGGGTGAGCAGGTTCTGCCGGGCGTTGCGGACGATCACCATCCCGGTGGTCGCCGTCACCTGCGGCCGGGAGAAGGCCCTGAGCTGATGCTCCATCGCCCGCTCATCGAGCACGCAGTCGCCGTCGATGGTCAGGACGAAGTCCCAGTCGCCCGGTTCGAGCCGGTCGAGAACGTAGACCTGGGCGGCGCGCTTCCCGCCGTTCTTCTTGCGGTGCCAGCGAACCCTGGGGTGGGAGAACGGTTGCACCGGCCGGTCTATCGAGCCGTCGTCGACGACGTGCACCTCGTCGACGACGACGCCGCGCTGGTTGAGGATCGACCAGACGCAGGCATGCAGGTCGCCCGCGTCCTGCTCGTAGGCCGCGACGATCGCCACGATCCGGCCGGCCGCCACCGGCAGATGCAGGAAGCGGCGGCCGTTGAAGAAGGCGTACATGCAGAACAGGAGCGTGCTGTTGCCGGTCCACCAGTAGGCGAGCAGGACCGGGTCGGTGACCAGCCAGTAGACACACCATGTCGCGGCGAGCAGGGCGAGGACGACGATCCCCGTGATCGACACGTAGAGGAGCCGGCCGTGGCGGGCATGAGGATTCTCAGGCCACACGGACGGGCCTCCACCGCATCGCCCAGCGGTCGGCACCGCGGATTCCGTGCTCAGCAGCCATGACCGGGTCGAGAGTTCGCACTGAACCGGTCATACCGGCGTCTCGATACATGCGCGAATCGTTGCAAAACGGGGGAAATAAGCAAAGTCGATCGGTCACGTTCGTATGAAAATGGCCCTTTGTCATGCCTTCAGCCTCAATCGCGCGGACCGCAGAGTCGGCCGAATGGCTGAGCGCGCTCGTCGGTCCGCCGGCGGCGGCAAAGAATAGTGACGGCGATCCGACGTGTCATCCACGAACCCGAAATCCGAAAGAATTTACGCCGTTGGGATTAATGCGGATGGCGGACAACCCTGAAGGGTCGTCGGGGACAACGACGCGGAATGCCGAATGCCCACGTCGATTTCAATCTGTTGTTCAGTCGGGCGTCGCGGCGACTCGTCGGATGCCCCGCCTCGAACCCGTCGAGGAAGCCAGGATCCGGACACCGCGAGGGAGCCGAGCCGTGCGAAAAGCCAACCTCAACGACGGTCGCCGCTGCCGGAATCTCCGCTCCGACGACGAACGCTGGCGGCCGCTCGCCCACCACCTCGCGGCGCGGTTCGCGGCCACCAGCGGCAGCGACGAACTGATGGTTCGGGCGGCCATCGCCACGATCCTCGACGCCGAGCGTCGGCTGGGTTCGCGGCGGCCGGACTTCTCCGCGCTGGTCGTGCCGCTGGTTATCAGAGCGCTCCAACGCCACCGACACGAGCGGCTCCGTGACCGGCCCGAGTCCGTCCAGCAGCTCCCGGCGCTCCAGCTGGCGATCGCGGCCGCCGAGTGCGAGCTGTCCCGGCGCCTGCGACGCTCCCCCACCGTCGACGAGGTCGCGAGCCATCTGGACATGGCACAGCACCAGATCGTCGCCGGGCTGGAGGCCGGCTGGTCGGCCGGTTCAGGCGCGGTCGCCACCCGGTGAGAAGCCGCCCGCGACACCCTACGTAAGCGCTCCGCCGATCGGTCAGCCGGTCTCGAACTTTTGCCTGTCAACGCTGAACCTGAGACTGACGTCCCGTGTTGTCGAATGCGAGTTTCTCGTGATGCAAGAAGCAGTTTGCAAAGCGATCTGCTCTTCTCTGGAAACAGCACACACCCGCAACCGGCAGCGCTGCCGGCGGTGTGTCGGCGGCCGCGCGGGATCGCTGCGCGAACCGCCCGGGGATTCCCGGACAAGACCGCCGGGAATCCCCCTCATGAAACCCATTACACGAAAGGAAGCCATGGCAGACAACCGCGTGCCAGAGTCGCCGAAGGCATTCCGAGAAGCAGAGACCGCGCACCGCTGATGACGGCCACCGAGATCGTGCTGCAGTTCGTCTGCGTTCTCGCGTTGGCCAGTGTCAGCTCCTATATCGGCGGCCGGGTGCACCAACAGCGACGCGAGGACGACCGGCGCAGGACCGCCTTCCGCGAGGGCTTCCTTCGCGCTTCGGCGACACTCGTCACGCTGGCGCCCCGCGGCGAGCGAGTCGCACCGTGGACCGGCGCGCTCCAGCCGACCGCCGACGAACAGACGACGCGGACACACGCCCTAGGCCGTCCCAGCGGCGTGCGCTCCAGGACATCCGCATAGCTTTTACAGGTGAACCATGACCGCACCCGGCAACGACTTTCTCTTCTTCCTCCTCACGCTGAGCATTCTCTTGTCCAGCGCATATGCGGTCGGCCGGATCCACCAATGGCACAAGTACGGCCTTGAACGGGATGAGGCCTACCGGATCGGTTACGACAAGGCGTCACGCACGATCATGACCATGATGACCGGCGGGCGGCCTCTGAACCCCGTCCAGGGCGCCGGCGGCACCCGGCTCGCCGCACGGCCTTCCGCGCGCTACGGCGGACGCCACGCACGTGGTCACCGGCTCTCGGCCGACCGGCGGTGGCCGTACCCGCTCCAACGCGGGGCACGCGACCGAGCCCGCGTCTGACGGACCGCGGCCCTCCCGCGCCGGTACGGCGGTAGCCGGCCGGCGCCCCTGCAAGGCTTTTCCCCGATCGTTCGAGCACGCGATGGCGGCATCGCCGACTCGGACGGCAATAGGGTGGCCCCTCCCTCGCGAACCCTGGAGGGGCCACCCTTTTTCGTAGCCCGCGGAATACTTGGATGATCGGCGGAGAGGGCTGTACGAAAGTCGCCGGCCGGTACCGAGAGCGGCATTTCGCCATATCATGTCAGCACTTTAAGGTAGTTACATGCCGACCGGTGACAGCGCCTTGCAGATCATCGTTTACACCGTGATCTCGGTGTTGTGCGCATATGGCGTCGGACGCATCCATGAATGGTACAAACACAGCATGGATCGAGATAGATCGTTTCGCGAGGGCTACAACCACGGCTATCACACGCTCTTTCCCTTCGCCACCCGAGGCACGTGCGCCTGCGAACGGTCCGACCAGCCGGCTCGATCGGCTCGATCGGGTCGAACGGGCCGCTGAACCGCCCCACGGCGCCGGCTCTCGACGGGCGCTCTCGACGGGCGCTTTCGGCGGCGGAAGGCTAAGGCCCGGGCGGGGGCGGCCGATTATGCGGGCCGACGATGAGTGACTAGGAGCGGTCATGTCCCCCAACCACCCCTGCAGCATTGGCGGGCGCTGATGAATCAGTTCGTCGACCGTGCCTACGACGTGACCTCGCAGTTGTTCGGGCCGGACTCGGAGATCCCGTGGTGGGCCTGGCTGCTCGTGGTGGTCGCGCTCTTGTGGAGACTTCTCATTCCCGAGCGGCAGACGGCGCAGGACCGCGACGCGGCCCTGGCCGCGACGATGGTCCGCAGCGGGAACGGGGGGTCGGGTAAGAAGAGGGACAGGAAGCGTAAGAAGTGACGTACGGTGTGGCGCCGCTCGGGATCAGGACGGCGACGATCCTGACCCCGAGCGGCAGCGGCGACATCTTCCCGTAGGCCTACGGGAAGTTCGTCACCGTGGAGGGAACGACCGCGCTTGCCTGCGCCGCCGCGCCCGTGCTGTTCACGACGTGGTCGATCGTGCCGGAGGCCAGCGAGATGGTGAAGATGTCGTGCAGCTTCACCCCGGCGTTCACCGGCGCCTCGAACCCGTTCGCCGAGTGCACGGCCGGATTGACGTTGAAGTAGCAGTAACTGCCGAGCCCCCAGGCCTCGTGGCTGGTCACGCTGTCGGCCACCTTGTACGCAGAGTAGCCGGTCCCATCGCTCCGCCACGCCGCGTTCGACGGCGGGTCGTACGGCTGCTCGTTCTGCAGGAAGTAGGTCCGGCCCCCGTTGCCGTTCCAGACCACCTCGTACTTCTGGAAATGCTCGACGAACAGGCCGTACGCCGTGACGTTCTGGCCGTTGACCGTGAGGCCGCTGTCGGCCGTGTTCGAGGTCCAGCCGACGCCCGACCCGTGGTCGGCCCGCCACGCCCAGATGTGGTCGATGATCACGTTGTTGCTGTTGACCAGCAGGCTGTTCGTGGCCTTGCCGACGCCGGCGCCGCCTATGCGGAAGAACACGTCCTGGATCGTGGTCGGGTTGGCCGCATGGCTCACCGACGACGTGCTCGGGCCGACGACCAGCAGGTTCGCCGAGTTGGCGGTGCCCGCGTCGAAGAGCAGGCCGGCGACCTTCACGCCGTCCACGTCGGACACCTGCATCGGGGTGACGCCGTTGTCCGGCACGATCGTCGCGTAGCCGAGGCCGAGCACCACGGTGTTGGCCCGGGTCACGTTGATCGTCTGGCTGACGTGGTAGACGCCGGGTTGGAAGATCAGGTTGAGGCCCTGCGCGAGCGCCTGGTTGATCGTCGCGGCGGTGTCACCCGGCTTGGCCACGTAGAACTGCGACAGCGGAATACTCGTCCCGGGCGTGTTGCCGTTCGCCCAGCTCACTCCGGCGGCGTTGGTCTGCAGGTTGGGCACGAAGACGGCGTAGTCGCCGCCGGTCTGGTAGAGGTACGGCTTCTCCCGGATTACCGGGGCGGTCGCGATCGTCGTGTACGCCGGGCTCGGGAAGCTCTGCGCCGGCGCGCCCTGCACGCCCACGAAGGTCTGGTTCCACACCGCGTTGGTGTTCGAGGCGATCTGACTGTTGCGGGTGAACCACTGCTGCTGCGAGTACTGCCCCTCGGAGCCGCTGACCCGCGAGTCGGCGATGTAGCCGCCGGACGCCCAGCCGTAGCCGTTCGGCGCCAGGTTCAGGTCGCCGTGCACGTCGATCCGGCGGAACGGCGCGGCCTGCGCCACGGCCCAGCGGTCGGCGCCGGAGACCGGGTAGACCGAGAGGTTCTCCACCGAGCGCCAGAAGTTCTGGGTGGCATTGCCGTTGAACCAGCCGGCGTCGACCGTGATATCGCCGTTGATCCGCACGTCGTCGGGGTTCTGCCCGAGGCCGAGCACCGAGGTGTAGAAGCCGACCTGGATGTTCAGTCCGTTGTAGGTGCCCGGCTTGAACGCGAGCACGTACCGCTGGCCGCCGAACTGGTTCGTCTCCTGCTGCGCGAAGATCGCGTCGGCCTGGCTCTGTATCGTCGCGCTCGACATGCTCGGGTCGAAGACGATCACATTGGAGCCGAGGCTGCCGCCGCCGGGAACAGTCGCGCTGCCGCCGCCGTAGACCTTGAACTCCCACAGCGAGTAGCCGTACGCCGTGGTGCGCTGGGTGCCGTACATGCGCACGAACCGGCCGGCGCCGCTCACGGTCAGGCTCTGGGTGCCACCGGTCGAGGTGGTGGTCGAGTAGATCGACGTCCAGTTCGTGGCGTCGTCGGAAACCTGGATCTGGAACGCCTTCGCCGCGGCCGTCTCCCAGTCCAGCTCGACCCGGGTGATCGCGGAACTGGCGCCGAGGTCGACCTGCAGCCATTGCGGGTCCGAGAACGCCGACGACCAGCGGGTGCCTGCGTCGCCGTCGACGGCCGCTGTGGCCGGGAAGGCGGCGGACTCGGCGGACGACGCGATGGCCGTTTTGCCCTGCGAAAGCAGAGTTTCCGCGGCGCTCGCGCCGATTGCGGTGACCGTGGCGTACCCGGCGACGACCGCGACCACGAGGCCGCCGATCGCGCCGAGGCGCCAGGGGGAGCGTCTCCGCGGAGGTGCGGAGCTAGCGGGGATGGTCATTGCTTCTCCTTGGGCGGGGATGTGCAAGAGGGGACTTCTTGCACCCTTGGGGAAGCAGATCTCCACAAGACCGGGGAGAGCGCTCCCCCATCACGAAGCTATGGACCGGGTCGTCACCCTGTCCAGGCTTCGGCCCGGTTCCGGAACCGATCGATAACCACGACGGTCTTGCGGATGACATCCCGGTGCGGGATAGCCACTTGCCTGTTCGGGCATCGCCCCTGCCAGCAGGCAGGATGCGGGTGCCCTTTCGCACCCGGCGACGACCGCGGCCGCCGCCGATAACCAAGACGACGGAACCGGTTCCGGCACACAACGGCAAGACACGCATCGGGGTACGCGCCCGGCATATGCCCCGAAATTTGTCGGGAAGCGCTTTCCGCGGCCCGCCGCACCCGCAACCTCAGGTTGCGGGTTGCGGGGCGCCCTCGATCGTCAGGCGGCGATGGTTACCTCGGGGTAGAGGGGGAACGGGGCCAGGAGTTCCGTCGCCTGCTTGCTCACGCGGTCGGCGAGCGCCGGGTCGAGGCCGTACTTGGCCTTGGAGCCCTCCGCCGGGGACGTCGCCGCGAGGACCGTGTGGATCAGGTCGGCGATCTGGTCCATCTCGGCGACGCCGAGACCCCGGCTGGTCAGCGCCGGCGTGCCGACACGGATGCCGGAGGTATACCACGCCCCGTTCGGGTCCTGGGGGATCGCGTTGCGGTTCGTGACGACGCCGGAGTCCAGCAGGGCCTGCTCGGCCTGGCGCCCGGTGAGGCCGAACGGGTGCACGTCGATCAGGACGAGGTGGTTGTCGGTGCCGCCGCTGACCAGCCGCACGCCCCGCTCGAGGAGGCCCGCGGCGAGCGCCTGGCTGTTGTCGACGATCCGCTGAGCGTAGGTCGCGAACTCGGGGCGGCGGGCCTCGGCGAAGGCGATCGCCTTGGCGGCCATGACGTGGCCGAGCGGGCCGCCGAGCACCATCGGGCAGCCGCGGTCGACCTGGTCGGCCAGCTCCGGCTGGCTGAAGACCGCGCCGCCGCGGGGGCCGCGCAGGCTCTTGTGGGTGGTGGTGGTGACGATGTGCGCGTGCGGGATCGGGTTGAAGTCGCCGGTGAAGACCTTGCCGGCGACCAGGCCCGCGAAGTGCGCCATGTCGACCATGAAGGTGGCGCCGACCTCGTCGGCGATCTCGCGCATCTTCGCGAAGTTCACCTTCCGGGGGTACGCGGAGTAGCCGCCCACGATCACCAGCGGCTTGAACTCGCGGGCCGTCTGCCGCAGGGCCGCGTAGTCGATCTGGCCAGTCACCGCGTCGACGCCGTAGCTGCGCTGGTCGAACATCTTGCCGGAGATGTTCGGCCGGAAGCCGTGGGTGAGGTGACCGCCGGCGTCGAGCGACATGCCGAGCATCCGCTGGTTGCCGAACGCGGCCCGCAGCTCGGCCCACTCGGCGTCGGTCAGGTCGTTGACCTGGCGCTTGGCGAACCGCCGCAGGTGCGGCACCTCGACCCGGTCGGCCAGGATCGCCCAGTACGCCACCAGGTTGGCGTCGATGCCGGAGTGCGGCTGGACATACGCGTACGGCGCGTCGAAGAGGGCCTTGGCGTGCTCGACCGCGACGGCCTCGACCGTGTCGACGTTCTGGCAGCCGGCGTAGAAGCGTCGACCGATGGTGCCCTCGGCGTACTTGTCGGACAGCCAGTTGCCCATGGCGAGCAGCACGGCCGGGGAGGCGTAGTTCTCGCTGGCGATCAGCTTGAGGGACTCGCGCTGGTCGGTCAGCTCCTTGGCGATCGCGTCGGCGATGCGCGGCTCGACCGAGCGGACCACCTCGAGGGCGGACTGGAAGGCGGCGGACTCCGCGGTCATCTCAGGCATGGGACCTCCCTATCACGGCTAAGAGGCCCAGGCGCACGGCGAATCGTCAACGGCGACGGAGCCGCTCCCCGATGGTTGCCCATCCGAACGCGCCAGTCACGGCCCGCGCACGAGCATACCGGGAAGGAGAGCCCGGGATCGACCTGGCCGCGGCGTCGCGGCTGTGGGACGAGTCGGCGCGGCTCGCGGGCGTCGATCTCGCACCGGCCACTCGGCCGCGGTGGACCGAGATCCCGCGCCGGGCGGGTGGTCGAGTCAGGCGGTACGGCGGCGGCGCAGGAACGGGTCGGCCAGGGCCTGCGGCAGGTAGCCGCGGTCACCCGGCGTGAAGTTGGCGCCGGGCGGGACGATCTCGTCGATGCGGTCGAGGAGTTCGGGGGTGAGCTTGACGTCGACGGCGCCGAGCTGGGACTCGAGGTGCTCCATCGTGCGCGGGCCGATGATGGGCGAGGTCACGGCCGGGTGCTGCAGGACGAAGGCCAGCGCCAGGTGGATCAGCGACAACCCGGCCTCGTCGGCGAGCTTGGCCAGGGCGTCCGCGGCCTCCAGCTTGCGCTGGTTGCCGGGCAGGGACAGGTCATAGCGCTGCGGCAGGCGATCGCTGCGCATGGACCGCGGCAGGTCGGCGCCGACCCGGTACCGGCCGGTCAGCCACCCGCCGGCCAGCGGGCCCCAGGGCAACACGCCCATGTCGTGCCGCTGAGCCGTCGGCAGCACGTCCGCCTCGACGCCGCGGACCAGCAGCGAGTACGGCGGTTGCTCGGTCACGTACCGCCCCAGCCCTCGCCGCTGCGCTGTCCACTGTGCCTCGACGATCTCCTCGGCCGGATAGGTGGACGAGCCGAACGCCCGGATCTTGCCCTGCCGCTGCAGGTCGGTGAGCACGCTCAGGGTCTCCTCGTGGTCGGCGTGCGGGTCCGGCCGGTGAATCTGGTAGAGGTCGATCCAGTCGGTGCCGAGCCGGCGCAGGCTCTCCTCGACTTCGCGCACGATCCAGCGCCGCGAGTTGCCGGTGCGGTTCGGGTCGCCCGGGGTGCCGGCGGGCGCTTTCACGGGCACGCCCATCTGGCCGTGCACCTTGGTGGCCAGGATGACGTCGTCCCGCCGTCCGCCGGCCAGCGCCTTGCCGACGATGATCTCGGACTCGCCCTGCGAGTAGACGTCCGCCGTGTCGATGAAGTTGATCCCGGCGTCGAGGGCTCGATGGATGATCTGGATGGACGTACCGTGGTCGGGCTCCCCCCAGGCGCCGAACATCATGGCGCCGAGGCAGAGCGGGCTGACCCGCATTCCGGTACGTCCGAGGCTGCGATATTCCATGACCCGACGGTATGCCCGATCGACCCCTGCCGAACAAGTTCCGGTGACGCGGACCGGGTTCCGTAACTCAGATTGCTTGCTTGTTACACAATGCATCGACGAGACTGACTGCGTTGCGCGACCCCGCCGCCGATCCCTCCCGGATCATCCGGCCTTCCCCGGCCCGAAACCCGTCCCTCAACAACGGTCCGGCGGCGGCGGGGACACGCGCCCACCGCCCACCTCACCGGGCTTCTGCCGTTGACGGGTTGCTGGCGGAGAATCGGGGCATGTATGTGATTCGGGAGCGGTTCCTCAGCATCGGCGACGACTTCGACGTGCTCGACGAGCACGGCAACAAGGTGCTGCACGTCGACGGCAAGGTGTTCAGCCTGCGCGACAAGGTGGTGATCGAGGACCTGTCCGGCGCGGAGGTGGCGAGCGTCCACCGCCGTCTGGTGGCGCTGCGGCCGACCTACGAGATCACCATCGGCGGGCAGAAGGCCGCGGAGGTGCGCAAGAAGCTGTTCACGCCGTTCCGCGAGCGGTTCACGATCGACGTGCCCGGCCCGGACGACCTGGAGATGAAGGGCGACCTGTTCAACCACGAGTACGTCATCGAACAGGGTGGCGTCGAGGTCGCGGCCGTCTCCAAACGGTGGCTGACGATCCGGGACACGTACGCCGTCCAGATCGCCGCGGACGTCGAGCCGCTGCTGGTCATCGGCGCGGTCCTCGCCCTGGACCTGGCCCTGGAGCGCGAGAAGGAGTCGGCAGAGAAAGACGAGTAACCATGGCGCTACGTATCGCAACTCATACTTTCGGCTAGTCTTTTCTCGTACTCTCGGCTATCGTCCTGGTATCCGAACGGCCAAGTTTGCGGCGGCGGCGGTCTGATCGATCGCCGCCGGCCACTGACAAGGGACACCCGACCGACCCGGGTCCAGCCACATCGGACCGGCTCTCCGGAGAGGTGCCAGGGAGGACCACCAGCATGACCACGACTTCCGCACCGCCCGCTGGCAGCGCCGCCGAGTTGCTGAACGCGATGGCCGCGATGCCGCTGGACCACCCGTCGCGCACGGGCCAGCGAGACCGGGCGATCGAGGCCTGGCTACCCCTGGCCCGCCACCTCGCCCACCGCTACTCCGGCCGCGGCGAACCCACCGACGACCTCATTCAGACCGCCACCGTCGGCCTCATCAAAGCCGTCGACAAATACGACCCCCAGCGCGGCGTCGACTTCGCCGGCTACGCCATCCCCACCATCATCGGCGAAATCAAACGCCACTTCCGCGACCGCACCTGGTCCGTCCGCGTTCCGCGCCGCCTTCAAGAACTCCGCCTCGCCATCACCGAAGCCAACGCCACCCTCACCCACACCCTCGGCCGATCCCCCACCGTCACCGACATCGCCGCCCACCTCAACACCACCGACGAAGACATCCTCGAAGGCCTCGAAGGCGCCCGCGCCTATAACGCCACCAGCCTCTCCACCCCCATCACCACCGACGGCACCACCGAACTCGGCGACACCCTCGGCGGCGAAGACCACGAATATGAACTCGCCGAAACCCGCGTCGCCCTCGCCCCCGCCCTCGCCACCCTCAACGACCGCGAACAAAAAATCCTCACCCTGCGCTTCTACGGCAACCTCACCCAATCCCAGATCGCCGACCAGATCGGCATCTCCCAGATGCACGTCAGCCGCCTGATCACCAAGGCCCTGACCAAACTGCGGACCGAACTGGCCACCGATTCCCTGTAGGTGGCCCGGTGGGCCGCCGCGCCGGAGCTCAGCGAGCCCCGGCGTCGAGCGGGAAAGCGCCGCGAACCAATCTTGATCGACCGGCTTAGTACCAATAGCGCCGTCCGGCGATGGGACGGCCGACCGAGCCGAGAATCCAGAAGACGGCGCCGACGACCAGCAGGATGATGCCGATCGTC
>Ga0307508_10002275_pt1 | contig 20451 bp, 25 predicted proteins | sample 9_EM_MG_FD_203089 | JGI IMG/M metagenome (GOLD analysis project Ga0307508, IMG submission 203089) | Populus trichocarpa ectomycorrhiza microbial communities from riparian zone in the Pacific Northwest, United States - 9_EM | ecosystem: Host-associated > Plants > Roots > Unclassified | place...
GTCCGTTCCTGTCCGACACGTCCGTCCGACGCTGTCCGTCTCTCTGTCCGACACGTCCGTCTGACGTTGTCCGTTCTTGTCCGACACGTCTGTCTGACGCTGTCCGTCTCTGTCTCCCGTTCCCGTTCCCGTTCCCGTTCCCTTCCCGTTCCCGTTCCCGTTCCCGTTCCCGTTCCCGTTCCATTCCTGTTCCCGTTCCCCCCCCCGCTTCCGCTCCCGCTCCCGCTTGCGTCACCCGAACTCACTCGAGTACCTTGGAGAACCGCCGCCGTTACAGGCGTGGGGTAATATGTGTGACGGCCCGGTCCGGGGTGGCCCCTTGGTGTGTCTCGCACGGATGTTGTATAGTTTGTTGTCAATTTCGATAGCTCTGTTAGCATATGCGGTCATAGTAGTCGGTTTTGTGGGTAGCATTGCAAGCTGAGTCTGGGTCCGTTCTGGGAGGCCGGCATCGAATTTGTCATGTAGGTGGAGTTGTTGTAGTCAAGGTCCGCAATGATGTTCTGGAATTCGGCCCAATACAGTGCTGTTGGTCGGGCTCCTTGCTCTATCTTCATATACTTCACCCTGGCGACTTCCTTTGCGTCAATCACGCCAAATGCGCTGTGGATGGCCATCTTGAAATCTTCCCAGGTGGTGAAGCTGCTTTTCCCCTGGGTGATGGAGGGTTGGATCCATTTCCACGCTGCTCCCCGACACCGGCTGTTTGCATAATAGACTTTTTCCCTTTCGTTCTGGAATCTGTGTGCTTCGCAATTGAACTTTAGTTCACATTGTACCAGGAAGGCTCGGAGCTTGGTGCGATCTCCATAGTATAGTTCCGCGTCTTCGACCTTTGGCTGACTGGCTCTATCGCCTCGTCCTCGTTGTGGGATGAGTTCCTGTAGGAGAGCTTGCATGACGTCCGGGCCGCTAGTCCCTGAAGCTTCGGTCATTCTTTTTTGTTGTTCGGGGGTGTCGGGGGTCTCGGGCCGGGATTGCGGTTCTGGGGTTACCGCGCTCGGGATGTGTGCGTCGTCTGGGGCTGCTCGGATTTCCCTGAGGTCGAAGGTGTTGGGGTCGAGGTCGTCTACCTCGAACTCGTGTTCTGGGTCTGGTTGATCCATGGTGACTTATTTTTCCTTCTTCGAGGATTGTCCACTATGTCAGGTGTCGATTGGAGACGCAATCTAGTGTCAAGATCCTGACTTCCTGGCACTGTCTTGGGCTCGACAGGCAACGTAGTTCCTCGGCGTGCCTACATGGTAGGTCTTTTCCTGTAGTTCGGCTCTCGGGCTGTGTTCGTTCAGCTCACTGGCGCGGGCAAGTACTTCCCTTTCTGGTTCGGGTGAAGTCTGAGGATGTCCCTCGGCATAGCCCTGTCTATGCTGGCGAGACTCTAACTCCCAGTCTTCCGTTGTCTTCGTCTGCTGCCGCTTGAGGGTCGTTATTGTAGCACGGTCGGTTGGTTCGGGGTTTCGGTCGCAGCGCCGGTTTCACGGGGAGGTAGAAGTAGGAGTTGGTGGAGAGAGATAATAGATTGCGTGGAGAAAGAATCTCCAGACTAGCTACCGCGCCCTTCCTTTATACCTTTTCCTCCACTGTGGAATCACAGCCTCGCCCGCAAGACTGACACAGAGTTTTCCCATCATGACTTCTTTCGCCGCGCCCAAAGAAAACACATGATTGCACTCGGCCGCCGCGCGGCCCACACTCTACTCGAGACAACAGGAGAAAGGACGCGCAAGTAAAGCAAGATAGACACACACAGGGGAAACGGCAAACAGAGAGACGACGCGCGGACACAATCAATGAGGAACAACATGTGCAACGATGACAGGAGAAGGACGCGCAAGTATAATCAACAGGAAACGACATACATAACGATGACAAAAGAAGGACGCGCAAGTAACATAACGGAGACGAAGGAGAGAGGTCTAGACCGGCCAGCGGTTGGTGATATTGCTACCGGAGCGATATGGCAGAGATCGGTCGAGGCGCCTAAGCGCGGAGGATGACCGCGGCTGTGGCAGCGGAAACGAGGACGAGCCACAGGGCGACAAGGGTGAGAGTGGCACCGGCGCCGGCGCCAAGGAGCCTGTTGCGCCAGGTTCGTGACACCGCGCCGAGCAGAACGGAAGACCGCCGCCATGCCGTGCCGGGCAGAACGGAAGACCACCGCATATACTGAAGGCCGCACCGGACAGGACGGAAGACCGCCGCGCATGAGAGAAGTCTGCCGCGCATACCGAAGGTGATGCAGGGCAGGAAGGAAGACGACAACGACGATGCCACGCCGGGCATGAAGACAGACGACAACCACGATGCCACGCCGGGCATGAAGGAGGATGAGCATGACGAGTGAGTGGGAATCACTTGCGCCACACGACACCGAGAGACGAGTAGCGATCCGAGATCGCTCAAGAACAACGAGAGAATGATACCGTGCTACAGTAAAGACCACCTGGTGGCAGTAGACGAAGACCGCGTAAGACCTAGCATGGCCGCACGGAAGGCTGGGAGCACGATGCCTCGCCAGTGAGAAAGGTATGCCGAGGAGCTACATTGCCTGTCGAGCCCAAGACAGAGAACGGAAGTCGGGGTCAGGTTTTTGACAGGTGCCGGGTTGCTTTGTTTTTCTGGCACTCCAGGCAGCTTTGGACATAATCGACGATTCTTTTGTCCATCCCGGGCCATCAGAAGTTTCTTCGGATTTATTCGATTGTTTTGTCCTGGCATATGTGCCCCGCTATCTTCGAGTCGTCTTCCGATTCTAGGATAGTTCCGATAAGGTTTTCGTCCTCCGGGATCCAGAGCATGCCCTTCCTGTAGAGCAGCCCATCCTTGACCTCGAGGACCTCCCCTGGTTTCCTTGTCATTCGGCCCCTCTGGGAGACCTCACGAGGGTCCCCAGTTTCCTCCCTAGCCTGTCGGCTATCCGACGCAGGTTTCTCCTGCGCCGCTTCCTTTATCAACCCCCACGCCCGTTGGTATTCCTTGTCCCTTTTTCCATCTTTCTTTATTTTCGCTGCGAATCTTTCCGACCACTTCCGGGGGGGAATTGTGACAGGAATGGACACAAGACTAACCGATGAGCAAATGAAGGTTCTCCCCCTTCTTTCGTCCATCGTTTGTTGCTCAGCAAAATGTTCCCTCTTCAGAACCGTCGTAATCGGCTGGTTTTCACTCCCCCCTTTCTCAGGATGGTACTCCGAACGCCTCGAGAGTGCATCCGGCTTGCCGTTCCTGGACCCTGGCTGGTAGTAGATTCTGAAGTTGATGCCTGACAGCTCCTGCGCCCATCGCGCTTGCCAACGGTTGAGTACTTTTGTTGTTGTGAAGTACTCCAAGTTTTGGTGGTCTGAGTATACCTGCACCTGATGCATCGCTCCTTCACCATAGCGGCGCCAATATTTGAACGCATCAACGATCGCTAGTAGTTCCTTGTCGTGAATCTCATAGTTGATTTCCGCGGGTTGGAACTTTCGAGAGCGGAAGGCCACCGGATGTAGTTTCCCTTCCGGATCGCGTTGCGACAGGACTGCTCCGATCGTGAAGTCTGTGGCGTCGGTTTCGATAATTACTGGTTTTTCCCTGTTGAACTGAGCCATGATTGGGGCGGTGGTGAAGCGGTGCTTGAGTTCCCGGAACGCTGCTTCTGCCTCTTTGTTCGAGGCCCAGTTTTTTCCCTCTCCGGTGGTGAGCTCTGTTAGAGGGTGGGCTATCCGGGAATAGTCCTGGATAAACCTCCGGTAGAAGTTGGCGAAGCCCAGGAAGGATTGGGTGTCTGCTAGTGATTCCGGCGTTCTCCAGCTTAGGACAGCCTCGACCTTTTCCCTGGATATCTTGATTCCTTCTCTGCCGATGATGTACCCCAGGAATTCCACCTCCTGGACCCTCCACACGCATTTGTCGGGCGAGACAGTGAGTCCGTTTTCTGTCAGCCTTGTCAGGACTTCCTTGACTTTCTCGTCGTGTTCTTCCTGGGTTTTGGCATATACGACGATGTTGTCCATATACGCCAGGAGTCCCACGTCGAGCATATCTGAAAAGACGTGGTTCATCATATCCTGGAATGTTGATGGGGCGTTGGTGCGGCCAAGGGGTATGACTTGGAAGTCGTAGAGCCCGTACTGAGTTCGGAATGCCGTTTTCCATTCATCGCCCTCCCGGATTCGGATGAGGTGAAACCCGTTTTTGAGGTCCATTTTGGTGAACCACTGCGTGCCCTGCACTCGATCCTGTAGTTCCTGCATCAGGGGAAGGGGGTACCGGTTAGGTACCGTTACCTTGTTCAAGGCTCGGTAGTCCACGCAGAGTTGGAGCCCTCGGCAATGGGGCTTTGGCACGAACAGGATTGGGGATTCCGCTGGAGAAGTGGAGCGTCGGATCTTCCCTGTTCGGAGCATTTCTTGCAGCCATTCCCGTAGCGTCTCCAATTCCTTCTCCGAGAGGGGGTAGATTGGTCCTCATGGAGCAGTTTCGCCTGCCATGAGGTCGATCTTGCAATCGTAGCTCTTGTGCTAGGGCAGAGCCTCGGCTGCTTCCGTCCCCATGATGCCCAAGTATTCTCGGAATTCTTTGGGTACTGCTGCTAGCGGATCCGGCTCTTCTTCGCTGACGGCTGACACGTAACCGATGACTTTTGCGTCGGGATGTTGCGCGATTCCGGCATCCAGTGTCAGCGAAAACTCGTTTGCTTCCCACTTCGTGCAGTCGCGCAGGCACTGGGGGCTGCTCAACCTCATGTCGATGGGTTCCCATGCTCCATGCGGGGGGTGCTGGGAGATCCACCAAAAGGGTAGAAAAACGTCCATGCCTGGTTCCAGTGGTGCTACTTCGAAAATTTCCCGGGTGTAGTGCTGACGGTGTCTCAGGACCAGTTCCCCGGTTACCTTTTCTCCACTCCCGGGAACTTCTTCCCTGGAGCAGTTACGAATGGGGGTCGGTTTATCCTTGCGTACCTGTGGTATTGTGACACTGGGGTTGTATCGTAACCGGAGTGCAGGCAGAATCAAAGGTAATCAGGCTACTTTCGATAATTCACAACAGAATAATCTTAGATCTTGTGTGTGGGTTCGGCGGTAGTGTAGGTGAGGATGTTCGTGCTGTTTTTCCTTCCGTCGGGGCGGAAAACCTCAGTCTTATACCTGAGTGGTGTTGGCGTGAGAGGCGGTGACTTGGATTGGGATTCCCGCGAGGTGCATGGACCTCGTGGGCGACTCATTGGTCCTGACCGGGTGTAGATAAGGGAGATAAGCTCTTTATGCAGCCGAGTGGGGAATCTTCTTGCTCCGGACTCGTACGTGGCCTCCCCCACAGGGCCCAGACCTCTTCGTACGTGGTTCCTCCGTAAGGACCCGGATCTCTCGTACGAGATCCCTCCGTCAGGAGCCCAACCAGCACCCGTCAAGTTTCTTCCTATTGCTCGTTTGCACTCGGACCCCTCATCTCGGAGTTTCTCTTCTTACGACCGATCTTCTCGGCCGTAAGCTAACTCCGGCTCCTTATCTCCCGCCTAGACTCTCTGAGTGCGTTCCGTCATCCTTCGTACTCCTCTTTTTAGCCTAGCTACCTACCCAAGATACCTCAGGTGTAACACTACCTCCCCCTCCCTTAGCCTCGCCTCGAGCGCTAACACTTCATCTTTTTATCTAGGTAGCCCGTCTCTTTCTGAATGGGTGTCTTTTTCGTGTGCTATCTTTCGTAATGCGGTTTTTTGCTGTGACTCTCGTGGCGCCACTTACCGTGACTGTAGTCCTCCACCCCTACAGCCCTCCTAGTCACCGGATCGGGACAGGACTCTGTAATCCGTCGGAATGACCGGGCCCTGTGAGTAGGCCGGTGCGTACTCATACTGTCGTGTCATATTGAGTTGTACTCACCGCCGCGCTGCGTCAAGGCTTGGCCAGCTCGCTGGGGTTCCGGGGTCGCAGTCGGCCCAGGCAATTGGGTGAGGCATGGTGTCCATCGTGCTAGTAACCCGTATACTCGGCAGTGACCGCGCCCGCGTCCTTCCTGGGGGAGACTAGTATGCTAGAGCAGTGACAGCGCTGTCGGGGACTCACTTCACCGCTTATGGGCTGCCTGCGCCGGTTGCGCCGGTCCGAGTCGGTTGCCGAGAGGTCGATACGTCTGTTCTGAACGGTTTTCCTGACTCACAATGGTTTCGGTCGCGTGCACTCCTCGTTGGGCGCCTGGTCGGCGGCTTTGTTGTACTTGTGGGATCGGGGCCCAAGAAGCGGGTCTTTCTCTGGTTTGTTCCTTTCCTTTCGGGCTTCGTTGGGCCCTTTTATGGACGTCCCGTGTAGGCGTGGGTGAGTCCATAGCCTCTTGGCGCATCCAGATTCCGTTGGTGAAACTCCCGGAGTTTCTCCAGACCGCCTATCGAAAAGTTGTCGTATGGTTCTTCTGTCCAGTCTTTGCGTTCCGGGTAGTCGAGCCATTTGATGAGGTAAAGGATCCTTTTGTTATTTCCCTGGCCGCCTTCGACCGAGGACATAACCTCATCCACATCATATTCCTTCGACTGCTCGATGTCGTTAGCCTCTCGGAGTACCTTTGAAAGGTCCGGTGGTGCTCGGTGCTCGCTGGTTCGGTAGGGTTCGAGCAGCGAGACATGGAAGACGCTGTGGATCTTCCATTTCCGGGGCAGTGTGAGGCAGATGGCTAGTGGGGAGATGATTTTTTCGATCTGAAAGGGGCCATGGTTCTTGTGGTCCAGTTTCTTCGAAGGGCGGCGTGTTTTGATGTTGCGCCCGTTGAGCATTACCAGATCTCCTACCTGGTAAGCCAGGGGTTCCTTTCGCGCCGGGTCAGTGTATTGGCGCATTCGCTCTTGTGCCTTTTCCAGTCCTCTCTGGGATTCATCGTACAGGGCGTGCATCCAGTGGGCATAAATTTGGCTTGCTGGGTTCAGGGGTTCCGTTGTTGTGGGGTTCATGGCTGGTGGGTGGAAGCCGTAGTTGGCGTAAAACGGAGACATACCATTGCCCGTGGTGGTCGAGTTGTTATATGCAAACTCGGTTATTGGCAGCAGGCGTACCCAGTCATCCTGTTCCTTGCTGACGAACGCTCGGAGGTAGGCTTTGATTGTCTGGTTGAGCCGTTCCGTCTGTCCGTCGGTCTGTGGATGGAACGCGGTTGACATTCGGGGCCGGATTCCCGAGAGTCGTAGCAACTCCTTCCAGGTTTCCGAGGTGAACCTGGAGTCACGGTCCGACACGATATCGGCAGGGAGGGCATGATACTTCCATACCTCTCGGGCGAAGATGACGGCCAGGTCTGCTGCTGTCTTCCCCTCCGTTCTCAAGGGGAGAAAGTGTGCCATCTTGGTGAATCGGTCGATGATCACCCATAGCTGGTCGTGGCCTTCCGAGGCTGGGAGTTCCGTAATGAAGTCCATTGCTATGGGTTGCCATGGGGCGTAGGGCAACTCCAATGGGGAGGATAGTCCGTAGGGTTGGTGCCAGGACACCTTATTCTGCTGGCATTCCGGGCAGCTTCTGACAAAGTCGAAGATTCGTTCGTTCATTTTTGGCCACCAGAAGTTTCGTCGTATTAGCTCGATGGTCTTGTCTTGTCCCATATGTCTGGCCACCTTTGTATCATGTTCTGATTCCATAATCCTCTGCACCAGTCCCTTTGGTACCCAGAGCCGGTTCCGTCAATACAGTAGGTCGTTTTCGCAGCTGCCTTCTTATGTTTTTTGGTCCTTTGGCGACGGGTCTTCCGTTGCCGCTTCCTGTTTCCTTGCCTGTTCATAGGCTTCGTCCTTTTTCCCTTCTTCTCTGACACTTGCCAGGAATTCCTTTGCCCACCTTCTTTCTAGGAGCGATGCCAGCCGCGCCGAGGAGCAGATGAACAACCGCATTAGTCGTTCCTCGAAGTGATTTTTTCCCAAAACTGTGGTTATCGGCTGTTTTTCTACCCCCCCCTTCTCAGGGCGGTACTCCGAACGCCTCGATAGTGCATCTGGTTTTCCGTTCTGAGTGCCCGGTCGTTAGTAGATTCGGAAGTTAATGCCAGCCAGCTCTTGTACCCATCTTGCCTGCCGTCGGTTTAATACTTTGGTTGTCGTAAAGTATTCCAAGTTCTGATGGTCTGAATAGACCTGGACCTGGTGGGTTGCGCCTTCACAGTATCGTCGCCAGTGTTTGAAGGCGTCCACTACCGCCAGGAGTTTCTTGTCGTGGATTTCGTAGTTAATTTCCGTGGGTTGGAACTTCCAGGAGTGGAATGCTACTGGGTGTAGGCGTCTTTCCTCGTCCCACTGCGATGGTTTTGCTCCTATCGCAAAGTCCGATGCGTCGGTTTCGATGATCACTTCTTTTGCGGGGTCGAAGTCTGCTAGGAACGGGGCCGTGGTGAATCGGTTTTTTACCTCTGTGAAGGGTGCATCTGCCTCCACATTCCAGTTCCACTCTCTGTCTTTCTTGGTCAGCTCTGTAAGTGGTCTCGCCACTCGGGAGTAGTCCCGGATAAAACGTCCGTAGCAGTTGGCGAACCCCAAAAACGATTGGGTGTGACACTGGGGTTGTAGCGTAACCGGAGTGTGGAGAGAATCAAAGGTAATCAGGCTACTTTCGATAATTCACAATGGAATAATCTTAGATCTTTTGTTCGGGGTTTTTTTGTTGCGAGTGCGTTCGGTGCTTGTTCCTCTTTTCCAACGGGTGGAAACTTTCGCTGGCTATATAGTCTTCCTTCGGCGTCACTAGGTTCCTCTAGGGAACCCGTACTTCTCATCCATCCCCGAGGATTCCGTCCGCCAGTCAAGACCCCGAAACCCCACGGGCCCGGTTCTTACAACTTCATTGGTCCTGGTCGGTCTAACGATATGCCGACTGATCCCCGCACCGCGCAATTCCCTCAAGCCCTGCGGGTGAGAGAATTACCGGCCTATCAGGGAAAGAGGAGTTATCGGTTCTATGACCTCACCCCTCGTATCCCGTATTTAGTTGCGTTTGCAGCTCGTCTGGAGATTAGCCCTTTAGGTCCGCTACGGCCGTAAGGTCTAGTCCCGAGGCTATCTCCCGCCTAGACACTCTGAAGCCGGCTGGGCTCGACTTTCCCTCTTTGAGTGGCTTGAGTAAAGTCTCCCGTGCCCTGACTATGTAGCTAACTAAGTACCTTTTCCTGTGTTTTCCCTTGAGGTGTAACACTACTCCCCCCTTCTCTAGCTTCGTCCCAAAGCTAAGAGAGATCCATTTTCCTTTGTCTAAGTAGCCCGCCTCTTTCTGTCTTTCTATGGGTAACCTCCGGGTGGTTTAGTTACCATGACTGTAGTCCTCCACCCCTACAGCCCTTCCAGCCACCGGATCAGGGCATCATTCTCTGTAATCCGTCGGAATGGCTGGGCCCTCTGAGCAGGCCGGTGCGTGCTCATACTTACCGTCTAGTCCTGTGCCAGGCCTCGCTTTGTCCCTACCCGGATTCGATTCCTCAGGGAGTCAGTTGGGAAATCAGTGGGCCGAGGGCAGGTAACCGGGGTTCAGATAGAGGCCACGACAACTCATCCGGATGAAGCAAGCGTGTCTGGAAGTGCCCACGCCTTCTCGGTCGTCATCCCGTATCTTCTTCCTGGTTCTTCGGTTCCTCGTTACCAGGTAGTGAGGTACCCTGCGTGGGTCTGGCAGTGAGGCTGGTAAATCAGTCAACCCGGTGCCCGAGAAGTGGGTTTTTCGTTCGATTCGCTGCCCTAGAAGCGGGTCTTTTCGATCGAGTTGTTCCTCGTTCCGGACTTCAGTTCCGGGGTCGATCCGAACTGAGCTCTTTGCATGCGGGGAGAGCCTATGGTGCCCTTCGTGCTAGTAACCAGAATCCGGGTAGGGGCCTCCTGGGGCGTGCCGAGGAGTGTCTGCACTGTCGGGGGCGGGGTGCACCCACGGCCCTGGATCCGAACCGCCGGTTGCTTATTCCGAAAGTTGGTCAACCGTGTCGTAGTCGTGCGTGAGATGAAGTCCTCCAGCCTCTTCATCCCTACTACCACTCATGCTTTTTCTGGGCCCTTTTATGGACATCCCGTCTTAAGCATTGGTGAGTCGGTAGTCCCTCGGCGCGTCTGGGTTTCGTTGGTGGAACTCCCGGAGTTTCTCCAGACCGCCTACTGAAAAGTTGTCGAATGGTTCTTCCGTCCAGTCCTTGCGTTCCGGGTAGTCGAGCCATTTGACGAGGTATAGAATTCTGTTGTTATTTCCCTGGCCGCGTTCGACCGAGGATATAACTTCTTTGACATCATATTCTTCCGACTGCTCAATGTCGTCCGCTTCCCAGAGTACCTTAGATGGGTCCGGCGGGGCCCGGTGCTTGCTGGTTCGGTACGGCTCGAGTAGTGAGACATGGAAGACATTGTGGATCTTCCATTTCCGGGGCAGTGTGAGGCGGACGCCAGTGGAGAGACGATTTTCTTGACGTGGAAGGGACCATGATTTTTGTGGTCCAGCTTCCTCGACTGTTGGCGCATTTTGATGTTTCGCCCATTAAGCATTACCAAGTCTCCCACCTGGTAAGCCGGGGGTTCCTTTCGGGTCGGATCGGTGTACCGGCGCATCTGCTCCCGTGCTTCTTCCAGCCCTTTCCGTGATTCGTCATGTACTGCGTGCATCCAGTGCGCGTAGATCTGCCTCGCTGGGTTGAGGGGCTCCGTTGACACGGGGTCCGTGGCTGCCGGGTGGAAGCCATAGTTAGCGAAGAACAGGGACATACCATTGCCTGTGGTGGTCGAGTGGTTATAGGCGAACTCGGCCATAGGTAGCAGCCGTGCCCAGTCATCCTCTTCCTTGCCGACGAACGCTCGGAGGTATTCTTCAATCGTTTGGTTGAGCCGTTCCGTTTGTCCGTCGGTCTGTGGTTGGAATGCGGTGGACATGCGGGACCGAATTCCTGACAGTCGCAAGAACTCCTTCCACGTTTCCGAAGTGAACCTCGAATCGCGGTCCGACACGATATCCGTAGGGAGGCCGTGGTGTCTCCATACTTCTCGGGCGAAGATGACGGCTAGGTCTGCCATCCTCTTTCCTTCTTTCCTCAAGGGGAGGAAGGGCGCCATCTTGGTGAAACGGTCGATAATCACCCATAGCTGGTCGCAGTCGTCCGAGGTTGGGAGCTCCGTGATGAAGTCCATTGCTATGGACTGCTATGGTGCATATGGCAGTTCTAGCGGGGAGGACAACCCATAGGGTTGGTGTCGTGATGCCTTGTTTTGTTGGCATTCGGGGCAGCTTCTGACAAAGTCGATGATCCGTTCGTTCATTTTTGGCCACCAAAAGTTTCGTCGGATTAGTTCAATCGTCTTATACTGGCCCATGTGCCCGGCCACCTTTGTGTCGTGCTCTGACTCCATGACCTTCTGTACCAGTCCCTTTGGTACCCAAAGCAGATTCTGTCGGTACAATAGGTTGTTTTCCCAGTTCCATTCCCTGGCCTTTCGGTCCTTCGGGGACGGGTTTCCCGTCACCGCTTCCTGTTTCATTGCCTGTTCGTAGGCTTCGTCCTTCTTTCCTTCTTTCCTGACTTCGGTCAAGAATTCCTCCGTCCACCTTCTTTCCGGGAGAGACCCTAGTCGTGCCGAAGAGCAGATGAATGACTGTGTTAGGCGTTCCTCGAAATGGCTTTTTCCCAAAACCGTCGTTACTGGCTGGGTTTCCACCCCTCCCTTTTCAGGGCGGTACTCCGAGCGCCTAGACAGTGCGTCCGGCTTTCCGTTCTGTGTTCCCGGGCGGTAGTAGATTTTAAAATCTATGCCGGCCAGTTCTTGTGCCCATCTTGCCTGTCGTCGGTTTAGTACCTTAGTCGTGGTAAAATACTCCAGGTTGTGATGGTCCGAGAAGACTTGTACTTGATGGGTCGCCCCTTCGCAATATCGTCGCCAGTGTTTGAAGGCGTCCACTATGGCCAGAAGTTCCTTGTCGTGGATTTCGAAATTAATCTCCACGGGCTGGAACTTTCTTCAGTGGAAGGCTACCGGGTGTAGCCGTCCTTCGTTGTTTCGCTGTGATAGCACGGCTCCTAGCGCGAAGTCTGATGCGTCTGTCTCGATGATAACCGGCTTCTGTGGGTTGAAGTGGGCCAGGATTGGCGCCGTGGTGAATCGGTTTTTAAGTTCCCGGAAGGCTGCCTCCACTTCCTGGTTCCAGCCCCATTCCTTGCCCGACTCCTTTTTCGTTAGTTCCGTGAGGGGTCTTGCCACTCTGGAATAGTTCAGGATGAATCGTTGGTAAAAGTTGGCGAAGCCCAGAAAAGATTGGATACCTGTCAACGACCCCGGGGTTTTCCAGTTGAGGACCGCTTGTACCTTGTCGTCCCACATCCTAATCCCGTTTCTTCCGATGATGTACCCTAGGAATTCGACTTCCGTGGCTTTCCAGACACACTTTTCTGGGGAAATCGCAAGTCCGTTGTTCTGGAGTCTTTTGAATACTTCTTTGACCGTTCGGTCGTGGCCTTCTTCTGTGTCCGCATAAACCAGTATGTCGTCAATGTAGGCCTGTACTCCTTCGTCTAACATATCCGATAGCACGTGATTCATCATGTCCTGAAAGGTAGAAGGGGCATTGGTAAGGCCGAAAGGCATTACCTGGAATTCAAACAGGCCGTATCGAGTTCTGAACGCCGTTTTCCACTCGTCTCCTTCTTTCATTCAGATTAGGTGGAATCCGTTTTTAAAGTCCATTTTGGTGAACGACTGTGCTCCTTGAACTCGATCCTGGAGTTCTTGCATCAGCGGTAGGGGATACCTGTTGTAGACCGTGATGTGGTTCAAGGCTCGGTAGTCGACGCATAGGCGGAGCCCTCTTCCATGGGGCTTTGGCACAAAGAGAATGGGAGATCCTGCGGGGGATGTGGAGCGCTTGATTTTCCCAGTTTGCTCCATCTCTTTTAACCATTCTCGGAGCGTCCTTAGTTCCTCCTCTGAGAGTGGATAGATTGGTCCCTAGGGTGGCGTACTTCCATCCTGGAGGTTGATCTGGCAGTCGTATGGCCTGTGGTCTGGTAGCGCCTCCGCTGCCTCTTTCCCCATTATCCCGAGATATTGTCGGAATTCCATAGGTACTTTTCCCAAAGATTCCCCTTCTTCAATTGCCGATACGTAACCGATGGTCTGAGCGCTGGGGTTGGTTGCGATCGTATCGTCCCAGGTTAGTGAGAAGTCGGCTTCCTCGTATTGGGTGCACCTCTTCAGACATTCGGTACTGTTAAACTGGATTTCCTGGTCCTACCATGCCCCATGCGGGGGGTGTTTGGCGATCCACCAAAAAGGGAGGAAGATGTCGATTCCTTCTTCCATGGGGGAAACCTCAAATCTTTCCCTGGTGACGTGCCGTTGGTGCTGCAAGAGCAGGGGTTTGGTGTAGTATTGCCCTGCTCCTTCCACGGTTTGACCCGTGAAGTTTTCGATGGGTATGGTTTGGTCGTGTTTTTGTAGTTCGACCCCTAGTTTTTCTGCTGTTTTCCGGTGAGTAATGGGATTGAGCAGCCGGTGTCTAGGAGGATCCGGACCCGATGGTCCTGGGTCCCCACCGATAGCAGCATGGATATGACGGGTCGGGGTCCTCCTCTGGGTTTTTTCGCTATATCTCTTCCTCCCTGCTCATTCTTCCTCTTTTGGCCTGCTCCGCTTATAATGCGCTGGGGCCCACTGGTCGGCCTGGTTAGGGGGCTCCTCAAAAATCCTCCTCATCTGCCCATAAGGGTTCGGAGTCCATGACGTCTAGCGCTGCTGTTTTCTGAGCTTTGGGCTCCGGGGCTGGTGGCGCTTCTTCTTCGGGTTCGCACGCCCGCTTTGTTCCGGCAGCTACTTTCCATGGCACCGTGGGGAGGTTAGTGCCTTTTGCCGTGGTACTGGCGAAGCACTTGGCTGCCCGGTGTCCCAGTCGTCCACAGCGATGACATCCCCGGGTACTCCCGTATTCCTTACGTTCGTGGTCTGGGACTCCTTTGAACGCAGCGGCCTCGGTTGCCCATCGCCCGGCTCCTCCGTACTTACTACCCCTGTTGTCCTCACGCTGGGGTTCCTTTTCTGTCGCCTGGTTTCTCCGGCTATCGCTTGGTCCCTCCTTCCTTTGTCCGTCCTTCTTTTTCTCCTCCCGTTTCCTGGTAGGGGCGGGGGCTCTTGCTTGTTCCCTAGCTAGCCGTAGGGCTTTCTTCTTTTCCACTTGCAGGCCCGCCTGGTGGGTGCCTTGTAGGAAGCCCTTGTCGTCCGCGAAGTCCTCGAGGTAGTGGGCGAATCGCATGTCGAGTACGGCGTCCGGCATAGCCATGTCCACTTTTTCTCTTAGTTCTTTCCCGGTCACTCGTGCGAAGTTGTTGAGCGCTCGGAACTCCGTTAGGTAGGCGCGGATGGATCCCTGGTATTTGAGTTGCACTAACTTAAGTTGGGCGTCCGCTGCTTCGCGTTCGTTACGATACTCTGCTTGGATAGCCGCAGAGTAATTGGCCCATGTGTCGTTTTCGCTCCGCTCGCGGTACTGGTGGAGGTGCCATACCAAGGCGGTATCCGTTAGGAGAGTTCCGACCCAGGCGATTTTCTGGCGGTCGATTGTTTCCGGGTAAAAGCCTAGGTACATCGTGACCGACTCCCACCATTGGTTGAACGTGGACAAGCTTTTCCTGTCAAATTTCTCGGGGTTCTCCATTTTCAGCCTTGAGGTGTTTATCCGATTGGCTGGCTGCTCAGGTCTCTCAGGGCCCCGTGCTGCTGCAATTCCCGTCCCCACCAATCTTGCTATTTCTTCCGGCGTGAGCCTGGTGGCGACCTGCGCCCAGGTTGGCTCTCTCGTGCCCGGCGGGGGTCTTCCCGTGGGGAGGTTTTGGGCGTACCGATCGTCGTCGCCTTCGCTGGGCGGTGGTGATGGCGATGGTGAGGGTGAGCTGATCGGCTGTTGGGACCTCTGCGGAGGTCTTGTTCCTCCTCCCCCTGTGGTTCCTGCCGTTGTGACCAGTGGGAGAAGTGGCAGTGGTGGGCTCGATGGTGGGATCGCGGGCCGTCTTTGCCTTCGGGTCGCGGGAGCGGGAGCGAGTCCGATCGGACTTCTGAGGATCGGCCATCTTGGCAAGGGGGGCGCTGCCGGCGGTGCGGTGCTGGTACTGGGTGCCTTGGCTGGGCTTCGCCAGAGCTGCAGTGGTTCGGGAGAAGGGGCCCTTGCTCCTGGTGATCCCGGGAGGGGTATCCGGGTAGTGAGTCGTCGGATTTCCTCCCTGGCCCGCCGTAGGTCCTCCTCTACTTGGCTCATTTTCCTCTGATGGTCAGCGGCGCATAGTTCTACGTTACCTTGAAAGGTGGCCAGGTGCTGGCTTCGGGCCGTATTGGCTTCCGCAAGGAACGCAAGGGCGTCGTTTACGCGGGTGAGCTGGGTCGCTTGGCATATTTGTCGCTGGTTGTCCTCGTTGGTCCGTTCCAGAATGGCCTGCCATACGTTATGCGCGAGCTATTGATACGCATTTGCAGCATGGGCTAACTCAGTGCGGACCCAGTCTTCTGCGATTTCTTCATTAGCATTTACTCGGTCATATACATACCGTGTGCCTTCTGCCAGGGTTCTGTAGGCTTCTTCGATTCGCTGCATTCGCTGATCGGTTCGGTCGATCGTGTTGCCGCACAACTCTGTGAGCTGCCTTAGGTCGGTTTCGTCCTGCCTTTGTTGCCGTGCCATAGCTCGGACCCATGCCGCCGGGTTGGCTAGCTCTATCGCCTGTTCGGGTGCTGTGGTCCCATCGGTGATCTGAAGAAGGTCCCGAGGGGCCTCCAGCCGGAGCATGTTGAAGTCGGAGGAGGTAGACATTGCCTAGTATCGGTCGAGGAAATCCCCGGTGTAGATGGTTTCGTAGTCCTCGAAACTATAGTCAAGGAGTTCCCTAAGTTCGTTTTTGGTGAACTCGGCGCTTTGTTGGTTGTGGGCGCAGTTGAACCAGTATTGTGTGTACCAGTTCCACGGTTCGTGGTCGCCTTCTTGGTAGGGAGTAGGGACAGGTCCGTCCTTCCACGTGTCCCAAAGGTCGAAGTTGGCTATTTCGCTATCGATCGATTGGAATGTTGCGTCGAAGCCGTATTGACTTTTTGGCTCTAAGAGGGTAGACAATTCAAGTAGAGAAAGGTGGTCTTCGAAGTAGGTGTCGTCGAAGTAAGTCATGAAAGTAGGGTGATTTGAGATCAAGATTATAGTGTGACACTGGGGTTGTAGCGTAACCGGAGTGTGGAGAGAATCAAAGGTAATCAGGCTACTTTCGATAATTCACAACGGAATAATCTTAGATCTTTTGTTCGGGGTTTTTTTGTTGAGAGTGCGTTCGGTGCTTGTTCCTCTTTTCCAACGGGTGGAAACTTTCGCTGGCTATATAGTCTTCCTTCGGCGTCACTAGGTTCCTCTAGGGAACCCGTACTTCTCATCCATCCCCGAGGATTCCGTCCGCCAGTCAAGACCCCGAAACCCCATGGGCCCGGTTCTTACAACTTCATTGGTCCTGGTCGGTCTAACGATATGCCGACTGATCCCCCACCGCGCAATTCCCTCATGCCCTGCGGGTGAGAGAATTACCGGCCTATCAATGAAAGAGGAGTTATCGGTTCTATGACCTCACCCCTCGTAGCCCGTATTTAGTCGTGTTTGCAGCTCGTCCGGAGATTAGCCCCTTAGGTCCGCTACGGCCGTAAGGTCTAGTCCCGAGGCTATCTCCCGCCTAGATTCTCAGAAGCCGGCTGGGCTCGACTTTCCCTCTTCGAGTGGCTTGAGTAAAGTCTCCCGTGCCCTGACTATGTAGCTAACTAAGTACCTTTTCCCGTGTTTTCCCTTAAGGTGTAACATTGGGTTTCTGTCAAGGATTCCGGCGTTTTCCAGCCGAGTATTGCCTCCACCTTTTCTTCTGACATTCTTATCCCGTTCCTTCCGATGATATAGCCTAGAAATTCCACTTCCTGGGCTTTCCATACACACTTTTCAGGCAAGATGGCCAGACCATTATTTTGTAGGCGTTGTAGCACTTCTCTGACCGTTTCGTCATGTTTTTTCTCCGTGTCGGCGTAGACCAGTATGTCGTCCATGTATGCCAATGTTCCTACGTCGAGCATGTCGGAAAAGATGTGGTTCATCATATCGGGTTCTGAACGCTGTTTTCCATTCGTCCCCTTCGCAGATTCGGGATCGTGATCCGATTTAGGGCTCGGTAGTCTACGCATAAACGTAGCCCTCGTCCGTGTGGTTTCGGCACGAAGAGGATTGGTGAGCCAGCTGGGGATGTGGAGCGCTTGATTTTCCCTGTTTTCTCCATTTCCATCAGCCATTCTCTCAGGGTCCGGAGTTCTTCTTCGGAGAGGGGGTAGATGGGTCCCAATGGCGCCGTGCTTCCTTCCTGGAGATCGATTTTGCAGTCGTAGGGTTGGTGATCTGGGAGGGCATCTGATGCCACTTTTCCCGTGATTCCAAGGTACTGACGGAATTCTATTGGAACGGCTTCTAACGGGTCTTCCGTTCTTACTGCTGATACGTATCAGATAACTCAAGCACTGAGATTGGTTGCGATTGATTCGTCCCAGGTTAGGGAGAAGAGCCCTGTTTCGTGCCGGGTGCATTTCCTCATACATTCCGCGCTGTTGAACCGTACCTCTTCGTTTGCCCAAGTCCCTGGTGGCGGGTGTTGCTCTATCCAACTAAACGGAATGAAGATGTCGATAGCTGCTTCCATTGGAGTTACTTCGAAGGTTTCCTCCAAGAAGTGCTTCCTTGTGTTGCAGACGCATTATCCCCGTGTAGCTCTGCCCAGCCCCTCCGAACACTTCCCCGGTGAAGTTCTCAATGGTTCGAGGGTTTTTGTGTGTTCTGGTCCGCATTACTAGTCGCTCAATCGTTTGTTGGTTGATCAGGGCGACTGAGCATCCTGTGTCTAGCAGTGCCTTTACCAGGTGCTGGCTTTCATTCCAGTGGAGCATCATGGAGATTATTGGTCGATCGTTCTTCCTTCCTTTCTTCCCTGGTGCCGAGTCCTCTAGGCCTGGCACCTTCTTTTTTCTTTTCACGGTGCCGCATACGAGGTTTTTTACTCTGCCTCGCGGCAGGGCGGAGTTCCTCAAAAATCCGAGTTTTCCGAGTCTTACCAAAGCGGTCGGTCCGTGGTCATTTCCTCGACCGCTGCCACCTTCTGCTGTTTTGCCGCTGGGGGTTCCTCCGGCTCGTCTTCTCTTTTCTGTTTCGTCGTTTCTACAGCCGCGACCTTCCATGGTGACGGTGGCAAAGCTGTTCCCTGTACCGTCTGGAAGGAGAAGCAGTCGTAGGTTCTGTGGCCTGGTTGGCCACATGGCCAGCAGTCTTCCCAGCTTTTCCGGTATTCCTCTGCCTCCTTGCTTGGTACCCCTTTGAGGGCCATGTCATGCGATGGCCAGAAGTCCTTTTTTGGTGGCCTGGTGTTGTTTGACCTGGGTTGTGGGGCTCCTTCTTTGCGACTTGGTCATGTGTGGTTTTTTTTTCCTTGTTCCCTGTGGCGGTCTTTTCTTGTGCCATCCTTGTTGGGTGCTGCCCCACTTCGTATTGCTTCCTTGGCCGCCCTGAGCGCCTTTTTCTTTTCCACCTGTAGGCTGGCTTGGTGGGTGGCCTGTAGGAAGCCCTTGTCGTCTGCGAAGTCCTTGAGGTAGTGGCCGGATCGCATGTCTAGTACCACGTCGGGCATGGCCAGGTCCACTTTTTCTCTTAGTGCTTCCCCAGTGGCCCGTGTGAAGTTATTGAGCGCTCGGAACTCTGTCAGGTAGGCATGGATGGACCCTTGGTACTTGGGCTGTCCTAACTTGAGTTGGGCGTCCGCCGCTTCCCGTTCGTTTCGATACTCCGTTCGGATAGCCACAGAGTAGTTAACCCAGGTGTCATTTTCTCCCAGTTCTCGGTACCGGTGGAGGTGCCATACCAGGGCGGTGTCGGTTAGAAGGGTTCCGACCCAGGCGATTTTCTGGCGGTCGACCGTTTCCGGGTAGAATCCCAGATTCATAATGACCGATTCCCACCATTGGTTGAAGGTGGGCGAACTTTTCCTGTCGAATTTTTCCAGATTTTCCATCTTGAGCCTTGAGGTGTGTACTTGGCCTCCTCTTTCCGGCTGCTCTATGGCTTCTGATGCCGCGATTCCGGCTCCCACTAGCTGGGCTATTTCCCCTGGCGTGAGCATGGTTGCCAGCCAGTCCTGGGTAGGTTCCCTTGCCCCTGGTGGGGGCCTTCCTGTCGGTAGGTTTCGTTCGTACAGGTCGTTGTCGTCCTTGCTAGGAGGGGGCAAAGGTGAGGGCGGTGCTCCCCTTTGTGGAGGTCTCGGTGGGGGTCCACCTCTTTCTGCCCCTCCTGTACCTTGGGGTCTGTGTGGCCAGCTCGTAGTTGGGACTGCCAGGGGCCTTTGTCGTCGCTGTTGGGTTCCTCTGAATAAGGGGCTCCCCAGTATTAGTCGAGTCGGCGGTGCCCCTGGGCTTGGAGTGGGCCGGATCCGTCCGGCCGGTGTTGCGGGCAGGGGAACTGTAGTTGCTACTCGTAACAATTCGTTTTGTACTTGGGCCAGCCATTGCTCTAGGCCGGCCATTCGATCTTGGTCCTCGTTACGTTGTCGCTCGAGCGTTTCTAACTTCTTTTGGTGGTCAGCAGCCCATTTTTCCACGTTACCTTGGAATTCCATTAGGTGGACGTTTCGGGCCAGGTTTGCTTGCGACAGGAAGGCTACTGCGTCGTGCATTCTGGCTACTTGTGTTGCCTCGTGTACCTGATGTAAATCACTCATTTTGGAGTGTTCGATGATAGCTTCCCAGACCTGTCTGGTAAATGCCTGGTATGCGTTAGCTGATACCATTAGCTTGTTTCTTACCCAGTCTCCTGAGATCTGTTTCTTGGCTTCCATCTGCTCGTAGACGTATTGGGTTCCTTGTGCCAGTCGGTTGTAGGCGGCTTCGATCCGCTTGATGCATCGGTCCGCATGGTCCAACGTGTTGCCGTAGACGTCCATTAGCTGGCGTAGGTCTTACTTGGCCTGCTGCTGGTGGTTGGCCATCGCCCGCATCCACCCGACCGGGTTGGCGATCTCCAAGGTTTCCTCCTGGGGTTCTTCGTCATTGGTGATCTGGAGCAGCCCTCGGGGCGCTTCCAACCGGAGCATGTTATAGTCGGACAAGGTAGACATTTCTTGATATAGGTTAAGGAAGTCCCTGCTGTGGATGGTTGAATCGTAGTCGAAGTGGTAGTCGAATAGGTCAAAGAGTTCGTCTTCGTCGAAGCCGGCGTGTTGGGATAGTAGCGCACAATTCCACCACTGCTGGGTATACCAAAGGTATGGGGAGCACTCGATTGTTTCGTGGATAGGCTTTGGTCCGTCGAAGCATTCTTCCCACTGTTGAGGGGTAGCAAGAAGCATGTCCATTCTAGAGAGGTGAGCGCCGGACACTATATACGAGTGTCCGTGCGCCGCCTGTGACTGTCTACTGTGACTGTCCTATGTAGCCCTATGTCACACTCCCGT
>Ga0307508_10002276_pt1 | contig 20441 bp, 25 predicted proteins | sample 9_EM_MG_FD_203089 | JGI IMG/M metagenome (GOLD analysis project Ga0307508, IMG submission 203089) | Populus trichocarpa ectomycorrhiza microbial communities from riparian zone in the Pacific Northwest, United States - 9_EM | ecosystem: Host-associated > Plants > Roots > Unclassified | place...
CCACGAGCTGCTCGGGGTTGTTCGGCCCGGGCACGACCTGGACGAGCTCCCAGCCGTCCTCGCCCCAGGTGTCCAGAATCTGCTTCGTGGCGTGGACGAGCAGCGGCACGGTTGCGTATTCCCACGAACGACGGTTACTTTCAGGCATGAGCGCACCTCAGGTGGTTACGGGCATGAATCTTCACGTCGCAGGCTATACGCGCCAGTCCTACGGCCGAATCAACGGCAGTGAGGCCAGCCCAGCGAGCCAGCGCGAGGCGAACACTGCGCGGTTCGAAACCTTCGCCGCTGAGGCAGCCAGGCAGGGGCGCGAGGCTTCGTGGCACGGCCACTATGAGGACGTCGGCATATCCGCCTACAGCGGGAAAGAGCGTCCCGACTTTGAGCGGATGCTCCGTGACTGCCGCTTGGGCCGGATCAACGTGATCGTCATCTACAACATCAGCCGTCTGTCTCGGCTCGAACCGCGCGACGCAATCCCGATCGTCACTGAGCTTTTGCAGGCGCTGGGCGTGACGATCATCTCCGTGGCCGAGGGCGTGTTTCGACCTGGCGACATGATGGACCTGATTCACCTGCTGTTCAGGCTCGACGCATCGCACCAGGAGTCGAAGAATAAGAGCACTGCTGTACGTGACGCTGCCACGCTGGCACGGAGCCTGGGCGGATACGTCGGAGGCAAGGCACCGTACGGCCGTCGACTGAAGCAGGAGATCCGAACAGCGCTGAACGGCAAGCCCGTTGCTGTCCAGCTGCTCGTAACTGAGCCTGGCGAAGCAGGGGTTATCCAGCGCATCTCTACGGCTCTGCTCGCTGGCACGGACTCTGTCCATTCGATGTGCTCGACGCTGAACTCTGAAGGGGTACCCACGCTCGGAACTGCGCGCGGGAAGATGACAGCGGGTAGCTCATGGCACCCCAAGACGCTGATTAGCATGCTCCGTCACCCGCACCTCGCTGGCTTTGACACTGAGGCCATCTACAACCCAGCGGGCAGGCTTACCGGCCACCGTGTCCGCCGTGACGCTGAGGGCAAGCCGGCGCGCGTCTGGGAACCGATCCTGTCTGAGGCTGACTGGTTCGCCATTCAGGAATGGCTCGACGCCCGGCCGGTCCGTATGAACGAGCACCGGACTACGGCGCTGCTCTCATCCATGGGCGTGATGGCCTGTGCATGTGGCTGCTCAATGTCGGCGAACAACTCTGAGCGCCCTAGCTATTTCTGCAACCGGCCAGCGGGCAAGCCATTGGACACGGCCAAGCCTGGCGACCATGAGGGGCGTAGCTATATCAGCCGCACGGCGCTTGACGATCACGTGGTGCGCAGCATCTTCGCCCTGATCGCTGCTGCCGAGTTTGACCCCGAGTCGCGCAGCATCCTTGAGCGGGTGGCAGCGCACTACGCCGAGGTGAACGAGACGCCCGAGACAGCGCAGGAACGGCAATCAGTACTGCATGACAGGGCAGATGCGTTGCGCGCCCTGAACCAGCTGTACGAAGACCGGAAGCTGTTTGAAGGAGACCCGATCGGCCGCGCGCGCTGGCAAGAGGACGTGCAGACCCAGCAGGAACGGCTACGCGCTGCGGACAACCGGCTTGAGGTGCTGGGACAGACAGGGTCCTTGGTGCTGCCCATCCACGAGTGGTCTGCCAGCGATGACCCTGAGTGGAACGGTGACCCCTTGGGACCCGGCACGTGGTGGGACTCCGCAACCCTCCCGGAGCGCCGTAGCTTCGTGGCGCTGTTCTGCAAGCGCATCACGGTGCGTAAGGCACTGCCCACCGAAAAGAGCCGTGGGAACAAGGCGCCTGCCGTGATCGAGGGGCGCGTGACCATCGAGTGGGTCTAGCCACCCGCTGACACACAGTACGGAACGAATGGCACAGGCCCTGCCGGTCTTGGCGGATAGACAGGGCCTGTGTCCTCACCTAAGAGGAGAGAACATCCTATGTCGGAAGCAACCTGCGGGGTACGCCGAACGGGCTGGTCATACGCAGGTCTGCCGTGTGTCCTGACACTGGGGCACACAGGCGACCACCGTGACGCGATGCTTGACACCTTCGCTACGCCGATCGGCAAGGCGCGTGTGACGCGGGACCAGTGGGAAGCACAGTGCGCGGCGGACGAAGCGGAGCTGCTGCGGGCAGTCGAGTGGCACAGAGTCGAAAAGTCCCTGGCAGCGCTGTACAGAGCTAGGTTCACCGGTGACACCAGCCTGTTGACGCAGCAGAAAATTGACCGCTGGGAGCGAGTACAGCAAGCCATGATGGGCAGCCCCGAGGCACTGGCCGGCTGAGCGCCTGAGCGCTGTCCCTAGCCCCGCTGAGTAGGTTCCTGGGGACTTGCCCGGCGGGGCTTTTTGCTGCCCGCAGACAGGCGCTGAGCGGCGAGATTATACGTATGACGTGCGTTCAGCTAACCCACAAGACAGGAGTTCAGTGAGGGCGGGTTACCGACCCGACAGAGCTTCAGTGAGCGGCGCACGCCCTCAGCCAACAAGGCCCCTGGTCCACACAGCCGGGGGCCGCTCCATTGGGCCGAGAAACAGCCATCCATTCGCGGAGGAACAGACCATGGCACTTGACCTAACCACCCTTGACGATCCGGCGTACGACGCAGCGATACGCAGCCTGCTAGCCGCTGGTGGCTTCAGCGCGCATGGCCGTGGCTCTCGTCCGCTGGATGCTCCCGGGGCGGAAGCCATCAACCGGGACAGCGTGCTGCGCGTCGCCTACCTGTTGACGCAGGGCGTTGCAGTCAGCAGTGAAGGTGGACCCTGGCAAGTGCTTGGCGCTGGAGGCTCCGTGAATCAGCCTGGTTTGTGGGATGGCCTCCCCTTGCCGAAGCGCACGCACCTCGTCGGCGACCTACGCGGGCACGTCGAAACGTACGGCACCTACAAGGTTGCTTACCGCGAGTGCAAGCAGTGCGCGGGCAACTTCACCACTCGCCGACCCGTGCGCAAGACGGCACGTTGGCCGGAGTACTGCGGGGCGGACTGCCGGAAGGCTCGGGACGCGGAGCGCAAGCGTAACAGCGGAAAGGGTCGTTGACCTGCGTAAATGCCTCAGTGTCCCTAAAGTAGATCTGTTGTTACCACATCACACATTCCCTATGGAGTCTCTAAGGGAAACAGAGCTTCGGTAACGCGTCATCTGACTTTAGGGACACCCCGTTACGGGTCGCTCAGCCTCCGAGAAAGCAGGAGTGAGAGGGGTTGCCGTCCGGGCACCCCCAGACAGGAACACCACATGATCAGCTTCGGCAACGAAACGCCGTGTGATGAGTGTGGTGCGGACCTGACAGGGCGTCAGCGCAAGTACTGCGGCTCAGCCTGCAAGATGCGCGCTGTCCGGCGTGCACAGCGTGAGGCACAGCCCGCTGAGAAGACATGCCGCCTCTGTGGCGCCACCTTCCGCCCACTGAGGGGCAAGGCGACTTACTGCGACTACCTCAACGACGCGTCCCCCGAATGCTCTGAGTTGCAAAACGCGCTCAGACAGCAGCGCACCGCAACGGAAGACGCTCGCTGGGATGCGACCTGCGCCCGTGAAGGCTGCGACAACAACGCCGGATGGGACGGCACTGGTCGCCCCCGGCGCTTCTGTAGCGAGGCGCACAAGAAGGCTCACTATCGCGCTGTGAAACGCGCTCAGGGCGCCTAACAGGCTCCGAACTCGCCAGCACACCAGGGAAGGCCCTTCCGGCGCTCACACGGGCGCTGAGGGGCCTTCCTGCATTCCAGATGAGGACCCCATGGCAGACATTCACCGTCGACTACGCGAGCGGGACGCACGACTATCCCGCTTCACGAAGAACCATCCCGCTGCTGCCGCTGACGTCGTCACTGCACTTGCTCGCGTGCGTCATCTTCGCGGTGAGCCCAGTGAGTACGGCTGCACCACCTGCCCCGCGATGGCAGATGAATGGCAGCTGGTCGAACTCTCCGAGCGCGAGGGTCCGGAATTCCTGCTCTATAGCGATACGCCCGACCACTACGCCCCGTTCTGCTCGCCCTGCGCACTCGACGCTGAGGAACAGCGCGCCAGGCGTCTAGACGTCATCTGGGGACGCGCGTAAATCCACCCGCCGAAAGGAAGACGCCATGACTCCCGCCGATATGACCGCACACACACGCCGCTCGACCATTCCGGCTGCCGCCCTGTCTGACTCGCTGACTGCTCTCGCAACTGCGCTGGCTGAACGGCTTACCGCTAACGCCGGCGAAGACATTGACCTTGACGCCCTTGAGTCACTTTGCACGCTGGTCGACGCGCAGACGCGCTATGAGGCTCAGCGATTGAAGCTGCGTCTGTTCGCCTATGAGCGCAAGGAGAAGAACAAGTGAACGCCCTAACCGACGAAGACATTGCCCGCGCGCTCGCTGAGGTGCTCGAACCGACTCCCGGAAACCTGGTCCCTATTCCGGCCGTCCATGGCGCTGCACTCGCGCACCTGGGCGTGACTCGGGGCGCTTCCTTCCGGAATATCAAGGACGTTCTTCGCGCCGCTGGTGTGCGAGTGGCTTCCGCAGAGCCCGGAGCCGATCACCACGCTTACGACGTAGCCCTGACTCCCGATGCGCAGAGCGCCGAACTAGAGCGGCAGACACGCAGACTTCGCCGGCCGTCGCGCTGACCCCTAGCACACACCGACACCCAACGTAAGGAAGAGACCATGCCCGAATCCATTTCCGTTGTGTACAGCGCCGAAGACAGCAACTTGATCCCAGCGGGAATCACTCTGCCTGAGTCGCTGGTGAAGGCGCTGGAAGCGCGAGACAAGGCCTTCGACGAGTACGGCGATGCGCTGGTCAAGTGGGACGACTGCCTTCGCACGGACTATGTACAGGCTGCGCAGGACAGGGACACTGCCAACGCCCGTGCTGCAATCGCGTCCGGCGCCAACCCCGAGGACAACCCGTCCGAGGTTCAGAGGGTAACCACTCAGCGAGGCAAGGCAGTCGGGATCGTGAATGGTCTCGCTGACCGTGTGCGGCAACTTGACCGCGAGATCTACCGGGCCTGGGTCACCTCGCTGCCTGATGTTGAGACTGAGCTGATTGAGAGCACGGGTGCAGCCGAAGAGGCCTATCTCAAGGCTGAGCGTGCGTACCGTGCCGCCCGGCATAACCTGATCGGTCTGGTTAACAACAGGGCCTACGTGGGGCTAATGCGTCGTAGCGCTGTTCGTGCGCGTATCGAGGTGCCCAGGTACGCGGTCAACCCGGACAGGGACCTTATCCAGCACTCGCGTGAATGGCTGGACTACATCGGGGTTGGGGACGCTGACAGCGACGTTCAGATGGTCACCATGATTGAGAACGGCCACCGTTTCCGCGTGCCCAAGGCGCGTCAGCGCAAGGTGGAAGACACCGACCAGTAGACGGCGAGCAAGTACCAAAGTTGGTAGGTGGGTCGGGGTATCGCCCTGGCCTGCCTGCCTCATGGCCGGCTCGGCTAGCTGCACGTGATCATGTGCTCATCACTGAGCGTTAACGATGTCTAATGCGTCCTTGATATCCGATTAGGGGCATAGGGGTGAGGATAGACCCATTTGGGGGTGGGGCTCCTGAACGCGGGGGAGGGCTCTGCCTGGTCCGCCCGGTTCAAAACACCTGGTCTACGCCCCCGCATCCCACCCAACTTCACCGAGAGTGACCCATGACTGACTACCTGCACCACTGCACGTGCTGCGACCAGGACAAGCCTGAGAGCGAGTTCGGGATGGACGCTAGCCACGGCACGGGCCTACAGCGCTGGTGCCGACCCTGCAAGACGGAGTACCAGCGCGAGCGTCGCCGGCGCCTCAAGACCGAGGGCGAGTAGCGCTCTAGCCTATTCGCGGCTGCCGTCGTCGTCCAAAGCCGCCTGAGCGCTGAGGACAAAATCGTCGACGGATTTCTCAAACTGCTTGGCCAGCTCGTTTACTTGCAGTCGCACACGGCGCCGTGTTTCCCGGTCGCGTTCTGCGTTGCCTGTCAAGAACCTAGGCAATGCGGTGACCATCGAAGCCATTTCGAAACTCAATCGTGCGACCCTCCGGGCAGCCTGCGCAACTTTCTTCGGTCCAGCGAGCGCAGCATCTGTGGACTTGCTCTCTATCTCAACGATGATGCGGAATATCTCCTTAGCATCCTCCTCGCCCAGGTCGTCAGGAACGACGTCAGGGTCGATTGAAAAGATGCTGCTCCACACGCGCAATCGCGTGGCCGTGGCGACAAACTCTTTGTAGATGCTCTCGCGCGGCCCTCTTCGCTCTCTGCGATGTTCCGCGCGGGCGGCAATGCGAGCACCCTCCCTCTGAGCCCAGCCCGTTGCCAGCGCTGCGCCAATCGTCGCCACTGAACCTGCCAACGCCCCGAGTACTGCGGCCAACCCTGCATCCATGCGGTCATGTTCAGGCCGGCCAAGACAGCGGGTCAAGAGAGCGCGGTTCACACACACGAAACCCCGTAACGGATGGCCCCTGGCACGAGCCGACTCGGGGCCATTTCTCATGCCTGAAAGGGCGCCAGATGACCCAGAACAGAGACCTACTCGGCGCACTCGCCCTGGTCGCCGCCCTGATTGCGACTGCGTCAGCCGAGTTTCAGCTAGCGCGCGCAGTCGGGTACGGCGAATTCACAGCGGGATGCGTACCTGCGGCCCTAGATGCATACACGCTACGCGCTTTCAGTGTGCGCCGTGACGTACCTGCCGCAGTCGCTGCACTCGTCCTCACGAATTCGCTGGCGCATCTGGTGAGCTCGGGCCTGATTCTGCCAAGCGTGCCGCTGGTTATCGCTGTCAGCGCCATTGCTCCGCTTGTCCTATGGCGAGTGAAGGCGCTGGCGAAGCCTCTGAGTGGCCCGCTGGCGCCCGTACAGCCTGTGTCGGCAATCCCCGAGCCTGAGCCTGCGCCGAAGCCCGTAGAGCGCCCCGCAATGGCTCCGCCAACTGCACCTGAGCCTCAGCCGGCGCCGAATTCAGACCCGCTTCTATCGAGTGCCAGGGAATTCGTCGCTGAGGTGCAGCGGGATGCGGGCAAGGCTCCGTCGTTGCGTGAACTCCAAGCGCATCTGAACATCGGGCAGGCGCGCGCTCAGCGCATTCGGGTGCAAATCGCTGGGGGTGTCGCATGAGTGCGCAGCTGTAGACGTATCTGGACATGACCCCCGCGCAGCTGAGCGCCCCGCTTCGCTGCGTCTGACCCTGATTAGCCCCTGAGCCCCGCCCCTGGGATCGCCCTGGGAGCGGGGCTCTTCGTGTCTTCGGGGCACTCTGGACGAGGAGCACACCCATCGGCACACTCAGATCATGCTCACCCTAATAGCCACTTTGCTCGGGACTGTTGTAGGGGCGTTAGCTACCCTTGGCGCCGCTGTCGCATCAGGGCGTTTTCAGCGTGAAGGCGCCCAGATAGCCGCCAGGGCACAGCTTCAGAGTGATAGGCGGCAACCACGAAATGACGCCTACGTAGTGGTTCTAGATAGAGCGACAAGGCTGCGTGACCGGGTAGGCACGGACTTATACGAAGACACAACGGTTGAGGAAGAACGCGCCTTGGAAGAGACCGTGAAGAATATGGGTTGGACAGAGTTGAGCCTTCTTGGTCCGTCATCTGTCATTGCAGCAGCCTCACTAGTGCGCAGTAACTGTCTGGAGATCATCGATCAAATGAGGAGAACGCGCGTCCTAAGTCAGCGGTTCCTAGCTACGGATGAAGAGGACACGGTTGCTTACGAAGCAGCGGAACGCGAGTACTCAGCGTCAGTTGATCAAATCTACGAGGTGGGGCGACGTCTCTCCGAAAACCTCACCATCTTCGCCGTTAACGCCAGCGCTGCACTCAACAATGACGGAACTAGGGAGCGCCGGCGACGGTGGCGCTGGCGTAGGCCGCAATAGCGACTCCTCAAGCGACATGATCCGTCAGCAGCGCTGCGACTTCCGGTACTTCCGCGTACTCCTGTAGCCGGCCAAGGACGACGCGCACGCGTTCCGCTGTCCGTTCTGAGGTGATGTCCGCAGACAGGCTGATGACCCGTTCAGCCACAGTTGCAGCCTCTTCAGGCTCATTGGCGTCAGCGAGCGCTACGGCCAGCCAAGAGAGGTACAGCGCCATTTCGCGGGTATGGGTGGCGTCGTACTCGCTGAGGACGTCACGGAGCAACGGCACGGCGCGCAGGGGCCGGTGTAGCTCTGTGTAAACACGGCTCTCCATCACCCGCAGCTCACCAGCGTCTACCCAGTAGAGATACGCGGGTGACTCGGTTCCGTGGCTGTGCTCGCTGAGTGCTTGCCCCGCTTCCCCCAGGGCGCGAATCGCCTGTTGCCCATTCTCGACTCCCCCGGCTTTCGTGTGCGCCCAGGCCACGCGGTCTAGGTACAGCGCGCGGGCTCTCGGGGGTGCCTCGCTGCCTGCGTCGTTCAGCGCTGCGTGCGCCAGCGTGACGCCCTCAACTTCCCGCCCAGTGTTGCTGAATTGGTAGGCCAGTGATCCGGCGATGTTCCCGGCAAGGGTGTGGTCTTCCGCCTGCCTCGCTGCGCTGATTCCTAGCCTGTAGATCCATTCCGCCTCGCTGTGCTGGCCGGCGTCGCTGGCAATCCATCCGGCAATCTGGGCCAACTCCCCGATCTGAGACAGCAGTTGGCGCCCTACTTCGTTGCTATGGGTCGCTTCGCGATAGAGCTTCACAGCGCGTCGCAGGTCCCGTAGCGCAGGGCGGATCAGGTCTCCCCCGGCAAGCACGTCGTCAGCGAGGCGCAAGCCGTGCACGCGCTGCTGTAGGTCATCCACGGTGCCCATTCCGATGCGTCGCCCCGTGCGGGCTTCCAGCGGGCTCAGCGGGTCGTCCTCAGGCAGGAAGTCAGCGAGGGTTGGCAAGGGTGGCTCAGCTGGCATCTGCGGAGTTTTCAGCGCGTCCACAGTCGTACCCAGGGACGCAGCGATGAACGGCAGCCATTCACGGGGCGTGCGCTTGCCCGTTTCCCATCGGCTGACTTCCTGGCGCCCGATCGGTTCGCCGGTTACCTGCGCTGCTCGGCACACTTCGCGCGCAAGCCGTGCCTGACTCCACCCGCGCTCTTCCCGCAGGCGCCGGATGTTGGCCCCGATGCTGCTGCCCATGCCCCAATTCTGGCCGACAGTTGGCCTACAGGGGGCCGCTAGTCGCTGATCAGTGCCCGAAGGAGTCTGGACGACCGAGGCGACAACGCGAGGGGAAGCCATGGCGAGTCAGATCACGGTGGACACGGACGCGCGGCAGGGCGAGTACACGACCTATGCGCCCAGCGGAGAGACATGCCCCGACTGCAAGCGGCAAATTAAGAGCCTTGAGCCGTGCCGCCGGATCGCAACTGACCGGTCTTCGGCTGGCCCCCTTGTGCGCTACCGGCATGTGGAGTGCCCGCGATGACTGCCCCTGCGAAGCGTGTACGCGCATTACCTGCCCCGCAGCTAGTGAGCCTGGTTCACGGCCCGTACGCGGACTCTCCGGACGGCTGGTGGACGCAATACGGCGGAGCGCTGGACACGAGATCAGGGGTCGTCCACCTGCCACAGGTTGCGCAGCTTCCGCCGTGCCCGTTCCCCTGCATGCTCTGCGCGGGGAGGACGGACAGTGCTTGACCTGCGAACGCCCCGCCCCGGCAAGGTGGACCCGGAGACGTGCCCCATGTGTGCGCTGCTGCGAGACAGCGTGAGTGCGGCTATCTCCTCGGGCAGCCAGCAGACGGCCGTATCAGTGGTGCGGGCCATGCACACGCACATGTTCTACGGGCACCCGAACGATCCCCGGAACACGACCCGTTGAAGACTGCCCCGTTCGTGCGTCTCCCCCGGCGCATGGGCGGGGCTTTCTGCTGCCAGGGGGATAAATCCGCTGGTCAGAGGTCCACTTGTTCATGCCATCGTTCATGGCGTAACCTTTGCGTATTCCCACTTGGTCATGTGGCCGACTTTAGCCGCTGCCCACCGACCGCCTGCGGTCGCGTTATCCACAGGCTGTCGCGTGGTTGGCACACAGACTGGTTAGGCTCGAAGACGTGAGCAGGCTCCAGGTCGTCAGCGGCAAGGGCGGGACCGGAAAGACGACGGTCGCCGCCGCCCTCGCGCTGGCCCTCGCGACCGAGGGGAAGCGGACGCTTCTCGTCGAGGTCGAGGGCCGGCAGGGCATCGCGCAGCTCTTCGAGACGGAAGCGCTGCCTTATGGGGAGCGCAAGATCGCCGTCGCTCCCGGGGGCGGGGAGGTGTACGCCCTCGCCATCGACCCCGAACTGGCCCTTCTGGACTACCTCCAGATGTTCTACAAGCTGGGGGGCGCGGGCAGAGCCCTGAAGAAGCTCGGCGCGATCGACTTCGCCACCACCATCGCGCCGGGCCTCCGGGACGTGCTCCTGACCGGCAAGGCGTGCGAGGCGGTCCGCCGCAAGGACAAGAGCGGGCGGTTCGCCTATGACTACGTCGTCATGGACGCGCCGCCCACCGGCCGCATCACGCGGTTCCTGAATGTGAACGACGAGGTGGCGGGCCTCGCCAAGATCGGCCCGATACACAATCAGGCACAGGCCGTGATGCGCGTGCTGAAGTCGCCGGAGACGGCCGTGCACCTGGTGACGCTGCTGGAGGAGATGCCCGTCCAGGAGACCGCGGACGGGATCGCCGAACTGCGGGCCGCCAAGCTGCCGGTGGGCCGGATCATGGTGAACATGGTGCGGCCGGAGGTGTTGGACGGGGCGGATCTGGAACTCGTACGGGGCGTGCCGCGTTCTTCTGTGGCAAGGGCACTGTCGGCGGCGGGTCTCGGCGGCGCGCGGCGGGGTGGGAACGCCGAGAAGCTGGTGGACCCCCTCCTGCAACAGGCCGAGGAGTACGCCGAGCGGTACGCGCTGGAGCACGAACAGCGGGCGGTGCTCGCCGAGCTGGGCCTGCCGCTGCACGAACTGCCGCTGCTCGCCGAGGGCATGGACCTGGCGGGGCTGTACGAGCTGGCCACAGAGCTGCGCAAGCAGGGCCTGTCATGAGCCGGAGCACGATGCGGAAGCAGGGGATGTCATGAGTCCGGACCCGGCCAATGCCCAGGAGAGCGCCCGCCACCGCCTCTCCCCCGCGCGCGTGCTCGACGTCGACCCGCTGCTCGACGACCCGAAGACGCGGATCATGGTGTGCTGCGGCTCGGGCGGGGTGGGAAAGACCACAACCGCGGCCGCCCTGGGCCTCAGGGCCGCCGAGCGCGGGCGCAAGGTGGTCGTGCTGACCATCGACCCGGCACGCCGGCTCGCCCAGTCCATGGGCATCGACTCGCTGGACAACACCCCGCGCCGGGTGAAGGGCGTCGACGGCGACGGCGAGCTGCACGCCATGATGCTCGACATGAAGCGCACCTTCGACGAGATCGTCGAGGTGCACGCGGACCGCGAGCGGGCCGCCGCGATCCTGAACAACCCCTTCTACCAGTCGCTCTCTGCGGGCTTCGCGGGCACGCAGGAGTACATGGCGATGGAGAAGCTCGGGCAGTTGCGTGCGCGCAACGAGTGGGACCTGATCGTCGTCGACACCCCGCCGTCCCGCTCGGCGCTGGACTTCCTGGACGCGCCCAAGCGGCTGGGCTCGTTCCTGGACGGCCGGCTGATCCGGCTGCTCACCGCCCCGGCCAAGCTCGGCGGGCGGGCGGGCATGAAGTTCCTGAACGTCGGGATGTCGATGATGACCGGCACGCTCGGCAAGCTGCTGGGCGGTCAACTGCTCAAGGACGTCCAGACGTTCGTGGCCGCGATGGACACGACCTTCGGCGGCTTCCGCACGCGCGCGGATGCGACGTACAAGCTGCTGCAGGCGCCCGGGACGGCGTTCCTGGTGGTGGCGGCTCCGGAGCGGGATGCGCTGCGGGAGGCGGCGTACTTCGTGGAGCGGCTGGCCGCCGAGGACATGCCGTTCGCCGGTCTGGTGCTCAACCGGGTCCACGGCAGCGGCGCCGCCCGGCTGTCGGCCGAGCGCGCGCTCGCCGCCGCGGAAAATCTTGTGGAGCCCCGCATTGTCGATCAGGACGGCGGGAAAGCTGGACTTCGTAACTCTCCCGACACGTACGGAAGTTCAGAATCCCCCGCATCCGCGCCCGTCGAGTCTCCCGCGTCCGAGCCCGGCTCCCCCGGTCCGGATCAGGAGGACCAGGGCGTGGACCGGCTCACCGCAGGCCTGTTGAGGCTGCACGCCGAGCGTATGCAGCTGCTCTCCCGCGAGCAGCGCACGCGCGACCGCTTCACCTCGCTCCACCCCGAGGTGGCGGTGGCCGAAGTGGGCGCGCTGCCCGGCGATGTGCACGATCTCGCGGGACTGCGGGACATCGGGGACCGGCTCGCGGCCAACCGGCCGGAGCTGCCCGAGACTGCCGTCGACTGAGCCGAGGGGTGCCCTCAGCTCACCGCCGCGTAGTTCTCGTACACCTGGTCGTCGTCGAGCGGCAGGATGCCCACCCCGCGCTCGTACTCCACGCGAGCCGTTTCCAGAAGCCGGCGCCAGGAGGTCACGGTGGGCCGCCTGCGCAGCAGTGCGCGGCGCTCCCGCTCCGTCATGCCTCCCCACACGCCGAACTCGACGCGGTTGTCCAGCGCATCGGCCAGGCATTCCGTGCGTACCGGACATCCGGTGCACACCGCCTTGGCCCTGTTCTGCGCTGCTCCCTGCACGAACAGTTCATCCGGATCGGTAGTGCGGCAGGCGGCCTGCGCACTCCAGTCGGTTACCCAGCCCATACCGGCGCCGTCCTCTCCCGAATCGAGGCTCCCCCACGGCGGCAGCGGCATATTCACCGCTGCCAGTTGAGGACGTTACGGAAGGTGGGCACAGCGCAACACCCCCTTCGGGCCCAATCTTGAATGGCCCGAACGGACTATGCGTAAGCGGCAGATCACCCGGGGGAGTGAGCTGGCGACATGCGTGACCTTCCCGGCAAACCGGGACAGTTCCATTGAGTCACAACGGGCGCCAGATGACACACAAGGCGGATTCGGACACGTCCCCACCAAAAAAGTTGGGGAACCTCCGGAACGATTCGGGGTCGCCGGACGTATTGATACGTAGCCCTACTGCTGTGACAGTTGAGAGCAGCTTAGGCCAAGGCATATACGCGTGTCCGGCGATTGAGAACGTAGGCTGCCCTCATGCCAAAGAAGCGCTCGGGCGGTGGCCTGTCCCCAACGCAGCAGGCCGCCAAGTTCCTCGGTGTCAGTGTGCTCTCGGGAGCCGTCCTGGCCGGCATCGCGCTGCCCGCCTTCGGTGCACTCGGGCTCGCGGCCAAGGGATCGGTGAACAGCTTCGACGAGCTCCCGGTCAACCTCAAGACACCGCCGCTGAGCCAGCGCACCACGATCCTCGACGCCAACGGCGGCCAGATCGCCACGGTCTATTCGCGCGACCGCACGGTGGTCGGCCTCAAGGACATCTCGCCGTACATGCAGAAGGCGATCGTCGCGATCGAGGACTCGCGTTACTACCAGCACGGCGCGGTCGACCTCAAGGGCATCCTGCGCGCGCTGAACAAGAACGTGCAGAGCAGCGGGGTGACCCAGGGCGCCTCCACGCTCACCCAGCAGTATGTGAAGAACGTCTTCGTGGAGGAGGCCGGCGACGACCCGACGAAGGTCGCGCAGGCCACCCAGCAGACCCTCGGCCGCAAGATCAAGGAGCTGAAGTACGCGATCCAGGTCGAAGAGGAGCTCGGCAAGAAGAAGATCCTCGAGAACTACCTGAACATCACGTTCTTCGGCGAGCAGGCCTACGGCGTCGAGGCCGCCGCCCAGCGCTACTTCTCCAAGCACGCCAAGGACCTCAACGTCCAGGAGGCGGCGCTGCTCGCGGGCATCGTGCAGTCGCCGAGCCGGTACGACCCGGTCAACGACGAGGCGGAGGCCACCAAGCGCCGCAACACCGTGCTGCAGCGCATGGCCGACATGGGCGACATCTCGCAGACGGCGGCCGACAAGGCCAAGAAGGCGCCGCTGGGCCTGAACCCCAGTCAGCCGAAGAACGGCTGCATCACCGCGGCCAAGGGCGCCGGCTTCTACTGCGACTACGTGCGCGAGGTGTTCCTCAACGACCCGATCTTCGGCAAGACCAAGGAGGCCCGGGCAAAGGTCTGGAACCAGGGCGGTCTGACGATCCGTACGACGCTCGACCCGCAGGCCCAGGCGTCGGCCCAGAAGTCGATCAAGGATCACGTCTACAAGGGCGACGCCGTGGCCACCGCCGCCACCATCGTCCAGCCCGGCACCGGCAAGATCCTCGCCATGGGCCAGTCCCGTCCGTACGGCTTCGGCAAGCACGAGACGCAGATCAACCTGTCCGTGAACCAGAGCATGGGCGGCGGCGCGGGCTACCAGCCCGGTTCGACGTTCAAGCCGATCGTGGCCGCGGCCGCCATAGAGGGCGGCACGCCGGCGACGCAGTCGTACTCGTCGCCGTACGAGATGGACTATCCGGCCCCGGTCTCGGCCTGTGACGGCAGGAGCTGGAACGAAAAGGGCATCAAGCTCACCAACGAGAACGCGTCGGAGCATGGCCCGTACTCGATGAAGGAAGCGACCGCCAAGTCGGTCAACACCTACTACGTGCAGCTGATCAGCGACATCGGCATCTGCCCCGTGACGCAGATGGCCCAGAAGATGGGCGTCGAGCGGGCGGACGGCAACAAGATCCAGCAGGCCCCGTCCATCGCTCTCGGCACCCAGGAGATGTCCCCGCTCACCATGGCGAACGCGTACGCGACCTTCGCCTCGCGCGGCATGTACTGCACGCCCGTCGCCATCGAGTCGATCACCCAGACCGTCGCCAGCCAGAAGAAGTCCCTCGCGGTGCCGAAGTCGACCTGCTCGCGCGCGATGTCGGAGAAGACCGCCGACACCGTGAGCACGCTGCTCAAGGGCGTGGTCGAGGACGGTACGGGTCAGCAGGCGGGCCTCGACAGCCGGCCGAGCGCCGGTAAGACCGGTACGACGGACAACCGTTACGCGGCCTGGTTCGTCGGCTACACCCCGAACATGGCGGGTGCGGTCTGGGTCGGCGACCCGGCCCACAAGCGGCAGATGAAGAACATCAGCATCGGCGGCGTCTGGAACGAGAAGGTCTACGGCGGTCAGGTCCCCGGCCCGATCTGGCGGGACATGATGGACGGCGCCCTGGACGGCAAGCCGGTGGAGCAGTTCAACCTCGTCGACATCCCCGACGGCAAGAAGGACAAGGGGAAGGGCAACGACGACGGGAACAACGGCGGCACCGACACCGGTGGCCTCCTCGGCGGTCTCACCGACGGCGGCACCGACGCAGGCGCGGACGGCGGCACCTTCCCGACGCCCTCCTTCTCCATCCCGGAGAACCTGTTCCAGGGGCAGAACGGCAGCAATGGGAACGGGAACGGGGGGCAGCGCGGCTGACGCCGCGGCCTGACCCGAGCACCGGCTTTGCAGCTGGTCTGAGAACGCTGACGGTCCCTGGTCGTCGTAGGGAGATTTCCTCCGTACGACGACCAGGGACCGTTCTCGTCCCTCGTGGGACCGTTCTCGTCCCTCGTGGCACCGTTCTCGTCCCTCGTGGCACCGTTCTCGTCCCTCGTCCGGCGCCGCGCGTCGGTCAGCCCGCCAGCAGCTTCTTCACCGCCGCGGCGACGCGGCCGCCCTCGGCCAGGCCCGCGACCTTCGGGTTCACGATCTTCATGACGGCGCCCATGGCACGCGGTCCCTCGGCGCCGGCCGCCTTGGCCTCCTCGACGGCCTGGGCGACGATCCGGTTCAGCTCCTCGTCGCCCAGCTGCTTGGGCAGGTACTCGGCGAGCACCTCGCCCTCCGCCTTCTCCCGCTCGGCCGACTCGGCACGACCACCCTGCGCGAACGCGTCCGCGGCCTCGCGGCGCTTCTTCGCCTCCTTGGCGATCACCTTCAGCACCTCGTCGTCGGAGAGCTCGCGCTTCGCCTTGCCCGCGACCTCCTCCTTGGTGATCGCGGTGAGCGTCAGCCGGAGCGTCGAGGAGCGGAGCTCGTTGCGCTCCTTGATCGCGGCATTGAGGTCTTCCTGCAGCTTCGACTTGAGCGTGGTGGTCATGGGTTTGATTGTCGCAGGTGCGTGAGGCCCGATGCCCGTTCATTTAAGGGGCCGTGGGGCTCGGGAGGCCCTCCGGGTCTGACACGATGGGTGTATGCGCGCTCGATACGGAGTACCTCTGGGGATCGCGGCGGCCGGTGCCGCCGGTGTGGTGTACGCGGCGGGTTTCGAGACCCGCTCCTTCCGCCTGCGACGGGTGACGGTGCCTGTCCTGCCCACCGGAATGCACCCCCTGCGCATCCTCCAGGTCTCCGACATCCACATGGTCGGCGGGCAGCGCAAGAAGCAGCGCTGGCTGCGCTCACTGGCCGGCCTGCGCCCCGACTTCGTGATCAACACGGGCGACAACCTGTCCGACCCGGAGGGCGTGCCGGAAGTCCTCGACGCCCTCGGCCCCCTGATGGATTTCCCCGGCGCGTATGTCTTCGGCTCGAACGACTACTACGGCCCCAAGCTCCGCAACCCGGCCCGCTATCTGCTGGAGAAGACCCAGGGCCGCCACGGCCTGAACGGCAACCCGCCGGTGGTCGGCGCGATCCACAACCCGTGGGAGGACCTGCGGGACGGTTTCGACGCGGCGGGCTGGCTGAACCTGACGAACACACGCGGCACGCTCAAGGTCGAGGGTGTCTCGGTGGAGCTGACGGGCCTGGACGATCCGCACATCAAGCGGGACCGCTATGCCCAGGTGGCGGGTGGTCCTGCGGGTGCGGCCGACTTCTCGATGGGCGTGGTGCACGCACCCTATCTGCGCGTCCTGGACTCCTTCACGGCGGACTCGTACCCCCTGATCCTGGCGGGCCACACACACGGCGGCCAGCTGTGCATCCCCTTCTACGGCGCCCTGATCACCAACTGCGACCTGGACACGGAGCGGGTGAAGGGCCTGTCCAGGCATACGGCGGAGGGCCGCACGTCGTACCTCCATGTGTCGGCAGGCTGCGGAACGAGCCGCTACGCGCCGGTACGGTTCGCGTGCCCGCCGGAGGCGACGCTGCTGACGTTGGTGAGCCGCGAGCAGACGAGGTGACCTGGGCGACGAGGCCTTGGCGAGGCGGCCGTGGCGACGAGGCCTGGGCGAATGAGACCTGGGCGACTGCTAGGGCGATGACTGGGGCGATGAGACCGGGTCGATCGGACCAGGGCCATGGACCGGGGCCATTGGACCGGGGCATTGGGACCCGGCCGGTCTGACCGGGGCGTCGGGCGAGGGGTAACCCGCACGGCCCGCCCACGTGGCCCTACATGTCCGCTTTGCCTAACTTGGGGGCATGACCGCCCCGATACCCAGGGACATCCCGGACCTCCCCGCGCTTCCCGGCATGCCCGCCCCGCTGCCCTCCTTCGTCCCCGCCTCCGCGGTGATGGCGCCCGTACGCCACCCCCTCGCCGCCGTGTACCGCCTGCTGGTCGCGCTGGTGGCAGCGGTGGGCGTCACGATCGATCTGCTCCTCGGCAGCCCGGTCCGAGTCCTGAGCTACTTCACGATCCAGAGCAACATCCTCCTGGCCGTGGTCTTCGTGCTCGCGGCCCGCCGCGCCTGGACGGCCCGTCGCCCGCTGTCCTCCGCCCTGACGGGCGCGACGCTGCTCTACATCACCATCACCGGGCTGGTGTACCACCTGCTCCTGGCCAACGCCTCAAGCCCGTTCTCCATGACGGGCGGCACGGCAGCCCCGACCGGCTGGCAGTGGATCAGCAACCAGATCCTTCATACGGCAGTCCCGATCGCGGCACTGCTCGACTGGCTGCTCCTGACGACCCCCGGCCGCCTCCATCTGCGCCAGGCGGCGACCTGGCTGCTCTACCCCCTGGCCTACCTGGCGTTCTCCTTCGCCCGGGGCGAGCTGATCCTCCCCGGCACACCGGGCCGCTACCTCTACCCGTTCCTGGACGTCGACCTGCACAGCTACAAGAACGTCCTCGCCAACGCCCTCCTCCTCGGCCTCGCCTTCTACGCCCTCGCCATCTTCCTGGTGGCCCTCGACCACGCCCGCCCGAACCCCGTCCGCCACCGCGCGAAAACCGGATTTCGTCTCCAGGCACCGGTGGGCTAAAGTAAACGACGTCGCCGCGACGAGCAGCGGCAATCGGGGTGTAGCGCAGCTTGGCAGCGCGCTTCGTTCGGGACGAAGAGGTCGTGGGTTCAAATCCCGCCACCCCGACAGTGAAGTACCAGGTCAGGGGCTTGATCCGCTCAGCGGGTCGGGCCCCTTCTGGGTTTCTGGGGCACTCTTGGGAGCCATTTGGGAGCCGGACCCGAAAGAGGGATCAGTCCCCCTGCACAGCTCCACCGAGGGAACCGCCGTCACGTGTCGCTGCTCGGCTCCTGCGCCCAGGCGTCGTCATCCCAGCACCAGCAATCCTTCGGATCGCCAAGCGCATGCGGAACATCGACGCCTCCCCAAGGCACGGCGTGATCACGAAGGAAGTCCTCGGCCACACTCATGGCTATCCACCGGACGGTATACACCTCCTCCGCCTCCCGGTGTGTTCCATCGTCGCCGTGAGCAGTCCAGCCCCAAGCACATCGGTCTGGAAGGTATGTGATCTCGGCAACCCCGCCGTACCTTTCCACCGTGATCTTCTCTGGTTGCCCCGAGCCGTCGTCGACCGCGCCGGGCCACTTCTTACGCGCTGCCTGCTTGGAGATCCCCCAGGCAGATCCCAGATGGCCATAGGTAGCGCCCATTCCCCCGCCCATCAGCGCAGCCTCTGCGGCAAGCACCTCAGCGGCTTCATGCACCCGCCGCAGGGCATGCAGGTAGGCAAGCTGCCAGTCTGCGAACAACTCCGCCATAGCAGAGGGTTCGTGTCCGTTGACCAGGCATTCCTGACCACGCGCCGAGATCCGACCCGCGATCTTGCAGGCAAGCTCCCTCAACTGGTCTTGCATCCAGGCTGCTTCGGCAGCATGAGGCGGACGCCACGGATCCGCCATGGCGTCCGAATCGAACCAGAACTCGTCATCGCTCACTGAACGCATGGGGACAACCGTAGTTGTCACAGCATGCCCGGTGAGGACAACCGTGATTGTCGCAACGGGCCCGTCGCAGAGCGGACTTCAAAAGTTTGATGTGCTCGGCTACTCGACTCGAAGCCACAGAGAGGAGAACAAAACTGCAGGTCACGCCCGCATGACCTGGCCTAGAGGAAGTGACCAGCCTCGACAGCAAGGCCGGAAAGCGGGCGGATTGACTTGCGGTGCTAAGTAGCAGCTGCTCGAAGGTGGGCGCGCTCGAATCACCGGGCAATCCACTTGCTTGCGGTCGATATGCGCCGTAGGCCCGAAGAATCGGAGAGGCCATGGCCAAGCACCTCAACTCTCACGTGGTTCCTGACGCTCAAGCGGCCTACCAGTCAGAGCCGCCCTCACGCACGCCGGCCTTCGAGCTTCGTTGCGGCCCCTTGCACGTGACACTTGATCGCGCACCGCTCAAGTTGCTGGCACTCGGGAGCACGATGACGGCCGTTGCCACGGGAGCAGCGAACTGGTTGCGCTGAAAGCCGGTCAGGGAGTGCTCCGCTTACGGAGCACTCCCTGACCGGATTCTCGTCGCTCGGGGCGATTGGGAGTCCCGAGCGACGAGCCCTCGTCTCCTACTAGGTCACAACCGGAAGCGTCAGGACCGAGGCCAGCGGCCCCGGACTGACGCAGGATGACTCGCTCGTCGAGCCCCTTGAGGCCGTCGCCCCCCGGCTCCCTGTCCCACAGATCAGCGACGGAACCATTCGCAGCAGCCACCGCGTTGATCACGCAGAGAGGCTTGACTATGGGGACGAGGGGGCGGGCATGGCGGAGCGCGGAGGACAGGCTGCTGCCTTCGGATTCCAGTACCAGTATCTGGTCACGCTGGATGAGCTACTGGCTGCTGCCGAAAGGCTCCGGCCTGGCGTACACGCAGCGGTTATCGAGCCGACCGACACCAGCGAGGAGGGAGTGAACGACCCGGACGCCATCGACTTCGATCTGGTGGATGGCGACCGGTCCCCTGTGCTGGCGGCGCAAGTGAAATCAGGAGGATCCGGCACCGAGCTGCAGGGCGACGTTCGCGTTCGCGGAGATGCCGGTGGGCAGCGCCTTCGCGTCCGGGTGCGTCGTCATCGTCGCCCGCGGCATGGCGGTGCGAGACGGCGTTGCCGACCGGGTCAAGGTCGCCGGTGCCCTTCATGTCGTAGGTGTGCAGCTCAGCCCGCGGGTCCAGTGCCGCAATGAGCAGCAGCAGGCGGAGCAGGAAGGTCTTGCCCATGCGCGGGATGGCGCCGATGACGCCCGCGATGTACATGAGCGTCGCGTTCACCCAGCGTCCGCGCTGGTCGGTGCCGTAGGCGACGGGCTTGAACAGATCCACGGAACCACTGGTGA
>Ga0307508_10002277_pt1 | contig 20436 bp, 17 predicted proteins | sample 9_EM_MG_FD_203089 | JGI IMG/M metagenome (GOLD analysis project Ga0307508, IMG submission 203089) | Populus trichocarpa ectomycorrhiza microbial communities from riparian zone in the Pacific Northwest, United States - 9_EM | ecosystem: Host-associated > Plants > Roots > Unclassified | place...
GAACTCTACACAGAGAAAGAGAGCACCCGATCAGCATGCTCGATATGCGCCCAGGCAAAGGCCAAGCAGCTGTTTCAACGCAAAATTCCAAGCACACGAGCGGAGAAGCCCTTAGCACTCATTCATTTGGATCCCTGCGGACCGATTTCACCAATGTCACAATCTGGTTGTCAATACTATATTCTATATATCGATGACTATAGCAGACAAAGCTGGGTATTCTTTCTTCGCTCTAAGACTTCAGCTGAGATCTGCACCGTCTTCCGAGAGTTCAAGACCATGACGGAACTCAAACTCTCCACCCGAATCTCTGGATTTTGGTGCGACAACAGGAAGGGCGAATGCGACAATGAAGAATTTCGATCAATCGTCAAGGAGTCTGGTATATCATTCGAACCAGCTCCACCGCACATGCAGCACAAGAATGGCGATGCCAAACGTATGATTTAGACACATAAGGCAAAGGCGCGTGCTATGATGCTTGACAGTCAACTACCGTGGAGCCTGTGGGCTGAGGCCATCAACACAGTGAATTACCTACATGCACGAAGTCCTACATCAGCGAATAAGGGCGTTACCCCCTACTAGAAGCTGTATGGCAGCAAGCCAACCATTTCACACCTACGTCGTTTTGGGTGTAAAGCATATGGAATGCTTCTGGCTGCTCAAAGGCATGGAAAATTTGCATCCCATGCAGAGACCGTCTACATGCTGGGCTATGTACATGACAGTACCTCAATCTGGCTCCTCTGGAATACCGAACGACAACGTGTGATTCAAGCATCCAACGTTCGTCTCGATGAGCTCGTAATGACGGCCACACCAGTTGAGAGTATGATATCGGATCTATTCGAGATTGCAAATCTGGATACCGATCGAAGCAGGCAGGTCAATGCTGATACGACCAGGCACTGTGATGCCGATGGAAGCAGGCAGGTTGATACCGATACCAAAACGTCGAGGCAGGCTGATACCGATTCGCCTCGACCGACAGATCCCAGCTTGCTTGCAGCTGATGAAGTACGCCTGAATACTGGAAGATATAATTTTCGGAAAAGGCCATGTGCTGTTACCCACCGGACCTGGGTGGAAGAGGAACCAGATTCTGCAGATCCGGTATCCTATCAAAATGCTGTTAGGCATTCGAGGCTTGGCCCGAAGTGGTCAGAAGCTATTCGGGAGGAGTTGCATTCGCTGCACTCGAACTATACATGGGATTACATTCGACCGTAAGACGTTCCGTCAGGTGTCAAACCCATCAGTTCTAAATGGGTCTTCAAGACCAAACAACTATCTGGAGGCGGAATTCGGTACAAGGCAAGACTGGTTATATGAGGCTATGAACCGATTCCCGGAGTGGACTTTGATGAAACATTCACTCCCATAGCAAAGCTTTCTAGCCTTCGAATGCTACTCACATTAGCAGCTATCCATGACTGGGAGATTGACCAGATAGACGTTGTTACCACTTTCCTAAATCCAGAAGTTGATGGAGATGTTTATACGGCAATGCCAGATGGTGTTGAAGCGCCTGCGGGCGGGCCATGGGTTTGCAAACTGCGCAAGTCACTATACGGACTCAAGCAGGCCCCCAGACTCTGGTACGAGCATATTGATAACTTCTTGAGATCTCTAGGTCTATTGCGATCTGAATACGATCCAAACATTTACATCTCAGCCGCTGGCCTCATACCACTCATCCTCCTACTTTACGTCGATGATATACTACTCTTCTCTGAGTCTGCCGAGTGAGTGTCACAACTCAAGGAACTTCTTCACGCCGAGTACAAGATGACCGACCTCGGACCGATTCGCCAGTTTCTTGGACTTGAGATTGAGCGTGACAGCGAGAACTGGATTCTGTATGTTCACCAATCTCGGTACATACACAATGTTCTTGCGACCTTTGGGCTATCCAAATGTAATGGCCACTGGACTCCTCAGCTAACAAGCAATCGACTTTGACGACTCGATGATACTGGCAAACCCCTTGACGAAAAAACGGGAAGCAGAAGTACCAGTCTATCATTGGCAGTTTGAATTGGCTGATGCAAGGAACACGGCTGGATATCACCTTTACAGTGTCGATGCTAAGCAAATTCCTCTCTGCACCAAGCTCCGAACATCTAGCTGCAGCCACCAATACATTATGCTATCTACGGAACACATCCGACCTTGCAATTCAGTACAGTACCGAACGGCGACCCGAGCAGCCTACTGAACAGTGACCTGAGCAGCCTACTGAATGGCGACCCGAGCAGCCTTCCGAATGGCATCCCGAGCAGCCTACCAAACGATTACCAGAGCAGCCTACCGAACGGCCAATAGGCTTTCCAGATTCAGACTTCGCTGGCGATCAAGATGACCGAAAGTCGACCTCTGGCTATTTTTTTACACTCGGCAATGGTGCCATATCCTGGCGCGCCCACAAACAGCCACTTGTTGTATTCTCCACAGTGGAAGCAGAATATATTGGTGCATCGGATCCTACCAAGGAGGCCATTTGGATCAGTTCTCCCTTTACTCGCCTTCTCAGCCTTGATGCCTACCCACAGGAAATCTTTGTCGATAACCAAGGCGCTATTCAACTTTCAAAGAACCCGAAGTTTCACCAGTGCACAAAGCACATAGGGGTACGATACCACTTTGTCTGAGACGCCTGCGAGCGTAACGCTAATCCCACCACCTACCTTCCAACATCTGAGATGATGGCAGATATCATGACAAAGAGTCTTCCACGAGAGACTCACTGGAAACATGTGAATGCGATGGGAATGGTTCGATGGGCAGCAGGGGAAACATATGGCAAGCGGATGGCGCTTGGTCCGATGAATTGAGTTTCTCTCTTTGATGGATGCACTGTTTCTCCTATGGCCATGCTTTTCCTACGGGGATTTACATGGCTACGAGTTTTAATGAGGCATCCGGGGATGTCATGGGACTTCTGTTTTTCTGTTCTTCTTTCTTTCTTTCTTTCTTTATTGCCTCATTGTTCGAGGGGAAGTGTTAGATATTGTGACACTGGGGTTGTATCATAATCGGAGTGCGGGGAGAATCAAAGGTAATCAGGTGACTTTCGATAATTCACAACGGAATAATCTTAGATCTTGTATGTGGGTTTCGTGGGTAGTGTTCGGCTTGTCTTTCTTTCTCACCGCGGCGAGAAAGGTCGACATATATAGGCGAGGGGTGGGGTAAGATTCTGTGATGCGGGCTAACTATTCCTCCGAGGTCGACAGACCCCCACCTGAGTGTTGGTCCGCCTGAGACTCCTATTGGGCATGGTCGGTACTGGCGATAAGGTGAGAGGCCAGGTCCGATTGGCACCGCGGAATTGCCTCAGTTCTAGAGTGAGTTCTTTTTCTCGCGGCCCGGTAGCCATCTGGAGTTGGGTGGCCAAGACAAACAAGCTCCCGGAGAGTCTCGACCGAGCCCTCTGGAGAGTCTCGTCCAAGCACCTTCCCTCTCACGTCTCCGGTTTGCCGTGGCCCCCTCTCCGGAATTAATCCTTACGACCGATTGGTGGCCGTAACCTTTAACCCCGTTCTTATCTCCTGCCTAGACTCTCTAAGGTCCAGCTAGGAAATAGCTAGCTACCGGTATGTATCTTCTCCTGGTACGTACCTCTCTAAGGATACGTACCTCCCTTGGGTTCGTACCGGAGTACATACCGTCCTGTGATATTCCAGTATAACACTACCTCCCCCTCCTCTTGGCTTCATCCCGAAGCTGTGTAATTTTTCAAGTAGCCCTCCTCTTTCTGAATAGATGTTGCCGGACATAATTCTTGCCCGCTGAATGCAATCCTCCACCCCTGAATCCCTCCCAATCGCTGGCCAGCCAGTCGATACCGGGCAGCCTCGGACGATTGGTCCCTCTGAGTAGGCCGGTGCGTACTCATACTGTCGTGTCCTATTGTCACGAACCTGGCATGACAGGCTCCTAGGCGCCGCCGCAGGCACCGCGCTCACCCTCGCCACACTATGGCTGATCCTTATTTCCGCCGCCACGGCCACCGTCATCCTACGCGCCTAGCTGCAGTACCCCAGCCCCTACCAATATCACGCCAGTAGTGATATTCCTCAGAACCTGGTCGCGGGCCACCCCAGGATTTTCCCCGCTTGTTTCCTTACTGTCTGCGTGTCTGCCTCGCTTTACTCTGTGTTATGTTTATTGATTACCATGTTGCGCTTGACGTTTCCTTACTGTCTGAGTGTCTGCCTCGCTTTACTCTGTGTTATGTTTATTGCTTACCACGTTGCGCTTGACGTTTCCTTACTGTCTGCGTGTCTGCCTCGCTTTACTCTGTGTTATATTTATTGCTTACCTTGTTGTTTCCCTACTATTGTGTGAGTCTGCCTTACGTATTGTGGGAGGATGAAGGGCCAAGTAGGATCGTGTGTTTCCTTGGGCGTAGCGATTGAGTCATGATGAGATAGGGAGGAACTGTGTCAGTCTTGCGGGCAAGCTGTGATTCCACAGAGGAAAGGAAAGGTATAAAGGAAGGGCGCAGTAGCTAGTCTGGAGATTCTTCTCCACGCAATCTATTATCTCTCTCCACAGACCTACCTCTCTCTACCCATGAACCGGAGCTGCGACCACCACCCCGATAAGAACAACGAGCCCATGCAAAGGTGTGTGAGAAGATCGCGACAAGACCACACTAGGTGTGACAGATACCACGAGAACAACGAGCCCATGCAAGGCGTGTGAGAAGACTGCGACGAGACCATGCCAGGCGTGACGAATACCGCGAGAACAACGTGCCCACGCAAAGGCGTGTGAGAAGATCGCAACGAGACCACACCAGGTGTGACGGATACCGCGAGAACAACGAGCCCACACAAGGCATGAGAGAGGACCGCGACGAGACTACGCCGGACGTGACTGATATCGCGAGACGATGAGCGGCGCATGAGTATGCCGGAAGTGTGACTACGAGCGGCGCGTGAGTACGCCAGAAGTGTAACTATAAGCGGCGTGTGAGTATGCCGGAAGTGTTACTACGAGCGGCGCGTGAGTTCGCCGGAAGTGTGGCTATGAGCGGCATGTGAGTACGCCGGAAGTGTGACTACGAGTGGCACGTGACTCCGCCAGAAGTGTGATCACGAACTTGCCCTGAAGAACCGTGCCTACGTTACCTGTTGAGCAGCACGGAGTAGTCAAGGCAGGATTTTGACACTAGATTGCGTCTCCCTATCGACACCTGATGTAGCAACAAGAAAGATACGGTGGAGTCCCTGGACCCTCTCAACCTGAGCAAATTTAGGCACATCTCTGACGACCAGCGAGCACTGAGTCCAGTAACCCCAGAGTAAAGATCCAGGCCACAGACCCCCAAGTCACCAGAACAGACCAGAAGAATGATGGAAGGACCCCACCTGTTGACAATGGAAATGTTGCAGGCCCTCCTAGCGGCACATGACAGACCGCCGCAGGTCAGTTACCCAAAGCTCCGGGACCCCGAACCGTTCAAAGGAGAAAAAGCAAAATTCAAAACGTTCCTGGCCCAGTACGAGCTGAAGTTTAGAACAGAGGGAAATCGATTCGACGATGATGAGAAAAATACGGGATACGCATCCTCCCTACTCCGGGGGGTGGCATGGAACTGGGTGGAAACCTTCCTGAACCAGGAGGGAGGAATCAACCTAACATGGAAAGAACTGAAAACTAACATGAAGAACGCCTTGGGACAGGTGGATGCTGAGGAAATAGCCTTCGAAAAATTCCAGAAAATCCAGCAGGGAAACCGGATGGCAGCAACCTACTGGGCGGAATTCCAACGAATCAAAGCAGACCTCCCATACGCAGACAACGTATGCATTGCACGATTCCGAGATGGACTACACCCCGAAGTAAAAAGGCACTTAGTTATGAGCGAAACCCCCGCCACAGTCTTGGTAGACTACGCCACTGCCGCCATCAAAACAGATAGCTGCCTATGCAACCTCAGAGTCATTAATCGCCGACCTACCATCAACCCAGAAGCGCGTTTCCACGTCCACACAAGGGAGCCCCTGTTGGCACCCCCGGGAGACCCGATGGACCTTGATGCCACCCGACGATTCAAGTTCGCAAGGGGAACGCCGAATCGATTCCCACGACGAGTAATCACGGGAGAATGTTACAACTGCGGAAGGAAAGGACATTTCGCAAAAGAATTCCCCCAGCCCAGGAAAGAACGAGTTCCATGGAGAAGACCATACAGGGCTGCGGAAGCCACCTGCGAGGAGACAACCGAGGAAGAACCGGCAGGAAATGACAACCCTCGGGAATAGGTGCCGACAACCACCACCCAAGGGAAACACCTGTTGTCGAAACCAAAGAAGACCCCGTGTACCTAGTACAAACCGCCCGATACGACCAAGAGGAGAAAATTATGATGAAAGTATGAATCCAGGTGACAGACGGGAGGGAATGCGCCACTACAGCCTTGGTGAACAGTGGGGCATCAGAAAACTTCATCGACAAAGCCTATGCTGAGGCCAGCGGAATACCTATGCAACAAAAAACAATGCCAAGACGAGTATTGACAGTCGACGGAAGTGAGGTCACTGGTGAGCCGGTAACCCACGACGCTCAAATCCACCTAACCATCAACCATCACAAGGAGGACATCCGGCTCCACTGCATCATGATCGGCAACGCCCCGATCGTCCTGGGACTCCTGTAGCTCAAACTCCATGACCCAGTAATAGGGTGGAAAAATCACACCGTGAAATTCCACTCTGACCACTGCGCTGCGAAATGCCTACCCAGCTCACCAAGAGCCAACACAGTCCCAGAAGGAAAAGCCACAGAACAATACTGCAAGAAAACACCGGCAGAAGAAGAAGGGAACTGGGAAATCGGCGAAACAGACCCATGGGAGGTATGCCAGGCAGTATTCGACAAAATCAAAGAGACATTCCGAACATGTAAGAAACCAATTCCCGCGGAATATCACGAATTCCTCGATGTATTCACCGAACAAGAACCAACGACACCCCCACCTCACCGCACGCAGGACCACCATATCCCACTGGAGGAAGAGAAGGCACCCCCGTATGAGCCACTGCGACCCCTGAACGAAGACAAAATGAAGGCCCTGAGAGAATACCTAGAAATCAACGAAAAACGAGGAGGGATCCGGGCATCCACCTCCCCGGCCGGAGCACCCATACATTTCGTCAAGAAAAAGGATAGAGGACTACGCCTGTGTGTGGACTACCGGCAACTAAACGACATCACAATCAAAGATCGGACACCACTACCACTGATCGGCGAGTCTCTCAATCAACTCTCCAGCACCACCATCTACACCAAACTCGATATACGAGACGCGCACGACAACCTCCGTATTGCAAAGGGCGATGAATGGAAAACAGTATTTCGGATGCAATACGGGCTATACGAGTATTGCGTCATGCCGTTCGGACTCACCTACGCCCCAGCATACTTCCAATGATGGATGAACGAGATCCTGATTGACTACCTAGACATCTTCTGTGTGGCATATCTGGATGACATCCTGGTCTTCTGATCCGACAAGGAAACACACCGGAAACATGTCTGGGCAGTCCTCACACGAGTACGTGACACCGGACTAACGCTGAAAGCATCCAAATGTGAATTCCACACCATGGAAACAGAATATCTGGGATATGTCATATCGCCGGGAGGGCTGAGAATGGACGAAGAAAAGATTCAAACAATCAGAGACTGGAAGGAGCCAACAAACATCAAAGGGGTTCAAAGCTTTCTGGGTTTCACCAACTTCTACCGAAGGTTCATCAGGGACTATAGCAAGATTACGACGCCCCTCTCCTCCCTCACAAGAAAGGACAAGTTATGGGTATGGGGTGACAAGCAGCAGGAGGCATTTGAGATGCTGAAGGGAGCAATGATCACAGAACCAATATTGCAACACTTCGATCTGGAACAACCCGTCACCATCAAAACAGACGCCTCAGACTTTACCATAGGAGCAATCTGCTCACAACCCGACGAAAAGGGAATCCTGCACCCCGTAGCATACTACTCGAGGAAACTTAAAGACCTGGAGTCCAATTACGACATCCACGATAAGGAGTTACTGGCGATAGTCGACGCACTATGAAAATGGGATACCTATTGTAAAACAACGGGACCAAAAATCACGATCCTCACCGAGCACAAAAACCTCAAATACTGGAAAACAAAAAAAGACCTCAATTTGCGACAAGCCCAGTGGGGTGAGCGATTAGCTAACTATGACTTTGTGATCTAGTATCGACCCGGGAAATTGGCCGGCAAGCCACACAACCTCTCTAGAGAGTCCGGAGACTCTCCCTGGGAAGGGGATATGAAGCATCGGCAGAACCACGGCCGAATCCTGCGATCCGAAGAAGCTTTCGAAGCACTCCAGACCAATACAACAGAAACTATCAACCTTGAGAGAGACAAGGAACTCCTGAATGAAATCCGGACACTAAGTGCAGCAGATAAAGAGATCCAAGAAATCCGGAGGAAAAAGTCAAGCGGGACCACCCACGACGGAAAGATCGTGCTAGGGTTATACGAGGAAAACAGTGGGTTGGTAATGTATGACGGCCTCATATGGATCCCGGACGATGACACCCTGTGACTACACATATTAAGAGACCACCATAATGCACAAGGCACGGGACACCCGGGCCGAGCAAGAACCCTGGAACTCCTTAGCCGAAGCTTCTACTGGCCAGGGAAACGAAAGTACATCCACAGATACGTCGACCACTGTGACACCTGCCATCGCATCAAGCCAATCCGACATGTGCCATTTGGACTGCTAAAGCCACTCGAACTCCCACACCGGCCATGGGACGTGATATCAACGGACTCTATCACCGTGCTGCCGATAAGCAACGGAAAAGACGCATTATGGGTAATAATCGACCACCTCACAAAGATGGGACATTTCGTCGCCTGCCAGGGCACCATGAACCCCGAAGACCTGGCAGACCACTTCCTCCGACAGGTAATAAGACCCCACGGACTGCCAAGCAGTATTGTATCAGACAGAGGGTCCCTGTTGAGCTCAGACTTCTGGAGACGAGTAACGGAAGCACGCGGGATATCACGCAACCTCAGCACTGCCTTCCACCCACAAACAGACGGACAAACGGAAAGAGCCAATACCACCCTCGAGCAGTATCTCCGGGCATACTGCAACTACCCACAGGACGACTGGGAAAGGTTGTTGCCAATTGCCGAATTCTGCTACAACAACACACAAACCGGAACCACAAGAATAACCCCCTTCTTTGCCAACTACGGATATCACCCTCGTTTCCTACCAGACCTCGGCACCCAGAACGAGGAGACCCTTAAAGTATTGGAATATGTTGCGGCATTAAGAAGGTTGCATGAAGAACTTCGAGCAGAGATTAAGGAGGCCCAAATGTCTCAAGCAGAGCAAGCCAACAAAGTATGACATCCGGACCCGGTACTGAACCCAGGCGACAAGGTCTAGCTACGACGAAAAAACATCCGGACAACCCGACCATTGAACAAACTGGATCACAAGCAGATCGGCCCATACCCCATCCTAGAGAAAGTGGGCTCACGAGCATATAAGTTGGACCTACCGGCCACGGTCAAAATCCACCCCGTCTTCCCCATCAGCATCCTTGAACCCACAGCCAGCCCCGAACCCATCCCAGGAGACCAACAACCACCGCCACCGCCCGTGATCATCCAAGAACAGCAAAAGTGGGAAGTAGAAAAGATCTTCGACTCCTGATGCCATAGAAACCAGATACAGAATCGAGTCAAGTGGACCGGCTTCCATGACCCCGATCGTACCTGGTACCCAGCCCGCAACTTTGAAAACTCACCCGACCTCATCCACCAGTTCCACAAGGAGTACCCTGAGAAACCTGCCCCCCAAAATTAGCAATATGTCCACTACTGCCACGATCGACACCAACAAAGGCTGGACCTTCCCCGACGACAAAAACCCCATTACCGAATTTCCTACCACGACCGAGCCCGACAACAATTGGGGTATTCCTCCCGCCGCACCTTCCCCACCGCTGTCCGCTGTAGGACATCCCCATACCAACGATCACGCCTCCCTCCATGGGATGGCTTGCTACGATGACTACTGCAACACTCACCACCAAATGAAGGACAACAACTACTACCCCCGACGCGGGAATGACCGCCGCTACCGCAGCCACCAGCAGTGCGACTGCCCCAACGCCCACCTTTACGAGCTGGCCGAAGCCATTCGTGTGAGACACCTCAACCCATGCAAGGCCTGCGCCGATTGGCAGAAGGGAAAGCGGGTCTGCCCCGACTGCCGATTCCTGGTAAACTTGAACGACCACCACCTACATTGCCAAAGCACCGCGCCACTGGCCAACATCGTGCCACCCCAGGAGGCCCCTGTGGCCGCCGAAGAAAACCCCAACGCCGAGGCGGCTATGCCCCCAGATGACCAAATCTGCCTGTTGGCGGAAATCATCACCACGGTCCAGAATACAGTCATACAAGAAGCCCGCCATAACTACGGGATCCAGTGCCTGTGGGCCCAGACGATGCGCGACCAACACAACGCCGGCCAACGACAACTCCAGAGGATGGCACGAACCCTGGAAACCATCACCGCCGAACAGCAGCGAATAAACGAACAACAAACCCAGCAGCAGGCTAGGCGACCCATCCGCATCTACCGCACTCGGATCCGTCGCCGTACAACCGCCACCCGGTCTGACCACGCTGGAGCTTCAGTCTGGACGTGGGACCTACTGTCACAAATCTGGAGCAACAGGCTCCTAGGCACCACCGTGGGTGCCGTGCTCACCCTCGCCACACTATGGCTGATCCGTGTCTCCACCGCCACGGCCACCGTCATCCTACACACCTAGCCGCAGTACCCCAGCCCCTGCCAATATCGCGCCGGTAGCGATATTCCTTAGAACCTGGTCGCAGGCCACCCCAGGATTTTCCCCGCTTGTTTCCTTACTGTCTGCGTGTCTGCCTCGCTTTACTCTGTGTTATGTTTATTGCGTACCACATTGTGCTTGACGTTTCCTTACTGTCTGTGTGTCTGCCTCGCTTTACTCTGTGTTATGTTTATTGCTTACCACATTGCACTTGACGTTTCCTTACTGTCTGTGTGTCTGCCTCGCTTTACTCTGTGTTATGTTTATTGCTTACCTTGTTGTTTCCCTACTGTTGTGTGTGTCTGCCTTGCGTATTGCGGGAGGATGAAGGGCCAAGTAGGATCGTGTGTTTCCTTGGGTGCAGCGATTGAGTCATGATGAGCTAGGGAGGAACTGTGTCAGTCTTGCAGGCAAGCTGTGATTCCACAGAGGAAAGGAAAGGTATAAAGGAAGGGCGCAGTAGCTAGTCTGGAGATTCTTCTCCACGCAAAGGCATGTGAGAAGATCGTGACGAGACCACGCCAGGTGTGACGGATACCGCGAGAACAACCAGCCCACGCAAGGCGTGTCAGAAGACCGTGACGAGACCACGTCAGGCATGACGAATACCGCGCGAACAACGAGCCCACCCAAAGCCGTATGAGAAGATCGCAACAAGACCACGCCAGGTGTGACGGATACCGCCTGAACAACGAGCCCACGCAAGACGTGTGAGAGGACTGCGACGAGACCACGCCGGGCGTGACAGATACCACGAGATGACGAGCGGCGCGTGAGTACGCCGGTAGTGTGACTACGAGGGGTGCCTGAGTACGCCGGAAGTGTGACTACGAGCGGTGCGTGAGTATGCCGGAAGTGTGACTATGAGCGGCGCGTGAGTACGCCACAAGTGTGACTACGAGCGGCACGTGAGTACGCCAGAAGTGTGATCACGAGCTTGCCCCGAAGAACCAACTCTACATTACCTGTCGAGCAGCACGGAGTAGTCAAGGCAGGATTTTGACACATATTGAGTCGTACTTGCCACCGCGCTACGTCAAGGCTTGGCCGGCCCGGTGGGATTCCGGGGTCGTAGTCGGCACAGGGAATCGGGAGAGGCATGGTGTCCTTCGTGCTAGTAACCTGTATACTTGGCAATGACCACACCCATGTCCTTCCGGGGGGAGACCAGTATGCTAGAGCAGTGACAGCACTGTCGGGGACTCACTTCACCTCTTGTGTGCTGCCTGCACCGGTTCTGCCGGTCTGAGCCGGTCGCCGAGAGGTCGATACGTCTGTTCTGAACGGTTTTCCTGACTCTGAACGGTTTCGGTCACGCGTACTCATCACCGGACGCCAGGTCAGCGGCTTTTCTTGGGTGCCTGAGAAGCGGGTCTTTCGTCGGTCTAAAAATGCTTTTTTGGTACTGAAGTCCTCTGTCTCTTCAGCCCGCCACCGCCAGGTCCTCAGTGAGCCGGTAGTCCCTCGGCGCGTCTGGATTTCGCTGGTGAAACTCCTGGAGTTTCTCCTGACCACCTACTGAGAAGTTGTCGAAGGGTTCTTCCATCCAGTCCTTGCCTTGCGGATAGTCGAGCCACTTAACGAGATATAGGATTCACTTGTTATTCCCTCGGCCGCGTTCAACCGAGGACATAACTTCCTCGACGTCGTACTCCTCCGATTGTTCGATGTTGTCGGCCTCTCGTAGTACTTTCGAGGGGTCCGGTGGCGCCCGCTGCTCGCTGGTTTGGTATGGTTCGAGCAGCAAGATGTGGAAGACGTTGTGGATCTTCCATTTCCGGGGCAGCGTGAGGCGGACGGCTAGTGGGGAAACGATCTTCTCGATCTGGAAGGGACCATGATTCTTGTGGTCCAGTTTCCTTGATGGGCGGCGCGTTCTGATGTTGCGGCCGTTGAGCATCACCAAGTCTCCTACTTGGTATGCCGGGGGTTCTTTCCTCGTTGGATCGGTGTACCGGCGCATTTGCTCCTGCGCCTCTTCCAGTCCCTTTCGGGACTCGTCGTGCACAATGTGCATCCAGTGGGCATAGACCTGGCTTGCCGGGTTGAGGGATTCTGTTGACGTGGGGTCCATGGCTACCGGGTGGAAGCCATAGTTAGCGTAGAACGGGGACATACCATTCCCCGTGGTAGTCGAGTTGTTGTAGGAGAACTCGGCCATCGGTAGCAGGCGTACCCAGTCATCTTGTTCCCTGCCGACGAATGCTCGGAGGTAAGCTTCGATCATTTGGTTGAGCCGTTCTGTTTGTCCGTAGGTCTGTGGATGGAACGCTGTTGATATTTGAGGCCGAATTTCCGAAAGGCGTAGGAACTCCTTCCAGGTTTCCGAGGTAAACCTGGAGTCGCGGTCTGACACAATATCAGTGGGGAGGCCGTGATACCTCCATATTTCTCGGGCAAAGACGACGGCTAGATCGGCCGCCGTCTTTTCCTCTCTTTTCAAAGGAAGGAAATGCGCCATCTTGGTGAATCGATCGATGATTACCCATAGCTGGTCGCAGTCATCCGAGACTGGGAGTTCTGTGATGAAGTCCATTGCTATGGATTGCCAAGGGGTGTAAGGCAGTTCTAGTGGGGAGGACAGCCCATAGGGTTGGTGTCGGGATGCCTTATTTTGCTGGCATTCGGGGCAGCTTCTGACGAAATCGATTATTCGTTCATTGATTTTTGGCCACCAAAAGTATCGTCTAATGAGTTCGATTGTTTTGTCCTGGCCCAGGTGTCCGGCCACCTTCGTGTCATGCTCCGATTCGAGAATTTCTTGTACCAATTCTTCCGGTACCCAGAGTCTACTTTTCCTGTAGAGCAGCTCATCTTGGATTTCCATTATGCTTCTGGCTTTTTGGTCTGTTCGCTGCTCTTCCAGGGGAGCGGCTTCCGTTTCCTTCCATGATTGTTGATAGGTAGTGTCCTTTCTTCCCTTCTCTTTTATTCTTTCCCTAAATTTCTCATCCCATTTCCTTGTTGGGAGAGAGGCAAGTCACGCTGAGGAGCAAATAAACGTTCGTCCTCGTCAGTCTGCTTCTACGAAGTGATTTTTTCCCAAAACCGTCGAGATCAGCTCGTTTTCTACCCCCCCCTTTTCCGGGCAGTACTCCGAACACCTTGATAACGCATCTGGTTTCCCATTTTGAGTCCCTAGCCGGTAGTAGATTCGGAAGTCGATTCCCGCCCATTCCTGCGCCCAACGCGCTTGCCGCCTGTTGAGGACTTTTGTTGTCGTGAAGTATTCCAAGTTTTGGTGATCGGAGAATACCTGTACTTGGTGGGCTGCCTCTTCGCAATAGGGCCTCCAATGTTTGAAGGCGTCGATGATTGCCAGGAGTTCCTTGTTGTGGATTTTGTAGTTGATTTCCGCTGGTTGGAACTTCCTGGAATGGAAGGCCACTGGATGCAGTCTTCCCTCGTTGTCCCGTTGCGAGAGTACCGCTCCAATGGCAAAGTCCGAGGCATCAGTTTCGATTATTACCGGTTTCTGGGCATCAAAGTGAGCTAGTATTGGGGCCGTAGTGAATCGCTGCTTGAGCTCTGTGAAGGCAGCCTCTGCTTCGTTGTTCCAGGCCCATTTGTCCGTTTTCTTTGTTAATTCTGTAAGCGGTCGGGCTACCCGGGAGTAGTCTTGAATAAACCGGCGATAAAAATTGGCGAATCCCAGAAACGACTGGACTTCTGTCAATGATCGAGGGGCTTCCCAACTCAGCACCGCTTCCACCTTATCTTGTGCCATCTTGATTCCGTCTTGGCTTAAAATATAGCCTAAGAATTCCACCTCTTTTGCCCTCCAGACGCATTTGTCAGCTACCACTGCCAAGCCGTGCTGCTGTAGCTGTTTCAGTGTTTCCCTGACTATCCGATCGTGCTCGTCCCTGGTTGTGGCATATATCAGAATGTTGTCCATGTAAGCTATCAGCCCGAGGTCCAGCATGTCGGAGAAGATGTGGTTCATCATATCCTGGAACATGGAGGGAGCATTAGTAAGGCCAAACGGTATTACCTGGAATTCATACAGTCCATTGCGAGTTTGGAATGCCGTCTTCCATTCGTCTCCTTCCCGGATGCAAATGAGGTTGAACCCATTTTTTAGGTCCATTTTAGTGAACCATTGCGCCCCTTGTACTCGGTCCTGTAATTCCTGCATCAGCGGAAGTGGGTAGCAATTGGGTATCGTGATTCGGTTCAGCGCCCTGTAATCGATGCAGAGCCTTAGGTCTCTTCTGTTTGGCTTTGGTACAAACAGAATTGGTGAGCCTGCTGGGGAGGTTGAGCGCCTGATTTTTCCAGTTTTCAGCATTTCCTTAAGCCACTCTCGCAATGTTTTGAGCTTGTTTTCCGATAGCGGGTAGATGGGGCCCCATGGTGCCGCTTCCCCTTTCTTGAAGTCAATTCAGCAGTCGTAACTCTGGTGTTGTGGCAAGTCGTCCGCTGTTTCCTTAGACATTACGTCAAGGTATTCGTGGAATTCCTCTGGGACCAGGCTCAGCGGGTTTTCTTCTGCGACCGTGGAGACGTAGCCTATTATTTCCGTGCTTTTGTCCAGACACACGGTTTCGTCCCAGGAGAGTGTGAAGTCCGCCATCTCATATTTCGTGCATTTCTCGAGACACTGCGGGCTGTTGAACCGAATTTCCTTGTCCTCCCAGGTTCCTTGGGGGGTGTGTTTAGCAACCCACCAAAACGGGAGGAATATATCGATTTCCATATCCATGGGTGCTACCTCCATTATTTCTCGTGAAAAGTGCTTTCGGTGTTGAAGGACAAGCGGACTGGTATAATATTCTCTGGCTCCTTTCACCGTTTGTCCTGTGAAGTTTTCGATTATTCAGGTTTTTTCGCGCTTGATTTTCTGGAGTTTGAGTTGCTCCGTGGTATTTTCGTTTATGAGTGGTACTGAACACCCCATGTCTAGTAGTACTTAGACCGGATGGCGGGTTTCTCCTTGGTGTAGGATCATACGTATAATTGGACAGGGGCTGCTGGTGGGTTCTTCTTTTTTTCGTTTTTTAGAGGTCTCCGCGCCCGGTTCCTCGTTTTTCCGTTTTCGTGAAGTTCCACAGACTATTGAGAAGGCCTGTGCCGGCGGCGTCGGCGGGCCTCTTAAAAATCCGACTGATCGCTTTCGTCGGCCCATTTGGGTAGTTCTTGGGAAGGTTCTACTTTCATAGTGTCAACAGTGGCGATTTTCTGTTGCTTGGGTGTCGGACCTTCCCCTGATTCTTCCTCGTGCTTCCGCTTGGTCACCACTCCGGCAACCTTCCATGGGGCCTTCGGAAGAGAGGTGCCGTGCTTGGTGGTATGGGCGAAACATTCGTATGTTCGGTGTCCCTTTTGTCCGCAGCGCCAGCAGCCGTCCTGATTTCTGAAATATTCCTCGTGTTCCTGCGCGGGTACTCCCTTCAGGGCGGCTTCCTTCGTGGCCCATCGGCCAGGCTGTCCCCATGGGCTAGAGTGGGCCGTTGGCGCTTGGTTCGTTCTTTACCTTTTGGCTCCTTCCATTGGTTTCCTCCCCTCATTCTTCCATTTATCGTCCTTTCTTCGGTCTTCTCTGGGGGCTGGCCCTCCTTTCGAGGCTTCCCAGGCTACTTTGAGTGCTTTCATCTTTTCGACCTGGAGGCCCGCTTGGTGGGTGGCCTGTAGGAAGCCTTCGTTGTCCGCGAAGTTCTCCAGGTAGTGGGCAAACTGCAGGTCGAGTACCACATCGGGCATCGCAAGGTCGACTTTTTCCCGCAAGGCTTCGCCGGTTGCTCGGGCGAAGTTGTAGAGCGCCCGGAATTCCGTCAGGTACGCGCGGATGAATCCTTGATACTTGAGTTGCCATAGTTTGAGTTGGGCGTCTGCCACTTCGCGTTCGTTCCGATATTCCGCCCGGATTGCTGCGGTGTAGTTGATCCAGGTGTCGTTTTCTCCCAGTTCTCGGTACTGGTGGAGGTGCCATACTAGGGCGGTGTTGGTTAGATGGGTTCCGACCCAGGCGATTTTCTGGCGGTCGACCATTTCCGGGTAGAATCCCAGATACATTGTGACCGATTCCCACCATTGGTTGAAGGTGGACAAGCTTTTCCTGTCGAATTTCTCGGGATTTTCCATTTTTAGCCTTGAGGTGTGTATCCAAGCCTCTCCTGCCGGCTGTCCTACGGCTTGTGCCGCCGCGATCCCGGCTCCCACTAGCTGGGCTATTTCCCCTGATGTAAGCATGGTTGCCAGCTGGCCCTGAGTGGGTTCCCTTGTTCCTGGTGGGGGTCTTCCCATCGGAAGGTTTCGTTCGTATAGGTCATTATCATCCTCGCTAGGAGGAGGCAAGGGTGAGGGCAATGCTCTCCTTCGTGGAGGTCTCAGTCAGGATCCACCTCTTCCTGCCCCCCCTGTGCCTTGGGGTCTTTGCGGCGGGTCCGCAGCCGGGACTGCCAGAGGCCTTTGTCGTGGTTGTTGGGTCCCTCCAAGCAAGGGGCTCCCCAGCACCAGTCGGGTTGGCGGTGCCCCTGGGCTTTGAGTGGGCCGGGCCCGTCCGGCCAGCTTTGTGGGCAGGGGATCTGTAGTTGCTACCCGCAGTAGTTCGTCCTGTGCTCGGGCCAGCCGTTGCTCCAGGCTGGCCATTCGATCTCAGTCCTCGTTTCGTTGTTGCTCGAGCGTTTCCACCTTCTGTTGGTGGTCAGCAGCCCATTTTTCTACGTTACCCTGGAATTCCATCAGGTGGACGTTTCTGGCCAGCTTTGCTTCAGACAGGAAAGCCACCGTGTCGTGCATTCGGGCGACCGGTGTCGCCTCATGTACCCGATGTAGATCACTCATCTTGGAGTGCTCGATGATGGCCTCCCAGACCTGTCTAGTGAATGCCTGGTACGCGTTAGCGGATACCATAAGCTTGTTTCTTACCCAGTCCCCTGAGATCTGTTCCTTGGCTTCCATCTGCTTGTAGATGTATTGGGCTCCTTGTGCCAGTCGGTTGTAGGCCGCTTCAATCCGTCTGATGCGCCGGTCCGTATGGTCCAACGTGTTGCCGCAGATGTCCATTAGCTGGCATAGATCTTGCTCGGCCTGCTGCTGGTGGTTGGCCATCGCCCGCATCCATCCAACCGGGTTGGCAATCTCTAGGGTCTCCTCCTGGGGTTCTTCGTCATTGGTGATCTGGAGCAGCCCATGGGGCGCTTCCAACCAGAGCATGTTATAGTCGGACGAGGTAGACATTTTCTTAGTATAGGTCTAGGAAGTGTCCTGTGTAGATGGTTGAATCGTAGTCGAAGTGGTAGTCAAATAGGTTGAAGTGTTCGTCTTCGTCGAAGTTGGCAGGTTGAGACAGTAGCGCACAGTTCCACCACTGCTGGGTATACCAATGGTATGGGGCGCACTCGATTGTTTTGGGGATCAGCTTCAGTCCGTCAAAGAATTCTTCCCACTGCTCGTATTTTGAGATTTCATTGTCGATTGACTGAAAGGTGTAGTCGAAGGAGTATTGGGACTTAGGCTCTAGGAAGGTAGATAGTTCGAGTAGGTAGAGGTGGTCTTCGAAGTAGGTGTTGTCAAAGCAAGTCATGAAAGTAGGGTGATTTGAGATCAAGATTATAGTGTGACACTGGGGTTGTATCGTAACCGGAGTGCGGGGAAAATCAAAGGTAATCAGGCTACTTTTGATAATTCACAACGGAATAATCTTAGATCTTGTATGTGGGTTTCGTCGGTAGTGTTCGGCTTGTCTTTTATTCTCGTCGCGGCGAGAAAGGTCGACATATGTCAAGATTATGATGGAAGTTTGATGGAACGATGAAGTCTTGTGTGTATTGTCTTGTCTTAGAGAGAAAGGCAGGGGAAGTGAAAAGTCTGAATACACGTATATGACGTGATTCTACACGTGACAAAGCTGAACGAGTGAGATATTGCAACACTTCCCCTCTTGCTGCGCTCCGTGGCAGCAAGCATGCAAACAAGACCAAACAACAAAGAAACGCCATAAAGGATGAAAAATGGAAAAACATAAAGTCCCAATAGCCCCATTAAAACCTCTGCGGTAAACCCTGTGGGAGAAACCCGCAGTAGGAAAAAGAGTGCTGTACAACGGGAAAACGATAAAGACATAGATCCAATAAATCCAATAAAGAAACTCAAACTTTTTGTCTTGGTGTGTATATCGGAACCGTGCAAATGTAAGAACCACTTAACAGGGTGAGAGCGAGGAACAGATCCCGTGAGCGTGTGAGCGTAGGCCAATACTGTGAGCGCAATAGGGCTGTTTATCGAAATGAGTGCAAACCAATGCTGTGAGTAAGATTCTGATGCTTTTCCGGCGGTAGTGCCTTCGTCATAATGTCTGCAAGGTTCTCGAGAGTACCGATCTCAGTGAATTTAACAACACCAGCAGCGTCAAGATGTCGAGAGTTGTGAAAAGGCACAGCGATATGTTTGGCCTTGTCGCTCGTTATCGTAGAGCATATGGTGCTCAGCACGCCATTCGAGTCGCAGTGGATAAGCGGGACCATGATTTCACTGGTAACATCTCGATGTAGGTATATGAGTCCTTGGGCTTCTCGAGTTGCTTCCGAGCAAGCTAGGTATTCGGCTTCGGTTGTCAATCTTGCAATGACAGTTTGCTTCTTCGATTTCCACGAAATAGGTGCTCCGGCCATTATGAAAAGATAGCTGCCTTGAGACTTCCGGTCATGCCTGTCGCCTGCCCAGTCCGAGTCTGTATAGCCAACCAGCCCTTCCGAACTCCCGCCAGGACCAAAAAAGATCAACTTAGGATCTGCGGTAGACTTGAGATATCGAAGGACTCGTTTGGCGGCCGTCATATGTGTCTTGTACGGCTTGAGGAGGCATCTGCTAAGCGCGGCAACTGCGAATGCAATATCGGAGCGAGTTGCTTGTGCGGCGTACATGAGACTTCCGACAATCGACTGGTATTGTGCTTGATCGGCTTCAGCATCGGTGTTGTTTGACACGTTGTCCAGTCTGGTCTTGTAATCCATTGGCGTATTGACCATATTCGCGTTCTCCATCCCATATCGATGAAGAATCGTGTTGATATATGACTGTTGGCTAAGTGTGACGGAGCCGTCCGGCAGATGATTGATCTCAAGACCTAGGAACTGCTTGACCGGTCCGAGGTTCTTCATCTTATACTGGCGCATCAACGACTCTTTGACGTCAATGGCTCTGCTCTTAGCGGATTCGGTATAGAGGAGTTGAATATCGTCAACATAAAGTAGTAGCATTACGCCTTGGTTGCATATATAGAGATTGTGGTCTGCCGATGCCTTGTGGAAGCTAATAGAGAGAAGAAAGCCATCGATCGATTGGTGCCAGAGCCTTGGAGCATGCTTGAGTCCATACAACGCCTTATTCAAACGTAGGAAACCTGTCCTCGGCGTGTTCGATTCGGACAACCAGTCAATGCCTTCGGGTAACTCTGCGAAGACGACCTTATCGATTTCGGGGTTGAGAAATGCAGTAACCACATCGAGATGATCGCTATTCCAGCTGTTGTATGCCATAAAGCACAGAAGGTAGCGTAAAGTAGTCAGCTTTCCGACCGGCGCGTAAGTCTCATCAAAATCAA
>Ga0307508_10002278_pt1 | contig 20420 bp, 15 predicted proteins | sample 9_EM_MG_FD_203089 | JGI IMG/M metagenome (GOLD analysis project Ga0307508, IMG submission 203089) | Populus trichocarpa ectomycorrhiza microbial communities from riparian zone in the Pacific Northwest, United States - 9_EM | ecosystem: Host-associated > Plants > Roots > Unclassified | place...
TCTGGCTCGTCGTCGTCGGCAACCGGGCGACCTTCCGCCGGCCCGCGACCGGGCCGGCGGTCTCCGTGCTGGAAGGCGCCTACTACCTGGCGGGCATCGCATCCATATTGATCGGCTGGTACTTCAACGTCAGGTTCGTGATGCAGTACGCGCACGGTCACACCAACCCGTTCTGGGGTGACGGGAGCTGGGCGCAGTACATCCGGCTCATGTTCGTCAACCCGGCCGCCAGCTCGGCCGGCCAGGACTACACGATCGGCAACGTGATCCTGCTGCCGCTGTTCACGATCGTCGACGGCCGGCGGCGCGGCATCGCCCGCCCCTGGCTGTACTTCGTCGCAAGCCTGTTCACCAGCTTCGCCTTCGCCTGGGCCTTCTATCTGGCCACCGTCGAACGGCAGCGCCGGCAGCAACGCTGATGCCGCTGCGCAGTGCGGTGTTCGGTCAGTACCAGGGGGAGCAGATCGTGCCGCCGTTCGGGTAGTTGAAGCACGCGCGGCTGAGGTAGCCGGCATCGTTGACCATGCGAGTGTGCTCCACGTCCCCTTGGACGTCCGGGTACGCGTCCTCGACGCGGTGCGGCGACTTGCGCTCCACCCAGAAGTAGACCTCAGAGCCGCTGCGCGCCCAGGCCGTCCGGCATTGGGAGCTGTAGCGCAGCTCGACGGAGTAGTCGTTGGCGCGGCCGGTCGTCGCCACCTCGACCGTGGAGGCCGTGTCCTGGCAGCGGTAGTAGTCGTGTCCGCCGATGGGAACCCAGCCGGCAGGGTCTTTGTCGTCGCACGCGGAGCCACAGCCGGGATTGCTGGCGAGCGCCGGGTCGGTGGTGGCAACGAGGCCGACGGTGACAGCGGCCAGGACACTGGCGGTGGCCACTACGCGGTGAAGTGCGGATGCCGGCATGGTGATCTCCGTGTTCGGGTTGGTAACGGTTCGAGAGAAGTTCGTCGTGGGCGTTGTAGCCCCGCGCGCCGGCACGCTGAGCATGACCGAGGTCCGGGCCCTTCGTGTCCGGACCTCGGGTTGCCGTTGCCGATTCGCCACGCTACCGGCCAGGAATCGACGCCGGTGACCGTCGAACGACCCACAGACGGCGGTGGGGCGACCGTTCGCCGCCGCGAGAAGGCCGCCGGAACAAGGCGGTGTGGCACCATGACCGGATGCTGCAGGACCACGACATGGATCGGATCGAGGACGCCTGGCGGGCGCAAGGTGCGCCGACCGCCGACTCGTTGGCCCCGGGCTTGACCGCCGACGAGCTCGACGCGTACGAGGCGGAGCTGGGTTATCCCCTCCCCGCCGAGCTGCGGCGCTGGTGGGGCCGGCACGACGGTACGACTGGAGGCGTCTGGAGCGGCAGTCCGAGTGCCGTCGGCGTCGGCCAATGGCACCTGATGTCGCTGGGTGAGGCGCTGAAGTGGCGTGCCGACCTGATGGCGGAGAACGATCCGCCGGAGTTCCCTGAGGATGCGGACGTCTGGGAGGGGCAGTGGGCCCCGTGGTGGCTGCCGATCGTGCACTACGACGGCGCCGTGTTGTTCCTTGACCTCAAGGCCGCGACAGCCGACGGTGACGCTCCCGTGCACCTGTGGGCGAAGATCCCGGACGACGTCTTCAGTGTCCGCTTCGCCTCGCTGGGGGACCTGGTCGATCGCTGGTCGCGCGCCCTGGAGGAGGGCTATTTCCGCTGGTCCGCGGAGACCGCGGAGTGGATCGCGCGGGACGGTCTTCCCCTCGATGTGTTACGGCTGATCTGATCTGGTGCCCCGGCCGTTGCGCGGCCGGGGCACCGGCGGTCAGCAGACGTAGAACGACTTGTTGTCGACGTTCTCAGCCGCGTCGGTCAGCGGAATCGTCAGGAACGGCGAGCCGTTGGACAACAGCTGTCCCCAGTACTGCCCACCGTTGACGACCGCGTTCGCCGAGTAGGTAGCGCTGGTCGTGACGCAGCCTCCGCTGCTCACGATGTTGCCCAGCAGCCTCCCGTCGGCCCGGTTCTCGGCCGCCGGAACGATCTGCAGCCGAGTGCTGAGCGGTGAGTCCTGCCCGCCGGTCCAGAAGTCCCAGGAGACTCCCTGCTCCGATGCGAAGAACGGGAACTCGTCGCAGTTCGTGTCGATCGGCCGCGGGCTCGGGCACTTCGTCTGGCCGTACCGGCTGTTGTCGATCCATCCCCGGGCGCCGACCACCGCCTTGCTCTTTTCGGCGTCCGACGCGTAGTTGCCGAGCACCCAGCGGGGATTGCCCGCGATCGCCGCATCGTCGTTGAGCGCCGCTGCGCCCGCGTCGAAGACGCTCGGGAAGAGGATCGGCGCGTTCATGCACGGATCACCGACCAGTCCGCCCCGGCGTGCCAGGTCGAGACAGCGCTGGGCGGCCAGTTCCGCCTGCCGATCGGTGATCACCCATCGTTCGCCCGACTTGGTGGCGACATAGTTGAGGATCCGCTGTTTGACCGCGCCCACCGAGCTGTCGCCGGCGAAGGCGCTGCCGAGGATGTCGGCGTACGCCTGCTGCCCGGCCGCCGTCGGATGCCAACTGCCGGTGCCCGGCGTGCTCGACCCGCTGCCGTCGTTGGTGGTCGAGGTGACGCCGTTCAGCCACTGCTTGCCGCTCGTGCCGTCGCACGCCCAGTGCTTGTCGCCGTCTGCGCCGAGGCGGAACTTCAGGGTCGCGTCGACGTACCGGATGTCGACCCCGTCGGCGTGCACCGTGTCGACCGCTTTGGCCGTGGTGATCGACAACCGGCCGGCCAGCGCGTTGAGGAACAGCCGCGCCTGCGAGCCGATGTTCCAGCAGGCGTTGTTGCCCTCCTCGTCGGGGAACAGCTGCGGATAGCCGAGCACGAAGATCCGCGCGTGCGGCGCGGCCCGGTGGATGGCCCGGTAGGTCGCGACGAGTTTCGAGGGCAGCCAGTCTCGAATGATCTTCGTCTCGTAGTCCCGCAGCGGCTCCGGGTCGACCTTGCCGTTCGGCCTGGTCAACTTGTAGTCGGTGGCGTCGCAGGAGCCGAGGGCGGCGATGCACCCGCGCATCACGTCGGCGAAGCGAGCGTCATTGCCGCCGATCGTGATCGATACGTCGGTGGTGTCCTCGTCCAACCAGCCCTGCTCGACCTGGGTGAGCTCACCCCACTGATAGCCGGCCGAACCCCAGTCGGTGTGGCCGCCGGTGTCGGACTCGGCCGGCGGGCTGTTGACCGCGTCCCGGGTCACCTCCGTCGTGCCTGCCCCGGAACAGGCCAGGAAGCCGATGGACGCGCCGCCGCCGGGCCCAGCCATCTCCGCGATCGTCCACTGGTTGTTGCCGTTCGGGTCCGGATTGGGCTTCAACCCGTAGCCGGGCATCTTGACCATCCGCGGGTACGCGTTGGCCTGCGCGCGATGGCAGGCGTTGACCGGCGAACCCAGAGTGCCGTTGGTGCGCTGCAGGTCGCTGTTCTTGTCGTACGGGGAGTTGCCCTCGCCGGAGGAGTACGAGTCGCCCAGCGCCACGTACTTCGGGCCGGGTTCGGTCACATGGGTGAACGCGACGGCGTCGAAGATCACGCTGTCGTCGCCGGTGCCGTCCTTGGCGACCGTGGTGAGCGTCACGGACGGCACGTCGGAGAAGTAGAAGACGCCCAGGTCGACCCACTTGTTCTGCTGCCAGGTCTGGTTGATCACCCGATACCGGGTCTTGCCGTTGCCCAGGTTGATCGTGTACTTGGCCTGCTCTGTCCACGCCCCGAACTCCGGCACGAAGACCTGGACCCGGAAGCTCTCACCGACCGCGTGTTCGTCACCGAGCCGCCAGGTGCCGGTGACCTGCAGAGAGCCGCCCTGCGCCTCGGCCGTGCGGGTGTCGGCTCGCCAGTAGTGGCCGCCGAACCCGCTGCCTATCTGGTGGAAGTCGATTTTGGACGGATAGTTGCCTTTGCCGTCCGAGGCGAAGCTCAGCTTGAACGTGCCCTTGTTCGGTGTCGCCGTACCGCACCGCCGCGGCGACGGCGTGTTGTCCATGTCGTCGACGACCTGCGCATTTCCGTCGAGCTCGCCGTTGTTCGTGTCGCAGACCGGCGGGTAGCTGATGCCGTCCGATTCGCATCCGGTCTGCCCGGCCGAGGTGCACCAGGGATAGCCCGGGTCGAACCGCAGCTGCTCATGCCCGCAGGTGTTGCAGGCCGAGCCGGCGGGCGCTTTCCAGCCGACCGCGTAGTGCACGTAGCACTTCAAGTCGTACAGACCTGATGTGGCGTTTTTGTGCAGGCACGGTCCCGCCGGCTCGTTCTGCACGTCCGGGTCGTTCGGTTTGACCTTGGCGCTCGGGTCGCACTGGTTGGCGGTGGTGCAGAAGGTCGTCGCCGGCGGCTTCGACCGGGTCTTGTCGTCGATGGAGCTCCACCAGGCGTAGTTGTAGCCCGCCTTCTCCACCCCGGGCGACTCGGTCGCGGTGATCGGGTTGCCGGCCCAGCCGATGATCTTCTCCGGGTACGGCCAGTCCTGCGGGTGCCGCGAGTCGTCGTAGCTGGTCATGAAGGGGTGGCGTGCCGGGTCGTAGCGCGGGTTGATCGGGTTGTTCAGCCAGCCGACGCCCCACGGCGTGTTGTCGCCCTTGTCGGGGTAGAAGCCGGAGTTGTACGCCCACACCGCGAAGAACCAGTTCTCGATCGCGGACGGGTCGGCGTTGTGCACCCGCAGCCCCGCCGCGTACGTCTGGTTCCACTTGGTCTGCAGGATCTGCAGGCCGTAGGCGATGTTCGCGGCGAAGTCGAGTGCCACCGCCCGCTGGGTCTGGTACGGCAGCGCGACCTCGCCCACCTTCTCGTGCCCGGCCAGGCGCATGCCGTCGGTGGCCTGGGTCAGGCCGTAGCCGCAGTCGGCGTTGGCCCAGTTGATGTCCCAGTCGTCCGCCGGGGAGGCGTTGTAGATTTCGCGGCCGTAGAAGTTGCCCATCAACGGGTTGGCCGGCACGCCGGGCAGGGCGTACCGCGCGGCCTGCCACATGTTCGACTCCTGGGTGATGATCCCCAGCATGATCTGCGCCGGCACCCGGCCCCCGGACTGCAGGGTCACCGGCTTGAACAGCGTCTGCGGCCCGTACGCCGGCATGCCGTAACCCTTCCAGTTGGCCGGCCGGGACGCGTACTGGTTGAGCGAGCTCGTGATGGCCTGGTCGACCGCCCATTCGATGTTGCGCGGCTTGGGCTGGACCGCCTGGTTGGCGGGGTCGTTGCGGGGCACCGAGCAGTACCGGTCGGCGTCGACCGGATCGGTTGCGGAGCCCACGACCGCCTGGCTCTTCTTGACCGCGCCGGAGGCGGTGACGCCGAGCTCGGAGCTGGCCGCGCGACCGGTGGACTCCTGCGGGCCCTTCGCGTCGGGCGTGACGGTGAACGCCAGTTGCCTGCCGGTCGAGGTCACCTTCGCGGTGATCGAGACCGCCTGGGGCCGCCCCGGCTCGGACGGCGTGACCCGGGGATCGGCGCCCGCGGCCGAGGTGACCCGGGTGAGCGCGGCGTCGCCGGTGACCGACGGCTCGGCGTCCGGCGGGATCGCCAGCCGGCGCACGGTCGAGGGCAACGGCGACACGCTCGTCGGCGCACCGGTGATGAAGGCCCGGCCGGACTCGCCGCGCCGCAGGCCGACCCCGTCCAACCCGCCGCGGGCCAGGACGCTGACCTTGTCGCCGACGGCGCGTTTGATCGTGGCCTGCGAGCCGCTGTGATCCTGGAAGAGGACGGCCCCGGAGGAGTCCGGCACCAACCTGTACGGCACGCCGGTGGCCGCCGCGGTGCGGGTGAGCCGGCCGGTCGAGGACACCGAGACCAGGCTTCCGGCGCCCGCGGCGACGATGTGGTCGCCGACCGGCACCGGCGAGCTCAGCTCGGTGTGCAGCAGCACCGGCTTGCTGAGGGTCCGCTTGGCGGCGTCGACGGTGAACAACCGGCTGCGCGTGCCGGTCTTGGCCGGGTCCTCGTGCTCCTGGCTGTCGAACTGGGCGAGCACGGCCTTCTCCCCGGCGCCGCAGCCCGGGTTGAAATAGGCCAGCGAGGCCTGTAGCGGCAGCTTGGTGACCTGGTGGCTGACCAGGTCGACGATCGCGGTGAAGCCGCCGCGGTCGAAGAGGTCGCCACGGTTGGTGAAGGTGCGCGGCGCGTACACGACGACGACCCGGCGGCCGGAAGCGGTGAGGCAGGCATTGCCGATCCACTCGTCGGTGTCGAAGCCGGGCTCGGACAGGCTGGCCGCGGTCTCCCAGGTGTAGCCCCCGGCCGCGGTCGCGGTCAGGATGTGGAAGCCGTCGGCGTCGCCCGAGGTGGTCCAGAGCCGATCGGCGGAGACCCGCCAGCCCTTCGGGAGCAGGGCGTCGCGCCGCTCCGGCGAGATCGTGTCGGACGGACCGTCCGGCGACGCCGCGGCCGCCGGTTCCGCGGCCGGTTTCGGCGCCGCGGCTTGGGCTGGAACGCCGGCCGAGCCGGCTAGGAAGAGCACCGCGGCGGCCGTCACCGCCACAATTCGGGCAGGCGTCATCGACGCACGTTTTCGCATGTTTCCCCCGTTACGCCCGCATCAACGCCCGTCGATCGGGCGCGAGCGAGCACAGCATAGGACAACGGCCGGCGCTGCGGGGCCCCGGATCGATGCTCAGGGAAGGTGGTCACCCAGGGGTTGCTCGGCAAAAGTATGACCACAAAGGTATGACCTTCAAGCATTGACCGATATGATCATGTCCGCCTACGGTCCGGCCATACCAGGTCGGCGCGCATCCCGTCGTTGCCGCCCTTTCACCCGCGTGATCCGCAGGAGAACATCTATGACGCTGCACTCGTCCCGATTCCGGCTGGCGGTGAGATCGGGTATCGCCGTCCTGGCCGTCGCCGGTCTCATCACAGGGGTGTCGGCCACGCCCGCCGACGCGCGGACACCATCCGTTAATCCGTATGCGCCCAGCTATCAGCACGCGTACCGGCACGGCGCGGTGCCGCAGCGCGAGGTCGCCGCCAAGATGGCCCAGTACCGCGCCGGCCACGCCGGCGTGGCCGCTCGCGCCGCGGCGAACAACCTCCACTATGGCGGAGCGGTCGATGGGATCGGCGTGACCACCGGCAAGCCGAGGGTGTACCTGGTGTTCTACGGCTCCCAGTGGGGCTCCGCGGGCACCGACACGAACGGCAATACCACCTTCTCGGCCGACTCCGTCGGCGAGGCGCCGAGGCTCCAGCAACTGTTCAAGGGCCTCGGGACGAACAGCGAGCTGTGGTCCGGCGTCATGACCCAGTACTGCGAGGGCGTGGCCAGCGGATCGCAGACCTGCCCGGCGAACTCGGCGCATGTCGGCTACCCGTCCGGTGGCGCGCTTGCCGGGGTATGGGCCGACACCGGCTCCGCGTCGCCGTCCGCGGCGACCGGTCACCAACTCGGCGTCGTCGCGCTCGCCGCCGCCTCGCACTTCGGGAACACGACGAGTGCGGCCAACCGCAACGTCCAGTACGTGATCCTCTCGCCCCACGGCGCCAAGCCCGACGGGTTCAACACCCCCAACGGCGGGTTCTGCGCCTGGCACGACTGGAACGGCGACAGCGATCTCACCGGAGGCGCCGTCAGTTCGACTGTCGGCGACATCGCGTTCACGAACATGCCGTACGTGACTGACGCCGGAACCAGCTGCGGCCAGCGATCGGTCAACAGAGGCACCGCCGGCGCCCTCGACGGAGTGACGATCGTGGAGGGCCACGAGTACTCCGAGACGATCACCGACCAGAACCCCGCGGGCGGCTGGACCGACAGCGGCGGCGAAGAGAACGCCGACAAGTGCGCATGGTTGACCACCTCCACCGGAAAGGCGCGCAACGTCAGCTTCGCCACCGGCAGCTTCGCGATGCAGACCACCTGGGGCAACGACTCCAACGGTTGCCAGATCTCGCACGCCGTCGTCGGCGGCTGATCAGGGAAGCGATAACACGGTCGCGGTGACGCGTCGCGTCCAGGCTCTGGCCGGACGCGACGCCGACCGACTTCGCCCCGCCTATGGCCGACGGACCGTAGGCGGGGCGCCGGTCATAGGCACATTTCAATTCATGCCGATGGCCACTATCTCGTGCTTTCCTACCGGCCCCGGCACTCATCCATCGCGATGACGGCAGCCTGACGAGCCGTCCAACTGGTGCGCGGCGATCTCACAGCGGCCGGCACAGCAGCACGTCGGGTAGTCCCCGCTGGTTCGAGTTCCAGGTGTATCCGACGCCGGCCACGTACTCGTCGTCGGCGCACTGGCCCTTGTAGTAGCCGGGCGCCCAGTCGCTTGCCGTGGAGCCGGCGCCGGCCGGCCGGTTGTCTCCCCGGTCGAACCAGGCGTCGTGGCCCACCGTCGACAGCGTCCGATCCGCCGGCGCGCACAGCAACGCGGCCATGGCGTTGCTGTGGACGCTGTACCCGACGGCGAAAGCGTTGTCCGGGCACTGGAGTTTGCTGTAGCCCGGCGCCCAGTCGCCCTCGGTGACGTACCTCTCGTCGGTGACCGCCGTGTACCCGGCGCCGGACTTCCCCGGTTGAAGGTTGTCGGTGCACAGGCCTCGGCTGTCGCCGCGTCCCAGGCCCGCCAGGCGCTCGGTGTCCGGGCAGTTTCCCTTGCGGTTGCCCGATGACCAGTCTGGCTGGGCCAGCATCGTCGCCGAGACGTCGTAGTCCGCGTTGTCGAGATTCACCATGTTCCAGCGTGGAGACGTTCCGACCCGGCCCGTCCGTCCGGCCGCGCCGACCAGCCGGTTCCAGCCGGCCGCGCGCCAGTCGCCGGGGTCCTCGACGCTGAGTTGGCCACCGTTCGCGGCGTAGGAGAGCAGCGCCCAACTGTCCTGCGGCGTCCCGTCCGCGGCGGTCCAGCCGATCACCGGCCAGATCGCGAAGTCGGTGTCGTTGTCGATCAGAATGTTCACAAAGGAGTCGAACCATGCCTGCTCCTTGGCGTCGGTCGAGCCTCGCCCCGCCGCCCCGAACTCGCTCACCCACACCGGCGCCGTGAAGTGCTGACCGCCCTGGGTCACGAACAGCGCCTCCTGGCTGACGACCTGCGCCAACTGCTCGGGAGTGAAGTCCTCGTACCGCGGATCGTCCGTCGCCCCGGTGGATCCTGCCGCCGCACCCGAGTTGTTCGGCCCGGTATAGGAGTAGAAGTGCGCCGAGTAGACCAGCTTGTTCGATGTGATGAGGGTGTTGGACAGGGTCGAGACCGGCGTGAGCATCGGCCGGCCGTGGCTGAACAGCGACGACGGTATGCCGTACCAGTTGATGCCCTCCATGATGACCAGGATGTCCGGGTCGGCGGCCAGGATCTGGTTCCCGGCCTCTTCGAAGGCCGCGTTCTCGTCGTGGGCGTCGCCCAAGCCCCAGTTCGGGTCGTCCCACACGTCGCGACGGACCTCGTTGCGCAGGTCGGCGCCGACCACCCGCTTGTTCGCCGCGTAGCGCTGGACCATGAACAGCCAGTCCGCCTCCCACTGCTGGGTGGTCTGGCCTGAGTTCCACCGCTCGTTGCCGTCAAGACCACAACACCACAGGTACGACGTGGTGTGGTCGTTCAGGATCACGGCGAAGCCATCGTCCGTCAGAGCCTTGACGACCGAGTCGTACACCTGCAGGGGAGTGTCCCCGCGCAGTTGCGGGTTGGCGGAGACGGCCGCGTCCGGAACGACCGACGCGTCGTGGATCATCGCGTCCGCGTACGGCAGGCGAACCGTGTTGAGCCCGAGGCTGTGCAGTCCGAGCAGGATCTCCGACATCGGCGCGCGATCCAAGCCGAGCGGGATGTCGTACGACACCTCGCCGGCGTGGTTGTTCGAAGGGTCGGTCGTCGACCCGCTCCCGGTCCAGTGCCCTTGCGCCCCGTCCCAGTTGCCGGCCTTCAGCTTGAACCGATCGCCGTTCCGGTCGACGATGTAACGCCCGCTGGCGCTCAACGGCCCGGTCCAGGACGCGGCCAACCGGGCCCCGGCCGTTGTGCCCGACCCCTCGGCCTCCGCCGGGGAACCCCCAGAGCCGGCGACTACCAGTGCGACAACGGCAACCCCGACCATCGCCAAGGGGCGAACGCGCATGTTTCCTCCGAACGACCAACGACCGACCGCTGCTGGGGCCGAGCACTCACCAACCCTGCCGGACGCGCGACGTCCGACCCACCGAAGACCGCCCCTCGGATTGAATATATGTCAATTAATCGATGTTTTCGAATCCGTTCGTCAGCCGTTGTACTGCGCGACGATCTTGGTGAAGTCCCAGGCGTTCTGGCTGACGCTGCTGCAGGCGCCGTCGGCCCAGCCGTGCGGCACGCTCGGGTCGCAGACGCGGTCCCGGTTCAGCGACCAGTAGGACAGCCAGCCGAAGTGGTTGGACTGGGCGTACGCGAGCAGGTTGGTGAAGTCGGACTGCAGGAACAGCTCGCTCGGCTGGTCGGTGTGCCCGTTCATCAACTGCAGGCCCAGGTGCGTGTACGCGGTGGCGTCGTCGTATCCGAACAGCGTCTTCATCTGGTTCTTCGCGGCCGTGGCGACGAGCTTGACGCTGTCGGTCATGGTCGAGGCGTTGGTCAGGCCGTAGTCGAAGGCCATGATGTTGACCAGGTCGAAGGTGACGCCGTGCGACTTGGCCTGGTTGATCTCGTCGGTGTCCGAGCCGGAGAAGCCGACGGTGGTCATCGGCACGGTCAACGTCAGGTGCAGCTGACGACCGGCGGACCGCGCGTTGTCCTGCAGGATTCGCAGGGCGCCCATGCGTACGTCCATGTTGGCGTCGATGTCGTCGCCTTCCCAGTCGAAGTCGAGCCGGGTGAGGGTGTACTTGTTGATCACCGCCTGGTAGGCGTTCGCCAGCGAGCTCGCGCTCCCGCAGCTCGCCCCGAGCTCGTTGCTGATGTATCCGCCGAACGACACCGAGACGTCACCGCCCCGGGCCCGGACGGTGCTGATCAGCGACGCGACCTTTGTGTCGGATGAAGCCGGCAGGCCGGTGCCCCAGCCGGGCGTGCAGCCGCCGATGTCGTTGACGAAGGCGAGATTGAAGTACTTCACCCCGGACGCGGACATCGCCGTACCGATGTCCTGCGGGTTGTTCTCGATCGGCATGAAGTAGACGGGCGCCTTGAAGCTGCCGCTGCCCGGCGGCACGGTGGTCGGCGGGGTGGTGGGCTGGGTCGTGGCCGGCGTCGTGGGCGGGGTGGTGCCGCCAGTGCACGCGCCCTCGTCCTTCCACAGCGACGGGGTCGAGGCCGGGTTCCAGCCCGCGCCCGGCCAGGCGGTGTGCGTGACCAGCGCCGTGTAGAGGTGGCCCTGATAGGTCACCTGCTGTCCGACCGTGTAGGTGTTGCCTTCGGCCCAGGCCGGGGCCGAACACACGACCGCGGCTGCGTTGACCGCGGCGTACCCGCTGGGCGCGAACGCCACCGCCAGGCCTGCCGCGCACGCCGCACCGGCGATGACCGCGACGATCCGTCGTCGAGCTCTCATGGGGACTCCTGCCACGCTCCCGAAAACTGGTTACATTCTTAACAGTTTTCCATCGAGCGCGCTAGATATGTCCCCAAGGGTGCTCGGCGCCGTCAGCCGCGTCGGCGTAGCGGGCGCCGGACACACCGCGCGATCCTGGTGAATCGTGCCTGGCCCGGCAGGTCTCGCCGGAACCGGCGGCGACGCCGGAGCGGTTCCGGCTCGCGCGGCGGCTCGAAGCGAGGCGGCGGCCCGCCCCGGAAGACCGCCGGCCCGGGACGGCGATACTCCCGCAACGGCGGCGTGAGAATCATCAGCACGCCCTCGATCGTGTCGCGGCGGCGGCTCTCGCGCCACCGGTTATCGCGCGGATATCGAGTACCGAACGGTTTGCGCCGATCCGGGCGAGGGTCGCCGCCTTCCCAAGCTGCGACGATAGGCTTTCTGATCTGTAGAGCGTCCGTGTCCGCCGTCGTCGGTGGCCAGGTCTGACGGATTCGGCTCGGTCGCGGCGAGAGGATTTCTCCGGGGCCGTGTCGATCCGCGGGCCACTCGTTCGACGTGTGGGGCGAGGGCCGAGGGACGGTCCCGCCGGATGAGGAGAACGCGATGCCGAAGTACATGCTGATCATGCGGGGCACCGATGAGTCGAACGCCGCCATGATGGCCTCGATCGAGGAGGGGATTGCCAGGACCCGTCTCTTCATCGAGGAGATGATGAAGGCCGGCGTTCTCCTCGGGGCCGAAGGGTTGGACGATCCGGGGCAGGGCGTCGTGGTCGACTTCAGCGGCGAGGCCCCGGTGGTCACCGACGGGCCGTACGGCGAGACCAAGGAGCTGTTCGGGGGTTTCTTCCTGCTCGACGTCGCCTCGAAGCAGGAGGCGGTCGAGTGGGCCAAGCGGGTCCCGGCGACCCCCGGTTCCAAGATCGAGATCCGGCGGGTGCCCGGGGAGGACGAGGTCCCGCAGGACAGCACCGTCCAGCCCTGATGGGTACGGCCGACGTCGAGGCCGTCTGGCGGATCGAGTCGGCGCGGATCGTCGCCGCGCTGACCCGGTTCACCGGCGATTTCGGGCTGGCCGAGGACGCGGCCCAGGAAGCCGTGGCCGAGGCGTTGGTGTCGTGGCCGCTCGCCTCCCCGGCCAATCCGGCCGGCTGGCTGATGGCCACGGCCCGGCGGCGGGCGATCGACGCGATCCGCCGCCGAACCGCCCTGCGGGACCGATACGCCCTGCTGGCGACCGATCCGGCGGTCGACGAGGACATCGACCCCGACCGGATCGACGACGACGTGCTGGCGCTGATGTTCGTCAGCTGCCATCCAGTGCTGTCTCCCGAGGCCCGGGTGGCGTTGACCCTGCGCGTGGTCGGCGGCCTGTCCAGCGAACAGATCGCCCGCGCGTTCCTGGCGCCGGTGCCGACCGTGCAGGCCCGCATCACCCGGGCCAAGAAGACGATCGCGGCGGCCGGGGTGCCGTTCGAGCTGCCGCCCGCCGGCGAGCGCCGGGAGCGGCTGGGCGGCGTGCTCAGCGTCCTCTACGTGATCTTCACCGAGGGGTCGACGGCCACGTCGGGCGACCGGCTGCTGCGCCCCGACGTCGCGTACGAGGCGATCCGGCTGACCCGCACGCTGGCCGCGCTGCAGCCGGACGAGCCGGAGGTGCACGGCCTGCTCGCGTTGTGCGAGCTGACGGCCGCGCGTTTCCCGGCCCGGACCGGCCCGGACGGCTCACCGATCCTGCTCGAGGACCAGGACCGGCGGCTATGGGACTTCTCGGCGATCCGGCGTGGGCTGGCCGCGCTGGCCAAGGCCTCTACTCGTGGCCTCGGTCCCTACGGCCTACAGGCCGCGATCGCCGCTGCCCACGCGTCGGCGCCCTCGGTCGAGGCGACCGACTGGGACCGGATAGTCGTGCTGTACGAGGCCCTCGGCCGGCTCGCGCCCTCGCCGGTGGTCGAGCTCAACCGGGCCGTCGCCGTGGCCATGGCCACGGGCCCGGCGCAGGCCCTGGCCATTGTGGACGAGCTGATCGCCTCGGGCCGGCTCCCCGGTTCGCACCTGGCGCCGACCGTACGCGGGGAGTTGCTCGCCCGCCTGGGCCGGCGACCCGAGGCGGTCGCCGAGTTCGAGATGGCGGCCCGGCTGTGCGCGAACCAGCGCGAACGCGAGGTGCTCCTGCGCAAGGCGGCTCAGTGCGTCAGGTAAGCCAGACGTTGTCGTGCTGCAGGGCGAACGCGGCGCGTTCCTCGTCGGTCATCTGGGCCACTTGGACCAGGCCCTCGAAGTACGCCTCGCGCGGCGCACCCGGCGAGAAGTGCAGCAGCATGGAGGCCGGCTGCCCAGATTCGTTCTTGAACCCGTGGATGCCGCCGGCAGGGACATGCACGTAGTCCCCTGGCTGGGTGTCGATCCAGCGGCGACCGTCGTAGATCCGCATGGTGCCGGACAGGATGTAGAACGACTCCGTCAGACTGCGGTGGAAGTGGGGGTCCGGCCCGCTCACGCGTGGCCCGCACTCCCATCGGTAGAGGCCGAACAGTCCGCCGGTCGAAGCGCCGGTGGACAGGTAGCGCACGCGGGTGCCGTTCGGGTAGACGAGCTCCGGCGCGGTGCCGTCCGGCCGGTAGCTGGCGCTGATCTCGCCCTCGTCCCCGTGATACAGCGGAGGTGGATAGGTCACCGCCCCATCATGCCGTGGGCGGGCTCTGCTGTGGAGCCGCAGTCTCCTTCCAACCGACCGAATCGTCCGGAGCCGTGGCCGTTTCAGCAGGTCAGGGCTCATCCGTGAGTAACCGCATGGCTGAGGCGAGGGCGGCGTCGAGCACAGCGTGGGCCTGGTCGCCGGAGGGGAGGGCCCGCGCGATCGTGACCGCGCCCACGATCGAGGCGAGCAGCGCCCAGGCCAGTCGCTCCTGTTCCTCCTGCGTGCCGGGCATGGCGGGGGCCAGGATGGCGATCACCTCGACCATGCGGCGTCGGTAGGCCTCGCGGACGGAGTCGCCTGCCCGTGCCACGTCGGCGCTCAGCGACGGCATCACGCAGCCGTGTCCGGCGTCCTCGCGGTGCAGGTCACTGAGGTAAAAGCGGAGAGCCTCGCCGAGCATGGGCCGTCGCTCGGCCGGCTCCAGGTCGGCGAGGCCGGCGAACTCGATGCCGAGTTGCGTGGCCACGACCTCTTCGAGGACCGCTTCCTTGTTGGGGAAGTGGGAGTAGAGGGCGCCTGAGGTGACCTGGGCCGACGCGGCCAGCCCGTCGACCCCGACGCCGTGGAAGCCCTTCTCCTTGAGCGTGCGGGCCGCCTCGCGCATGATCGCGACTCTGGCCTGCGCTTTGTGGTCCTTCGAGTACCTCATCCCCGGTCTCCCTCACATTTTCGGCGCGTCGGCAATCTTAGGGTAGCGCTCGTTATATAACGACCGCTACGCTATGGCTGGAAGGACGCCAGCACCTGGCGCAAGCGAGAGAAGGGCACAGCCATGGCAACAACCAGCAAGCAAGCCGTCACCAGGACCGTGGAGGTGGACGGGACACCGTTCGCCTACCGTGAGGTGGGCCCGGCCACGGGTGTTCCGGTGGTGTTCCTGCACCACTTCACCGCCGTGCTCGACGATTGGGACCCCGCCGTGGTCGACGGCATCGCGGCCGAGCGGCGCGTCATTCTGGTCGATCTCCGGGGCGTCGGCGGCTCGGGCGGCAGCACCCCCGACAGCATCGAGGCCATGGCCGGCGACGCGGTGGCCTTTGTGGAGGCGCGCGGGCTGAGCACGGTCGACCTGCTGGGCTTCTCCCTGGGCGGCATGGTCGCTCAGGTGATCGCCGAGCAGCGGCCCGACCTGGTCCGCCGCGTCATCCTCGCCGGCACCGCGCCCGCCGGCGACGCGGGACCCGCCGCCACGGGCGCCGTGCTCCAGGCTGCCATGGAAAAGGCGGGCGCCCAGGGCAAGCACCCCAAGCACTTCCTGTTCTTCTCGCCGACGGCCACCAGCCAGGCGGCCGGGGACGCGTTCCTCGCCCGTTTGGACGAACGTGCCGACGACCGCGACGAGCCCGTGTCCAACGAGACGATCGGCGCCCAGATCACCGCCCTCGCGAAGTGGGAAGGCGCCTCGCCTGCCGGCCTGGCGGGGGTGGACAAGCCCGTCCTGGTCGTCAACGGCGACGACGACACGATGTTGCCGACGATCAGTTCGTTCCACCTCGCCCGGCTGCTGCCCGACGCCGAGCTGAGCATCTACCCGGACTCGGGCCACGGCGGCATCTTCCAGTACCACGACCTGTTCGTGACGCAGGCGCTGGAATTCCTCCGCCGCTGACGCGACCCGTGCCCCGGCGGCAACCGAACGCTTCTTGCCGTCAGTCCGGGTACGAGGTGTCGAGGTAGCGGGCGGTATTGGTGGACACGGCGCGGAGCAGGTCGCGCAGCGCGGCCGTGCGGTCGGCGTCAAGTCCGAGGGCACGCGAGATCTCGGCGGGGATGCCGGCGGCTTTTTCCCGCAGGGCCGCGCCGGCCTCGGTGACCGTCACCTCGACCGTACGTTCGTCGCTGACGCGGCGCTGGCGGCGCAGGTACCCGAGCGCTTCCAGCCTCTTGAGCAGTGGAGTCAGGGTGCCGTAGTCGAGGCGCAAGACGTTGCTGATCTGCTTGATCGTGACGGCTTCCTCCCGCCAGAGCACGAGCATCACCAGGTACTGCGGGTAAGTCAGACCGAGGCTCTCGAGCAATGGCCGATAGACGGCGGTGACCGAGCGTGAGGCCGCGTAGAGGGCGAAGCACATCTGGTCGTCGATCAGCAGCGACGTCGAGAGCATCACCCCGGGTTGCTCCTGGTCTAGGTCGGGCATGCGTGAAGGCTATCACGTCCACGATTAGCTTGTGCACGAGCTAATCGTGGGCTAGTTTTCTCTGTGTAGCGGACTAGCCAGAAGGAGCCCCCATGAACGACAACAGCCGGCCGCAGCCCGTGGTCCTCGAGCCCGCCGCCGCGGACTTCGCCGCAGCCACCGCCAACCCGCCCTATCTGTTCGACCTCGGTCCGGTCGACGGCCGAAAGGTCGTCGACGACGTGCAGTCCGGTGAGATAGAGCTGCCACCTGTCGACGAAGAGTGGATCGTCGTCGACGGTGGCCCCACCGGCAGCGTCCGGGCACGGGTCGTGCGGCCCGCAGGCGTCACCGGCGTCCTGCCGGTGGTGCTCTACATCCACGGCGCGGGATGGGTGTTCGGCAACGCCCACACCCATGACCGCCTGGTCCGCGAACTCGCGGTCGGCGCGCGCGCCGCGGTCGTCTTCCCGGAGTACGACCTGTCACCCGAGGCCCGGTACCCGGTCGCGATCGAGCAGAGCTACGCCGTGGCGCAGTGGGTGGTCACCCACGGCGCCACGAAGCGACTGGACGGCACACGCCTGGCGGTGGCCGGCGACTCGGTTGGCGGCAACATGGCGGCGGCGCTGACCCTGCTGGCCAAGGAGCGCGGTGACCTGCGCTTCACCGCCCAGGTGCTGTTCTACCCGGTGACCGACGCCGCCTTCGACACCGGCTCGTACCAGCAGTTCGCGACCGGCTACTTCCTGCGCCGCGACGCCATGCAGTGGTTCTGGGACCAGTACACGACCGACGCCGCCGAACGGGCGCAGATCACCGCCTCACCGCTGCGTGCGACCGTCGACCAGCTCGCCGGGCTGCCGCCGGCCTTGGTCATCACGGCGGAGGCCGACGTGCTGCGCGACGAGGGCGAGGCGTACGCCGCGAAGTTGCGCGAGGCGGGCGTCCCCGTAACCGCCGTTCGCTACGGCGGCATCATCCACGACTTCGTCATGCTGAACGCTCTGCGCCGCACTCACGCCGCTGAGGCCGCCATCTCTCAGGCCGCCGCGGTTCTGCGCCGCGCCCTCGCCTGAGATCCCCGGCCGGCGGCGGACAACCGACCGCCGCCGGCCGGACCGTACGTCCCTCGACTCACCGGCCGTCACCGCCGGCGGGCGCCGGCGCACCGCTGCGCAGGGCGAGCATCCCGGCGGCGAACGCGGCGGCCGCCGGAGTGGTCTCGGTGCGCGGCGGCAGGATCAGGTAGAGGTGGCGTTCCATCTGGGCGCCGTCCACGTGAAGGTGACGGAGCGGGCTGTCGGGGCCGGTCAGAACGCCGTACCGGAGTCCCGCCGGGGTGAATCCGATGCCGGCGCCGGCGGCGATCATCTCCAGCAGGACCTCCCAGTCGCCGACCTCCGCGACGATCCGTCGGGTGAGTCCGGCGCCGGCGAACAGGGCGTCGGCCAACAGCCGCGCGGTCCAGCCCGGCGGCACGTCGACGAAACGCTCGCCGGCGAGGTCGGCGACCGTCACCCGATCGCGCCGGGCGAGCGGGTGGTCATGACGGCAGGTCAGCACGAGCGGCTCGCTGGCCAGCGAGGTGAGCCGCAGCCGGCCGCGTTGCTCCAGAGCTGGTCCGACGGCGCAGTCGAGCTCGCCGCTTTCCACCATGTCGAGCATGGCCAGCGCGGCGGCATAGCGCATCCGGACGTCGACACCGGGGTGGTCACGCAGGAACGCGCCGAGGCAGGCCGCGAACGGTACGAGGTACTGCGCCGACAGGGCGATGCCGAGCCGGAGTCGACCCACGAGCACGTCCCGGGTCTCGTTCACCGCACGACGGGCGGTCTCGGCGGCGCGCAACACCTCGCGAGCCGGCGCCAGGAGGGCCTCGCCGGTGGCGGTGAGTCGAACCGGCCGGGTGCCGCGCAGGTAGAGCTCGGTGCCCAGCTCGCGTTCCAAGGCCTGCAGGGAGTTCGACAGCCCGGATTGGACGATCAGCTCGCGACGGGCGGCGGCGGTCACGCTGCGCTCCTCGGCGAGCGCGACGAAATGGCGTAGCTGCCGTAGCTCCATGCCCAAACCTCCATCTGCTGAGCAGATCGAGAGTATCTCCGCTCCCTGCCGCCAAGTCGGAAGGTGCGCCGAACTGTCGCCGGTTGTCTCTGATGACACGTTCAACTCAAGGAGAACCGATGGCTCAGGTCGTACCGCACAGAGTGGGTTTCTGGATCGTCGCCGCAGCATTCGCCGTGCTGCAGGCGTTCGGCACGGTGCCGACGCCGCTGTGGCCGCTCTATGCGGTCCGCGACCACCTCAGCTCGACCGAGGTGACCGCGACGTTCGCGGCCATGGTGCTCGGCGCCGCCGGCAGTCTGCTGTTCCTCGGGCACCTTTCGGATCGGTGGGGACGGCGACGGATCATAGTCCCGGCGCTGGGAGTCGGCATCGCCGCCGGTGTCGTCATGGACGCCTGGCCGACGCTGCCCGGCTTGCTCGTCGGCCGGGTCCTCACCGGCATGGCAGTCGGTCTGATGGCCGCCACCGCGACCACGTATCTGACAGACCTGCACCGTGCCGCGCATCCCGCCGCCGCACCCAGCCGCTTGCCGGCAACCGTCGCGTCGGTGGCCAACCTCGGCGGGCTGGCCCTCGGGCCCCTCCTCGGCGGCGCCCTGGCCCAGTGGAGCGGGCACCCGTTGGCGACCCCGTACCTGGTGTTCCTGGCCCTGATGGCGGCCGGCGTGGTCGCCATACTCATCACGCCGGAGACCGTCGACCGCCGCGCCCGGCAGGTCGGCGGCGCAGCGCGCTTCCGGCTACGCGCCGGCCGGCGGGCCGCGTTCGCCGGCGCGGCCGCCGTGGCGTTCTGCTCGTTCGCTGTCTTCGGCCTGTTCTCCTCGATCGGCTCCCTGATCGTCCGCGGCGAACTACACGTCACCTCGCCGTTCGTCTGGGGCATCGCCGGATTCGTCGTGCTCGGGGTGTCCGCCGTCGCCCAAACGGTGTTCGCCGCGCTGCCGGCCCCCCGAATGCTCGCCGCCGGCCTGGCCGCGACCCCGGTCGGGATGGCTCTGGTGGTGTACGCGCTGTACAACCCGTCGCTCGGCTGGTACCTGATCGGCTCCGCCGTGGCCGGCGCCGGCGCCGGGCTGCTGTTCAAGGCCGCACTCGCCGCCACCATCGCCACGGCCCAGCCCGGCGCCGCCGCAGGGGTGCTTGCGGTCTTCTTCGTCATCGCCTACGTCGGGATCGGTCTGCCACCGATCCTGCTGGCCGCGGCCGGCCAGGCGATCAGCGACCGGGTCGCGATCACCGCCTTCAGCGCCGCGGTCATCGTCATTGCGGCGATCGCCACGCGCCTTCAGACGGCCACACTGCGGCGCCCGGACGCGGACGACACCACCCTGCGGCCACCTGTCCCGCAGATGACCGAAATCTGAGACCGCGCCCGCACCGCTGTCCGAGCCGGTGCGGGCGCGGTTCGGCATCAGCCGACCGAGGCGGCGGCCTCCCGCTCCCGGTAGTAGTCGCCGGCCACCACGGGCGGATAGTCCGTGCCGCCGCCGACCGGGGGCGCGAGCGGTGTGACGACCCGGTCCATGTCCGACTCGCAGAAGACGATGAGGCTGATCAGCTCCTCGTTCGGGTCGGCGTCCGACGGCGGCAGCATCCGGTGCCGGGTGGAGCGCCACCGGTCGCCGGTCCACCTGGCGAGCAGGTCGGCGATGTTGACCGTGAAGGCGCCCGGCACGTACGGCGCGTCCGCCCACTCGCCGTCGAGGGTCTGCACCTGGAGCCCGCCATAGCCCGGCTGCCGGTCGAGGATGGTGAGGATCCCCCAGTCGGTGTGCGGTCCGACCCGGAATTGCCCGTCGACCGGCGTACCGGTGACCGACAGCGCCGGATAGCGGTTGATGTTGAACGTGTGTGGCGCGTTCCTGGTCCGCTCGACGAAGTAGCCGGGTTCCAGCCCGAGCGCGGTGGCCAGCACCTCCAGCAGCTCCCGGTAAAGATCCTGGACCTGCTCGGCGTACGCGGTCACCGGGTCGCGCAGGCCGGGCACCTCGGTCGGCCAGACATTCGCCATGAACCAGGCGGGGTCGCCGTCCGGGTCCTCACGCCCGAGCGTGAAGGTCTCCTTGAGGTCGGCC
>Ga0307508_10002279_pt1 | contig 20409 bp, 23 predicted proteins | sample 9_EM_MG_FD_203089 | JGI IMG/M metagenome (GOLD analysis project Ga0307508, IMG submission 203089) | Populus trichocarpa ectomycorrhiza microbial communities from riparian zone in the Pacific Northwest, United States - 9_EM | ecosystem: Host-associated > Plants > Roots > Unclassified | place...
GGGAGAGTACAATCACGGCTCCGGCACCGATATGAACGAAGCTCCCCACGATAGCAGCTTCGACGACTGCGCCCTCGCCGACGAATACATGGTCGCCCAGTTTCATGGGATAGAAGCTAAACACACTTTCCTCCTCGTCCTCTCGTCAGCTCCCCCCCCATCCATCTCTCTACTCCACTCCACTCTCCACTCTCACCTACGATGCATCTTCCCCGGCGGCTTGAGGACACTGCTCTTGGCAAAGAAGCAGTACCGCCCGACAGCGAGGGCGACGTTGCCGTGCTGTCCTGGCGCGCCACCGCGTCGCAGGTCGGCACGGATCGTGCAGTCGGCCTGGATGATCGTCTTCCCGCCCAGAATGATGTTCTGCGAGCCCAGGATGTTCGACTTTCGCGAGACCTTATTGCCGGTGTCCGTCTCAATGTATTCGCCTTTGGCTTGTTTTGGCGGCATGATCGTGGCGGGTGTGCAGGTAGGTGGGGCGCGTGTGGTGCGGGGGGGTGCTAGGCTGGAGCTTGCTTTGGCGGGCGAGTATGTATGATATGTGGAAGGAGGGAGAGACGGGGATCGCGGAGCTAACCATCTACACATAGCTTGCCATTCAACATCTGCGCAAGCCAAGATCGCAGCATGTGCAAACCACAGCGCCCATCATCAAAGGCACCCGACTGAGTAGTAAGTACAGTACACACGAAGCAAGAAATCGATACCGTAGCAACATTCTGCACCGAAACAACTCGCTGTTTTCTGGTGTCGGTATGGGCGATATCTGCTGTCGTATGCATAGAGAGATGACAGTATTTATGGTCCGTCGAATTGACACCATCAATTTCATCCCGTTTATGCACCTATGTACTTTACACTGACTAGTAGATATGTAGTACTGTTACTCCCTTCGTTAACACCAAACACCTGCGAACGCTCCCCTCAATGAGTCCACACGGTTCGGTCGGCCCCTCTTCGGCATCTCATCACCATCGCTCGCGGTCTAAAAAATAGTCCAACCCGGCCCCCTTCAACCACGCTCCATAGTCCGTGTAATTAAGTATCTACATATATACACACATATCAATCGCCCGGGGGACTGTGGATCTACGCATGATGCACTCTCCACATCTGGGTATGTGTATGTGCACAACACGGACTCACTCCAGATTAGCATAGATAGAGAGATAAGCCTATCAAACCTACATACACACGGCGAATCGCGACGACATGAGGGCTGCGGCTGTTTGTAACCGAGCCGCAGTCGGTGACGTCGGCGCCAGGCGGTTGCTACCTCATATATACCCAGCGAGCATAGTACATAGGCACCTCGGACTCCGGAGTGCTGCTTCCGTAAATGGATGAAGCTAGTTTCTAGAGAGTGAACGTGGCGGAGCGCCGACTGACCCACTACAGAGAAACGGGCTTCGTCGGGAGGGGAAGCCTTCCTTCCTTTCAAAGCGGCGGCTGATCACGACTGAGAGTCCTCGATGACACGGATTAAGGATTGTGCGAAGGAAACAGCCGTCCTATCACAACAGACCTCGAGTGCTATGCTCTGCTAGGCGGAGGCAGTCGATAAGAGGTATCTGGTACCAGCGGTAGAAATGTAGATGTGCTATCTACAGCGAATCTGTACTCCCTCCACCCCGCCGCCGCAGCGTTTGCAGCGGTAAAGTTTGACCTATCGGTTCGATCGAAACTGGCCACTGTGTATCTAGATCGAGTGGGGATGGGGGGAGGGATTCTGGACCTAGCATCGAATCTCCTCCTCCTCCTCCTCCTCCTCCACCACTCCACCCCGTTCCACTACGATTCCTCAGGGGGACCTTGAGCTGTAGTTAGATTTGTTTCAGAAGCGCCCCGGAAGTTTCGTGTACGGATGGAGATGCAGATGACAGGGCATGGGCCAGGGGTACCCAAAGCACTCTATCACGATGTGGTTAGTTAGCTTCATAGGTGGATCGTCTGGTCGCCGACACTGCGTACTAACGGTACTTGTGGTTACCGCTTGAGAGTCACCGAGGGGAATTATGTCGAGTGAATAGCTAGAGGAGAGTAGATTCTGTCCGTGCGGATTGCGTAGAAGAGTTTCATAGGCACACACCACGCAGATGCCAGGCGAGCGCGGACATGCGCGCGGACGGGCGGACGGGCGGACGGGGCGTGCATATGCGTGCATGCGAGAGAACGTTCGGGTTTGAAGTGGTCGACCACGGAGAAGGCTGTGTCTGATGAGAGTATCAGGAAGAGATTTAGATACTCTAGTTATATGTTTGTATCTAGTGCGGACTAGTCATTTTACGCTAAACGTTGCATCTCGGAAAGCAGATAAGATAATTTTGTAGGGTGGCAACTGGCGACTCCACCAAATCTCAGCAGCGAGCCACTAAAAGGGTCTATCGCGGGTGGCTGGGGCATGTACGACAGGAAGTGGCTCGCTAGAAACCTCACACTGCCGGAGTGAAGTGCAGATGGGTGCTTTCGACCGCAATGTCTGACTTGGGCAAGGGCGTTGATGCGCTGCTGTTTTGCTCTCGAACGGTGTCCCACAGCAGATGGTAGATATTGCCGCAGATACCGTGCCAGAGACTCTACATCATGAGATAAGATTTCGGATCGTGCTCTGCATGACTAAGAGTTTGGTATATTGGGTTCAGGAGCCGACAGTGGGGCGTGGGCTTCGGGGAGGTTGACTGGTTTGGGCAACCCGACCCATTTCGCGTGCAAACTCTCACCATGAAGCTGGATAAACAAATATATACTCAGGCACCGGATAGACGATTTTGGTGGGGGGGGGGATCAAGATTACCTGCGTCTCTCTCCCACCCCGCCATTCTTTCTGCTACCCTGTAGGTAGATAGTAAAGCACTGGACCGGCAAAAAGGTTGACTTCAATGTCAGAACGCACGCTGGCAGGCACGGTGACATGATCTGCACAGGAGGATCGTCGCTGCTTGCTTGCCGCGGATCACTGGATATCACTCCGGGAAATGTACTTATTGGGGGGCCGTGACCCCGTGTCATGGTTGACGTGATGCGAGCGAGCGAGCGAGCGGAGTGAAGACTTCCGCCTGGCTATCGATATTCCGTGCTTCCGCGGCGCCACCATTTGGTGACGGCATTCGTCTTGAGGGAGATGTCCGGTGCCGGGAATCTGCACTGTCGGTGAGAGAGGCGCTTGGTGATCGCACGTACTCGAGTGGAAGACTATTCCATTGTCCCTCGTCACTCGTCAAAGAAGTTCGCGATCGGGCGGCAAAGGTCGCGAACCGTCTTTGTAGCGGCGTGCTCGCGGCAGATGTCTAAGGCACAATAGTTATCTATACGGAACAGACACGAGCACAAGAAGCGGACAATACTGCACACGCGCCGGCGACCACGCATGCACGGGTCCTCTCTTCTGCTGAGGGGAAGGCGGGTGGCGCCCGCGTAGCTGCAGGGAGTATTCGCGCTTTCGAGAGGCCGCGGAGTCGCGGAGACTCTCTGCTTGGCCCCCCGCACCGTGACCGCTCAGCGGAGAATCGTGATGGCGACTGCGGCCGCGAGAGAGACAAACACGCTTTCCCGGAGAACAGCATCATTTCCCATCGAGTCCCCATCGATTGGCTTCTCGACCACGCCGGATCATCCTGCATAAATGGTGCTCGATATGAACAAGGGTTATCGTGAGGGCCGGCGGCTAAGCACCGCTGGGAGGATCCAGAAAGAACGCGGTGCCAAAGGGGGTCGAAGGTTCTCCCTTTTCTCGGCCGCGCATTAGCCGTTCTGCTCGGCGGAGGATGGTTAGCAGCTCCAGAGTGAGATTTACCGTGTGTAGAGCGGAGAAGAGCAGAGGCTGACTGGCTGACTGGCTGACTGGGAGAAGCATCGGTGCAACTGTGGCTGTCGCCCCCTTCCCAGTAATCCTGAACGACATCCTTACCCCAGACCAAAACCCTCTCCACCACGACCACAACCCTCCCTTCCTTTCTCTCTCTTCCTCCTCCCCTTCTTTCTCTTCCTTCTCCTCCTCCTCCTCCTCCTCCTCCTCCTCCACGCTCAAAACCACCAGCCTCTTCATCTTCCCTTGTTATTCCTTTTCCCCCTCCCCACCCCCCACCCCCCACCCCCCCCGCCCTCTCTTCCGCCCGGCAGCAGTCTTTCTCGGTCAGTACAACAGCATCTCTCCAGAGTGGTCGACACAACCCTCCTCCACCCCTTAATCGATCTCGCCGCTCGTCAAGCAGTCGCCGCAATCTCAACGTCGCTTTCGCTACCACCTCTACCCGTCCCCACAATCATCCCCACACTTCCCCCCCCCCGCTGTTCACTCTACTGTCTGGTCTATCTCGTCTCGCCATCCTTCGTGCTGAGCACGCTCACTCCCGATCGTCACGCCCGCAAACCAACAAGAAAAATCCGAGTTCTGGAATAATCAAGTTACCGCGAGACCCGTCACATCTACCGACGAACGACGCATCGCATCGCATCCTTCTTTCCTCTATCAACAACAAAGCACCACCTCACACCCCTTGACCTGTTTCCCGAAGAAAGGCCCGCCTCGGTCGCGTCGCATCTCTTTGAAGAATTAAAACCAACTTCTGCCCGTCGTCTCCTCGGTTGTCTGTTCGTAACCGTCCTTATCTCGCGCAAAGTCTTCCTCCGCAGCACCTCACGTCTCCGTACTAGGCGCATCGCCCCGAAGCGGTCCCTTTGGTCAACAGTGTCTAGTCTTTTCTCGCGCTTGATCTTCCCGACAGAGTTCGACCCCGGAATCATAGACTCTTCCAACTCCACCTTCATCGTTGGGCTAGCCGAACATCTGGGACCGAACGGAGACAAGGCGCTCGCTCTTCGGCTGCTTTTTCTTCCGTCAACGCTTTAATCAACAACTCGCTGCTCGGCCAGAAGTCGTCGCTTTTCGAATACATCCTATTTGGTAACTGGTTTTCTTGCTGGAAACCCCGGATTACGCTTTCGAAACCTAATCGGTCCTTTCTCTTCCGTCGCTCGCCGACACCCCACCCATCCACATCTGTCTTTGGACTTGTAGAGCATGGACGCAGGCGGGCTTGCACAAATGACTTACAACAGCTTCCAGAACTCTTCCGCTTCGTTCGGCTCGAGGGGCAAGGGCTCTCACCTCCGAAACATCTCCGTTCCTCTCTCCAACGTTGACGCCCCTAGCAGCCAGCCGGTTCCGACGCCACGAACTGCGAGATCAGCCCTCCTTGCGGGTCTCCGCACTGCTCCCAAGACTCCTACCGTTCCCACCCCAACCATTGCTGAACACGGTTACGACAACTCCAGGTACTCTGGTATCACTGTTCCCACGAACGGATACAATCAGAGCGGCCTGAATCATCAGAACCAGCAGAGGCTGCCGACTCCCCCGTCGTCCTCCTCTCCTGCCATTCAGCTCAACAACGAGGATGTCGACGATGACTACGATCAAGAGTCCTACCAGATGCAGGTCATGATGGCTCAGAATGCGTACTTAGCCCATGTGCAGCAGCAGCTGGCCGCCGCCCAGAAGGTGCAGCAGTTGCAGCAGCAGCTCGCTCAGTTGCAGATGCAGTCTGGCGTTGGATACTCAGCCACTCCACCGATGAGTCCTGGGATGGGATTGGGCGGAGTCTACGGAACTTACGGACAGCTTAACAATACCTATCAGCAGTATGCCCAAGCTCAGAACGTCAGCGCGTACAGTCAGCAGCAGCAGCAAGCCCAGCAGCAGGCTCAGCAACAGCAGCTCCAACAGCTTCATCAGCTCCAACAGCTGCAACAGCTCCAGCAGCAGCAGCAGTACCAGCTGCAGCAGCAGCAGCAGCAGGCCCAGCTGCAGCACCAGATCGAGATCAGCCCTCCTACGCCGATTGAGCAGCCGACCCACGGTGGTTTGTCGATGGGCAATAACCGCGCGAACAGTCGATCTCGTTCCCCGCCTAAGCTCAACCTTCAGCAGTCAAGCGGTGCCGCCGCTTCCAACTCGTCGGCCGCCGCCGGATTCAGGAGAGGTCACAGGAAGGCTAGTTCCCTCTCCACGTGCACTTCCATCAACGGTGCCGAGGTTGGAGACGCGCCCAAGACGCCTTTTCCTAGGCTACCCCAGACCCCAATGACGGCCACTTTCGGACCTGGTCATGCCAGCGGAACTCACCCGATGCGTCAGCCCCGTGGACCTCCATCGATCGAAGAGCTCAAGGCTAAGCCCACTTCCAAGGATGAGGGTAGCAAGAATTTCGCCACGCGCCAACGCCGCCGTGCCATCTCGCGATTGGTGTCTGCCGGCATCGAGCGCCGGTCGGCGAGGTCGACTTCTGGCACGGTCTCGGCTGGTGGAACCATGACCCCCGTTTCCGAACACGAGGCATTTGCTTTCGAGGAGACCGATAGCGTCGGATCATCTGCTGCAGGCCGTAATAGCCGACAGAGCCTTCGCGACTACGAGGCTAACAACTCGAGCGCCGACGAAGGATCTGTCACGAGTAGACTCAGTTCGAAGGGAGCCAGTGGATTGAAGGCCCCCGGTCTGGTTCTTAGTGTCTCGGGCGATAAGAGAAAGAGCGCGCTCTTTTAAATGTCACGACCATTTACACTTCGATGGCCATGGGAAGGAAGTCTGGCGACTGCATACTGCATCTACCTAATTCTGTGCATCCTCTTTGTTGCTTCCTCGAGTGGAATCACAATTGCCTTCATTGTTTAGCCTGTGCATTTTTTTCTTCTCTTTTCTTTACCACAAGTTCATGGGGGGTGTCGGGGGCTAAGAGAGTTTTGTGGGGGTTTTTTTTTGATCGGTGTTTGTTCTGTTCTCTTGGCCCTTGTACTTTGGTTTTGGCTGTCCATCACAACCCAGCTCCACGGCTTTTGATTCTTGCTGTCCCTTCTTCCCAACCTTTATTTCCTTTATCTTTGTGGAATCGGGTTCAAATTGCGAGTTAACTGGCGGGACTGGAGCTGGCTGGAGGATGTGTGGGATGACGCTTTCTCTGAGGGAGGTGGGTTTTTTCCCTCGTCTATAAACGAATGCCTGGACTTTTGGACGGGGTTCCAAGAAGAAAAGTCTGCTTTCTTCATTGTCCATTGTGTCACTGCAAGTGCTGTACGAGAACGAGGATTTAAGGATGCGGGACACGATAAAGTAACTACGAAGTTTTTTTTTTGTTTCACATTTTAGGTGTCCGACACGATGGGAGGGGGGGAGGTTGTAGTAGTTATTATGCGGTGGGTTGGTGAAATAGAATTGATTGGAGAAACGATATTTGATTTGGCGCATTGTTGGGTCCCGTCCCATCCCATCGTACAGATGCAAACAGATGGACGGTGTGGGGTACATACCCCGCAGTTTTCCTCCTTGTCCGGGTGTCATCACATCGTGGGCCCTCTTGCCATTAAAGATTCGGAATTCGGGGCGGCGGGGGCCGGTCGAAGCGGGGTGACGAGACAGTTACACCAGAGCTGCTGAAGGGTTTTCAAAACCTAGGGGAGTCCGGATAGCTGAAAGCTGGCGAATCAGATGTGTGAGTAGATACCGTGTAATTAATATGGAGGCGACTTCTCGATCTCTGGGTGTACCGATTGGAGGTCAATAATTACCCGCTCAACAGCCGTTGTCGGTAGGTATGTATCGTTCGGCATGTGCAAAGTGGCGTAAGTATGCACACCAGCACGTTGCTCCCCAACGAGTGAAACATGCCTGTGCCGGCGCCGTGCGGCCCGAGTGAGACATCTACCACGTGGCTACATACATAGAGCAGGTAAGGCTGTCACTTCCGCGGGATCTACATGTAGGTATCCCATGTGCATCAGCGGGGGAGGAATGGGTCAAAGGGGAATGAAGCACGCACATGTACATACGGGGGGGTGGAGAAATGGGTTGAAGGGGGGTGAAGTAAGTAGGTACATATCTATGTATCTACACGGGTGTAGTTAAGGGTAAGTGCTGCCTCACCACCATAATAGTGGGTGCTTGGCGGACCGGGGGTGAAGCAGAAGGGAGTCTGTGATCCGGCAGTTGGAGTGAGGCACCGAGAAACCCACCCGGGACGGAACGGATGCGTGTTATTTCATTACGTGAACATGCCAGATGGAGTTGGGAGGCAAGTAGGAAGAGGGCTCCAGAACGATCCTCGAACGGGCCCTCAAAAATATGTCACCGCTACAACCAGCATGGCACTCCTTCAAAACCGGAAACGATCCGGCAGACCTCCGATATTCGAAAAGATGAAGAGAAAACGCGTCTCGCTGCCTTTATTACCCGCGGGCGTCTGAGCTGGAAGGATTCCGCCTGTGATCCGAAGACTGTGCGAAATGTCATGATTTCACTGGGATATCACAAACGTGTACCAAGAACGAAGTTCAACGTAAAACCGGACAACAAACCGAAACGGGCTGCTTAGTGTCAAGCTAGACTGTGTTGGACTAAGGAAGAGTGGGAGAGAGTTATCTGGACGAATGATTCCTCCTTCTCAACGGCAGGTTTCGGTCATCGTCCATGGGTCATCCGGAGAGCTGATGAAGGATGTCACCCCGGCTGCGTCGGTTTAAAGTTTCGCTCGGGGGCGGAAGAGTAAGGTAGTTTGGGGGGCCTTCTGCGGTGCAATAAGGTCTGATCTTATCTTCGTTAATGGCAGAGCGAAGCTCGACTCCGCAACCTACGTACGAATGGTCCTTGAGCCTGCTCTTGCGCCGTTTTGGCATCAGTGTTGCGAGGAATATGGATGGGCTATTGTGCAAGTGGATAACGCTCCGGGGCGTAAAGGGTATGCCAAAGCCTACAGAGAGTTGAACGGGATGGAAGCTCTGGAATGGCAGGCTGAGCTTCGAGGTCTCAATCTAATAGAGGCTTGCTGGGGAGATGTAGAGACGGAGTTGGGCAAGATATGGGGACGAGCAGCGGATGTTGAAGCATTGCAATTGTATTTAGCTGTGTGTTGGGCTCGGGCTATTACAGAGGAAAGGTTAGATGCGTTGGTAGAGAGCATGCCTGCGAGATTGTAAGCTGTCATCGATGCTGGAGGCGGCGACGAAATATTGAGTGGGTATTATGCAAAGTAGTCATGACCACTCACTCATTTAATTGTATCTGGCTTAATATGGACTTAATCCTATCTGCACTTATAATTCGTAATGGTGATGGGTGAGGCACCACTTTTTGACAGCTACTGGACATGTAGGGGGGGAGGAAGGGAAAAAATAACGATATCGGCAGGACTCGAACCTGCAGCCTTTGGCAGGCAGCTGCGTAGAGCACCGGAAGCCAACGCGCTACCATTGCGCCACGACACCTCATTGTGAGATTAGGGAGGGTGACGGACATGTGGACAAGTTAATTCGCCACGGCCACATTCCGACGGACCATCGTATACGTTTCTTCCCCAACGTGTCGGGCACGAGAAAGCGGTAATTAGCGGCAGTATGATCGCTCGATCCGACATGACATCCGGATCCGAGCTTGTTCACAGGAATTCACTCGCTCTGGGAGTGAATAGCGACCAGAACCGCGGGTCCGCTAGACGGAGCGAGAGAGACTTGATCTATTGCATCCGACCTACCTAGATCACGGCAAATTATACCAAGTTTTCCTCGCCGCTTTGACTAGTGGAGGCGAAAGCCCCCATTGGTCGTCAATACGTTGCGGCACCCTTTGCATACCAAAACAAACAAAAAATAACATAACTAGTAATAACATAACTAGTCCTCTTCCCCCAACCTGTCCTCCTCTCTGGAGTGGGCTCGCTGCGTCAGCGTCTTGAGCATCCAAGTTTGCGCAATGATCCAACAGTAGCCTGGAAACCTGCTGATGACCATTCAAAGCTGCTAGGTGAAGTGGCGTTCGTTCCCGGCGGTCCCTGTGCTCGATATCTGCCCCGCTATCCAACAGTAGGATATACTTCCACCTACCCAACCCACCCCGTCAACCCGCCTCTTCAATCCCACCTCTGTCTTCCGCGGGGAGGCTGGTGTAGCCTCACTGCATCTCGCATCTGCAAAGAGTTTTGCCATATTCCACCTCCGCTTGGGTTTGCCGGTCTTCTTCCAAACCTTCACCCATAGGTCTGCCTGTTGCATCTTCCGTGATCTTCAATCCTTGGGAGAGGTGTTCTCGAGTCTGAACTGCTCCAGACTTCACAGAACCAGCACTCATCCGCTAGACGGAGCGGAGACTGGAGATACCAATCTAATGCTAGTGGCGAGTGCTTCCCATCCATCGTGGAGTGCGCTCGTGGGCGACTGTTTCCCTATAGACCGGTGACTAATTCGACTCCTGCCCCTCCGTACCTATCCCTTCGGCTGGCCGAGTGCTCCGCGCAAGGCCGGTAAGTCGACACCTCCATCTCTGCCCTACGAAACCTATATCGATTCCAACGAACCGGGGGCCACCAACCAGTGTGATGAGCCCGGCGAGTGATGCCGGGTGCACGTGCGCACACTCCCTACTCTCCCTGGCCCTCGCCGCAACGGAGCACAGACGAGCCCCAGCCCGCCCCCGAGGCACAACAGATGGGTGCACAGCTTCTCGTGGTCGCCGCCCGCCCGCAGCCCGTTAAAGGATCGAGGACGTATCCAGCATACGGCAGTCAGTTGTGGCCCCTCCCTTCCCATCCCAGTCCAGCCCAGTCCAGTCCAGCCCAGTCCAGTCCAGCCCAGCGCGGCCCGCATATCTACCCATCTTTTCCCTTTCTTGAACGGCAGCAACGCACCCGCCATGTCCGTGCTAACGTGGTCTATGTAGTCACCCATCGCCGCTATTGAGCTCCGGCCTAGCAGAGGAATGGAAAGGACTAAAAAAAAACAAGGCTTGCCTGCCTGCAAGACAGGGCAGCGAGATAAAGCGGTCAAAGTCGAAATCGGTAAGCCCCAACACCCGTACACGGCCCGGCCCGCCGGCAATCGGTAAGCCGCTGCCGCTGCCAGGCCCACAGATAATCCGGATACACGTCTCTTCCACCCCGTGCGGCGGACACAACCCCGGATGCGGTTCAGGCAGACAAGACGACGGGATTCAATGCGAGCCAACGTGGTGCAAGGTGAACATTATCGCGTTACTCTTTCAAATTTTCAACTCAGTCCGTCCCCACATTTCCAGTATGTAAGTAAGTACTTACATAGTATACAAACAACACAAATGGAACCGGGCGGTCAATAAAACAGCTATGGATACACAATGCAAAACAAAACGCACAGCTCCCGGCGCCTACTTTGCATTAAGTAATTGCCCTTTAAAACCGAAAGGGATCAGTCAAGGAAGAAGGAAAGAGATGGGGGGACCGGCTGAAAAAAAACCCCTAAGGATAAAAGACTCCAACAGCGGTTTCGTAACGAGATTCATCGGTTCGTGCCATACCGGACAAAAGAAATAACGCAAAAAAATAATACGCAGACACCAAGCACACCATTTATGTTGTAAAAGCTGAAAAATAGAAGAAACACACCAATCTAGAGTATCCCAACCAATGTGAGACCAAAAACCCAGGAAATAAACAAAGGAAGGAAATAAGCAATTTTACGCCGCAGAAGATTGAAAAGCAAATGTTTTGATCGGCCAAATGTGGCGACCAGTGTGGAAAGGCGAAAAGGAAGGTAGAGAGCCGAGGGAGTGGCGGCGGCAGATGATGCAGAGTCCTGCTCGCCTTGCACTAGAAGGAGAACAGGCCGGACCTCTTCTTCGGAATCGGATAGACGACGAGTGCTGCCGCAAAGAGACCGACGGTCGTACCGATCGCAACCTGAATCATCGAGAATCCGAATTCGAACATGATGGAGGTTCCGGATATAGGGCTCGACACAATGTTCTTCAGGATCGCATCGGCGCCCTCGAGGCCGGCAAGCAGCGAACCTTGGGCAGCGAGCCCACTAGGCACTTGCACGAAGATTGCTGGAAGCATGGCCGCGAAAGCTAGACCGTGTCCCACCCTAGAGTAGAGGTTGCCGAGCACACCGACGGTGAATGCGCCCAACCCGTTGGCGATCTGTGGCTGCGCGACGAATCGCTGGCCCGAATAGTAGTTGACCAGGTATCCAGCAAGCGCAATGCCGAGCATCACTGGGGCCTGACGCCACCGGGCTTGGTTCACAAGGAGCAAGCACAAAGCGAATGCCCCGACCCAGAGTGAGTTGTATCGCCAATCGAAGGGGTTCTCGCAGGTTGTAGCGGAAGTGGCATTCTGGTCGACGAGGCCGTAGAGTGCCGAACCGATGGTGATGCCAAAACCAAGGAACAAGGAGTATATGATAGCATAGAACATGCGGACCGAACCAGCCACTATGTTCTTTGACTGCAGCTCGAGGGATCCACATACTTTGGATAATTAGTATTGCACAAAAAGCATCGGTTTCGAGGCGGCTTACAGATGATGTATCCGGGTAAGATCAGGGCAATCGATGCTTGGGCAAGAGCGGAATAGCAGAACGTCTTCCCTCCGTTGATGGAACCAAACATCCTGGCGAAAAAGCTCGTCACGATTGTGGCCGAAATCTCGAAAACGTTCGAGTACAGGTCGGATCTTGGTGCCAGAACGAGCTGCAGGAAGCCCAGAATGCAACCAAGCAGGAACAAAACCGGGATGTCCATAGGGCCTGCCTTGAAACCGAAAGGGCCAACCGTCGCGCTGGCGACTCCGTAGAGCAGGACCTGCGCCCACGGACTGCGCAAAGGCTTCCTGCTTATGATGTCGTCCAATCTCCCGATGGCCTCCTCGACTCCGACACAGTCGTGTATGACCTCCTTGTACACCAGATGGCAGTCATGCAGCTTCGCCATGTCGAGGCCCTGCGCAGTGCGCACGATCTGCATCTCTGAAGTGTGGGTCGACTGGTCTCCGAAACTGATGATCATGCAGCCCGGAATGTACAGGAACTGGGCATCGATTTGTAGGACTCTCGACGTCATCTTCAAGGCCTCTGGGAACGAAAAATCGTATTAGCAACCATTGCGACCGACAAAGTGGGACGGCCTATTCCTTACCCTCCATTCTGTGCGTAGGAGCGCCGAAAAGCATGAGTGCTCTGCAGATCTTGAGGATGTACTTCTGTCGTTGCAACAGCGATGCGATATGGACGGTGATCTAGCCAATGTACTATTAGTCGTATTCGAAACGAACAACAGTAAAAGGTGCGACATACCCGTGTCTCTTCCTCGAAAGTGTTCAGCCTCGGGATGCTCTTAAACTTGTCGATGATGCCTCCGCTATGGGGCCGATGCTTCAGCTTTGGCCGATTGACTCTTGCGGCTGTGATTGCTGTGCCGCCCGCGGTAGCCGCAGTCTGGGCGCCTGTAGCCGCCAGGAAACTGCCAAGCGAAGTTGAAGAAGTGTTGGCACTCTTCGTGTACCATTTCGGTGTCGTCCGACCGGACTGCGAGGAGATGCTCGGGGCGGCCGAGTGATTTCCGTTGAGCGGTCTTGTCTCCTGTCCATCCTGATGGTACAGCTTCAGTAGGTTTCCCAACACTCCACCGTGCATATGCTCAGGCCTCGGAATGTAGTCCGCGTGCCTGTTTTCCATGGGCGTGTTGTATCCAGAAAGCATTTCCGGCATCCTTTGATCCTCGACAGCAGGCCGACGGAACCGATCAGCAAATCGCCCCCCACGCCGGGTATGCTGTCTGATGAGCTCCTGCGCTTCCCTCGTAGCTATCAGACCGGGGCCCGCTTTCTCGACATCCTGGCCCGGGATTCCACTGGCAGGTGCCGTCTTCGATTCTTCCGAGATGTCGAACGTCGGAATATCGTCCACAGCAACAGCACCACTCGAATGGCCAGCTCCGACGGAATACGGGCTCAAGACCGGCGAGTTACGGGCTGATGTTGGTGCGGAGTAGCTTCCGCCGTATTTCGACACCCGCTGATGAGGAGGCACTCCACTTCGCGGAGCGAAGGTGTCATATTTCTCATTCACCTCATCGCCATCTTCCACTTTCGCCTTTTTGGACAGGAAGCTCTTTGGCGGAACGGTGACTGAGGGGGCGCTGGCTCCTAAAACCGGAGCGGGGTCGGAATAATACGCAAGCTCGACCTGTGGCGGCGGAGACGAGGTCGAAGTTCTCGGCTGGGGCGGGGAGTAATACTGCCCTGAGTCGCCTGTAGGGTAGGGACTGAGGTCGAAGGCGGTCCTGTTCCCCAAAGGATCTAAAGTCTCACCAGGACCGAAACGCACACCACGTCCACCACCAGCAGAGCTTGGTCGACTGGCATTGGGGCTAGACGCGTGTGAGTGCTCATTCGAGTTCTGAGGCGTTTCGCCACAGTCGAGGAATGGGTTTCCGGCCGCCCCATTGGGGGAGGATCCGTCGGTGGCCATCAATGGCAGTCTGTGAACGGACGACCTCCGAATTTGAGGCGAAGGGATCGGTGTTTCTTCTGTTGGGATGTACAATCGTAGGGCGGTCGAAGATATCCAAAAAAGTATGCGAAGTCAATGGGTTGGAGAGGTGTGAGAGGTGTATCAAAATTTCAACGAGGATCAGATGGTTATCGAGTAGAGTGGTGGGAGGGCAGAGCGGGACGGGTGGGCGGGGGTTTTACTGCTACAAGCAGTCAGATGGATGCGGTCCCTGAAATGGAGGTTCGCCCTGCGGCCCAGAACGTCCGTGGCGGGAACAGGCTGATTGAAGGTAGAAATAGGATATAAGAACAGGAACGAGGGGATTGATATTGAGTTTTGGTTTTTAATTCGGGTGAAGATAAGCGGATAGGGTTACTTACTCACCACTATAGTTTGTGTGTATGCGTATGTACGGCGAGCGAAGGCGCTCTGGACAATCCGAGATATGGAGAAGGCTGACGAGTGGAGATAGGCTCGAGCTAGAGGATGGTGTCGGTACGTAGGTACTCGAGCACGGAGCACTGTATGTGCTCTATGTACCCGCGCGGAGTGGATTGCAGTCGGGTGGGCGGGCCAGAGATGAGGAGGGGGCACAGAAGTCGTAATCCAGAAGGGATTGGGGGGCGGGGATATGAGAAATAAGAGGAGGAAGGGAGGAGAGACCGAGAATTCAGTCACTACAGCCTTTCCTAGCAGACAGCAAAAGGCACCATACACACACGCACGCATGGGCTGCATGCACACGGACGGTGGCGGTGGGCAAGGTGTATATCCAAACCTCCCACTCCTCCCACTCTCCCTCTCTGGACATCTACACCCACCCTTACCCACCCGCCTGGGGTGTTACGCACACCAGACAGCGATCCCTCCGTCCGTCGCCGTCTAGCGCCTTCGATATCAAGGCTTTTTCCGCCGCCTGCCAGCAGCTGGGAGCTATGGGGTTTTCCAACAAGGAGACTCTCGACTAGCGACTTTTATATCGACAGACATTTTTTCGGCTACACTCAAACTTCCGGATGTCGTTCGGCCCAATGCAACGCGATCCACGAAGACCTGTCCGAGCCGGAGCGGAGCGATGGAGGATATCCACTACCTCCGTTGTCCGTTGCGTGCGACATTAGTGCGGCGACGGCGAACTCGAGCTCTCCGCTGGGAGGGGTTCCGTCCTTCTATCTGTTCGTTCATACCCGACGACCGGACATTTCCATGTGGGCTCCCTCGGCCTCAAGGAAGGACTAGAAGACGCACTGGCAGCTTCCGTCGGCTCTCTCGACGCAAATTCTCCAGAGGGGGTGTGTGTGGATGCAGAGAAGGTTCCCTGGGTCCCAACAACCATAGCTTGTTTCTATTTTGCCTCACAGACGAGCGGGATTTAGAGTGGCTCCCGATCGGCGGCCGGCTTTGTCGCTAAGCAGGGAAGGAGGAAACGCAAGGGCCATGGGCGAAAGACAAGTGCCTCGTACTAGGAGCCCAACACGCTAGGTCTCCAACGGTCAAACTTCGCCGCCAGAACAATTCCAGATGGATGGGGCGGATGGGACGGATGGGGTGAAGGCGGGTGGATGGATGGCTCCGACCGATTGGACGGAAGTCGTTACAGGCATCACCATTGTTTCATTCAACGATCGTGCAGCATCGCTGCGCTGCGCTGCACGTTGCCCAAAGACATGCACATACCCGATAACTGCCCATCTCCCGTCGGATCCGTACCACCTCGCGATCGCTTTCCGGAGCAACGTGGTGGTGGCGGTGGTGGCGGTGCTCGATGTGAGCTCCCAGATTGTCGATTGCGCCACTCCCAAGGAAAGCGGCGGTTAATGAGGTACAAGAACCATGTTAGAAACTGTCTCTCCCTTCGTTTCCCCACCGACTCGGCTTCCTTGGCGAACTCGCACTATGGACTCGCGATCCTTCCCTCCGCCGCGCCACCGAGCGGCTCCACGACAGCCATGCCTCGCTCGTGGTCTCCCGGATTGGCTCCAGGTGCTCGTTGTCTGCATTCAACTATGCTATCTGCCTGGAGTGGAGCTCGGCGGTGGGCGCTACTGGAGAACTCGCTCGTCCACCGAATCGAGTGCCGACATGCTTCGATATCTATGGTTGAGAGGAGGAGGTGCGCGAGTCGGGGCATCCAGCCACCCAGCAGACGGCTCCAGGACGCTTGATTTGCTGGTCCGGGTCGCAGAGCTGATGCTGAACCTAGGTTACGGGCAGTCTCTCGTTCCTGCCCCAAATATAGTATGTAAATACCTTCACCGCGGCTCGAATCTTATCCCAGCCCTCGCATCCAAAGCTTCGAGAGTGGTTCCAGACGTTGCGATTCTGCTCGTCCAGCCGCTAGGCCAGGAGCTGCCTGGGAGCCAGTACATGCATGCTTACACGGGGGGGGGGGGCTGCTGGGAGTGGGAAAACATAATTCCCGCTTCCGGCCGCCGTTGCTCTGCGACGGATCGAGCAAGTCCACACTGACGAGCGCGGCCCGGGCGATAGGGCTACGTGCCGCTGGGCAGATAGGTATGTATTCGCGCTACCGCGTAGATATCTATCGCCTGCCTGCTATCTTGCCCTATCATCGCTCCCATGTGCCGGCTCGACCGCACTCGCACTCCCAGGTGCCCCAGCAGTGATACAAAGATACACATGTGGCTATCTCTCGGACAAATCACCAGGAGTCCCTGGGGTCCCATCACCGTCAAGTCCTCGCGTCTGAAGCGCCCTCGACATAGTTGCTGGAGATAAGGCTGGACTGTTCGTTTCCGGCCGGGGCGTTCGTTGGTAACGACTACGGCGGCCCGCCTCTCGGCTTGCGTGTGCTTTGCTCTGACATCACACATACTCACCGCCACCTCATCGCCGCCACAGCTCAGCCTCCACCGCGGCTGGCGGGCTCGAAAGCCGCTCGGCAAATATGGATCGAATAAAGTCTTGGATTCTGCTGGGTTCAGCCGACTACATAAATCAACCTCGCGTAAGCCAGTGCTTGGTTTGGCTGCATGCACGCAAAAGAAATAAAAAATTCTTTTGTGCGGCCAAAGCTCCCTGTGTGGTGGAAACCCTTCCTCCTCCACCGGTCGTGTCTGCGATGACCCCGCATCGGATTGGGTGTCCAGAGGACGAAACGCGAAAGAGGGTTTTCACGCGAGGGGCCGCACGTACCTGCTATCTAAACTTGGCCTGGTCGCTCCTTGCGCCTCTCTAACTCCACCCAAATCCTCTTACACGCTTTTCTTCTGGACGAGATGAGGATCCACTTAATCCCGCGTCAGCAAAGCAGATGAGCATTCGGCTCCCTTTCTCCTTCCTTTCCTCTGTCACTTTACCTGCATGACGATCGACCGACTGGCAACGACAGCCAAGAGATTGCGAAAGTCGGAAGTCGCCAGGGATGGAGACAGATTATCGGCCAGACCTCGCCCTCGCCTCTCCATCCCGACTGAGCCGTGGGAGGGCGACTTTGAAGCCTCGAAAATGCATGTGCTTGCGACGGTCCGTGATGGGGACTCTCACACAAACACGGCAGATTTCACGGCCCAGGGATACCTGCCGTACGAGTCACCGCTGACCACACAACTCGCAGCTTGCGTTTCTCTGGTGTCTAGCCATGCGGGCCAAAAGGTGTACATACCGTCCGCTCCATCTGGCGGCCCGCACTGACCCCGTGGTCGGGAGCCCTTCGTGAGGCCAGATCTCTGGACTGTCCGCGTCGATCGCTATCTCGAAGGTCTCGCACCCGAACCTGCGTATCTATGACTGCGTCGGTGCCAATCACCGGTGGCGACGTCGCCCGAAACACACCCGCCCAATAGACGCGTCACTCTCCGGCCACCGGCCATGGCAGCAGCTAGCAGCCACGGCCAACCGGGAAGGAAACAAGCTTCGTTGCCTCGACTGCGTCCATATACTCCATCAACTGCCTGTCGCGGGAGGGACAAACACAATGCCTCTTCCGTGCTTCCCGCAGCAAACCTGCAGATCCTCTTCGTCCGATCTCGCATTTTCGTGCCTACATACGGCGGTATCCACCCCACCGTCAGCGGAGAAGCGACACGCCGGCACGGCGACACGGGCGTCTCGACCGGGAAGCAGCCGCCCTTCTGCCTTTGCGCAGGACCGCAGGGCTTTCGCCGTTCGACATCGCAAGCAAGCAAGCAAGCACGCAGGCAAGCGGATCCCGAAGCGGACTGGAACGAGAGACGTTTGACGCCGTGCGTGTTTCGGGGGAAACGACGTTCGTCCCTGCGCCTGGGAAAGCAGTGAGCGTAGATACGTGCGCACACGGTCAGCGGGCGGGACTCGTCGGAGACTTGGTTCGTTCCGGGTGAGTGCATCTCACCTCTGCTCTTCTCAGCGACTCGAGTAGTGGCGGGACAGAGCGCGGTGGGGCGTACGGCAAGCCAAGGCCGACGGTGGAAAGCACACATGCATATCGGCGGAATGGAGATGAGCCAGAGGCTAGGAGGCTGACTAGCGCCGTTAGCGCCCGCATGCTTTCCATCAGACGGCGTAGCACACAGGACCCACCAGACGGTGTGGCACAATGGTAGCGCGTTGGCTTCCGGTGCTGCAAACGGCTGCCTGCCAAAGGCTGCAGGTTCGAGCCCTGCCGATATCGCTTTTGAAAGCCCTTTGGACATGGTTCCTCGAACTGCACTGTGGGGTGGTATGTGCGGTAACGTTCAGTGTCGACCGCATTTCCAAGCGCGATATCCAGTCTGCAGTCGAACCAGTTATGTACCCTTACGTAACTACCGCCCTGCGCTTATTTGTGCTATGTCTGTCCCCTATCCGTGCAACAAATCGTTCTGCAATCGTTGCCATACATGAGGGAGAGATACGGGGATAAGCATGGCGTCCTGTCCTAAAAAAAAAACTCATCAATGGTAGGGGATAACGGAATCGGAGAGTGTTCCTCGTTCCGGTGGTACCGTCTTTCTGCCTTTCCAAATAGTGGATTGAATGCTGGTGGGTATCGAGATATTGTTGCAGCTCGTCAAGGGATCGCTACCGTCGGGGTTGTCACCGCTGTAGCAGCCAAAGGAGATGGAAGTATAGTAGCGTTTGGTGTGACAGCAACGCAGTGTGCAGCACACTACGCACCACGGCTTCTACTTAACGGTCGATCCACGGCTTCACTGCATACCTATCTGTATTTGCACGCGATGTTTAGGGCCGTAAGAGCAGTGAACAGTGAAGTGAATTTTTCGAGCAGATAGATCGCTGGCCGAATGTGTGCGCATCTGCCCGATCCCACCACAATCCAGCGTGTACATAGACTCGGGAAGTTTCCCGTCCTACGCTCCGGACCGGGACCGGGAAGTCCGTATCCTCTGGAGCCTGCACCCCGCAACACTGGAGGAGCGGGCGTCCGTGACACGCGACCGCCATCGGACAGCCTCGAACCGCGAAGAGTAGGTAGGCCAGGCCTCCGAAGTAAAAAAGCCTTGAATGTAAAACCAGCCCTGCGGTGCGAACCAACCTCGACCGGGGGGGGCGTCCGCCTACACAGCAGGGACGAGGCCCGAGAGGGTAACCGGACAAAAGACAGAGCTAACGATAGCAGCACCAGACGTGCACGCCCTTCCAGTTCCCCGGGGGGGGGGGGGGGGAACCCTCGATCACGGATGCGGGTGCACGGAGTGTCACTCGGGGCGCGGATCCGCCCTGGCAGCAGCCTTGGCAGAGCGTACCGGCCGGAGACAGGGCGTCTGGAGACGTGCGAGCACCGTCGGAGATGCAAGCCCTTTTTTTTTTTTTTCACTTCATTCGTTAGTCGCGTGTGGCCTGCAGACCATGGCGGTTGCACGCGGCGACTGGGCCGCCGAGTGATGCCGGGTGGTGCTCGCCGGCGCGTGATCGGTGGTGCGCGTGATAGCTGGCTACTACGGTAGCGACCCGACCGGAGGACACAACCCAAGGAGGGGGAGGGGCAAATGGCAGGTCGCTACGTACGTGCGTGCGTGCGGTGCGGGGATTACGGGACGACGAGAGGGCGGAAAAGAAGGAAAAAAAAATAGACTATCTACGGAGGGGAAGCATACTCGGTGCCGGGCAACCGGAGGGGGGGGGGGGGGGGGGGGGAGCGCGGCCGCGCGGGGGGCCAACCCCCCCCCGCCC
>Ga0307508_10002280_pt1 | contig 20409 bp, 25 predicted proteins | sample 9_EM_MG_FD_203089 | JGI IMG/M metagenome (GOLD analysis project Ga0307508, IMG submission 203089) | Populus trichocarpa ectomycorrhiza microbial communities from riparian zone in the Pacific Northwest, United States - 9_EM | ecosystem: Host-associated > Plants > Roots > Unclassified | place...
AATCGAGTTATATACCCAACCACTCCAAGCTGAGAGGGAGGAAGGGACTGTCAGTCGCAGATCCAGAGAAGGTATGTGTGTGTGTGTGTGCAAGATGTGATGGGGATGAGTTGGAATTGCTCGACTCGACGCCAGCACAGGCAGCAGCTTTAACGGTGGCCGGGGACGACGGAGGCGGGAGGAGGCCCACACTTTTGTAGCTGCGACACAGGCCCAAGAGACGTCCAATACGTGCACGCAGAGCCCGGCGGAAGGCAGCTGGCCAGTGGAGGCCGGGGCGGGATGGGACAGAAGTGAAAACTGGAAGCTGGGGTAAAAGCCGGCGTGGATGGGGATGTGGATGTGGGGCGTGGGGATGGGGAAGGGCCCGGTGCAGGAGGGCATGGGACAGGACGGCGGAGCTGGCGAGCACCGCGGGGGGCCAGCCAGCCGGCCAGCCAGCCAGCTTGCGCCTGGCCAGCCGGACCGACAGCAGGAGGGCGCAAACGAGACCCATGTCGCGGCGTGGACCAGGTTAGCGGAGAGAGGGCAACTCGCAGTGGCGGCGGCTGGGACCGACTGCGACCGAGGCCTGATTGGGAGTGACCGGATCCCTCGGGAGCTACAGCCTCTCAGAAAGCGTCGAGAAACAGGCGCCCAGCGCCGCGCTGGCTGCACGTCGCATCCGCTCGTTGCAGCCCCCTGGATTCATGCGTCTAGCGGCACAAGCCAGCCAATCATCTGGTTGCCACCCGCGCACGTCCTGCATGCCACTCCGCTGGGCCCCGCATGGCATTCGCCTCGCGCCAGCGGAAACGGCCAAGAGATGCGCAAATGCAACGCGAGCAGGGCGCGGAGTGAAGAAACCCCCGCAAACAGAAGGGCGGAAAAAAAAGAAAGGCTCTGTGACCCGCTTCTGCCCTCCTCCATCTGCCACCCGCTCCCGCTTGTGTTCGGCCGGCAGCCGTAAGCAGGCGAGATCTGTCCCGCGTATGAATGTATCTGCTATGTATGCTGTCCCCACTTCTCCTCCACCCTTGCCCGGCTCCTTCCCCCTCGCCGCCCGCCCGCTCATCCACCTCCCACATCCGCCGTCCCCTCCCATTCGCGGCCCTGGGACAGCACCAGATCCATCTTTCTCGTTAGCTCGTCGACCGCTGCTCTCACCCGTCTGAGTTCCTCCTGGTCTTCGGGCGCGAGGCGACTGGCCCTGGGCGCAACGGGCTCGGGCGTTTCCAGCCGCTCGTCTATGCTCGACGAGCTGGTCGGAGCTGCTCCGGCTTGGAGGCCCCCGTTTCCGAACCCCAAGCGGCCGCCCGCTAGTCGGCCAGCCCCTAAGCGCCCAGTGGCCCCAGCCCACATCGAATGGCGATTGAGAATGCCTATGCCGCCTATGCCGCCTATGCCGAGTCCCTGATGGACGGGCTTTTTGTCGCTGCTCGGACCCCACGAGAACCCCCTGCCGCGAGCGTTCGCGTTTCTCCCTTTGATCCTCTCGAAGATCAAAATAGCCAGTGCCTGCGGGCCCGAAAGCATCAGCGCCGCGTCCACGAACCGAGGCGAACGAGCCAACAACCAACAAGCTCGAGGGAGCCGGCCAGCGAGAGGGCGAGCGGGCCGCTCTCTCTGCTGCACCATACGAACCGGCCAACCGCAGGAGAGGGGCATTCTTACAAAGAGGCAGTGCGAGACCTTGAGCAGTGTAATTCGCCCTGTGACCTCGAATTAGCTGTCGTAGCGCTTACCGTACGTCCGCAAGTCGCAGGGTGCGCCTACATTTCCTGAGTTTATGCGACGACACCACTAGCCGGAGCGGGCGCAAGAGGATCAACGGCAATAGGTTCTGGGTAGATATGGCGTCAGAACAGGCGATCGGCGCCGCGCGCCTCGGCGGGAAAGATCCCATCGTGCATGTGAAGATACACTTACCAGCGGCGGGTAGAATACGACGAGCCGATTGCTTGTAGACGCCTCCAGGACCATCGTGGAGAACCTTTTCGGTTGATTACCAGCATGAGTTTTTTTACTCCACATCGACCTGCAGCCGGCAGGGGAGGAGGGGTACAACATACATAAACAGGTACTCCTCTCTTAACCCAACGGCGGGACAATAAGCTAGGGCTGCACTGCACGAAGGGGAATGGGCAAAGTCAATTTACCTAGCATTCGCCATCATCTATATCTGAAATCAGCCCATGTTGGCAGCGAGAATCGTACGTCTAATAGCCACTTGGGTACTCACGTTTGTCAAGCTGTTTGATAGCAGACTGATGAGCGACGTGATAAGCAAGATGTTGGTCATGATTACGAAGATGAGCATCAACGGCGGTCCGAGAATGGGCGAAATCTGTCGGGACATCAGTGTCCCGGGACCTCGAGAGAGCTCAAGGATGCCGCAACGCGGATCCACTCCTTGGAGCACATACCTCTCTCATGGCGTCCTGGTGGTGCAATGGTCAGCGACCCGGATGGTAAGCTGCGAATGCGGGATGTGCTTGCTGGAAATATTGGCAAGGAACTCACAAATCCGACAGAGCTCTGGAATACGGAGCCAAGTTAGTCCACCAGTCGCCAGAATTAGAATTACATTGGATTCGTGTTTCATGCTCACCGAACCGAAAAATACTGGCGAGTGTTGAGTAGACGAATCAGCTTCCATTCCGGGATGGTATCAGGGGACGGTTATCGAACGGACCATTGATCAACATCCACGATACGTCCTTGAACGACATCCGATCGCGGGCTAGCAAAGAAAACGTAGTAAGAAAGCCTTGATCGCAGTGAGTCAGTGATGGAATTCCATCCGTTGCATCTCTTGCAGGGCGCAGAGCTTGAGTCGCTGCATACCGAGGTACAGGATCAGGATCTATGCCCGGGCAAAGTCAGTACTTGTCAAAGGCCTTGGCAAACCGACATCTCAACCAAGAAATACGACTGTACGGACCAGCACAGAGAATTTCAAGAACTGTTACGCATCAGCAATGAAGGCGTCTTGACCGGAGAGACATCCCTCACCTCTTTGGTCATTTGCTTCAGGCAAGGAATCAGAACCCCTATGTGGTCCGCCCACTTAGCAAACCAAACGCCAAGCGTTGAGCGCGTCTGGCAATATCTCCGTGTAGTACGTACCGAAGTATGGATCCAAACTGAACAGCGAAAACAGCCTGGCGAGCATCCGTTAAAATTCCCGTTTCCGGACAAACCGGAAGTACGAGTCTACCTTGGTACGAGCAGCAGTGCTTCCAACGAAAGTATATCGAATGCGGTGTCCGTGATATCATCGCTGTCTTTCACCACTCCGGATATGCCTGGAGAGTACGTTAGTCGAGTCACTGATAGCGGAGCTACGAAGCTATATTACGGAAACCGAGGAATATCACTCCGATGAGGATGATGGCCATGTCTAGCCAGCTCCAGAAGTCGGCCGCGTAGAACATGACGCCCGAGTCCTTCATGGACGAGAACTCGTCCACGGCAAAGGCAGTGAAGAACACAATCAAAGCTATCTCCGATGGCATGATATGATAGGGGTTCCGCTCCACGAGGACGAAATAATAGAGTCCGAGTAGGGCGGCGAAGAACAGTGCTTCAAATGCCTTCTGATACTTGGGGACCCTGAGTCTGCAGAACGGATCGGCTTTCCTTGGATTGAAGAAATGGGGGGACTTGGATCCATCAACATCCAGTGATTTCCAGAATGATATCGAGCCATCCCAACTCCAGGGCCGTCAGTACCAATCATCCAGGGACCAATCAGCCACTCACATCCCGTTGATGATCTTCTGAACAGGTCGATGCGAGATGAACTTCTTGCAGTCCGCCAGGACGGCAATCTCCAGTGTCGTCATTCCTACAGGACCGACCCCATCAGCATTCCGTTCCGATATCCCTTTCACGTCCGACGCACCCTCGTATTGCTTTCTTCGGCCGTTCTCAACATCTATGCCACCACTTCCGACTCCGGTCGAACGTCCGCTCAACAGATACGTCTCCTCGGTTGTTTCCACGCCGCCGTCGTCTAACACGGACAGCTCGTGGCAGAGATACTGCAGAGCTTCCGACGCCGAGAGGCTAGACGTTAAATCACATGCTACGACCTCACACGCCAGTGCTCTCGTCATGTAGACACCCACACCGAAGCTCTCTCCATCTTCGCCTCCTGACGCAAATTCTGCACGACACCAACTATTTCGGCACGATCAGTAATCGGTTCCCCGCGCGAGAAAGAGAAAGAATCCCGCCCCCCCCCCCCCCACCACATGCGAATTCGCGCGAGTTCGGGTTTTTGGGCTCAGACCGATGGATCCGTCTGCTGGGTAAGTAGAAAATGCAAGGAGATGGGGAGCAGTTACAGGAGAGCGGCCACGGTAGCAGGGTTATGACCTGATGGTATCGAATCGGAGTTCCCATTAGCAGCAGATCGAATCATGGACGGTGAACGGTGCGCGAGTCCTCACTTCGTTCCGCGAGCTGTACCCCGAAATGCGACACAGCCGGCACGAGCTTTAGCGAGCTCAGTGTGTGGGGCGCATCGATGTGTTCACTGACTAAAGAAAAACAAGAGGACGAGCGTGCACATGTTAGCTTACTGTAACCACCCGGTCCCGCTGGGCATGCGGTTACGTTATAGATATATTGTTTGCCGCGCTGTATGTAACTTACAGAACGATATGAACGTATCACACATCTCGGAGAAACTCATGTCATCATGAATTACTGGTGGATTTACGATGGGCGCATCGAACCCATCGAACTCCGGTCGCGGGGAGCGACGCGGGGTTCGTACATACGACGGCATGCAGCCGGAGTTGCACGTCAAACGTGTGGAATTTGGGAGGAGAATCGAGCTCGGGGGTGAAGAGCTGCGGGAGTGGTTTAAGTCGGGGAGATGAGAAGGGAGGGAATGAGGGATGGAGGAGAGTGGAATTCTTCAGGCGTTCCGGGCGCTTTGGTAGAGCTTTCTGGCGGTGTGAACCTGGAGTGTCAGGTAAACTGTCTCATCCCGGCAGCTAGATAGAGCTGGGTAGATATCTAGCGCGCAGCGCCTCCCCAATCACGTTGACCCTCGTGCGACCCAGTCGTCACTGGAGATCGCTCAAATACCGCAGATCATTTCGGACTACACAATAGGGCACGTAGCGATATAGCGTATATGCAAAGTATTTTGTACAAGAACCCACCCATCACCCGGAACGACACCCGTTTGAAGTTTTCCAGCGCCTTCTTTTATCATTAAAGTATGAAGTATGCATCCAGCTGCGCCCCTCTCTATTCTTCCATGAGGTCCCCTGAAGGTCCCTCCCTCAGAGCCTTCTCCAACCGCGCAATTTCCTCCAAACTTTTGGCGGCCCTGATCCTATCCTCGATCTTCTTCTTCTCAGCCGCCGTCAACCTGACCGCATATTCCTTGTTTCCGCTTCCCGCCGACTCGCCCAATTCGAATGTGCGCGACTTGATACCCATGATCTGTTGCGCTGGTCAGTCCAATGCGAGGCCTGCGTAGAACTGCGAGTGGTGTTCCGTACCTTGGATGCAAGTGGTGAAGGCTCCTTCTCGGTTCCAAATAGCTCCTCGGCGCGTTTTCGCTCGACATCTTTCACCTTCTGGTAATCCAGAAATCTGACAGTCGGACACTTCCATATCACCCAATGCCTGTAATGCTGGATCCGCGATTTGATTAGGCCCCCATCGCCGATCACTAATCACCAGTCTACCAATCGTGCGCAAGGCGTCCTTACATCTTTCCTCGTGACAGGATTCTCCAGCAGAGACAAGTGCACAAGTCTCCGGAATTTTCCCAGGGGCTCTAGGTCGCCCAACTCGGAGAGGTTGTTCGCCGTCAGGACCAACACCGTCAGATTCGGTATCGACTTCATGAGCGTCGGCTGGATGACGGTAATTCGGTTTCTCGCAAGTAGGAGGGTGTGTAGTCGCTCAGACAGCGGGAAGTTTCCGAGCTGCTGGATATCGTTGTCGGTGAAATCTATCGCATCTTGCGGCTAATGCAACAAACAAACCATCCATCAATTGGGTCAATTCCTAAAGGTTTGGATAGGGAGCACGCACCCCCGCAACACCAAGATTCTCAATCGCGGGAATCTTGTGGCCTTCAAAAATGTTTATATGTTCAATACAGCTCATAGATCAAAAGTGTAGTACCTGCTCTTTTGGGAAACGCACCTCTGAGATCCAGCTCTCGATCGTTGATGGGGTTGAGGAAACTCGGCGCCGCCGCAAGAACTTCACTCGTCAATCTCATGGCGGCGGGGGTGGGTGTTGGTTCGGGGGCGTAGGTGTCTAGGAAGAGTGTGGTGTTGGTAAGTTGCTTAGATGAATGCTGGTTTTGGCTCTGGCTTGGGGCGTGGAGAGCGATGTGTGACTCGCCTGGCTTGGCATACGCTAAGGCCGTTCTTGATTTCGAGTGACAACATGTGGCTGAGATATTTCATCCCATCCAAACTGGAGACTCAATAAACTGCCGTTTGCGAGCTGTACCGTACGGATAGTCTGCCAACGTTGGGCTCCTCCGATTTCCGGACAGGACGCAAACGTACTACATTACAGGGTGGTAAAGGTACAGGCTTCCATCATCAACTCCCCCAAACCTGAGATGCACCAACCGATTCATCGTACACATGCCCCCCGATCCATCCTTGCATATATTTTCGTCGCTTACAAAATCGTTTCAGTAAGAAGGAAGGTGAAGAGAAGAAAAGAGAAAGAGAAAGAGATAACCCATGCCCAAAACTCCGCAAAACAAAACAGATACCGTTCGCCGAGACCCCTCCCGCGGATTCCAAGTTTGCTAGGGACATGAAGAAAAGAATCGCCTGAACCAAAGAGTGTATAAACCTTCATGAAAGTAGTATTTGCGAGAAACAAAGGTTAGAGAGGGGGAGAAAAGGAGAGAAAAGGGGAGAAAAGATGAACAAGATAACGCCTCACTCCAGGAGACATATGCCGAACATATACACAGTGCGCGAGCTAGGAGCCCTGATCAAGCCCAACTCTAACCCACCAAATTTGTCGTGCAGTCGTATCCAGTGATTGAGGTCGTAGAACCAGCCCGCCCGTTGTTCGACTCCTTCCACCTTTCTCCCAGCGTGTCGGAGTAGCACGAGCGTAGCATTTCATTCGATCAACAGCTTTCGTTTGTCTCCAACCATCGTCATTCCGAGGCAATGCAGTGCGTTCGTGTCATGGGGTCGTACAATTGAAGGCGCAGGTAACATGGGGTTTTCGATGTTGATATGGTACGCGTCTCTCGCGGCGAGCTCGATAGCATCCATCTCGTCCATACAGGTTTGGTGGTCAAAAGGGGAAACTATTATCCTCTGTCGGACTTGAATATCTTTGCAGCTAGACAGATGGGCCTTGGGAAACGGTTAGCGACACATGAACTGAGGCTCGAGAGGGTACCGCGGACAAACTTTGACGCAAACGAAGTATTCGATCTTGTACAAACTCGCCGTCGTAGTAAAGCCGGATATCGCGTGGAGCGGAAATGCCGATTTGACGCGAGGTAGGAACCCGTCACTGTCGCGCAGCTCCTTGGCGGGAAATCTCAAATTTATTGTGGACATGTAACCTTTCTCGGGCAGCCTCATCCCCACAACCTCCTTCTTTGAGATGAGCTTATTGGTCTTGGTCGTTGGCTCGTCTCCTTCCGGATTGTAGGTGATTTGCTCTTCAATGGTGGCCACGATCCTCGAGATGGAGACTTTTCTCGCTTTACTCATCCAATCAGGATTCGGTGTCAAGCGCACAAAAATTTCCACAGGATCATTTGGTCCAAACGACCAGCGCGACAGACTAGTTCCCAGCGTGACAACATGATCAGACACCCGTTCTTGCGACTCGGGTCTATTGTACATGCCGAAGGTTGATAGTGTATCGTATCGGCAGAGTGGCACGGAGAAGGCGTGCTTCTTGAGGTCGGCGTGGCCCTGTTGCACGGAAACCACCAGCTCATAGTACGTTTCGGCGACACGCGATGGCAATTGCAAGCTCGCAGGTGGTACCTTCACGATATCGTCTCCAGCTCTCGCGAAGGGAATGAACAGGACAAATGGCAAGTCCATGGCAAGGACATCCTCGAATGGCTTCCCAGGTAAGCATTGAAACAATCGCATCTCCTTCCCGACCAAATCCCGAGCATCCTTTCGTGGCGCTGCGAGGTGGTTGCCTATGACCTTGTCGGCGTGGGGGTGGATTGACTCTCGCCGATATAATCCGATGGACACGTACGATATTCCGACCGGAGCACTGACACCGCCTTGTGGACGGATCTCAACCTTGCCCTCTATCCGCGGCTGACGATGCACCGCCAACGTCAATGCTTCTTCTATACCACAGATGCGCGACGAAAGAAGGTGAAGTTACCAGTGTCGCAGATATACCGGGGTATCCCACGAGGAAGTTGCTATTTGGCGGTCCAGAAACACGGACGAAAGCTGTGACCGGGGGCGCAGCACCACTGCCGACACGACCGAAGCTTGCTGTGAGGTCCGACATGGCCTGGTATTCTCAGTTGGCGGAGAAGGTGTGGGATTCTCGGTCCCCACACCACTGCCGGACGGGAATGACGGGGGTTCGAACGGGCGCGTCAGTAGAGATTTAGCGGACGATGGAGAAGAGAAGAGCTCGTCGGCGATGATGACAGCTCCAATGACGGCAGCGGGGTAGCGATAATGGGTGTTGGTTGGCTGTTGTAGAGGAAGGAGACGGACAGCGGGGACAGCTGAAGTTGATGCGGCTGGGAGATGCGCCCGCGGTAGCGGTAGCTGCAAGCAAGGGGCGACCATGATATGTACGCAGGCATGCCAGAGCTTATCAAAACCATCATCATTTCACTTATGCAATTAGACGATGTTTTCAAGCGAGCTTAACAGTTAGCTGTGGATAACAGTCGACTTGACATGCCAAATCCAAATCCAGTATAGAATTAATGGGGGAAGTATAGGCAAGTGACGAGATGTTGCTGCCTACTCTAACCCATGCGTACTTATTTATGCCTGTCGCCTAATCACCACAGGCTCATGAGAAATCACTCCAACTGTAGGTTGTAAGCGAGTCATGCAACTCGAGTCCTTTGTACGTTTCAGCTTCATATCAAAGCATGGCCAAGTGCATGGCCCGAGGTACTTGAGTACTTGAGAATAGAACAGAACTGCTGCCAGCCGTCAACAGCTTGAATATAACGCCACGTTCACCAGAAGATAAAACACTCGTCCCCCAAATCACCAAACTAGCCACATCTGCCCCATATCTCTCCCGAGAATGAAGGCCATGATTTCCTGGAGGACAACATGCATTATGATTTGTACTGTGGGAACTGTACCAAACGGTGAGCACGTAAAATCCACGGTGAGACCCAGTTGACATCCGAGGAGGGCTCTTGCGGCCTAAAACTGGGTCGGTTTAGCCCTTATCCACGAAGACTCTCATAATCTAGGTACTAATATCAGTGGTGAATGTTTCGACTCTCAGTTTTGATATCGTACGATGATCGTCATAAGCACCAGAATTTAGTGACACCTGGAACACATTTAATATCTAAGCCACTTGGGCAGCTAAAACTCCAGATCCACCTTCGTCGCCTCTCCATGCCCATGCCCCCCCGCACTTCCTGCCCCCCCAGCCCCCAGTTGAATCTCATCCGCCGGCGGCAACGAATAAGCCATAATCTCGAACCTCCTCCTGGTAACCAAAAACGCCAAATCCTCTCCTGCACCGAGTGCGGCGCCAATGCCACCGCCTTTCTCCCCGAGGACGGGAAGCTTCCACAACTTCACTAACCCTTGGGGCTCCTCCTGCTTCCCTTGTGCCTTTGACGCTGTGCGGCGGGGCAGGGGAAGGAGCTCAATTACCCCGTCGGAGAGAATCTCAGCCCACCGGATGAGTGCCGTGGTCCGCGGGTACAGCTCGGTAGGAAGCGATATCATCACCGTTAGTTGCCGCGGGTACTCACGGAGCAGAGCCCGGACGGAGTGTAGAAACTGGAGGAGATGGTGTGGAGCGCTGGCGTGCGGTGGGTATTGGGCGGGGTTAAGGAGAGAGGGGATAAGGACGCGATGTGGTGTTGTGGGGGAGGTGGTGGAGAGATGCGTTGAGAGCTGGGTAAGGAGCGTGGAGTAAGGGGTGGCGGATGCCGTAGGCGCAGCGAGGAACTTGAGAGATGCATCAGGCGGGATCGTCAAACGCTTTGTGAGGTCGAAGGCGTGGCAGAATGGGGCGGGAGCTGTAGGTGTGTTGGGAGTACGTGTCGGTGTATGGGATTGCGCTGTAAACATTAGTCAGCTCCCACCTTCCTACCAGTTTCTTGTCCAGAGCATACCCCGACTGCCACCAATCCCACTTCCAAACTCCCCTAACCGCTCATACCGCCAAGCAATCTTCATTCTCTCCGAGCCCCCTACATCCTTCTTCTTGCCCCCGTCCTCAGAATCGCCCACTACAGCGGGTAGCTCCCGCACCCACTGCTCGCCAAACCCCACGACAGTGACAGAATGTCCCTGCACAATACCTTCCGCCGCGTAGTACCGCAGCAGTGCGCCGCCGTAGTCGGTTGTTCCTGGCTCTTCAATGAGGAGCGAGCAGCCAAGAGGGAGCCCGGCGTGGCCGGCAAGGAGGGAGTCGAGGCTTGGTGTACCCGTTGAGGTGGTGGGCTGGCCGTTTAGGGGGGACGGACGGATGCCCGGGACTGGTAGGTCGAGATTTTGTGTGGGCGGTGGCGGCGAAGTGGTGGACGAAGCTGGGGAAGCCACGGAGACCGGCGGGCCACGCGTGTTGACTATTACGTGGCGCTTGCGGAAGCTGGCCATGGTGGATGGAGATGATGGTTGATTTTACATTGGTGACACCTAGATTGGTGGGGTTGAGGCTCTGATTTAAGGATTCGATTATGACGCCATGGCGCAGGGTCAAGCAATTCACATCCACGCGGCAGAGGATGGATCCGATGGCGATGACTTCCAGCCGCATTGGTTCGCCCTATCATATGTTCACCAGGTGAACATTACTCTTTCTTGAAACATATCCTCACGTCTCTAGGACTGTTAGAGATCATGAGATGTCACTCTCTCGCTAACAAGGGGCACGTCGTTGGATCGGAAAACGTCGCTGAATCGAGCTTTTCAACGATCGGAGAATGGCGTTGAATCGACAACGTCTTTAGACAGAATACCACCTAAGCTTCGCACGTCTTTACTTCAAACGGTTCCACCGATCTGCCCCCACAGGATCGCCTCAACCGTTGCTCCCTTCGGGATAGCTCCAATCTTCTCCCTCTTTTCGCCCACAGCCCCCTTCGCTGGCAACGCGACCACCGCATTCGCAGCCGTCGCGCTCCCAATCCTGCTACTCCTCTGCCCACCCGTGCTACGTGCACCTAGACGTCCATCCTGCCGCATCCCTACAAAGACGCGATGAAACTCTGGTCTCGGGTCCAATGGGAAATCTTGTTCCGCAACGACGCGAACCTTCGGTAGTTCCCAATGCTCGTACCCAGCCGCCTTCCTGAGCGACGGCAGAACAAACAGGTGGAATGTAACCAGCGCGCTGGCCGGATTACCGGGAAGCGCGAATATCCTCTTCTCGCCGACGGTGGCGAAGGTGGTCGGCTTTCCTGGCTTCATCGCTACCCGTCCGAAGTGGATCGTTCCGCCGAGGGATTGCTCGATCGTCGGCTTGAGAAGGTCCAGTTCGCCCATGCTTACACCACCAGTGGTAATGATCACGTCGACCTTTGAGAGCGCATCTTTGAGCATGGATTCGAGTGCGCCGGGTTTGTCGGCTGCGATCTGGAGGTCGACAGCGAGGTAGCCGGCGCTCTTGATCGCTGTGAGGAGTGCTGGCCGGTTGCTGTCCCGGACCTCTCCTAGCTTTAATTCCCCCGGCCGGAGGTGCGAGACAACTTCATCACCGGTGGACAGCACACCTACGGTTGGCTTCTGGTAAACAGATACCTTTGCGACGCCGACGGAAGCGAGAAGACCGATCTCGCTGCCCACTGCGCTTATAATATCGCCGGTACGCAGGATGACTGTCCCAGACTGGACGTCGCTTCCAACCTCCCGTACGTTCTCGCCGGGTTCGAGACCAGACGCAAGCAGCTCCACCGTAGCTTCCTCGGCGCCGTCGGCGGTTGAAGACTTGAGAACCGTGTCCTCTACCATTATCACCGAGGTTGCGCCAGGAGGCAGAGGTGCACCGGTTGTGATCCGCGCTACTTGTCCCGGCTGGAGTGGAGGGATTGTTCCAGGTGCTGCATGGGAGACGGAAACGACAGGATATACACCAGCTCCATCAGTATGATGGATTGCATATCCATCCACTATCGAAGCTCTAAACGCAGGAACCGCCTCAGCAGCTGTCACGTCCTTAGCGAGCACATATCCCGCGAGGTTCTCGTCCACTAGCATCTCGACGGCTTTCCCAAGTTGAGTATTGGCAGCAATGATGGCATTCGCCTTGTCCACCGAAAGCATCGGGTAGGGACTTTCCCTGTACCGTTGAGTGACGGAAGTATCGAGCTTATTTGATCGCTGCTCCGGCGTTGTCCGTGGTCGGGGCGCTTTATGTCCATGGTGATGGTGATGATGTCCTCCGCCCGCCGATAATCCATGTGAGTGATTGTGTGAGCGTACACCGGCTTCCTTCTCTAGTTTCGTGATGCCACCGGAGTGCATAGCACGGGACGAAGATACGTTCGCGGCTTGTCCACAGGCGTGCGGTAGAAGCTTTATCACTGCTTCAAGATTCTCCGTTGCTCCTTTCGGCGACCCAGGGACGGTGAGGATTACGGAGCCGTCGCGGACTCCAGCGACGGGTCGAGACATCATGGCGACTGGCAGGTCAATCAGACCGCATGTATCATGTCAGGTGAATGGGACGTACAAGGCGTGATATTGAGCGACGCCGAGAGCATCGCATGGCTATTACGCCAATTAGGTAGCTATCCACAATGAAGCTCGAGAAGAGGGTGTCATACACAAGTCCAGGGGCCTCCTTGTCCAGTAGCGGCCTTACCGCCTGCGATTAACATTAGTACAAACCCCAAATTCCTGACCCTACTCCACGCTTCAGCTCACCTCCGGCGTGCAGTCCGTGGCGGAAAACCCGGTGCCTCCCGTAGTAACGATCAAGTTGACCTTCTTCTTATCGGCCCACTCGACGATGGCCGCCTCAATCGAGGCCTGGTCGTCACTCACGATCTTCGTCTCCACTTCTTTGCTCCATGCCCACTTGCTGTTGGGATTGGACTCGTTCTCATTAGCGAAGAAGGAGCGGAGAAGGGCTGAAGAGCTGTCGGAGCTTGGGTCCTTCGAGGCGGTGGTGGAGACGATCAGGATGGCTACTGTGAATGTTGATTTGGAGGCCATTGTTGAATGATAAGGTCGAAAGGCTGATAGCGGGGTTGCGGGGTTAGAACTTAGACGTGGTGCTATGTATGCATGTAAATAATAGCCCAGGTACCTAAGCGATATAACCATCTTGCTTTTGCACGACGATCATCCATCTTCAACCACCGCCAGCCCCCACAGCAATGCCGCAACCACTCAGCTACCTCGATCTCGTCAACGAGTTGGATGGGTCTGTCTCCCACAGCTTACATCTTCTCCCGCGACTGACATATCAGCTTCCCCTCGGCAACTCAAAATCCCACCGCGCACACCGAACGCCTCTCCACGCTCACCCTATTCACATCCGGCACGCACACTCTCGGCTATGTCCTTCCAAGCGTCGTGGCAGCGCTGCGCAGCCTCTCCTCGCCACATTGGATCATAACCCCGTCCACCATTTCCCTCACCGGCCACACCGTCAGCGAGCGCAGCACGCAGATGCGCGAGACGCTTGAGTCCTTCCGCGACGCCGCGACCTTCGCCGTGTGCTCGGAGAAGGGCTGGAGAAACGAGCTGTACGCGGTCTACTCTCCGAATGGCGAGCTATATCTCGAGATGGAGCGCAGCGGTGCGGCCCTGTTCGGCGTCGTCCAGTACGGCGTGCACATGACCGCCTTTGTCCGTGGTGACGACGGAATGAAGATCTGGACTCCCCGTAGGAATCCGACGAAGTCTACGTACCCCGGCATGCTAGACAACACCGTCGCCGGTGGGGTTGCCTCCGGTATGACCGCGTTCGAAACGCTGATCAAGGAGTCGGCCGAGGAGGCGAGCTTCTCCGAATCCCTCGTCCGCGAGAAAACGACGAGTGTGGGCATGGTCTCATATTTTATGGTGCGGGACCGGAGGGCCGGGGGGGAAACGGGCCTGCTTATGCCAGAGGTCCAGTATGTGTACGACATGGAGGTGGAAGAGGGAGTGATCCCAAAGCCCAATGATGATGAAGTGCAGGACTTTCACCTTCTTACTGTGGACGAGGTGGTGAGCGAGCTGAGAGCGGGGCGGTTTAAGCCGAACTGTGCGATTGTGCTGATTGTAGGTCCCTTGATACTGATTGATGGATGCGATGACTGATGAGAGGCAGGACTTCTTCATTCGGCACGGAATCATCACGCCGGAGAATGAGCCCAACTACGTCGAGATCTCATCAAGGATTCACAGGACATTGGAATTTCCGCTGGCGAAGTACCACACTCCTAAGAGTAGAGGAGTGTGATCGCAGCATCTCCAATTCGTATTTACATGAGTAGGTAATTGATGCGTGCATTCAGGTTACAGCAAATACTTGAACATGAGATATGGTACAGTGACAACAGCGACAGTGATATCGCCCCAATCAAGTCATTTTTTAGTTCTAGAGTAGGGAGAAAAGCGCTTCAAAGACCTTCATCGGTTCTCTTCTGCTTCCTTTGGAAGATCCTCGACTTGTGCCTCCGGCGGCACATCGACAACCTCATCTGATTCCTTGCTTTCCTCCGCCTTTGCTTCAGGAGTTTCCTCCACCTTCTCCTCCAATGACACCTTTTCAGCCTTCAGTATATCCTCCACAACTCCAGTAACCTCTCCCTTCAGAGCACCCACAGCCTCTGCTACCCTCCCCACCACCTTCTCCATCACCATCGCCACCACTTTGTCTACCTCCGTTTTGGGTGCATCGTCCTTCGCTGTGGCGTCTGCTTCCTTCGACGGGGCCCCTGCCGCCTTCTCTGCCTCCGTTTTGAGCGCATCGCCCTTCGCTGGGGCATCTGCTTCCCTCGGTGGGTCCTCCCGCCTCGGCACGGCGCCTGCCACTTTGGTTGCTAGCCCCACCTTTTTTTCCCCTTCCATAATCCTCCTCATCCGATTCCCCGCTTTTGAAGCCGCCATCCTCTGCGCTTCCATTTCTTGCTCCGTCTTCACCACGGGAGTCTCTACAGTCGTAAACAAATTGAGTGCCTCGTCCTCGGTTATCGCAGGGCCCGCGCTCTCTAGCCGTTCCAACAATCTCCTCATCGCTTCCACCATCTCCATCATCCTCACACTCTTCGCACCGACAACATGACCCCATAGTACTGGATCCGCCAAAAGCAGCGACTCCCCGATCTCCCCTGGATGCATAACCTTCCCGGTTTTCACATCCACCAGTCCCCGGAACATCTCGAGATCCGGATGTGTGTAGTGGCGCAGGTACTCGGTGACCACTCCCCATGGGGTCTTCGGTAGCTTGTTACCCGCAAGCTCGTAGCGGTTCAGGAATGCAATCACACTCAATGTCAGACCATAGCTGCCGATTCCGCCGTAGAGCGGCTGGTCGAAGCTCGCCGCTTTTATCCACGCCTTGAGGAGAACCAAGGCCTCTTTCGCGCCAGGCCTCGCGGCAAGTTGCAGCGTGATGAAGTCGTTACGCGCGATCATAGACTGGACCGTCTGGAAGCTGACATCGACCGGTACTTCTTCCCCGGCATCATCCGCTGCGGGGACGACATATTTCAGCACCGGCGCCGGAGACAGTCTGCCGACGAGAATAGGAGGCTTGTTGGCGGCTAATCCAGCGAAGATATTGGCATGGTGTAGTCGCTGCGCCCATGTGATCGTACGGGGCGTGGTGCCCTGCGGGAGAGAAATTACAACGTCGAGATCACTGCCATTGAGTGCGAGGCCGGCGGGGAAGGAACCAACTGATATGACGGGGGACTGCGGCCATAAAGGCGCAATGACGGCGCGCTGGCGTGCTAGGATGTGGGTCCGAAGAAAGAACGAAGCAGGACTCAGCAGGAGAGAGGAAGCGACATTTGAGAGCGCGTCACCGCTGGAGATTGTGCGGAAGACCATGGCTGTTGGTTCGTGGTGGGGGAGAAGAATTATTTTCCAAAACTCATATACTAACTAACTAGTACATACTTACCCTGCTTGCCCTAGTTCCAATCCACCCCACTAGAGTTCAGCTAACTACATTAAGCGCCACAACAAACGCCTCATTCGCATCTTACCACAACCACACCCAAAATGCCCCCTTCCCACCCGCCTCGCACTTCGATCCGCCCCAGCATCGCACCCTCCAACGCAAAGGCGCGACAGGTATCGCACCTGGCCAGCCAACTGGCACAGCTTCAAGCGAACCTCGCCGACCTCGAAGACATCGCGCGTGTCACTGCAGTTCAGGCGGAGAATATCAAAGTCTTGGGTAGTCTCAACTGCGCCATGTACGTGTCTAGGCTAGAGGAGGGGGGGGAGGTGGAGGCTAACATCGGCTCAGGTTGATGGCTGCGTCTAAGGTCCTGGGGGAGACCGGCGTCGGCCACGGAAAGCCTGTTCCTGCGAAGGGTGTAACGAGGGAACATGCGGAGGATGAGGACGGAGATATGGAGATGGCGGATTAGAATAGACGCGCACTGTGCTTCTTGCCCTCGCTCACTTGGCATCTTCTCTTACTCGCCCATTCACTCAGCACAGACAAAGACGGTGATATCGACTCTTCCTTCACATAGGTACCTGCTCGCCTCCGGTCCAGCCACTTCGCAGCACACGTCATGCGAACACATGCAGCTCGGTGAAGCCATGGGAACTACGAGATGTGGAAGGGTAGAATGCGGGGGGGGGGGGGGTGACTGTGAATCAATAGTCAGGTGGATCTATGGCGGTCAGTGGCGCCTAGCACTCCACGGACCTCGCCTATCACTGGATAGCCGTGTGTATTTCGCCAACATACGTGCCTTCTCGCAGTGTCACAGTCCATTGTATAGTGCTCCCGTCATCTCCCAACTGTAGGAACACAATTTTGTTTCCTGAAGGTGTTGTTGCTCCTTCGAGCTTCCTTCGGGAAGTCTTCAAGGTCAACACCAAGGTCACGGGTTCGACTCCTGTAGTGATCATTCCCCTGCTTTTTGCTCTTGTCCACTGCTACTTAAGTACTTATGTACATAGGCCTATCGTTATTCCCCATTTTATTTATTCATTAATCGCGTGCGATTTCCCTTGGGTGGCAGGTGGCGAGCGAGAGCCGAGTCCAGTAGAACGAGTGAGCAACGGTGCGTGCCTCCGGGTAGATATGATACGCACATACCCATCTATCATGTAGATTACTATTGTACACGCCGGCGAGATGGGTCGGACGGATACTGGCTACATACATACTGCACGCACGTCGGTTGATTACTGGCCGTGGCTACGGGTATGTATGTGTATATGCGGACGTGCGAATTGCTGCTGCCGTGGTGAATAATGTTTCTTATGTAACCATCATACATGAATCCTCGCTTCTGGCCCAAGTCGCAGACAGCAACACACATCGCACCCCACCACCCCCGCCACGAGAACGCATACTACATACGTCCACAGGTATTTTACCTTCGGGCGCGTAATGCAGCTCGCCAGGAGGCCGTTATCGCTTCTGTATGTGCGTATGCAGCTTTTGTTTTTTCGGGATAGGCGTGCATATATTTCACGGGAGTAGGCAGCAGCGAGTTGGAGCGAGAGTGAGAGGAGTAACTAGCACGTGTTTTTTTTAGTTTGTTCGTTCGGGTCAACGCCGCAAGAAATCCTGTCTCATAGAAAGTCGTGTGAAATCGGTGTGTCCTATCTCTCTCACCTCGGCGACCCGCCCAATGGCAGCCGGGAAAATCAAATGAAAAAAGACAAAAAAAAAATACGCATAAAAACCCCCAGAAGGCAAAAAAGGTAAAATCCCCATATTCCATAACTCCGATGCGCAAGCCCGTAGAAAACACACGCACAGAGGCAGACAAAGAACAAACAACCTCCCTCCCTCTTCTTCCCCTCACTTCCCCTCCTTCGCCCCTCCGGCGACCGGCGCCTTCCCAAGCAATCACTTGCCGATCCTGCCTTCAAGCACCTCAACCCTCTTCCTGAACTCCTTCACGATCTCACCGATGCGCTTGATCTTCAGGAACTCATTCTGCAGCTCGTCACACTGTCGCAGTATCTCGCGCAGCCGTTCGATCTCCCGATTCGCCTGCTCCGCCACACTGCTTGCGCGGCGGTGATGCGCCGTCGTCGATTTGAGGGTTTGCGAGGATAACTATCCGGGGGGCGAGCGAACGTGTTATGTTAGCTCTGGGAGAGGAGAGAGACAAAGGGACGGAAAGAGGTTGTGCGGAGGGAAGAAGTACGGATTCGACGCGGGAGCTGATGGACGAGAGTAAAGCGTCAAAGTGTGCCGAGAGCTGCGAGAGCGCCTGCGGATCGAGCGATATCCCGGCGCTGGTCTGCGAACTACTCCCGTGACTGGCGGTAGTCGCCGAAGACGATGGCCGTAGTGTTCGCTGCGTGTGTGCGATGTAGCTGAGGTCTTCGCGGGAGATGTGGTGTAGCAGGCTATCTCTTTCTCGGTCGCTGCTGGTGGTGGTGTTCATTGCGTCGGAGACATTGGGTGAAGGGTGTGCGGTGCAGTGCGGTAAGAGGCGAGGCTAAGTGAAGTGAGGTGAGGTGAGGTGATGGGATGAGGTTAGTTAGGGTGCAGCCGAGGTAGGGGTGGAATAGATGTGGGCAACTGGGGAACGCGGGTTGATTGGGAGTCGCCGACGTACGTACTGTAAGGTAGCGAGCGTTTTCATCCCACACCTGGTAGATAGAAACCCGAGAAGCCGCAAAGCGCGGGGACGCTTGCAGATGGACACATAAGAGCCTTATTATGACGGCGGCGTACATGTAACCTACCATACAGCACCACCGCGAGCCGATCGGAAGATTAATTATCTGCATGCGAAACATGCTGACATCGTGGGAGACGAGTATGTGCATACATGGACTTGCTATGATTTGCAGACTACGCTGATCACGTTCAACTACTAATATCGAGCTTCTTCCTCTTGCCTTCCACCACCACAGATCCCGTGCTGAGTCTCGGTCTCTTCCCCGGATGCCTCAGATCCACATCCACAGTCTCTGCCGCCGCCTGCTCCTTGCCTTTCTCTTTCCTTCCCTTATTGGCGGCCGCGGTCTCGCTGATCGTATCGTGCACCTTCTGCCAGTACAGCTTCTCTTCCTCGCCCTCCAGTATCCTGCCCACAACAAACCGCTCCTTCTCCTTGAATCCCATCCCGTCACTTCCATCCCTCATCGCCCTCTTTCTCGCCTTCAACGCAGCGACGATGAGCTCCGAGTCAGCCGCGGTGGATTGGCGCAGGTAGCAGCTATCGGAACCCTTTTTGTAGTCGATATAGTTGATCTGCACCTTCGGGTTGTTGTGCGTTTCCTCCTTCTCCCAGGCCTCCACCTCTTTCTTCTTGGCGCTCTTCCGCTCCTTCTTGCGTAGATACCGATCAACGCTCCGCGTGACAAACGAACTGATCGAAGGCTTGTTGACCTCGTTGTGCAACCTCTCGATGTGCAAGATCAATCCAGGCTCGAACTCTTTTCCTTTCTCCTCTTTGTGTCCCGTTTCGCCCTGCTCATGCAGCGGCTGTACCAACCGTGCCTCCGTCGCCTGCCGCTTGCGCGCGATATACTCCTCCGTCCGTCCCGTCCACTCCTTGTGGGTGAGCACTATCCACCCATGGGGCCACAATGCACTGTTTGCTACATCCCTCTCACTCACGGGAGAAGAGAGCGTCACGAGAGTATAGCTGCGCGCGGTGGTGGTGGTGTACAATACTGGCAGCAGCCTCGGGAGGAGTGTTTCCGACAAATCGAGCGCGATTTTTCCGGGAGCGCGGGGAGGGAGTGAGGGAGTTGATGGTTCCTTTTTTACGCTCGCAATCAGCCAAGATATCCTACCCGCCATCAGACGGAAAGAGAGAGAGAGAGGCCATACGATGTAAACCGTACAATTATCATCCAATTGCTTCCTTTCTACCTCAGGACGAAGTCGTAGGTGATACCCATCCTGCGCCTGCTCCAACACCGTCGAGCCCACGGATTCGATCGCATGCTTCACCATCAATTGTGTCACGGTAGGCCGATGATCGCGAAAGATCTCGCATTCTACTATCGCCGCGAGGTGAACATCTGTCGTCACCCGTTTTCATCAGCTCCCTTACTCCCGATTTCCTTGCACACAAATTATTTTTTTTTTTTTTTTTTTTTTTGT
>Ga0307508_10002281_pt1 | contig 20405 bp, 15 predicted proteins | sample 9_EM_MG_FD_203089 | JGI IMG/M metagenome (GOLD analysis project Ga0307508, IMG submission 203089) | Populus trichocarpa ectomycorrhiza microbial communities from riparian zone in the Pacific Northwest, United States - 9_EM | ecosystem: Host-associated > Plants > Roots > Unclassified | place...
TGGTCTTGGTGACCAGCGGAGCGGCCAGTTGATCCTCCAGTACGCCGTTGCCGACGTCGACGATCGTGCTGTCGTGGTCGGTCGGACCGGCCTGGAAGGTCTTGCCGTCGATCGCGGCCTTCGCGTAGAAGAGCGCGTACTTGGCGTAGAGGTCGGCCGGCTGGGAGACCGTCGCGTCGATCTCGCCCTTGCGGATGGCGTCGTACTCCTGCGGGATGCCGTCGTTGGAGACCACGAAGATGTGCTTCGGGTCGGTCGGCGCGACCAGCAGATTCTTGGACTTGAGGACCTGCAGCGTCGGCGCCAGGAAGACGCCGCCGGCCTGCATGTAGATGCCCTTGATGTCGGGGTGCTGAGCGAGGCGGGTCTGCAGCGCGGCGGCCGCCTTGTCGCCCGCCCACTCGGTCGGCTCCGCGAAGATCGTGATGCCGGGGTACTTGTTCTTCATGCAGTCGGCGAACGCCTCGGACCGGTCCCGGCCGTTGATCGACGACAGTGAACCCTGAAACTCGATGACCTTGCCCTGGCCGCCGAGCTTGTCGCCGAGGAACTCGCACGCCTTCTGCCCATAGGCCCGGTTGTCGGCGCGCACGACCATGTAGACGCTGCCCTTGTCCGGGCGGGTGTCGACCGAGACCACCGGGATCTTCTTCGACTGCAGGGTGGCCAGCGTCGAGGCGATCGCGCCGGTGTCCTGCGGCGCCATCACGATCGCCTTGGCGCCCTGGCTGACCAGGGCTTGCGTGTTGGCTACGAGCTTGGCCACGTCGTTCTGCGAGTTGGTCGGGGCCATCAGGTTGATGCCGTACTCGGTGGCGAACTTCGGGACGTACTTGGCGTAGGAGTTCCAGAAGTCGGAGTCGGCGCGGGGCAGGTCGATGCCGATCGGGGCGCTCTTGGATCCGCCGACGGCGACCGACGAGCTCTTGCTGCAGGCGGCGGCGGAGACGGTAAGGAGGGCGGCGATCGCGATCGCCGTGGTCGATCTGACGGTATGCCTCATCGTGGTCCTCGATTCACTGTTCGAGATTCACTGGTCGTTCCGTCGTGCGGAGGCGACGATGCGAGCCGGTAACATACCGGCAATACATCGGATGTTTATCAGCCCCGGTGGCCCCGCGCAAGACTTTCGGTGCAGTTATCGCCCTATCCATCCGATGTTCGGGGGCCGCGCCACTCGGGCCCGCCCGGGTAGGCGAACGCGGCGAGAGATTCCGGCCGCATCGTGGCGCTGAAACCGGGCGCCGTCGGCGCGACGTAGCGCCCGTCGCGGATCACGACCGGATCCACGAAGTGCTCGTGGAGATGATCGACGTACTCGATCACGCGGTCGTCCATGCCGGTCGAGACGGCCACGTAGTCGAACATGGACAGGTGCTGCACGAGCTCGCACAGGCCGACGCCGCCGGCGTGCGGGCAGACGGGCACGCCGAACTTGGCCGCCAGCAGCAGGATCGCCACGTTCTCGTTGACGCCCGCCACCCGCACGGCGTCCATCTGCAGGTACGAGATCGCGTGCAGCTGGAGCAGCTGCTTGAAGACGATCCGGTTCTGCACGTGCTCGCCGGTGGCCACCGCGACGGGCGCGACGGCGCGGGCGATCGCGGCGTGGCCGAGGACGTCGTCGGGACTGGTCGGCTCCTCGATCCACCAAGGCCGGTACGGCGCGAGCGCCCGGATCCACTCGATCGCCTCAGGCACGTCCCACCGCTGGTTGGCGTCCACCGCGATGCGGATGTCCGGGCCGCATGCCTCGCGGGCGATGCTCAGCCGCCGGATGTCGTCGGCGAGATTCGTGCCGACCTTGAGCTTGATCTGCCGGAAACCCTGCTCGACCGCCTCCGTGCAGAGCCGGCGCAGCTTCTCGTCGCTGTACCCGAGCCACCCCGGCGAGGTCGTGTACGCGGGGAAGCCGTTCGCGAGCAACTCCTTCTCGCGCTCCTTGCGGCCGTCGACGCCCCGGCGCAGGATGGCCAGCGCCTCGGCGGGGGTCAGCGCATCGCTCAGGTAGCGGAAGTCGACCAGCGCGACGAGCTCCTCGGGGGACATCCGGGCCAGCAGTTGCCACAGCGGCAGCCCGGCCCGCTTGGCCTTGAGGTCCCAGAGCGCGTTGACGACCGCGCCGACGGCCATGTGCATGACGCCCTTCTCCGGGCCGAGCCAGCGCAGTTGCGAGTCGTGGACGAGCTCGCGCCAGACGGCGCCCAGGTCGGCGAGCGCGGGCTCGAGCGGGCGACCGATCAGGTACGGCCGTAACGCGCCGATCGCCGCCGCCTGCACGTCGTTGCCCCGCCCGATGGTGAAGGCGAACCCGTGTCCCTCGTGCCGGTCCGGGGCGTCGGTCCGCAGCACGACGTACGCGGCCGAGTAGTCCGGATCCGGGTTCATCGCGTCGGAGCCGTCGAGCTCGCGCGAGGTGGGGAAGCGGATGTCGTGCGTGTCGAGCGCGACGATGGTGGCTTCGGTCATCGTGGCCAACCTCCTGATGTTGCCGACCATGTGGTCCGATGACTGAGTCGGACACCCTCCGGAACACGACCGGTTCGACGGGAAGCGCGCACCAATCGCGGCCTCATAGATCGGATGTTTATCAGCGAGGTGCGGATAGCGCAAGCCGTTAGGGTTGAGGGCACGGTCGGGTTATCCCTACCGTCGATCGGGCGGTCAGCGGGATCGGAAGGGGGCGCTCCGATGCCTAGCGTCAAGGGCATGACAACGACCTATGCCGATGACCAATTCGCACCCAGCCCGGTGGTCAAGGCGCTGCGCCACCTGGGCGTCGACACGCAGTACGTGCTGCTCGGCTTCCCGCTGGGCATCATCACCATCGTGGCCGGCACGGTCGGGTTCTCCCTCGGCCTGGGCCTGACCGTGCTCTGGGTCGGCATCCCGATCATGGTGACCGCGCTGATGATCGCCCGCGGCTTCGCCACCATGGAACGCGCCCGGATCGGCCCGGTGCTGGGCCGCAAGGTGCCGCATCCGTATTACAAGAGGCGGCCGGACGGCAGCCTGATCCGGCGGCTGCTGACCCCGCTGACCGACGCCCAGTCCTGGCTCGACCTGGCGCACGCGGTCCTGCGGATCATCCCGAGCACGGTCGCGTTCGGCTTCACGATCGCCTGGTGGGCGGGGACGCTGGGCGGCCTGAGCTGGGGGCTCTGGGGCTGGGCGCTCCCGAGCGGCCCGGATAACCAGGAGCTGCCCGACCTGCTCGGCTTCACCCTCGACTACTCCGGCAGGGTGGTCTTCAACCTGGTGCTCGGCGCGGTCTTCGCGCTCACCCTCTACCCGGTGGTCCGTGGCGCCGCTCTTCTCGAGGCGCACTTCGCCCGGGGCCTGCTCAGCGGCGTCCACGAGCTGCGCGAGCAGGTCGTCGAGGCGAACGCGGCCCGCGAGGTCGCCCAGGCCCAGAAGGCGGCCGCCGTCTCCGCCGAGGCCACCGCGCTGCGCCGGCTGGAACGCGACATCCACGACGGGCCGCAGCAGCGGCTGGTCCGCCTCGCCATGGACCTCGGCCGCGCCGAGCAGCAGTTCGCCAGCGACCCGGACGCCGCCCGGGCCACCCTCGCCGAGGCGCTCACCCAGACCCGGGAGACCCTCGACGAGTTGCGCGCCCTGTCCCGTGGCATCGCTCCGCCGATCCTGGTCGACCGTGGCCTGCAGGCCGCGCTGACCGCGCTCGCCGGCCGCTGCACCGTCCCGGTCGACCTGGACGCGCCGCCGATCGAGCGGCTCGACCCGGCCGTCGAGTCGACCGCGTATTTCGTGGTCGCCGAGGCGCTGACCAACGTCGCCAAGCACAGCCGGGCGAGCGAGGTGCAGGTGAGCGTGCAACGGATCGCGACCGGGCTGCTGGTCACCGTCAGCGACGACGGCGTCGGCGGGGCGAGCCTGGCCAAGGGGCACGGCCTGGCCGGGCTGGACGACCGGGTCCGGGCCGCCGGCGGCGTCCTGGCCGTCGACAGCCCGGCGGGTGAGGGCACGCGGCTCACGGCGGCCCTGCCCCTCTGAAAGCCCCGCCGCTTCGGAGAACGTGCCCCGCCGAAACCCTGCCGATCTGACAGCATGGCGGCATGCGGGTGGTGATAGCCGACGATGCGGTGCTGCTACGCGAGGGACTGATCCGGCTCGTCGAGGAGAACGGCCACACGGTGGTGGCGGCCGTCGGCGACGGGCCGTCCCTCGTGCGGGCCGTCGAAACCCATCGGCCGGACGTGTCGATCGTCGATGTCCGGATGCCGCCGTCGCACACCGACGAGGGCCTACGCGCCGCCGTCGAGGCCCGCGGTCTCGTGCCCGGCAGCCCGATCCTGGTGCTTTCGCAGTACGTCGAGGTCTCGTACGCCGACGATCTGCTCGCCGACGGCCGCGGCGCCGTCGGCTACCTATTGAAGGACCGCGTCTCCGAGATCGCCGAGTTCCTCGACGCGTTGCGGCGGGTCGCCGCCGGTGGCACGGTCCTCGACCCCGAGGTGGTCAGCCAGCTGTTCGTCCGCCGGCGCCGGCACGACCCGCTGCGCAACCTCACCCCGCGCGAACACGAGGTGCTCGAGCGGATGGCCGAGGGACTCTCCAACACCGCGATCGCCCGCAAGATGGTGGTGACCGAGGGCGCGGTGGAGAAGCACGTCCGCAACATATTCACCAAGCTCGACCTGCATCAGGACCTGGAGCAGCACCGCCGAGTCCTGGCGGTCCTCGCCTACCTGCGGCCGTAAGATCTTTTCCTGGCCGACAGCCCGCGGACGGCGGCCGGGGTGGGCGTGGCGGCGCCCGCCCCGGCCGGTCCGGGTGTCCTGGCCAGGTCACCGCCAGGACGAAGATCTGCTATGTGAGTGGGCGTCGATAACGGCGCCTGAGAAGAATTTTCACATACTTGAGTCCACTGTAGGTCCCGATCTTGCTGAATGTCGTCCCGGGGGCGCAACTATTCACGGCGTGATCAATGGTTAGCTGTGCGTATACGGCAGAGATCTGGGAAAGTGTTCATCTGAGGTAGGGCAGACGTTCGCGGCCGGCCGGTATCCTTCGGCCTTCGACCTGGTCGCCCCCATAACGGCGCAACGGGGCCGCTCCAGCAGCCGGCGGTGGACGAGGTAATGCATCACGCCAACTATCACTACGGACACTCGCACCTGCTGGCTCGATACTGTTCTGCTGAGAGGTAAACCTGATGTCGGAGCGCTCCGCTGCTCTGTTTCCCGCACAGGGCACGGATTTCGCCGCCGTACTCGCCGCACCGCCGCTGTCGAACCTGCGGCGGATCGGCGGCGAGATGTTCGCCTGGACCGATCGAGACCCGCGGCGCGGCCCTGCGCTGCCGCGTGGCGCGGTGCTGCGCTTCCTCTTCGCCGGCCTGGCCGGTCCGGGACGCAGGGTCCTGGTGGCCGGCCCGCACGCCGACGACATGGTCGCCGCCCTGGTGGACGGCGGCGCGACGGTGTCCTGGCTGGTCCGGTCCCTGACCGACGCTCAGCTGGCGGCCCGCACACACCCCGCCGTCACGGTCCTGGCCGGCACGATCGTCAAGCTCGACCCGGCCGCCCGCTTCGACCTGGTGGTGGCCGCCGACGGCGTGGAGCGGCTCAACTCGGTCGAGGGCGAGCAGTTGACGGCGGGCTCGCTGCTGGAGCGGCTCGCCGGCGCGGTCAACCCCGACGGCGCGCTGCTGCTGATGCACGACAACCACTTCGGCCTGCAGCACACCGTCCGGTTGGAGCCCGGCGCCCGGGAGCGCGAGGACGCCGGGTGGTACCCGATCGACGAGAACGACGTCCATCGCCCCGCCTCGCGGGAGCAACTGGTCGCCAAGCTGACCGAGTCGGGGCTGGTGGTCGACGCAACGTACGCGGCCTTTCCGGAGCCCTCCGCCCCTACCGTGCTGGTCGGCGAGCGTCTCCTCGGCGACATCTCGTCGCCACTGCGTCCCCGCCTGGCCACCGCGCTGTCCCAGGCGTACGCGTCGGCGTTCCGCAGCCGTCCCGTGCTCAGCGACCCGCGCCGGCTGATGACCCGCGCGCTGCACGCCGGCGCCGAGGGAACGGTCGCCTCGGGCTGGCTGGTCGTCGCCCGCGCGCCGGGCGAGGGCGACACGCCGGCCGCCGAGCGGCACGACCTGCTCATCGGTGACGTGCGCGGCACCTTCACCTACGAGGTGGTGGCCGAGGCCACCGGGGTTCGCACGACGGTCCTGCAGCCGCTCGAGCGGCCGGTCCAGCGGTCGGGGCTGCGCCGGATCACCGAGCCCACGGCGCCGGGCGCCGACGCCGGCTACGTCCTCGAGGAGCACCTGCTGCACCTCTGCGCCACGAGTGACCTGCGACAATTGCGGGCCGAGCTGACCCAGTTCGACGGCTGGCTGCGCGCACAGGCGCGGGACGGTCTGCTCACCGGGCCGGCCGCCCTGGCCGGGATGGCCGATGTCTTCGTCACCCAGGACGGGCCGGCGCTGCTGCCCACCCGCTGGGAGCCGATCGAGCCGGTGCCGGTCACGATCGCGGTGGTGCGGGCGATGTGGCAGTTCGCCGTCGAGCTGATCACCTCCGGACAGCCGCACCCGTGGCCGATCACCTCGAACGCGATGGACCTCACCGCCACCCTGCTCGGCATGTGCGGCCACGGCCTTGCGGCGTCCGACGTGCGGACCGCGGTCGACCTGCACCTGGCGCTGGAGACCGCCGAGCACGAGCTGAGCCTCGAGGAGCAGCACGACCGCCGGCTGCAGTTGCTCGCCGTCTCGCCGGGCACGGCCTCGGTCGATGTCGACGGTTACCGGGAGCTCGCCGAGGCGCTCTGGCGCCAGCGTTACCAGGCCTCCCACCTGCTGGCGATGATGGAGTGGACCGAGCAGATCATCGAGTCCCGCGACCGGACGCTCAGCAAGCTCGACTGGGAGGTCGAGCTATACAAGCGCACCTGGCCCGGCCGGCTCCTCATGGTCGTCCGGGCTGTCTATTCGGTGCTGGCCCGCGACGGCCGGAGGCTCCTGCACGGCCGCAGGCAGCGCCGGGCCGACGCGGAGGCTGCCAAGATCGAGACGAACGCGCTCCGCTGAGCGGACATGCGAAAGGGCCCTCGTTCGCGAGGGCCCTTTCGGCTTTGCTCGTCAGATTAGGTCCCAGGTGAGCGGGGTCCCCTTCGCGGCGTCGGTGGTGAAGGTGCGCCCGAGCACCGTGCCGATCATGTCGGGGTCGAGGCCGCCGGTCGGGCGGATCGAGCGCACGTTCCGCTCGGAGACCGGGTCGCCGGCCTTGACGTCGGCCACCACGTAGAGCGACCGGCGGAACCGCAGGCTCTCCTTCTCGGCCTCGGTCGGGCCGATGTGCGTGCTGCCGAGCGCCTGCCAGGCCCGCTCCGACTCCTCGCGGAGCAGCTTGAGCTCGGCCGGCTCCAGCGAGAACGCCGAGTCGACCCCGCCGTCGGCTCGGTCGAGGGTGACGTGCTTCTCGATCAGGCAGGCGCCGTAGGCCACCGCGGCGATCGGGACACCGATGCCGAGGGTGTGGTCGCTGAGGCCGATCGGCAGCTCGAGCATCTGGGCCAGCACCGGGATGCGGCGCAGGTTGGTCTGCTCCGGCGGGGCCGGGTAGGACGCGGTGCAACTGAGCACGGTCACATCGGGGCAGCCGGCGCCCTGCGCGGCCTCGACCGCGGCGGCGATCTCCCGCACGCTCGCCATGCCGGTCGAGATGATCAGCGGCTTGCCGGTGCTCGCGCAGAGCCGGACCAGCGGCAGGTCGGTGATCTCGGACGACGCGATCTTGTACATCGGCGCGTCCAGCTTCTCCAGCAGCTCGACCGCGGTCCGGTCGAACGGGCTGGAGAACGGCGTGATGCCCCGGGACCGGGCCCGCTCGAAGATCGCGTCGTGCCACTCCCACGGGGTGTGCGCGCGCTCGAAGAGCTGGTAGAGGTACTCCCCGGACCAGAGGTCGTGGCCCTTGGAGATCTGGAACCGAGGGTGCTTCACGTCCACCGTCATGGTGTCCGCGGTGTAGGTCTGGATCTTGATGGCGTCCGCGCCGGCGTCCGCCGCGGCATCCACCAGCGCCAGCGCGCGGTCGAGGGAACCGTTGTGGTTGCCCGACATCTCCGCGACGATGTACGGCCGCTTCTCGGGACCGAACCTAGTCATCTCTCCCTCTCTCGGTCCACACCACCGTCTTCATGACCCCGTCGACGGACCGCTCGTAGCGGCGGGTCTCCCGGAATCCGAACCTGCGGTGCAACGCTAGGACCTGCTTGTTGTCGGCGAGCGTCTCGCCGCCCAGGCGTTCCAGGCCAAGCTTGCCGAACGCGTGCTCGACCGCTTCCTTCTCCAGGCGCATCCAGGCGGGCAGCATTCGCTTGCCCAGGCCCTCGACGTCCAGGTAGAACGACCACGTCTCGCCACTGAAGATAACGACGCCCGCGGGCACACAGTCGTCTTCATAGATGAGAACGTCCTGGAAGTGTCCGGCCCACCAGGCGGCGTGCTCCGCGGGCTCGATCTGGTGCGTGGTCAGGCTGACCGCGCGAACGGCGGGGTGATTGCGCCAGGCCAGCACCAGGTCGCGGTCGGAGTCGAGCGCGTGTCGCAGCACGGAGTCAAAGTATGGACGTGGTCTGAGCCGACGGCGACGCGGGAGCGAGGTCCGAGGAAACGGAGGGTGTCCGTTCGGTGCCCCGGCGAAGCCTGCCGGCCACCCGGTAACCGGCCCTGAGCAGCGAGTAAAGCAGGTAGCTGTCGACCGCGACCAACCGGTGCTTGAGGCCCTTCATCCCGCCGGGCGGCGCGTAACCGGCCGGCCGGTGCCGCCGGTAGAACGCGGCGGTCTTCCGGAAGAACGGGCGGCGCCGGCTCGGATGCATCCGGCCCTCGTTGCCGACCACGACCAGCAGATGGCTGATCATCAAGGTGAACAGCTGGGCCCGCCGGGCCGGGTCGATATCGCGCGCGGCCGCCCAACGCAGCAGGTCCTCGTACTGTTCGAAGGCCTCGAAGTGGCGGTCGCTGCGGGTCGCCGTGATCGCGCCGGACCGGCCGATCCGGTAGTAGTAGCAGACCCGGTCGAGCGTGGCGATCTTCTCGGCGGCGAGCAGGACGGGGTGGCTGAACGAGACGTCCTCGTACCATCCCGCGCGGAACCGCAGCTCGTTGCGCTCCAGGAACTCCCGCTTGACGATCCGGTTCCACGCGGTGTGCTGCACGCCGAGCATCCGCTCCAGCGTGGCCGGGCCGGCCAGCAGGTGCGAGCTGGCGTCGACCTCGCGCCGGCCGTCCTCGTGCGCCCGCAGGTGGTCGACGAGCAGGACGTCGGGCGCGTGCTCGTCCAACGCGTCCAGCACGGCCTTGACCGAGCCCGCGGGCAGCCAGTCGTCGCTGTCGACGAACCAGATGTAGTCGCCGGTCGCCTCCGCCAGCCCCGCGTTGCGCGCGAGCCCGAGGCCGACGTTGCGCTCCAGGTGCACCACGGTCATGCCGCCGTGCTCGGCCGCGTAAGCGTCCGCCATTGCCCCGGATCGGTCCGGCGAGGCGTCGTCCACCGCGACGACCTGGACAGCCGCGTTCTCCGCGTCGCTCAAGCCGGCCCGGATCGAATCGAGACATTGGCGCAGATAATCCTCAACCTGGTACACGGGCACCACAACGCTCAAAGTGACCATCAGGCTGACCCCTGCCGCGCCGGCCGAAGGTCGAAACACGCCCCAGGGCAATCTCTCACGCCCCCATACTCCCCCCTAGGCAAGTACGCGACGAAACCAGTCCCGCCCAGCACCGCGACCACCTGCCACCCAAGGCCGCAGCGCGCCCGCCGGGCTGAACCGCGCCAAGACCCAACCCCGCTCACCCTCCTCCCCAGCGCCCGGTCCTCGGCGTGTCGCCGCCAGAAGACCACCCAACTTTCCCCGCTACATCCGGCGGGACGTGACCACACCGCCCCAGACGTGAGGGCTATGAGTGCGCTTGTGCTGGTTTGATGATTGGGTAGGCTTTTGGGGTCTTTCAGACGTTACGTCGTCGCCCGATGCCGTGAACGTTGTGGCAGGGCTGATGCGTGCCCGCGGCGTCCTACCGCACATAGTTTGGGGCTACTACCCGATCCACCAGGACTGGTTGTTACCACCGTTGCAGGTGAACTGCTGCACCACGGCACCCGGCTCCGGGCTGCTGCCAGCCAGGTCCAGACACTTATCGGTATAATATGCATGAATTTCGTAGTACGGCCCGCCGCGGTTGACGAACCGCCACTTTTGCTGTGGAGCGCCGTAACAAGACCACGTGAACACGGTCTGGTTGTCGTGGCCGTCGTTGCCGAATAGATCGATGCAGGTGCCGTTTGCTCGGTTGGTGATCGTCCCTATGGAACCGGGGTCCAGGTTCCACCATTGGGCCACCATCGAGGCGTCGCAGCGGACCTGGGTGACGGCCGCGCCATTGCCTGCTCCCCAGGCGACTAGGCACTGGCCGGAGGCCCGGCTCACGATCCGAAAGTACTGGGTGGCCACCGATTTCGTCGCCCGCGCATCCGACTTGCCGTTGTCGGAGCGGCCCACCGAGGACGACGGCGCCGCCCAGGCGGTGCCGCCTCCCGCCCCGCCGATGGACACCACCACCACCATCGCGCTCGCCAGGAATCGCGCCTTGCCTTTGGGTGAGAGATGCATTGCTCTCGCTCCTTGGAGTGATATGAAGAGTAATACATGAATAGTATTTATCCCGCATAGCTCGCGAAGCGGAACAGCTCGACGATAGAGTAATATTTCTGACAGTTGTCGTGAACGGCCGCCGTGTGGGACTGGTGCTGGGACGCCTACGACGCCGAGGTCTACGGCGCCTACCGGGTGCTGCGCGGTGGCGGCTGGCTCGACGAGCATGGGAGTTGCCAGGCGTCGCGGTGCGGCGCCGGAGCCATCCGACGTTTCGAATCGACGACGTGGAGTTCCGCATCGCGCGCTCCGGCCCGCGCTGACACCGCCGGCCGCGGCCGCCTGGCATGGCCCTGTCGACGGCGCCTGGCATGGCCCTGTCGACGGCGCCTGGCATGGCCCTGTCGACGGCGCCTGGCATGGCCCTGTCGACGGCGCGGCCGCATTGGTGTCGCCGAAGGGGGTGCGCGGGAGTCCACGAGTGCGAACGAGCCTGCTCCGTTCGCGGAGGTGTCTGTCTTCGCGTACGTCTGGATTGTTGTGGTCACGTCCGGGCGGTTGTGAGCAGAGAAGTTGGTGGTCTGTCGGGCGGCGACACGCCCGGGCCGCGGTGACGGTCCCGCGCTGCCGGCCGCCTCGGAGGGCACTTGAGGGAAACGCCGCGACCGAGCGCACACCCTCGGGCATGATGCGGTCACGATTTCGAGGCAAACGGGCGAGCGATTCGCGAGATTCATCCTATAAAGGGGGGATCTGTGACCATGTCCGGTTCCATCGAAGCGGGCAAGGACCCAACCAACTCGCCGACTTCGTGATGGGGACCACACGTTTCTCGGGTGTTACAAATACTCCACGGTCCGGCAAGCAGGGGGGCGGAATTGAAATCGGATGAGCGACAGCACCAGATCGTCGCCACGGCCCGCCGGCAGGGCGAGGTCGATGTCGCGAAACTCGCCGCCGAACTGAACGTTTCTGCCGAGACAATTCGCCGCGACCTGCGGCTGCTGGAAAAACACGGCCTGCTCCGGCGTACGCATGGCGGCGCGTATCCGGTGGAGACCGCGAAATTCGAGACCGACCTCGCGATGCGCACCACTCGCGGCGTGCCGGAGAAGCGCCGGATCGCGGTCGCCGCGGCCGGCCTGATCGGGGACGCGGAAACGATCTTCATCGATGAGGGATTCACCCCCCAACTGATCGCGGAGGAGTTGCCGACGGACCGCCCGCTCACCGTCGTTACTGCCTCGCTCAACACCGCGGCCTGGCTGGCCACGTCGACACCGGCCACTGTGCTGCTGCTCGGCGGCCGGGTCCGGGGCCGCACCCTGGCCACGGTCGACCACTGGGCCGGCGGGATGCTGTCCGGCTTCGTCATCGATCTCGCCTTCATCGGCGCCAATGGGATCTCCCGCGAGGTCGGCCTGACCACGCCCGACCCGGCGGTCGCCGACGTGAAGGCACATGCGGTTCGCGCCGCGCGCCGCCGAATATTCGTCGGCATCCACACCAAATTCGGCGTTCGCACATTCTGCCGTTTCGCCGAGGTATCGGATTTCGAGTCCCTGGTCACGGACACCGCGCTGCCGGTTTCCGAGGCGCACCGCTATGCCCGGCTCGGACCCCAGGTTATCCGAGTCTAGAAAGATTGATTTCCGTCACGCCGTTTTCGAATAAAACGGAGGTTCCACCATGCCCAGAAAACTAGCGATCCTCACCGCCGGCCTGCTTCTGCTGACGGCCGGCTGCTCCGGCGCCGGGTCGACCACCGGCAGCGGCGGCTCGTCGGACAACACCATCACCGCACTGATGGTCGGCAACCCTCAGATGGAGGACATCCAGAAGCTGACCGCCGACAACTTCACCAAGCAGACCGGGATCACGGTGAAGTTCACGATCCTTCCGGAGAACGAACTGCGCGACAAGGTCACCCAGGACGTCGCCAACCAGGGCGGGCAGTACGACGTCGCCACGGTCGGCGCCTACGAGGTGCCGATCTGGGCCAAGAACGGCTGGCTGCACGAGCTGTCGACGCAGGCGCAGGCGGATCCCAGCTACGACTACGCGGACCTGCTCAAGCCGATGGTCCAGTCGTTGACCGGCGCCGACGGCAAGATGTATGCGGCGCCGTTCTACGGTGAGTCGTCGTTCCTCATGTACAACAAGCAGCTCTTCGCGGCCAAGGGCCTGACCATGCCGGACCACCCGACGTGGGCGCAGGTCGCCGACTTCGCCGCCAAGCTGAACGACAAGAGCAAGGGTGTCGCCGGCATCTGCCTGCGCGGCCTGCCCGGCTGGGGCGAGATGTTCGCGCCACTTACCACGGTGGTCAACACGTTCGGCGGAACCTGGTTCAACAAGGACTGGACCCCGCAGGTCAACGCACCGGAGTTCAAGGAAGCCACCAACTTCTACGTCAACCTGGTCAAGCAGTACGGCGAGGCGGGCGCCCCGCAGGCCGGCTTCACCGAGTGCCTGAACACCTTCGGCCAGGGCAAGGCCGCCATGTGGTACGACGCCACGTCGGCCGCCGGCACGCTCGAGGACAAGTCGGCCAGCAAGGTCGCCGGAAACGTCGGCTACGCCTTCGCGCCGGTCAACAAGACCGAATACTCGGGCTGGCTGTGGACCTGGGCGTGGGCGATGCCCAAGACCACCAAGAAGGCCGACAACGCCTGGAAGTTCATCTCCTGGGCGACGAGCAAGGACTACGAGCAGTTGGTAGGCAAGAACCTCGGCTGGTCGCGGGTGCCGTCCGGCAAGCGCACCTCGACCTACTCGATTCCGGAGTACAAGGCGTCGGCCTCGGCCTTCGCGGACCTGACGCTCCAGTCGATCGAGCACGCCGACCCGACCAACCCGGGCCTGCAGCCGCGGCCCGCGCTCGGCGTGCAGTACGTCGGCATCCCGGAATTCGCCGACCTCGGCACGAAGGTCTCCCAGGAGCTCAGCGCCGCCCTGGCCGGTAGCAAGTCGGTCGACGACGCCTTGAACGACGGACAGAAGCTCGCTGAAGAAGCGGTGAAGAGCTACAAGTAGTGCCTGGCGGGGGCGCTGCCACTCGGCGCCCCCGCACCGACCGGAAGGCCGAAAAATGACCGATGTCATTACCCGGGCGGACGACCATACCCAAGCCCCGATCGTCCCGACCAAAGGTGGCGCCAAGGAGCGCTGGGTCCGCCGCGCTCCGCTACTGCCCGCCCTCATCTTCGCTCTGATCGTGACGCAGGTGCCGTTCCTGTTCACGCTCTACTTCTCCACACAAGGCTGGAACGCCCTGCACCCGGGCTCCCGGCATTTCGTGGGCCTCGCGAACTATGCGACCGTGCTCACCGATGACCGGCTGCGCTCCGCGCTACTGAACACCGTGATCCTCACGGCCGGCGCGGTCATCTTCTCGATGATCCTGGGGCTGTTGCTGGCCATCCTGCTGGACCGGAAGTTCTTCGGCCGGGGAATCGTCCGGACCCTGCTGATCACGCCGTTCCTGATCATGCCGGTCGCCGCGGCGCTGTTGTGGAAGCACGGCATCCTCAACCCGGACTACGGGTTGATCAACGGCATCTTCGGCGGTGACACCGCCTGGGCGACGTCGTACCCGAAGACGACCATCATCACCACCTTGGTCTGGCAGTGGACGCCGTTCATGATGCTGATCCTGCTGGCCGGCTTGCAGGCGCAGAGCACGGACATCCTGGAGGCGGCCCGGGTGGACGGCGCCAACGCCTGGCATATCTTCCGCCGGATGACGCTGCCGCACCTGCGCCAATACCTCGAACTTGGCGCGTTGCTCGGCTCGATCTACCTGGTGAACACGTTCGACTCGATCTTCACGATCACTCAGGGTGGTCCGGGCACGGCTACGACCAACCTGCCCTACGAGATCTACCAGACCATCTTCAGCAAATACGAGTACGGCGAAGCCTCGGCGGCCGGCGTTGTCGTGGTGATCCTGACGATCATCGTGGCGACCTTCGCCCTGCGCGTCATCTCGGGGCTGTTCAAGATGGAGGAGAACCGATGACCGTCACCACCGCGTCGGGGGTCAGCTCCGGCATCAAAGTCCGGCGCAGGCTGCAGAACTCGGTATGGGGCGTCGTCGCCTGGATCGCCGGGATCGTCTTCGTCTTCCCGGTCATCTGGATGGTGCTGACCAGCCTCAAGCAGGCGAAGGACGTCACCACCAACCCGCCGGTCTGGTTCTTCAAGCCGACCTTCGAGCACTTCGCGAACGTCTTCGACAACAACATCACGCCTTTCCTGCTGAACTCGCTGATGGCCAGCGTCTTCTCCACAATCTTGGTGGTCGTGCTGGCCACTCCCGCGGCGTACGCGTTGTCGTTGCGCCCGGTCGCGAAGTGGAGCGACGCGCTGTTCTTCTTCATCTCCACCAAGATGCTGCCCATCGTCGCCGCGGTGCTGCCGATCTATCTGCTCGCGGTCCGGCTCGGCGTGAAGGACAACATCTGGACGATGGTCATCCTGTACACCTCGATGAATCTGCCGCTCGCCATCTGGATGATGCGATCGTTCCTGCTCGAGGTGCCGCGCGAGGTGCTGGAGGCCGGCGAGGTCGACGGGGCCGGGCTGATCACCTCGATCCGCAAGATCATCCTGCCGATGGTGTCGCCCGGCCTGGCCGCCACGGCGCTGATCTGCTTCATCTTCAGCTGGAACGAGTTCTTCCTGGCGGTCAACCTGACCGATACGAACGCCAGCACCGCGCCGATCTTCCTGCTCGGCTTCATCTCCGGCCGGGGTCCGTTCCTCGCCGATCTCTCCGCCGCGGCCACCCTGCTCTCGCTGCCGGTGCTGATCGCCGGCTGGGTGGCGCAGAACAAGCTGGTCCGCGGGCTGTCGATGGGAGCCGTCAAGTGAAAGCAGCCGTCGTCGTCACGCCGGGGACTGGGCCAACCCACGGCGGACAACAGAATGCAACCCCGGGGATTATCGCTATCGAGGAACTGCCCGATCCCGAGCCAGGCCCGGCGGAGGTGGTGGTCAAGCCGGTCGCGGTCGGCATCTGCGGCACCGACCTGCACATCATGGACGGCGAGTTCGCACCGGCGTACCCGATCGTGCCCGGCCACGAGTTCGCCGGCGAGATCGTCGAGATCGGCTCGGCGGTCACCGGCTACGCGGTCGGCGACCAGGTCGCCGTCGACCCGTCCCTCTACTGCGGATACTGCTACTACTGCAAGCGGGCTCGGGGCAACCAGTGCGAGAACTGGGGGGCGATCGGGGTCACGGTCAGCGGCGGCGCGGCCGAGTACGTGGCCGCGCCGATGGCGAACCTCTTCAAGCTGCCCGGTCACCTGGCCGCCCGGGACGCCGTACTGATCGAGCCGCTGTCCTGCGCGGTCCGCGGCTTCGACGTGCTGCCCCGGACCATGGCGTCGTCGTACCTGATCTACGGGTCCGGCACGATGGGCCTGATGATGCTGTCGCTCGCCAAGCGTGCGGGCGCCGAGTCGGTCTCGGTGGTGGATCTCAACCCGGCGCGCCTGGAGACGGCGCGCCGGCTCGGCTGCTCCGTGGCCACCACCTCGGCGGAGGAGTTGGACGCGCCGCGCGGGTTCGACGTGGTCATCGACTGTACGGGCGTGGCGGCCGCGATCCGGGACGGGCTGGGCCGGGTCGGGCGCGGCGGGACGTTCCTGCAGTTCGGGGTGGCGAACTACGACGCCCGAGTGGCGATCGAGCCGTACGACGTCTACCGGCGCGAGATCACGATCACCGGGTCGATGGCCGTGCTGCACAGCTTCGACCGGGCGGGGCAGATGCTGGCCGCGGGGGTGCTCGATCCGTCGGTCTTCGTGAGTCACCGGTTCCCGCTCGCGTCCTACGCCGCCGCCCTCGACCAGTTCCGCGCGGGCGTCGGACGGAAGATCGTAATCGAACCCTAGGCAGCTTGCCTGCCATGTGTGCCACTTCTCTCACGGTCGGTTAGTGAACAGTCACGTGTGGTTGTCAAACGTCCCGTGCGTAGGCCTCAATGAAGCTTGTGGGTACGCCCGACGAAGAAGCACCGCACGCTCTCGCCCTCGGCCGCATCGGCGCGACCGCCGTCATCTCGTTCGCGCTCGGTGCGACCGCACCGCTGGCCGCACTCCTCACGGTGGTGCCCGCCGCCTATGCCCGCGGCGGCGGCCCGCTGGTTCCCCTCACCTTCGTGGCGCTCGGCGTCGTGCTGGTGTTCTTCTGCGCCGGGTACGCGGCGATGGCCCAACGCGCGCCGTTCGCCGGCGCGATGTACGGCTACGTCGCCCGCGGCCTCGGCCGCCCGGCCGGCGTCGGCGCCGCCTGGGTCGCCCTGCTCTCGTACACGGCCGTCCAGCTCGGCCTCTACGGCGTGGCCGGCGCCGCGGCCGCTCCGCTGCTACGCGGCTGGCTCCACGTCGACGCCGCCTGGTGGATAGTGGCCGCGGCCTGCTGGGCCGTCGTGGCGTTCTGCGGCACCTGGCGCGTCGAGATCCTCGGCGGCCTGCTCGCCGTCCTGGTGATCGCCGAGACCGCGGTGATCGCGGGATTCGCGGCGGCGAACGTGATCGACCCGGCCGGCCGCCGGATCACGGTCGGCTCGATCCTGCCCACCCACCCCGCCGCCCTCGACCGCCCGGTGCTCGGCGTGCTGCTCGCCATCGGCGTCCTCACCTTCGCCGGATTCGAGACCACCGGCACGTACGCGGAGGAGACGGTGCGCCCGCGGCGGCTCGCGGGCCGGGCCACGTACGCCGTGGTGATCCTGTTCGCCGTGCTGCTCGCCGGGTCCGCGTGGTCGATGGCCGTCGCCGCCGGACCGGACCGGGTCGGCGTGCTGGCCGGCGCCCGCGGCTCCGAGCTCCTGTTCGACCTCGCCGCGGCCCGGCTCGCCCCGTGGGCCGTCACCCTCGGCCGGGTCATGCTGCTCACCGGCCTGCTGGCCGCGATGCTCGCGCTACACCAGACGATCTCGCGGTACCTGTTCACCCTCGGCCGCGAGCAGGTCTTCCCCCTGCTCCTCGGCCGGACGGCCCGACGCACCTCGGCGCCACGCGCGGCGTCCGTGACCCAGTCGGTGATCGGGGCGGTCGCGATCGGCGCGGCGTACCTCGGCGGGGTCGACGTCCCCGACCTGCTGGCCCGGCGGCTCGCCGCCTGGGGCGGGCTCGGCATCCTGATCCTGCTGCTCGCCACGTCGCTGGCGGCTCTGCTGCACCTGAACCGCGTGCCCAACGGCGAGGGGACGTGGTCGCGCTTCGTCGGGCCGATCCTGTCGACCGTGGCCCTGGGCAGCCTGTCCTACCTGGCGTTCCACAACCTTCCGGCGCTGCTCGGGGTCCGCGCCGCCGACCGGCTGATCTGGATCGCCCCGGGCGCGCTGGGCGCGGTGGCGGTGGTCGGCGTGCTGCACGCCTGGATGCTGCGCAGCGCCCGGCCGGAGGTGTACGCCGGCATCGGCCAGGGCGGCATCCCGGTCGTCGTGACGCCCCAGATCCCGCGCCCGCGCGAGCCGGGAGCCCACCGCCCCGAGCGGGTGGACCGCTGACCGCAGCGCTCGACGGGCATCTATGTAGCGGCGAGGCCGTGCAGAAACCCGACCGACGACGCAGCCCTGCGCTGAGGGCCCGTACCATTCGCGAACGTCAACCCAGTTGTCGCACCGAGGGGGCCCCATGCGCGGTTTTCCGCGTAGTCACAAGCGCCATGTCATCGGCGTTTCGATCCTGACCGCCGGTCTCGTCGCCGTATCGTCCCTCGGGCTCTCCGCCTCCGCCTCCGCCCAGGCGGGAACACTGACCCCGTTGCTCGACTGCGTGTCCTCGGACCCGACGACCGGCAACCTCACCGCCTACTACCGCCGCAAAGGGTGTCGATTTAGGGTTGGCCGGACGGATTTCCTCTACACGATCGACGCCTTGACCCGCATGTGTGGGCGAAATATGGCGTTCTGGACCCGGGTTGGGTCCGGATGGTGGACGGATCGTCCAGCATCTGAGCCGCCGGCCACCATTCGGGACGGGCGCCCACGATCCGAGAGCAACTCCCACCATGCGGCACCTCCGGGAAACCGGCTCGCGCCGCGAGCGGCCCCAGTTGAGCGCGATCCCAGGCACGGACGAGACCAACGGACGAATTGCGCGCCGCACTCAATGGCGACCACAGCCCAACAACATCGCGAAGATCGGCATAGCGAGGTGCTGCGAAATGGGACCGATCAGGACCAGACGCCCGCTACTGAACTCGGCAGCCTTTCAGAGCGGGATGAAAGCTAGGCGGTCCCGGATGACGGCGATTCGTTCGACGGTGAAGCCGGCGCAGTAGACGACGAGCTCGTCCGCGCTGGCGAAGCCGCCCTTCAGCTCGCGGACCCGGACGATCTCGGAAGCCTGCGCCGGTGTCATCTCCAGCTCGTGGATCAGCCAGTCGGCCGGGACGTGGTTGAGGTCGACGAGCCCGCCGTCCACGTACCGGCGGTTCGCGATGTCGGGCCGTCCGATGCCGAGTTCTGCGGCGACGGCGGGGTCTTTCGCCAGAAGCTCGCGCGCCTCCCGGCGGCGTTGGGCCCGCCACTTCGCGGCCGCGACCGCGGGGTCGTCCGCGACCGTCCGGGCGGCGATCCACTTCGGCTGCAGCAGGGCCGCGTGGACCGTTCCGCCGATCCAGACGCCGAAGATGTACACGAAAAGAATCGCGTTGTAGGCGGCGCTGCTCTCGGACAGCCCGGGCGTCGCGCCGACGTACAGCGCGGTCAGCGCCAGGTAGGCCAACGCGGCCAGAATGGTCGCCCGTGACCGCAGCCTGAGGCCGGCGACCCCGATGATGATGAAGGTGCCCAGACCCACCGTGAACAGCGGGATCAGTAGCCACCACCGCCGCGCTAGAGGACCCGGCCGGCGTGGCGCCGGTGGCATCGGGTAAGCGGGATACTCCAGCGGCACCGGGCAATACTATGCGTGTCGAGTTCGGCGCGGGGAGACACCTTCGGCCGTCCGACCGTCTGTCGCCCGGAACCGTCTGATCGTCTGATCGTCCGATCAGGAGTAGTGAAGGCTTCGATCGTGTAAAGCAAAGCCGTCCGGCCGACCCTAAATCGACACCCTCGCGGCGGCCGCGACCACTGCAGCCGATGCCGCCGGGACTGCTTGCGCCCGGAGTCGGCCGTGACCAAGCCCGGGACCGGCCGCGGATGGCGGAACACCTCGCCGGCGCCCGCGGCGTCCGAACGGCAGGACGATCAGGGCGCCGCCGGCGAACGAGACCGCCAGGCCGCCGAGGCCGGCGGCGTAGTCTTCATCGCCTCGACCGTACGCGTGCCGCTGAGCCTGCTGGTGCGTCCCTTATCGGGGCTGCTCCGCCAAGAGCGGGGAGTCGGTTGCCCGCTCGGCGCCTCGCGGCGCACGGATCAGTTGGCGTACGGCGATGATGTGCAGCGCGAGCAGGAGCGGCACCGCCGCGGTCGGGATCAGCACGAGCGGGAGTTCGCTGATCGCGCTGTTGTCCGGCGTCACTTTGATGATCTGGTAGCCAGTGAGGCCGCCGAGGCTCAGGGCGACCACCAGGTCGGTGATGCCGAGCGCGTTGAACCACAACGCGGCGCGGTGGCCGGCGCCTCGTGCCAGGCGGCGCGCGACGCCCGGCGCCGCGAAGCCGACCGCCATGTCGCCGAGGCCTGCGGGCAGGGCGAACAGGGCCGGCATGTGCCCGAGCGCCATCATGATCAAGAACGCTACGCCCGCCACCCGGAACGTGTGCGGAAGCATGAGTCGGCTCGTCATGCCAGGGGCGGACAGGGC
>Ga0307508_10002282_pt1 | contig 20401 bp, 13 predicted proteins | sample 9_EM_MG_FD_203089 | JGI IMG/M metagenome (GOLD analysis project Ga0307508, IMG submission 203089) | Populus trichocarpa ectomycorrhiza microbial communities from riparian zone in the Pacific Northwest, United States - 9_EM | ecosystem: Host-associated > Plants > Roots > Unclassified | place...
TGGGCCAGGTTCTTCCCCTACCGGTGATGCGCGTACTGTCGCCCCGACTCTACCACGATGTGGCTCAGTCAAGAGGCCCAGGGTCAGCGGCAGCCTCATGACGAGACAGCGACCCGGATTCCGGCCGTAATGTTGGTCGTAAGGTTGGACGGCGAGAATGCTCTTCAAGAAGGGGAGGACGGTCGAAGTCAGCAGCGCCTGACGACGCTCCTCCGGCCCGATTCTCCCCCTTCCCTCCAAAGGCCTTTCGGGGCCTCTTTTTTTTGCCCGCGGCAATGTGTTATCTGCACGTTGCAATTGGACTGAAATCCCGGCCGTCGAGTAAGCTTCCTGCGAGAACGCTGGAGGAGGCGGACCATGCCCATCGACTTCGATCCAGGTTATGGCCAGGAACCGTTCGCGACACTCTGCCGGGAGTATCCCGGCACCGATGTGTATCCAACCGCGGATTTTCGGACGGAGTGGGGTCCGATCTTCCATCGCGGGCGCCTCGACGGCACGGCGCGGGTGCTCGTCATCGGGCAGGATCCGGCGCAGAACGAGAACGTCGTCCGCCGCATCCTGGTCGGAGTCGCCGGCCGCCGGACGCAGGGGTTGCTGGCCAAGCTCGGGTTCGATCGCAGCTATGTCCTCATCAACACGTTCCTCTACAGCGTGTACGGGCAACAGGGGGGAACGAAGCACAAAGCGGACCCGGCCATCGTCGCCTACCGCAACCGTTGGCTGAGCGCGCTCATCGTGGGCCAGCCGATCGAGGCGGTGGTGGCGCTCGGCACGCTCGCCGACGACGCCTGGAAGAAGTGGAAGACGACGCCGGACGGCAAGGCGCACGCGCTGCCCTACCAGCACGTCACCCATCCGACGCAGCCGGAGAGCTCCTCGGGAGGGAACGCGGCCAAGCAGGCGGCGGCGACCCAACTCCTGCTCAGCAATTGGAATGCCGCCTTGCAGGCGCTGCGGCCGCAGATTCAGCACCCTGACCATGCAGCGCCGCTGGTGCCCTACGGCACCGATTTTCTCCCCGCCGAGCTGCCTCCGATCCCCGCCGCCGACCTGCCGGCCGGGCAGCCCATCTGGATGGGGAACGAGGACAACTGGGCGACGCGGGCCGGCACGACCGCTGCGAAGAAGCGCGCCAATATCACTATCACCGTGCCGGCCTCGGTCCTGCCATGAGCGCCGCGAAGAAGAAGGTGGCGGTTCCTGGGACCTTCGCGTTGCAGGGCCGGATCGTGACGATGAACGCCGGGTTCGACGTCGTCGATCCCGGCACCGTCTACGTCAAGGATGGGACGATCGCCGCGGTGCAGCCGTCGCCGGCGCCGCCTCCGGCGGGATTCACGGGTGTGACCCCCTTGGTGACCGGCGGCGCGATCTTCCCGGGGCTGATCGAGCTGCACAACCATCTCGCCTACAACGCTCTGCCGCTCTGGCAGGTCCCCGAGCTCTACAAGGATCGCGACCAGTGGCGGGGCACGGTTGACTACGAGACCCTGATCAGCCGCCCGATGGCCCTGCTCGGCAAGAGTCCTCAGCTCACGCTGGCGATCTGCCGCTACGTCGAATGCAAGTGCCTGCTCGGCGGCGTCACCACCAGTCAAGGCATCCGTCTGGTGCAGAACGCGGGGATCGGCAAATATTTCCGTGGCGTCATCCGCACCGTCGAGCAGCCGGGGTCGGATCCGCACCTGCCGGCCGCGGCGGCGCTGATCAGCGATCCCGACGCCGACGACCCGGCAAAGTTCTGGCAGACGCTCCAGAAACAGAACACCAAGGGCGGCAGCTACCTCCTGCATCTGAGCGAGGGCGTCGACACCGCAGCGCGCAAGCACTTCCTCTCCCTGCACATCACGCCGGACACCTGGGCGATCGACCGGGCGCTCGCGGGCATCCACTGCGCCGCGCTGCAAGCGGCGGACTTCGCCGTCCTCGCCGCTCACCAGGGCGCCATGGTCTGGTCGCCGTTCAGCAATCTGCTCCTCTACGGCCAGACGGCAGACGTCGCGGCAGCCAAAGCCGCGGGAGTCCCCATCGGTCTCGGTCCGGACTGGTCACCCTCCGGCAGCAAGAGCCTGTTCGGCGAGCTGAAGGTCGCGAAGCTCTACAGCGACAACAACGGCGGTGTTTTCTCCGCGCGGGACCTCGTCGCGATGGCGACCCGCGATGCCGCCGCCATCCTGCGCTGGGACCGCGCACTCGGCTCGCTCGAGCCCGGCAAGCGCGCCGATCTGCTCGTCGTGGCCGTCGCCGGCTCCGATCCGTACGCGGGCCTGATCGCCGCCAAAGAGACGGCGATCCGCCTCGTCGTCGTCGACGGCGTGGCGCGCTACGGCATGCCGGCGCTGGTCGCCGCCTTCCGCGACGACGCCGAGGCCATCAAAGTCGGCGGCTTGGCGCGCGCCCTCAATCTCAAAGAGGCTCCCGGCGATCCCACGGTGGCGGCGCTCACCTTCGCGCAGGCATCACAATCGCTGCAGGACGCCCTGCTCCACCTGCCGGATCTCCAGACGGGAATCGTCACGCCCACCCAGCACGCGCTCGCGGCAGCCCTGCCCCACTTGTCCCGGACATCGGGTTGGACGCTGGCCCTGGACGAGATCGAAGACACCGCCTACGACCTGCGGCCCCACCTTCCTATCGCTGGGACGCCCCGCACCGGCGCGCATCGGCTCGCGGCGGTAGCCCTGGCAGCGAAGCCGATCGTCTTGAAACCCTTGCGGCTCGACCCGCCGACCGTGGCGGACGATCCGATCTTCCTCGACTCCGTCGGCGGGCAGAAGAATCTTCCGGCTTACCTCAAGGAAGGTCTCGCGGGCCTGTATTAGATCCCCTTCTCCAGCACCCCCTCCATCGCATCACAGAAGAAGTCGATCTCCGGGACCGTCGTGTACACGCTTGGCGTGATGCGCAGACCCTGGAATTCGGGGTGGACGATGGGAGTGACGAAGATTCTGTGGTGATCCCAGAGGTGCTTGTACAGCTTGTAGGGATCGAGACCTGTGATCTCGACGTTGGCGATGCCGCAGGAGTAGCGCGGGTCGAGGCTGGTGTGGAGGCGGACGCGGTCGTGCTTCAGGAGGCGTTTCGCCCAGCGGTCGCGGAGGTAGCGCAGGCGGGCGGCTTTGCGCTCGGCGCCGATGCCTTCGTGGAAGGTCAGGGCGTCGGCAATGCCGAGGATGTTGGCGGCCGGATGGGTGCCGATCTCCTCGAATTTGCGGATGTCGGCGTCCATCGTTTGCGGTGCCGCCTGAAGCGCCCAGAGGCCGGGGATCTTTTCTTTCCGCACGTAGAGAAAGCCGGTGCCGTGCGGCGCGAAGAGCCACTTGTGCAGGCTCGTGGCGTAATAGTCACAATCGAGATCGTTGTGTGTGAAGGGGAAGTGTGCGAAGGCGTGAGCGCCGTCCACGATCACCGGAATTCCCTTTTCCCGGGCCATGTGCACGACTTTGCGCACGGGGAGGATCTGACCGGTCAGGTTGATCGTGTGGCACATCAGGATCAGCTTGGTCTTCGGTCCGATGTTCTTGCGATAGAGCTCGACGATCTCCTCGTCGTCTTCGGCGGGGACGGGGAGTGAAATCTTCTTGAGCACGATGCGGTCGCGCCGCTGCCGCTGCTCCCAGGTGGTGATCATCCGCGGATAATCCTGATTGGAGGTGAGAACCTCATCTCCTGCCGCGAGATCGAAACCGGATTCACAGATCTGAAGACCTTCCGAAGCGTTGCGCGTGATCGCGATCTCTTCGCCGTCGCAGCCGAAGGTGCGGGCGAGGTGCTGGCGGACGCCTTCCTTTTGCGGCTCCAGGATCTCCCAGAGAGCATAGGGCGGCGGCGCGGAGTTGGAGTAGTCGAGATGCCGCTTCATGGCCTCCTGGACGATGGCGGGGGAGGGGCTCACGCCGCCGTTGTTCAGGTTGACGATGCTGCGGTCCATGGTGAACGCCTGTTGGATGCCGGTCCAGAAGGTCTCATCGCCGCTGGCCGTCGGTTCCGGCAGGGCGGCCAGCGCGCGGCGGGCACGGAAGAGATCGAGGGAGGCGACGGCTACGGCGGCAGCAGCCGGTCCGGCCAGGGCACCAAAGAGCTCACGGCGGGTGTGCATGGGAGGAGTCTACCGCGGCAGGCACCGCGGCCAAGCGGTTCGTTGTACACTCCCGGCGTTTTCTTTGGAGGGGTATCTATGTCTGATGGAGCTTTCACGCCGCAAAACGCAGGAGTCCTCGCCGCCGTCTCGTACCTCGACCCCTCGGCCCCGCCGTCGACTCAGATCGACGACATGGCGGCCGCCTTGAGCCAGACGGCCCTGCCGACGGCCGGGGCGTGGCAGATCGTCTGGGGGCCGGCGGACCTCGGCGGCAATCTGATGTACATCGCCCAGTTGCAGGGGAGCGGAGCGGGCAGCCAGGTCGCGGTGGTCATCCGCGGCACGATCTTCGACTTCCCCAGCAACCTCATGGATGACGTCGAGGCGGCCACCCAGGTCGCGCTGCCATTCCCCGCGCCGGCCGGTTTTTCCACTACGGCCAAGATTTCCTACGGCGCCGGGAACGCCTGGAACCATCTGGCGTCCATGATTCCGAGCGTCGGGAGCTCGTCGCTCGACGCGTATCAGTTCCTCAAGAGCCTTCCCGGACCGGTGAGCGTGCTGGTGACCGGCCACAGCCTCGGCGGCCAACTGGCGACCGTCGCCGCGGTGTGGATCGCCGGGTTCCTGCCTACCGCCGACGTCCAGGACATCCAGGTGATCACCTTCGCGGCGCCCACCGCCGGCAATCCGGACTTCGCCAGCTCGTTCGACGCGCTGTTTCCGGGCAAGGCGGTGCGCTATTTCACCGATCTCGACATGGTGCCGCGCCTCTGGGTGCCGGCCGGCGACTACGACCTGGACAGCATCCGGCAGCTCTTTCCAGGCGGACCGCGGTGTGATCTGGGGTGCAACACCGCCGTGAGCAAGGCCGAGAAGATCGTCTCCAAGGTCACCTATGCGCAGCCCGCCACCGCCCAGATGCTGAGCAGCAGCGTCTACAGCGAAGGGGCTGTCGGCGCCTTCGAGCAGGAGGGGAGCCAGCAGCACCGCATGCTGCTCTATCTCTATCTCCTTGGCGTCTCGGCCTCGGTGATCCAGGCAGCGTTCGATTCCACGTGGAGCCCGCCGTAGGGGCCCACCCCCGGCCCCTCTCCCGGCTCCCCCCGCCCTGTCCCCGGGAGAGGGAGAAAAAGCAGAAGAAGCTCTTCTTGATGTGGTTTCCGTTGCTTGTCTCCCCTCTCCCGGCGGGTGTGTGGGGGGAGCTGGGAGAGGGGCGGGGGTGAGGGCTTCGCGTCGGGTACAATCCACCCGACGCTGGAGGAGCCGGTCATGGCGTGGAAAGTCCGTCGAGAGCTGCGAAATCAAGGCAACGCCTCCTCCGAGGTTCCCTTCTCCGTGCAGGGGAAGGTCGGACGCATCGAGGATCCGCCGTCTGTCGCTTTTTTCAAGAAATATGTCCAGGGGAACCGGCCGGTCGTCATCAGCGGTGCCATGGAGGGGTGGCCCGCGGTCGACCGCTGGTCGTGGGACTACCTGGCCTCTGTGGCCGGCGAGTGCACGGGCGAGGTCGTCGTCTCGCGCAACGGTCTCTATCCCGACTATGTCACCATGCCCTCGCCGATGGCCAAGGTGGACATGCGTTTCGCGGAATTCCTCCGCCGCGCGGTGCCCACCGCCGGCGAGACGCCCCTGCCGCCGATCCTCGAGCCCGGCGAGACGTATTATCTGTATGGCAAGTCCTATCTGCTGGACGCCGTGCCGGCCCTGCGTTCCGATCTGCGGAAGCCGGCCTGCCTCGGCGCCGTCGCCGAGCCGTTCCAGCGCCTGTGGATCAGCACGCCGGGCTGCGTGACGCCGCTCCACTACGACCTGTCGAACGGTCTCCTCTGCCAGGTGCGCGGCACGAAGCAGGTCTGGCTCTTCGATCCCACGCAATTCGACCGCCTGTACCCGCGCGGCAGTCAGTTCCCCGGCCTCGACAACTTCGAGCGCCAGAGCCAGGTGGACATCCACCATCCCGATGACGCAGCCTTCCCGGAGCTGCGCCGGGCGGTCGCCCTCGAATGCCTGCTGCGGCAGGGCGATACGCTCTTCATCCCCTCCAACTGGTGGCACGAGGTGGAGACGCTCGAGCCGGCCCTCTCCGTGCAGCTCGCCTTCGCGGGAGGCACGGTCACCAGCGAGCTCGCCGTGCTGTCGGATCTCTTCAAGACCAAGAAGCCCGCGGATCTGATGAACGATCCCGCGGTCCAGCGTCTGCTGCAGGACCCGACGATGATGCAAGCCGTCCTGCGGATGATGACGGAAGCGGCGCGCTGATGCGTAATCTTGCCGGGTGTCCTCGTATTCATGGCGTATGTCGATCGAGGCCATCCTGCCAGCAGAGACCGCCGGACTTGAGGCGGAGCGGATCGCGCAGGGTCTGCGGCAGCGCGATCTCACGCTGCTCAACCGGCTGGTCGATCGCTACCAGGGCCGCCTGGTCCGCTACCTGATCCACCTGCTCGGGCGGCAGGAGCATGTCGAGGACCTGGTCCAGGAGACCTGGCTGCGGGTGCTGGAACGGGGCCGGCAATATGACTGCCGGTGGCGCTTCGAAGCCTGGCTTTTCACCATCGCGCGCAACCTGGCGCTCGATCTGCTGCGCAAGAAACAGAATCCAAGCCTCGCCGAGCTCCCGGAGACCGGCAACGAGGCGGTGCCGCCGTCCCCGGCCGAGCCGTCGCCTTTCGAGGCCGCCGCGCGCAGCGAGGCCCGCCTGGCGAGCGCGTTGACCGCTCTCGCGCCGATCTACCGGGAAGCGCTGCTGCTGCGGTTCCAGGAGGACATGTCCCTCCAGGAGATCGCGAACATCGTTCAGGCGCCGGTGACCACCGTGTCGTCGCGGATCTATCGCGGTCTGGCTGTGCTCAGAGCGCATTTGGAGACAGAGGAGAAGGCTGATGATGGACGCTCAGGATGATCAGCGCGTGGTGCGCGCTCTGCGGGAGATCTCTTTCGAGATCGACCCCGGGTTGAACGCACGCGTGAAGACCGCCCTCTTCCGGCGTGCCGAGGAGCTGGCGCAGGCACAGGCGCGGCGCCGCAGGATGCTGACCGGATTTGTGATCGCGCTTCTGATGACGGTGTCCGGCTCTGCCGCCGTCTGGGAAGCCGTCCTCCGGATCGCCGGCTTCAGCCGCATTGCGCCGCCGGTGCTGGCCGCGGGAGTGGTGCTCTTCTGGATGCTCCCCTCGTTGTGCGCGACTCTGCTGCTGCTGACTCCGCGATCGCTCGCGGGACACCGTGAGGAGGTGCTTGCGTCATGAATCCTACCGCTATCGTTCTGACCGTCCCGTCGCTCATCGGCTTGGCGATCATCGGCCTGGTGTGCCTGAAAACAGACATCCGCCGTGTTGTCCCGAGGCTCGCGATCGTTCTCGCGGCCCTCCCGTTCCTCGCGGCCTTGATCTGGGCGCTTGCGAGCTCTCTCAGCCCGGAGTTGGAGGCGGGGGCTGCTGACGCCTTGATGGGATCGGGCCTGTCGGTGCATGCAATGCCCTGGTTTGGCCTGGCCCTCGGGTCCTTCACGGCCGCCTTCATCCTGTCCGTGGGCTACGTCTATGGGGATGCCAAGCGGCGCGGCATGCCTCCCTTCCTCTGGGCTCTGGTGGCTTTCATGGTGCCGAACCTGGTCGGTTTCCTGCTCTACTTCCTGCTGCGCAAACCGCTGTCTCAGGCCTGCGCCGGCTGCGGCCGATCGATTCCGTCCGGACTGGCGTTCTGCCCGCATTGCGGTCACCCGCAAGACAAAGTGCCGTGACAGTCGTACGGAATGCCGTGGCGGTCGCGGGGAATGCTGTGACGGTCGTACGGAATGCTGTAACGGTCACGGGGAATGCTGTGACGGTCGTGCGGAGTGCAGTGGCAGTCGTGCGAAGTGCAGTGACAGTCGTACGTAGTGCAGTGACAGTCGTGCGAAGTGCAGTGGCAGTCGTGCGAAGTGCAGTGGCAGTCGTGCGTAGTGCAGTGGCAGTCGTGCGAAGTGCAGTGGCAGTCGCACGCAATGCAGTGACGGTCGCGCGCAGTGCTGTCACGGTCGTGCGAAGTGCGGTGACAGTCGCGCGATCCCGTCCTACGCCCCCAACGCCCGCACCGGCTCCAAGCCCGCCGCTCGCCGCGCCGCCGGCCAGGTGGCGGCGGTGACGAGCACGACGAGGAAGAACCCGGCGGCGGCCAGGGAGATCAGGTCGTTGGGCGCGACGCCATAGAGGAGGCCGGTCAGGAGGCGGGTGAGGGCGAGGGCGGCGGCGAGGCCGAGGGTGACTCCGAGGAGGGCGAGGAGGAGGCTGCGGCGGAGGACGAGGCGGAGGATCTCCGCCCGGGTCGCTCCGAGCGCCATGCGCACTCCGATCTCCCGCGTCCGGCGGCCCACGGCGTCGGCGGCGAGAGCGTAGACGCCCAGGCCCACCAGGAGCGCGGCGGCGGCTCCGAGGACCAGGGCGAGGGCGAGCCAGAAGCGCGGGCCGGCGAGAGCGGCGTCTTTGAGGCGGTCCATGGGCTGTACGGAGGCGGCGCCGAGGTCGGGATCGATTCCTCTCAACAGGTGGCGGACGGCGGGTGCGAGAGCGGCCGGATCTCCCGGTGTGAGGATCACCAGGGTGGTGAAGCGGGCGGGAGCCTGGGCGAGCGGGAGGTAGATCTCGGCGCGCGGCTCGGTGGCCGGGCCGGTGTGGCGCACGTCGCGGACGACTCCCACCACTTCGCGGCGGACGGCGACGGGCGCTCCCCGCAGGATGAGGGTCTTGCCCAGGGCGCTCTCGTGCGGCCAGGCGGTGCGGGCGAAGGTTTCGTTCACCAGGGCGACCGGCGGCGCGCCGTCGGCGTCGTGCGGATCGAACGGGCGGCCCTGGAGCAGGGGGATGCGCAGGGCCGGGAAATAGCCGGGGCTCACGGCGCGGTAGCCGGCGGCGAGGGCCGCGGCGGTCTCGCCGCGCGCGGCCGGCCGGTCGGCTTGGTCGGTCGTCACCTCGCGGGTGATGTCGTAGAGGCCGGTGAGCGGAAGGCTGGAGGTGAGACCGGCGGTGCGCACGCCGGGGGTGGCGGCGAGGAGCGCCAGCAGGCGGTCGTGGAAGGCGCGCTGGTCGGCTGGCTTCGGGTAGCGGGCGGTGGGGAGCTCCAGACGCAGGGTGAGCACGCCATCGGTAGTGAAACCGAGTGGCACGGCGGCGAGCCGGGTGAGGGTTTTCGCCAGCAGGCCGGTGGCGGCGAGGAGCGGCAGGGCCAGGGCGATCTGGAGCAGGAGCAGCAGGGCGAGCGCCCGGCCCGCGCCGTCGCCGACCGAGGGCGCCGACTCGCGCAGCACGACAGCCGGGGAGCGGCGCGCGGCGCGGGCGGCCGGAGCCAGGCCGGCGAGGATCGCGGTGACGAGGCAGGCCCCCAGCGCGACCGCGAGCACGCGGGCGTCCAGCGTCACCTCGGCCACCGCGGAAGCGCCGGCGATCATCCGCGGGCTCAAGGCGAGAAGAGCGCGGGTGGCGGGCAGGGCGGCGCCGGCTCCCAGGACGCCGCCGGCCAGGGCGAGGAGGAGGCTGTCGGCGAGCGTCTGGCGGGCCAGCCGGCCGCGGCCGGCCCCGAGGGCGGCGCGCACCGCCATCTCGTGGGCACGCCGGGCGGATCCCGCGAGGAGCAGGCCGGAGACGTTGCAGCAGGCGACCAGCAGCACCATCGCCGCAGCCGCCAGGGCGAGGCGCAGGGCCGGCCGCAGGTCGCCGCTGAGCTGCTCGTGCAGGGGAACGAGACGGATGCCGAGCCCCTCGTCTTCATCCGGATGCTCGCTCTCCAGGCGATGGGCGACCGCGTCGAGGTCCGCCCGCGCGCGCTCCGCCGTCACCCCTGGGGCCAGGCGGCCGAGGACGCGCAGGAAGCGCAGGCCGCGTGAGGTCCTGGTCGCCGCCGGCGCGAGGGCGAGCGGCTTCCACAGCTCGGTGGTTTCCTGGAGATAGAGCGGCTCGGGGTGACGGAAATCCGCCGGCAGCACGCCGATCACCGTGTGCGGCACGCCGTCGAGGACGATCCGGCGGCCGAGGACTCCCGGGTCACCGCCGAAGCGGCTGCGCCAGAGGCGATGGCCGAGGACGACGACCGCGTCGCGCCCCGGCTGCTCTTCCTCGGGGAGGAACGTCCGTCCGAGGAGAGGACGGGTGCCGAGAACGGAGAAGAAATCGGCGGAGGCCAGGGCACCCAGCACCTTGTCGGAGCGGTCGCCGAGGGTCAGGCTGGGGAACCAGACGCTGAACGACGCGAGATGGGAGAAGCTCGTGCTCCGTTCCCGCCAATCGAGGAAGTCCGGCTGCGAGACGACGATACGCTCGTTCGAGCCGTCGAGCGCACGGCTCCACAGCATCACCAGCCGCTCCGGCTGCGGATAGGGGAGAGGGCGCAGCAGAACCGCCTCGACCAGGCTGAACGCTCCGGTCACCGCCCCGGCGCCGAGCGCCACGCACAGCACCACCGCCGCCGACAGCCCCGGCGCCCCGGCTGACCGCCGCAAGGCGCGGCGCATCGCGCGAAGAATTCCCATGGCGGGGGGAGAGTATCAGGAGGGGAGAAGGGGAGGACACGGACGATCACGGACAGGGGTGGAGCCCAGTGCTCTGTCCGTGTCTGTCTGTGATCGTCCGTGTTCGTCGGGAGGGCGGAGGGCTTCTCTACTCCCGCCGGCGGTTCCAGCCGCGGCGGAGAATGCCGGCGACGTCGCGCATCAGGAGGGTAGCCCCTTCCGCCTCGGAGCGGATGTGCTGCTCGAGGGTCAGCCAGAGAGTGAGGAGGTCGTTTTCCAGTCCCCAGGCGGCGAGGACGGGGTAGGTCTCATGGATGAGGAGCGCGGCTTCGTTGTTGCGGCGGGACCACAGGAGAAGCTCGGCGAGGTCGAGGGAGACGAGGGTGAGCTCGAGATCGAAGCTGTGCTTCGCGAAGACGGCGCGCAGGTCGCGGAACTTCGTCTCGGCGGTGCGGAAATCTCCCAGGTTGCGGGCGATCAGACCGTCCAGCCAATGCATGCGGCTCTGTGCGGCGATGCTGGGGAACTTGGCGTAGAGATGCCGGTGCTGTTCGAGAAGATCCCTCGCCTCCTCGGCGTACCCGGCATCGTTGAGCAGATGGGTGAGGGCGTTGCGGGCCGACAGCTCCAGGTAGGCGTCGGCTTGCAGGTCGAGCATGCCGAGCCCCCGGCGCGCCAGCTCGACGCCTTTCATGGGATCGAGGAAGCCGATGGTGCCGGCCTGCTGGATGAGGACGCGGCCGCAGAGGTGGGTGTCGTCAGCCCGGCGGTACAGCTCGAAGGCTTCGTCGAGAATCTCGAACGCCTGCTCGAACTCGCCGAGGTCACGCAGCAGGAGGGCCTCGTGGGAAAGGACGTTGGCCCGCTCATACGGATCGCCGGTGCCCTGCTCGACGGCTCGCCGGGCGGCGAGGAAAGCCTGCTCCGAGCCGGTGAAGTCGGCGGCCGTCCGCTTGGCGTTGGCGAGAGCGGTGAGAGCGCGGGACCGGAAGTCGCTCACCTGCGTGGGCGGGTAGGCCGCGGCGTCCAACGAGTCCACGACGGCGATCGCGAAGTGGGCGATGTCCACCGCCTCGACCGGATTCGTCTTCCCCGCTTGGCTACAGGCGTCCAGGGCATGCCGCAGGAGCCCCCAATGGTGCATGGAAGGATCGTTGCGCAGCAGGGTGAGACGCTGGCCGGGGGAGAGCGCGGCGAGGCGGGCCCATTGCGCGGAGCCGCGCTTGAGCAAATGTGTCGTTTCATCCGGTGAAACAGGGCTCGCTTGAGGCACGTGGACAGTCTCCGTGAAGTGATCTTCTTAAGTGCTCTCTATTTTATAGCATGGCGTTGGTAAAGAGAAGCGCCGGGATTGCTCCCGGCGCTGTTTCCCTGTCTCGTCAACCGATGGGATCGATGATAGACCGTCCATCAGTGGTGTCTCCCGGGTCGACCGGCGGCGGCGGAGGAGGAGGGACCGTCGAACCGGCGGTGCCATCCAGGAAGACGGCGAAAGGAGCCGTCAGCCGTTCCCAGAGCTGGGCGAAGAGTCCCGCTGTTCGGGTCTCTTGCCTGCCTTGTGGGTCCTCCTGTCGGTCCGGACGGCCCTGTGCGGCGAGTGGCAGAGAGAGGGTGATGAGGGTGGCGAGGGTGGCGAGGACGATCACGGTACGGCGAGTCTTGCTGGACATAAAGCTCCCTTGCGGGGGAGAGGCACTCGAGGCGGAATTGCCCGGCGCGGAGCTCACCCCTGATAGGAAGTAAACACTAAAAAGCACTCAGAAGTGAATCTTGCGTGCTGCAGTGCACCTCCCACTTCTGCTTTTGACACCGGTTGGGACGGACGTAGGGAGTGGTTTCGCGACGGCGCGTGGTACCCTGACTGACCCGTTTTCCGGGGGAGCTCGGGCCCTGCCGAAGGCCTCAAGCCGATGAAGATCCTGCTCACCATGAACCTCCCCTGGTTCCCCGCCGTGGGCGGCGCAAACCGGTGCAACCGTGCCCTGGCGGAGGGGCTCGCGGCGCGTGGGCACCAGGTGGTGGCCGTCGTGGCGGGGCTTGCCGTGCCGTCGCGCTGGACGCTCGGCGAGGTGCGCGCCGCCCTGGCGGCGCGGGGGACCGCGGTGGAGACGAGCGCCGAGACCTGCGTCGATACCTTCTCGAGCGGCGGGGTGACCGTGCACGCGGTGGCCGATCCGGCCCGCCTGCGCGCGGTGCTCGGCGAGCGCCTGCACGCCTTCGCGCCGGACCGCGTTCTGGTGTCTTCGGAAGATCCGTCCCAGAACCTGCTCGCCGCGGCACTCAGAACTACGAGGGCACCCGTGATCTATCTGTCGCACACCCCGGCTTTTCTCCCTTTCGGTCCGCAGGCGTTTTTTCCGGGCGGACCGGGAGCCGCCGGGGAACGCCGCGCCCGTCTGCTGGGGCAGGCGGCGGGGATCGTGACGGTCAGCCGGTTCGTGGCGGAGTACATCAGGCGCTGGGGCGGGCTGGAGGCGGCGGTTTTCCCGTTCCCGCTCTATGGGCCGGGGCCGTTCCCTGATTTCGGAGGGAGCGGCGGGCGCCGGGAGCAGGCGGACGGCTATGTCACCCTGATCAATCCCTGCGCGGTCAAGGGGATCTCGATCTTCCTCGGCCTTGCCCGAAGCCTGCCGCAGGTGCGCTTCGCGGCAGTGCCGACCTGGGGGACGACGCCGGCCGACCGGGCGGCGCTGGCGGCGCTGCCCAACGTGACACTGCTCGAGCCCGCGGACGACGTCGACCGGATCTATGAGCAGACCCGCGTGCTGTTGCTCCCCTCTCTCTGGCAGGAGGCGTTCGGGGTGACGGCGGTGGAGGCCATGCTGCGCGGGCTGCCGGTGCTGGTGAGCGATGCCGGCGGGTTGCCCGAGGCGGCGCTCGGGGTGGGAAAGGTGCTGCCGGTGCGGCCGATCGAGCGTTTCACCGACCGGCTCGACGCCAACGAGGTGACCGAGCCGGAGGTGCCGGAGCAGCCGGAGCAGGTCATCGCCTCCTGGCACGAGGCGCTGCTCCGCCTGCTCACTGATCCGGAGATCTACGCCCGGGAGTCCGCGGCGGCCCGCGAAGCTGCGCACCGCTTCAACGCCGGTCTCGGCGTCGAGCCGTTCGAGGAGCTGATGGAGCGCTTCGCCGCCCGTCCCCCGGCGATTCCTGAGCCAGCTCCGGAGCCGGCCGCCGGAGATCTCGCGGCGCTGACGCCGGAGCAGCGGGCGCTGCTCATGCTCCGTCTGCGCAAGAAGGCTGTGGGGAAACCGGCGGAGGAGGGCGGGACGCCGGTGATCCCGCGCGCGCCGCGCGATGCGGGCGATGCGGACACCGGCGATCTCGCCCTCTCCTTCGCCCAGCAGCGTCTCTGGTTCCTCGATCAGTGGGAGCCGGGCAATGCGGCCTACAACATCCCCGCCGCCGTGCGCCTCAGCGGACCGCTGGACGCCGCCGCCTTTGCCGCCACGCTGCGCGAGATCGTCCGCCGGCACGAGGCGTTGCGCACGGCCTTCCCTGAGATCGACGGCCGGCCGGCGCAGCGGATCGCGCCGGAGGTGGATCTCGCCGTGCCGCAGATCGACCTCGCGGTCCTGCCGGCGGCCCGGCGGGAGACGGAGACGATCCGTCTCGCCCGTGCCGACGCGGCGCGCTCGTTCGACCTCGCCCGCGGTCCGCTGCTGCGCGCGGCGCTCCTGCGCCTGGCGGCCCGCGAGCACGTGGCGCTCGTCGCCATGCACCACATCGTCTCCGACGGCTGGTCGATCGGCGTGCTGATCGCCGAGGTGGCGGCGATCTACGGCGCGTTCCAGGCGGGCCGGCCGCACGCTCTCCGCGAGCTGCCGATCCAATATGCCGACTTCGCGGTCTGGCAGCGCGGCTGGTTGCAGGGCGATGAGCTGGAGAAGCAGCTCGGCTACTGGCGCGAGCGTCTGGCCGGCATGCCGCCGGTGCTGGAGCTGCCGGCCGACCGGCGGCGCACGGCGGTGCAAAGCTTCCGCGGCGCACTGCGCCCGATCGAGCTCGATCCGGCGCTGTGGGCCGGTGTCCGCGCCTTCAGCCGGGTCGCGGGCGCGACGCCGTTCATGACCGCTCTCGCTGCCTTTCTGGCGCTCGTCCGCCGGCTCACCGGCCAGACCGATCTCGCGGTCGGCACGCCGATCGCGAACCGCAACCGCGCCGAGACCGAAGGGCTGATCGGCTTCTTCGTCAACACCCTGGTGTTGCGCATGGATGTTTCGGGCGATGGTTCCAAAGCGCCGGGCCTGCGCGATCTTCTCGCCCGCGTCCGCGAGGTCACCCTGGGTGCCTACGCCCACCAGGACCTCCCGTTCGAGGAGGTGGTGAAGGCGGTGGCGGCGGACCGCGATCGCAGCCACAATCCGCTGTTCCAGGTCATGTTCGCCCTGCACAACACGCCGGCCAGGCCGCCGTCGATCCCCGGCCTGGAGCTGTCCTTCCTGGAGCTGCACGCCGGCACCGCGAAGTTCGACTTCGACTTCATGGGGATCGAGCAGCACGGGACCCTGAACGGCGGCGTGGAGCACAACGCGGACCTCTTTGACAGCGCCACGATCGGCCGCTATCTCGACTGCTGGCGGATCCTGCTCGGCGCCGCGCTGGCGGCACCGGACCGGCCGCTCACCGAGCTGCCGCTCCTCGCCGAGAGCGCCCGCCACCAGCTCACCGCGGAATGGAACGACACAGCGGTGGAGTTTCCGCGCCAGCAGTGCCTGCACGAGCTGATCGCCGCGCAGGCGGTGGCGGCTCCGGAGGCGCCGGCCGTGCTGTCGGATGACGGCGATCTCACCTACGCCGAGCTGCGGGCACGCGCGTTCACCCTGGCGTCGCATCTGCACGCTCTGGGTGTGCAGGCGGGAGACCGCGTCGGCATCGCGGTCGGGCCGGGACCGGAGCGGGTGATCGGCCTGCTCGGCATCGCCGCAGCCGGCGGCGCGTATGTTCCCCTTGATCCCGCCTATCCCGCGCCCCGCCTGGAGCTGATGGCGCGCGACGCCGGAGTGAGAACGCTGGTGACGGATGGAATCACGTTCCCTGGAATCGAGTCTCTCCAGACTCCGCTCGGTGAGGGATTCGCTCCTTCCGGGATGACCGGCACGATGGCGCCTGATCTGCCGGCCTATGTGATCTACACCTCGGGCTCGACGGGCGCGCCCAAAGGGGTGATGCTCGACCACCGCGGCCGGGTCAATAACTTCACCGACTTCAACCGGCGTTTCGGCGTCGGCCCCGGCGACCGCCTGCTCGCCATCTCCTCGCTCAGCTTCGACATGACGGCCTACGACGTCTTCGGCACCTTGATGGCCAGCGGCGCGATCGTGCTGCCGCGGCCGGCCGACGCCCTGGAGCCGGCGCGTTGGCTGGAGCTGATGCGGCGCCACAGGGTGACCGTCTGGCACTCGGCGCCGGCCCTGCTGGAGCTGCTGGTGCAGCACCTGGAGGCCTCACCCCCCGGGGAGGCTCTGGCGCTCCGCCTCGTCCTCCTCGGCGGCGACTGGATCCCCCTCTCCCTGCCGGACCGGCTGCGCCGCTTCGCGCCGGACGCGGTGGTGATCAGCCTGGGCGGCGCCACCGAGGTATCGATGGATTCGACCCTCTACCGCGTCGACGCGGTGCGGCCGGAGTGGAGCAGCATCCCGTACGGCCGGCCGATGGCCAATCAACGAGCGTACGTGGTCGACGGCCTGGTGCAACCGGCGCCGGCCGGCGTGCCCGGCGAGCTGCTGCTCGGCGGCATCGGAGTCGGGAACGGCTACTTCGGGCAGCCGGAGCTGACCGCGGCCAAGTTCATCCCCGATCCGTTCGGCGGTGTCTCCGGTCAGGGCGGTACGCGCCTCTACCGCACCGGCGATCTGGCGCGTCTGCGTCCGGACGGCCAGCTCGAGCTGCTCGGGCGCATCGACTTCCAGGTGAAGGTGCGCGGCGTGCGCATCGAGCTGGGAGAGGTCACCGCCGCCCTGGCGCAGCATCCGGCGGCGCGGGAGGCGGTGGCAGTGGCGCGGAAGGACGCCTCCGGCGCGGTCCGCCTCATCGGCTACGTCGTACCGCGCGAGCCGGTCGCGCCGGCCGATCTCGCGACGGACCTCCGGAGCTTCCTGCGCGGGCGGCTGCCGGAGCCGATGATCCCCACGGCCTGGGTCTTTCTCGATGCGCTCCCCTTGTCGCCCAACGGCAAGGTGGACCGCCGCGCCCTGCCCGATCCCGATCCCGGGCAGGCGCGCGCCGGGCGGGTCCACGTGGAGCCGCGGACGCCGCTCGAAGCGGTGGTGGCCGGCGTGTGGAGCGATCTGCTGGGGGTGGAGCAGGTGGGAGCGGAGGACCATTTTTTCGCGCTCGGCGGCCATTCGCTGCTCGCCACCCAGGCGGTATCGCGCCTGCGCACCCTGCTCCAGATCGAGCTGCCGCTGCGGGCGTTCCTCGAAGCGCCGACGGTGACCGGGGTCGCTGCCGCCGTCGCCGGGCTGGGGGAGGGGAGCGACATGAACGAGGTGGCGGCGGTGGTGCTGGAGCTCAACGAGCTGTCCGAGGACGATGTGCAACGGATGTTGGCAGAGCGGGAGGGGACCATGGAGGAGACGGCATCATGAACGAGACCAAGCTGGGAGCCTTTCTCGACACCGGAGTCGGCCTGCTGTACGAGGACGATCCACTCCTCGCCGGGCTGCTCGAAAAGGAGCTGCAACGCCAGAACGAGGTGCTGACGCTGGTCGCGGCGTCGAGCGTCGTCGACCCCTCGGTCCTCGCCTGTATCGCCTCGGTGGCGGGCAACGTCACCGCCGAGGGGTATCCGGGCGCCCGTTTCCACGCCGGCTGCGCGGTGATCGACGAGATCGAGACGCTGGCCATCGAGCGCGCCAAAGAAGCGTTCGGCGCCCGCTATGCCAACGTGCAGCCGCATTCGGCGACGACGGCCAATGAGGTGGTCCTGTTCAGCCTGCTGCGGCCGGGCGACACCATCCTCGGCCTCGACCTCTCGGCCGGCGGCCATCTCACCCACGGCGCCAAGGTCTCCGTCTCCGGCCGCGCCTTCCACGCCGTCGGCTACGGCCTGACGCCCGCGGGCGCGATCGACTACGACGATGTGCTGGCGCTCGCCCGCGAGCACCGGCCGAAGCTGATCATCTGCGGCACCACCGCCTATCCGCGGACCATCGACTTCGCTCGCTTCCGCGCCATCGCCGATGAGGTGGGCGCCTGGCTGCTCGCCGACATCACCCACATCGCCGGCCTGGTGGCGGCGGGTCTTCACCCGAGCCCGATCGACCACGCCCACATCACGACGACCTGCACCCACAAGCAGCTCTACGGCCCGCGCGGCGGCCTGATCCTGATCGGCCGCGACGCCGGCACGCCGACCCCGGACGCCCTCGGCCGCACCCTCGCCGAGTCGATGCAGAAGGGGGTCTTCCCGCTTTTCCAGGGCGCGCCGGTGCTCAACGTCATCGCCGGCAAGGCGCGCGCCCTGGCGCGGCTCGCCGGTCCGGAGTTCCGCCTCCTCGCCGAGCGCATCGTGGCCGACGCCAGGGTGCTCGCCGCGAGCTTTGCCGCCGCCGGCTTCAAGGTGGTGGGCGGCGGCACCGACAACCATCTGGTGATCCTCGACGTGCTGGCGAGCGCCGGGGTGACCGGAGTGGTCGCGGAGAAGGCGCTGGAGGCCTGCCACATCGTGGTCAACAAGAACCGCATCCCGGGGGATCAGAAGAGCCCGGTGGTGACGAGCGGCGTCCGGCTGGGCACCAACAGCGTGGCCCTGCGCGGGATGGGAGAGGCGGAGATGGAGCAGAGCGGCGCCCTGGTGCGGCGGGTGCTCGCCGCCGTCCGTCCGCTGGGCGACCGCGACTACGAGCTGGACGGCGCGGTGCGCGAATCGGTGATCGCCGAGGTGCGCGACCTCTGCCGGTGCTTCCCGGTGCCCCGCTACGCCCGCCGCGGCGCGCTGGCCGGCGCAGCGCGTTGAGGTCTCTGCGTTGGCCGCGCTGAAGGGACTGGGCAGCTTTTCGGCGGAACGGCAGCAGCTCCTCCGGCTGCGGCTGAAAGAGAAGGGGGTGCAGGCGCCGGTGCGCGACGCGATTCCGCGCCGTGCGCCGTCTGAGCGGCCACCGGCGCTCTCCTTCGCCCAGCAACGCCTCTGGCTGCTCGACCGTCTGGAGCCGGGGAGCGCCTTCTACAACATTCCGGTGGCGGTGCGTCTGGCCGGCCGTCTGGGTCATCTGGAGACCGGCGCCCTGCTCGCCGCCCTGGCCGCGATCGTCCGCCGCCACGAAGCGCTACGCACCACCTTCGGCGAGATCGAGGGCCGTCCGTTCCAGCTCATCGCTCCGGAGCCGGCTGTTATCTGTTCGGTCGTGGATGTAGCGGGCCTGCCCGTCGAGACCCGCACGGCCGAAGCGGCCCGCCTGGCCGCTGAGGAAGCCGCGCGGCCGTTCGATCTCGAACGCGGCCCGCTGCTGCGCGCGACGTTCATGCGTTTCGGCGCCGAGGAGCACGTTGCGCTCCTCACCATGCACCACATCGTCTCCGACGGCTGGTCCTGCGGCGTGCTGCTGCGCGAGCTGGCCGCGCTCTACGAGGCGTTTTGCCACGGCCGGCCCTCGCCCTTGCCAGCTCTGCCGATCCAATATGCCGACTTCGCGGAGTGGCAGCGCGCCCGGCTCTCGGGCGAGGTGCTCGCCGAGCATCTCGGCTACTGGCGCCAGACCCTGGCCGGCGCGCCGGCAACGCTCGACCTGCCCACCGATCATTCGCGTCATGCGCGGCCATCCGCCCCGCGCTATGCCGGCAGCCGCCGTGCGGTCACCGTGCCGGCCCCCCTGACCGCCCGCCTGCGCGATCTCTGCCGCCGCGAGGACGTCACCCTTTTCATGCTCCTCCTCGCCGCCTTCAGCGCCGTGCTCGGCCGCGCTGCCGATCAGGACGACCTGGTGGTGGGCACGCCGATCGCGAACCGCAACCGCGAGGAGATCGAGGGGTTGATCGGTTTTTTCGTCAACACCCTCGCGCTACGGATCGATCTTTCCGGAGCGGCGGACGTGCGCACCCTCCTCACCCGAGCGCGGACCGCCGCGCACGGTGCCTACACGCACCAGGACCTCCCCTTCGAACGGATCGTCGAAGAGCTGGCGCCGGAACGGCTGGCGGGAAGGAATCCGCTGTTCCAGGTGATGCTCGCCCTCCAGAACACGCCGGTGACGCGAACCGAGGTGCCGGGCCTCGCGCTGATTCCACTGCCTGCCGAGACCGGCACTGCGAAGTTCGATCTCAGCCTCTCCCTGGCGGAGGTGGGCGACCGGCTGGAAGGCGATCTCGAGTACTCCACCGAGTTGTTCGACGCCACCACGATCGACCGCCTCGCCGGGCATCTGGTGCGCTGGCTCGACGCCGCGGTGAGCGACCCCATGACTCGGATCGCCGATCTCCCCCTGCTTTCCGTCGCGGAGCGCCACCAGGTGCTGGTGGAGTGGAACGATACGGACAATGAAGAGACCGGTGAAGGTTTCCTCCACGAGCTGTTCGAAGCTCAGGTGGAGAAGACCCCGGACGCGATCGCGCTGATCGTTGGCGAAGAGCGCTGGACCTATCGCGGGCTCAACGCCTGGGCGGACCGGCTGGCCGGGGAGCTACGCGCGCTGGGAGTCGGGCCGGAGGACCGGGTTGGACTGTGCTCCCAAAGAGACGTGGGGATGGTGGCCGGGCTGCTGGCGATTCTGAAAGCCGGCGGTGCGTATGTGCCGCTCGATCCGGCGTATCCGCAGGCTCGGTTGGAGGCGATTGCGGCGGATGCGGGGTTGCGTGCCACTTGCTGGGAGCGCTGGCTTCCAGCCGGCCGGGTC
>Ga0307508_10002283_pt1 | contig 20393 bp, 17 predicted proteins | sample 9_EM_MG_FD_203089 | JGI IMG/M metagenome (GOLD analysis project Ga0307508, IMG submission 203089) | Populus trichocarpa ectomycorrhiza microbial communities from riparian zone in the Pacific Northwest, United States - 9_EM | ecosystem: Host-associated > Plants > Roots > Unclassified | place...
CGACGGTGGCCGCGAGGCCGACCCGGTCGACGTAGTCGTGGTGGGTGAAGCGGTGGACGTCGCGGTCGGAGAGCCGGGGGTAGGGCGCGAAGAAGCGGTAGTACTTCGACTCGTCCGAGACGTGTTCATAGAAGCTGACCAGGCGCTGCGCGTCATCGGGGGTGATGGGGCGGATCTGCGCGGTGCCACCGTCCCTGAGCACCACGTCCGCCTCCCAGTGGGTGGGATACGCGTGATGATCCGATGGACTCGGCATGGGGACAGCGTACGGGCTGAAGTCCGGGACGGAGAGGTCCGCATGGCGGACCCCCTTGCGTGAACGGGGGATGTCGAGGGAAAGTCCGTATCGGACCTGTTCGGACATGACCGGACCCACTCGGACCCGACCCGGGCGAGACCGGACACCGTATGATCTGGTCTAGACAACATCACCCGCAGACCTGAAGGGCAACACCATGGCTGAGCGCCGCGTCAACATCGGCTGGACCGAGGGCCTGCACGCCCGCCCGGCGTCGATCTTCGTCCGTGCGGCGACCGCCGCCGGCGTCCCCATCACGATCGCCAAGGCGGACGGCGCCCCGGTCAACGCCGCCTCCATGCTCGCCGTGCTCGGCCTGGGCGCTCAGGGTGGCGACGAGGTCGTGCTCGCCTCCGCGGCCGACGACGCGGAGGCGGCGCTCGACCGCCTGGCGAAGCTGGTGACCGAAGGCCTTGAGGAGCTTCCGGAGACCGTCTGATTCCGTCCGAATAGCATTTCGGCGCGGCGGGGCCGCGGTGAACCATTACGGATCACCGCGGCCCCGTTGTTTTTCTGGATACGGAATTCCTTGAACGGCATATCGAACGGCTGTTAATTCCGGCCGCTCGCCGTGTTTACGGAATGTTTCGAAGTTCTCACCCGGGACGCGTTTCGCAATCGATATTCGGACAGCGAACGCTCGGTGTGCGCGGCGGCGAGCGCCCGCGCCCGGTCGGCGTCACCGCGCGCGACCGCGTCCACGATCGCGCCGTGCTCCGCCCAGGACTCGACGGCGCGCACCGACAGGTCCACGCTCCCGGAGACACCCCCGGAGACACCCGCCGCGCCCGGTGCGGCCTGCGCCGCCTGCCGGGCCGTATCCGCCGCGTACACCCACGCCGTCTTGCGCCGCAGCTGCACCAGCAGACCCGCCAGGCTCGGGCTGCCGGACGCCTGGGCGAGCGTCTCGTGGAACCAGTCGCCCAGCGAGCGCAGCTCGCCCAGCCTGCCGTGCCGGGCTCGCTCCTGGCCGAGCCGGACCAGACCGCGCAGCACCTTCAGATGCCCCTCGGTGCGGCGCTGGGCGGCCCTGGCGGCGCCCAGCGGCTCCAGCAGGGCCCGGATGTCCAGGAGGTCGGCCGCCTCCTTCTCGGACGGCTGCGCGACGCACGCGCCCGCATGCCGCCGGGTCGTGACGAAGCCCTCGGACTCCAGGGTGCGCAGCGCCTCGCGGACGGGCACCCGGGAGACCCCGTAGCGCCGGGCGAGCAGTTCCTCGGTCAGCCGGCTGCCGGGCGGACAGATACCGGAGATGATGTCGTCACGGATCGCCGTGCACACCGCATGCGCCGAAATCCGGCGACCGCCCTGGAGTGCGGCCGTATCCCCGTTCACTTCCGGTCCCGCATTGTCGAACCTCCGCCTCAACCCCGCGAAACGCATCCGATTGACGCGCGTTCAGTGACTCTATTCGAAGCGGCCGGGATTTCCGATGGGCGAAGGAAATTCAGGGATATTTTTTGGTCACGGCGGCGGACGCACGCCGAAGGCCCCGCCCGGAGCGGACGGGGCCTTTCGACAGGGGCGGGCGACGGGTCAGAGGCTGACGCCGTGCGAGCGCATGTACGCGAGCGGGTCCATGTCGGAGCCGTACTCGGCGGTGGTGCGGGCCTCGAAGTGCAGGTGCGGGCCGGTGACGTTGCCGGTGGCGCCGGACAGGCCGATCTGCTGGCCGGGGGTGACCTTCTGGCCGACCGAGACGCCGATCGACGAGAGGTGGCCGTACTGGGTGTAGGTGCCGTCGTTCATCTTGATGACGACGTTGTTGCCATAGGCACCGCCCCAGCCCGCCTCGACGACCTCGCCGGAGCCCACCGACTGCACCTCGGTGCCGGTGGAGGCCTGGAAGTCGATGCCGGTGTGGCTGCCGGAGGACCACAGGCCGCTGGACGCCTGGTAGCCGGTGGAGACGGAGGAGCCGTCGACGGGCGACACGAACGTGTTGAGGGCCTTGCGCTCGGCCTCACGCGCGGCGCGCTCCTTGGCGTCGCGCTCCGCCTTGGCCTTCTTCTCGGCGGCCTCGGCCTTCCGAGCGGCCTGCTGGCGGGCCACGGCCTCGGCCTTCGCCTTGGCGGCGGCGGCCTCGGCGGCGTTCTTCTGGGACTGGGCCTGCGCGTCGATCTGGTCGGAGAGACCGTCGCCCATCACCATCGCCTGGCGGAGACCGGTGTCCTGGGGAGACGGCGTCTCGCCGGTCGCGGCGAGGGCCGGGCCGGCGATGCCGGCGACGACGCCCGAGGCGACCGTGGTGATGCCGGCGATGTTCGCGCCGGTACGGACGGCGGTCTGGCTGGGACGTCGGTGCTTCCCGGCGGCACGGGTGAACGCCATGCTGTGGCGCACTCCTTTCCTTCCCTCTCGCCTACCGGGTTAGCTGACGGGTTCGGAGCAGGAAGGTCTCCTACGGGCCCCTCCCCCGGCCGGGGAAGGCGTCCGATTCACCCCAGGGACGTTTGGGTCCCCGGCTCCCCTGGCACTCGCACCATGGGACTCGGCGATGGCTGTCCGTGCCGCGGATGCGGCGGATATCCGGCGAACAGCCGCACTGACGCTAGACGGGCCGCGTTTCGATCACCAAACGGTTACGGGTTTTTGTTGTTCTCGCCACAAACCAAACAGCCCGCAAATCGGTCATACGGGAGGACCCCGGCGTCTCACACGACGCCAGGGTCCTTGTTCGGGTGGTGCGTTGAGCGGCTTCAGCCGGTGATGACGCTCACCTCTCCGATGCCGAGCGCCTTGACCGGCTCCGCGATCCGGGAGGCGTCACCCACGAGCACCGTCACCAGCCGGTCGGCCGGGAAGGCGCTCACGACCGCCGCAGTCGCCTCCACCGTCCCCGCATCGGCGAGCCGGGCGTACAGCTGCGCCTGGAAGTCGTCCGGCAGGTGCTGCTCGACCTGGTCGGCGAGGGTGCCCGCGACGGCTGCGGCCGTCTCGTACTTGAGCGGGGCGACGCCGACGAGGTTCTGCACGGCGACATCGCGCTCGGCGTCCGTCAGCCCCTCCTCCTTCAGCGTCCGCAGCACCGTCCACAGGTCCTCCAGCGCCGGGCCGGTGACTTCGGTGGCCACCGAACCGCTGATCGCCAGCAGCGAGGCGCCCGCCGAGCCGCCGCCGGCCGGCGAAGGCGGCGTCGAACGCAGCACCTGGCCGAAGGCGCGCACCCCGTAGGTGTAGCCCTTCTCCTCGCGCAGCACCCGGTCCAGACGGGAGGTGAGGGTGCCGCCCAGGCAGTAGGTGCCCAGCACCTGGGCGGGCCAGACGCGGTCGTGCCGGTCGGCGCCGATGCGCCCGATGAGCAGCTGGGTCTGGACCGCGCCGGGCCGGTCGACGATCACCACACGGCCGGTGTCGTCGCCGACGATCGGCGGGACCGTCCGCTGCGGCGGCGGGCCGCCGGTCCAGGCGCCCAGGGTGTCGGCGAGTGCCTGGTCGAGGTCGACACCGGCCAGGTCGCCGACGATGACCGCGGTCGCGGTGGACGGCCGGATGTGCGCCTCGTAGAAGGCCCGCACCGCCGCCGCGTCGATGCCCTCGATGGTCTCTTCGGTGCCCTGGCGCGGCCGGGACATCCGCGACTCGGCCGGGAACAGCTCCTTGGCCAGGGTCACCGAGGCGCGGCGGGCCGGGTTGGCCAGCTCGTGCGGGATCTCGTCCAGCCGGTTGGCAACCAGCCGCTCGATCTCCCCGTCGGGGAAGGCGGGGGCGCGCAGGGCGTCGGCGAGCAGGCCGAGCCCCTTGGGCAGCCGGGAGACCGGCACCTCCAGGGAGACCCGGAGGCCGGGGTGGTCCGCGTGGGCGTCCAGGGTGGCGCCGCAGCGCTCCAGCTCGGCGGCGAACTCCTCGGCGGTGTGCTTGTCGGTGCCCTCGGACAGGGCGCGCGCCATGATCGTGGCGACGCCCTCCAGACCGGCCGGCTCGGTGTCCAGCGGGGCGTCCAGGTTGATCTCCACGGCGATGACCTGCTGGCCGGGGCGGTGGCAGCGCAGCACGGTGAGCCCGTTGGACAGCTCACCGCGCTCCGGCGCCGGGAAGGCCCACGGCTTGGGGGCGCCACCCTGCGGCTGCGGGTGGAAGGTCATGGTGGCGGTGACGGCGTCGCTCACTGGGCCGCCTCCCCTTCTGCGTCGGTGTCGGCGGCTTCGGCGGCGTCAGTCTGGTCTGTGTCGTCGGCAGCGTCGGCGCCCTGGACGGGCTCGTAGACCAGCACGGCGCGGTTGTCGGGGCGCAGCCGCGCCGCGGCCACGGCCCGCACCTCCTCGGCGGTGATGTCCAGGACCCGGTTCACGGCGGTCAGGGCCAGCTGCGGGTCGCCGAACAGCACCGAGAACCGGCACAGCTCGTCGGCGCGGCCGCCGACGGTGGCCAGCCGGTCCAGCCACTCGCGCTCGATCTGCGCCTGGGCGCGCTCCATCTCCTGCGGCGTCGGGCCCTCCGCGGCGAAGCGGGCCAGCTCCTCGTCGACGGCGGCTTCGATGCCGGGCACCTCGACCCCGCCGGAGGTCTTCACGTCCAGCCAGCCCAGCGACGGCGCGCCCGCCAGCCGCAGCAGGCCGAACCCGGCGGCGACGGCCGTACGGTCGCGGCGCACCAGGCGGTTGTGCAGCCGGGAGGACTCGCCGCCACCGAGGACGGTCAGCGCCAGGTCGGCGGCGTCGGCCTCACGGGTGCCGTCGTGCGGCAGCCGGTAGGCGGCCATCAGGGCGCGGGCCGGGACCTCCTCCTCCACGACCTCGCGCAGCTGCCCGCCGATGACGTCGGGGAGCGTGCCGTCGCGGGGCGGCCGCTTGCCCTCGTGGGAGGGGATGGTGCCGAAGTACTTCTCGATCCAGGCGAGCGTCTGCTCGGGGTCGATGTCACCGACGATGGACAGCACCGCGTTGTTCGGCGCGTAGTACGTGCGGAAGAACTCCCGGGCGTCCTCCAGGGAGGCGGCGTCCAGGTCGGCCATCGAGCCGATCGGGGTGTGGTGGTACGGATGGTCCTCGGGGTAGGCCATGGCGATGAGCTTCTCGAAGGCCGTGCCGTACGGCACGTTGTCGTAGCGCTGGCGGCGCTCGTTCTTGACGACGTCCCGCTGGTTCTCCAGGCTCTCCTCGTCCAGCGCGGTCAGGAGGGACCCCATCCGGTCCGCCTCCAGCCACAACGCCAGCTCGACCTGGTGGGCGGGCATCGTCTCGAAGTAGTTGGTGCGCTCGAAGCTGGTCGTGCCGTTGAGCGAGCCGCCGGCCCCCTGGACCAGTTCGAAGTGGCCGTTCCCCGTCACCTGGGACGAGCCCTGGAACATCAGGTGCTCGAAGAGGTGGGCAAGGCCGGTACGCCCCTTGACTTCGTGGCGTGAACCGACGTCGTACCAGAGGCAGAGCGCGGCGACCGGGGTCAGGTGATCCTCGGAGAGCACCACCCGCAGGCCGTTGGCCAGACGGTGCTCGGTCGCTTTCAGGCCGCCGGAGCCGGCCTGTTGCGTGGCCGTGTGACCCATGGGCATGTACGTCCCTTCGATCGCGTGATGGAGCGCGTGTGAACCACGTGATGAGCGCTTCTGTCACTGTATGCAACCGCACGGACATCTGGCGAAGTTCCCGTCACGCAAAGGTCGGGCCAAGGTCATCTCAAGCTCTCCCGGGCCGACCGGAACGGGGCCCGAGGGGGCCGTGCGGGGCCGCTCACGGGGTCGCTACGGGACGGCCCGTTCCACAGTTGTCGGTGGACGGGGCCACAATGGTCCGCGTCAGATCCAGCTCTGCCGTTGAAGGAGCCGCAAGCGCGATGGCCCGCCGCAGCACGAAGAGTCCGCCGCCGGACGACTTCGAGGAGCGCATCCTCGACATCGACGTCGTCGACGAGATGCAGGGCTCCTACCTCGAGTACGCCTACTCGGTCATCTATTCGCGCGCGCTGCCCGACGCCCGCGACGGGCTCAAGCCCGTGCACCGCCGCATCCTCTATCAAATGAACGAGATGGGGCTGCGCCCCGAGCGCGGCTTCGTCAAGTGCGCCCGCGTCGTCGGCGAGGTGATGGGTAAGCTCCACCCGCACGGCGACTCGTCGATCTACGACGCACTGGTACGCATGGCGCAGCCGTTCTCGATGCGCCTCCCGATGGTCGATGGCCACGGGAACTTCGGCTCGCTGGGCAATGACGACCCGCCCGCCGCGATGCGGTACACCGAGTGCCGGATGGCCTCGGCGACCTCGCTGATGACCGAGTCCATCGACGAGGACACGGTCGATTTCTCGCCGAACTACGACGGCAGCGAGCAGGAGCCCGTCACCCTCCCCGCCGCCTACCCCAACCTGCTGGTCAACGGCACGTCGGGGATCGCGGTCGGCATGGCGACGAATATGCCGCCGCACAACCTGGGCGAGGTCGTCGCCGCCGCCCGCCACCTGATCAGGCATCCGAACGCGGACCTTGAGACGCTGATGCGGCATGTCCCGGGCCCCGACCTGCCGACCGGTGGCCAGATCGTCGGGCTCGCCGGCGTGCGGGACGCGTACGAGACGGGGCGCGGCACCTTCAAGATCCGCGCCACGGTGGCCGTGGAGGACGTGACGCCCCGCCGTAAGGGCCTCGTCGTCACCGAACTGCCCTTCACCGTCGGCCCCGAGAAGGTCATCTCCAAGATCAAGGACCTGGTCGGCGCGAAGAAGCTCCAGGGCATCGCGGACGTCAAGGACCTCACCGACCGTGCGCACGGCCTGCGCCTGGTGATCGAGATCAAGAACGGCTTCAACCCGGAAGCCGTGCTGGAGCAGCTCTACAAGCTCACGCCGATGGAGGAGTCCTTCGGCGTCAACAACGTGGCGCTGGTGGACGGCCAGCCGCTCACGCTCGGGCTCAAGGAGCTGCTGGAGGTCTACCTCGACCACCGCTTCGACGTGGTGCGGCGGCGCAGCGAGTTCCGCCGGACCAAGCGGCGCAACCGGCTGCACCTGGTCGAGGGGCTGCTGGTGGCCCTGCTCGACATCGACGAGGTCATCCGGCTCATCCGGTCCAGCGATAACTCGGCGCAGGCCAAGGAAACGCTGATGAACCGCTTCAATCTGTCGGATGTCCAGACGCAGTACATTCTGGACACTCCGCTGCGCCGGCTGACCAAGTTCGACCGGATCGAGCTGGAGTCGGAGCGCGACAGGCTCAACGCGGAGATCGAGGAGCTGACCCGCATCCTCGACTCGGACACCGAGCTGCGCAAGCTGGTCTCCTCCGAACTGGCCACGGTGGGCAAGAAGTTCGGCACCCCGCGGCGCACGGTGCTGCTGGAGTCCGCCGACTCCCCGGTGAGCGCGGTGCCGCTGGAGGTCGCGGACGACCCGTGCCGGGTGCTGCTGTCCTCCACCGGGCTGCTGGCCCGTACGGCGAACGGGGAACCGTTCGCGGGCGAGGGGCAGACCAAGCGCAGCAAGCACGACGTGATCGTCTCGGCGGTCCCGGCGACGGCCCGCGCGGAGATCGGGGCGGTGACCTCGACCGGGCGGCTGCTGCGGCTCCAGGTGATCGACCTGCCACAGCTACCGGAGGCCACCCCCAATCTGGCGGGCGGGGCACCGATCGCCGAGTTCCTGTCGCTGGAGGACGGCGAGGAGCTGATCTGCCTCACCACCCTGGACGAGTCCTCTCCGGGGCTCGCGATCGGCACGGAGCAGGGCGTCGTCAAGCGCGTGGTCCCGGACTATCCGGCCCACAAGGACGAGCTTGAGGTCATCGGCCTCAAGGAGGGCGACCGGATCGTGGGCGCGGTAGAGCTGCGCACGGGTGAGGAGGACCTGGTCTTCATCACCGACAACGCACATCTGCTGCGCTATCCGGCCGGCCAGGTACGGCCGCAGGGGCGCGCCGCGGGCGGCATGGCGGGCGTCAAGCTCGCACCCGACGCGAAGGTGATCTCTTTCACCGCGATCGATCCGGCGGCCGACGCGGTGGTGTTCACCGTCTCGGGTTCGCACGGCACGCTCGACGACTCCGCACAGCAGACGGCCAAGCTCACCCCCTTCGACCAGTACCCGCGCAAGGGGCGGGCCACGGGCGGGGTGCGCTGTCAGCGGTTCCTCAAGGGCGAGGACCGTCTGGTGCTGGCCTGGGCGGGCGCGACCCCGGCCCGCGCGGCATCGAGCGGTGGCGTCCCGGCGCCCCTGCCGGAGCCCGATCCGCGCCGGGACGGCTCGGGAGTGCCGCTCGCCAAGCCGGTGACGGTGGTCGCCGGGCCGGTGTAGGCCCGGCTGGGACGGACGGTCAGGGGCGCGGCACCAGAGGGGTGCCGCGCCCCCGCGCATGCGGGCCGCCGGATGGGATGGGCGCGGCGCGGGCTCAGTGCCCGGCGCCGTTGCGCCGGGCGCGCAGTTGCCGCACTGCGATCCGGGCGCCGGGGTGGCCGCGGTCGGCCGCCTTCCGGAAGTGCCGCTCCGCCTCGGCCGGATCGCCGAGGTCCAGGTGCAGGGTGCCGAGCACCACCAGCGCGGTGAGGTCCCCGGCGGCGACCGCCTCGCCGAGCCAGTGCAGGGCTTCCGGGTACGCACCGCGGCTGCCGAGCCCGATCCCGTAGACCGTCATGCCCTCCCGGTCACCGGCGAGCGCCGCCTGCCGGGCGAGCGCCTCGGGGATCGGCCGCCCCTCGTCGTACGCCGCCCGCACCCTCGCCCGCAGCGCCGCGTCCAGCCGCCGCGCCCCGCGCTTCCCCCGGCGCCCTCGCCACCGCGCCCACAGCCCGCGCATCGGAACCCCCTCCGCCCCCGGAGCGTCATTCTCCCGCCGTCCCCGCCCCCACGGAACAGGGTGCGGCCTGAGGGAACCGGACCGCCTCGCTCCCCTCTCCTCACCCGGATTCCCCGGCCCGTGCGCGAAGTTGATCGACAGAGGTTAGGCTTACCTTCGTGAGCACGTGCACGACCGCTTCCCGGAATCTGTCCGAGCCGCTCGCCGGGACGGCGGCCACCGCCCCCACCTGGCTTCTCCTCGAACAACCGGGCCCCTGGGGTACCGAGGCCCTCACGGCCAGTCGTCTGGACCCGGCCGTGGGGCGCGCCTTGGAGCGCGCCGCCGAGGGCACCGGCGTGCGGGTCGCGCTGATCCGCCGGCCCGGCCGCCACGCCGACCTGCACGCGGGCAGCCGTCACCGGGTGTTCGTGGCGCACACCCGGCCCGGCCGCACCTGGATACGCACGACCGCCCTCGCCGACCCGGCGCGGCTGCTCGGCCTGGACTTCGCCGCGCTGGGCGCGGGCGACCCGGGCGGGCTGGCCGGTGCGGCCGATGGCCCTCCCGACGACCTGGCCGGGGAGTGGGACGAGTACACCGGCGACCCCCTGGTGCTGGTGTGCACCAACGGCAAGCGCGACCGCTGCTGCGCGCTGCTCGGCCGCCCGCTGGCCGCCGAGCTGACCGCCGCCGGGGTGGAGGGCACCTGGGAGATCACCCACATCGGCGGCCACCGCTTCTCGCCGACGCTGGTCGTCCTGCCGCACGGCTACGCCTACGGCCGGGTCACCGCCCAGGACGTCAAGGACACCCTCGCGGCGCTGCGCGAGAACCGGGTGGCCACCGAGGGCTGCCGCGGCCGCTCCACCTGGGAGCGGCCCGGGCAGGCGGCCGAACTGGCGGTCCGCACGCTGACCGGTGAGGACGGGGCCGACGCGCTGACCGTCGTGCGGACCGAGAGCGCCGTCCCCGCCTGGTCGGTGACCGTGGCGCACACCGACGGACGGGCGTGGCGGGTGAGCGTGGCGCAGGTGGCCGCCGCCCCGCCGCGGGAGCAGAGCTGCGGTTCGCCGCTGGGCTCCCCGGCCCGTATGGACGTGGTCGGCATCCGGGCGGTGCGGCCCGCGCACGACGGACGGACGGTCACCGTCGGCGGACGCTGAGAGACCGCGCCCCCGGGCCTCCCCCGCGCGCCGGGAGCCGCGGGGGTCCTGGCGGCGTCCCCGCGCCCTCCCCTTCGTTACCCTTCGTTGCCATGAGCGCCGCGATACCCCCGGGGCCGCCGCCCACGGCCACAAGGTGGCGCATCGGCTGGCCCCGACGAGTCTTCTCCCAGGTGCTGCTGATGCAGCTGGCCATCGCCACGGGCGTCACCGTGCTCGCGACCGGCCTCTTCCTGCGTCCACTGGGCTCCCAGCTCGACGACCAGGCCATGCGCCGGGCTCTGGCCATCGCCCAGACCACGGCCACCGAGCCACGGCTCGTCACGGCGCTGCAGCACACCCGCCCCACCGCGGACGGCCCGGTCCAGGCCGCGGCGGAGCGCATCCGCCGGTCGACCGGCGCCGAATACGTCGTGATCATGGACCGGCGCGGGGTCCGCTGGTCGCACACCTCCCCGGACGAGATCGGCAAGCACGTCTCCACCAGCCCCGACGACGCCCTCGCGGGCCACGAGGTCATGCAGATCGACAACGGCACGCTCGGCCGCTCGGCCCGCGGCAAGGTGCCGCTGCGCGACGAGGGCGGCCACATCGTGGGCGCGGTGTCGGTCGGCATCGCGTACGAGACCGTGCGCGGCCGATTGCTCGGCGCGCTGCCGGGGATGCTCGCGTACGCGGGCGGCGCGCTCGCCGTCGGCGCCCTGGCGGCCTATCTGGTGTCCCGCAGACTCCAGCGGCGCACCCACGACCTCGCCTTCTCCGACATCTCCGCGCTGCTCGCCGAGCGCGAGGCCATGCTGCACGGCATCCGCGAGGGTGTCGTCGCGCTCGACGCGCGCGGCCGCATCCGACTGATGAACGACGAGGCGCAGCGGCTGCTGGACCTGCGCGCCGAGGACACCGGACAGCCGCTGGAGGCGGTGCTGCCGCCCGGCCGTACGACCGATGTGCTCGCCGGGCGGGTCACCGGCGCCGATCTGCTGACCGTCAGCGGCGGCCGGGTGCTGGTCGCCAACCGGATGCCCACGGACGACGGCGGCGCGGTCGCCACCCTGCGCGACCGCACCGAACTGGAGCGGCTCGGCCGCGAACTGGACGGCACCCGCGGGCTGATCGACGCGCTGCGCGCCCAGGACCATGAGCACGCCAACCGGATGCACACCCTCCTCGGCCTGCTCGAACTCGAACTCCACGAGGAGGCGGTCGAGTTCATCACCGAAGCGGTCGGCGTCCACCGCGCCACCGCCGAGCAGGTCACCGAGCGGGTGCACGATCCGCTGCTGGCGGCCCTGCTGGTCGGCAAGGCCACGGTCGCCACCGAGCGCGGGGTGTCCCTGCGCATCGTCGAGGGCACTCTGCTGCCGGACCGGCTGGTGGACCCGCCGGGCCTGGTGACGATCGTCGGCAACCTGATCGACAACGCGCTGGACGCGGCGGTCGGCTCGGCCGGGCCGCGGGTCGAGGTGGAGCTGTGCGCGGACGACCGTACGGTGCTGCTGCGGGTCTCGGACACCGGGCCCGGCGTCCCCGCCGACCGGCGCGATCTGGTCTTCACCGAGGGCTGGTCCACCAAGAAGCCGCCCGCGCACGGACAGCGCGGCATCGGGCTGGCGCTGGTGCGCCGCCTCGCCGAGCGCCAGGGCGGCAGCGCACGAGTGGGTGACCGCGACGGCGGCGGCGCCGAGTTCACCGTCGTCCTCCCCGAGGCGCTGACCGAGCAACCCGCCGGGGAAACAGCCGGGGAACCGGCCGAGGCGCCACTGACCGCGACAGGAGAGCCGCGATGAGATCGGACACCGGGCCGGGCGGCCTCATCGAGGTCCTGGTCGTGGACGACGATGTGCGGGTCGCCCGCGTCAACGCGGCGTACGTCGGGAAGGTGCCGGGCTTCCGGGTCGCCGGGCAGACGCACACGGCCGCCGACGCGCTGGCCTTCCTGGAGCGCGGCCACGCCGATCTCATCCTGCTCGACCACTATCTGCCCGACGAGACCGGGCTCGCGCTGGTGGGGCGGCTGCGGCAGCGGGGCCACCACACCGACATCATCATGGTGACCGCCGCCCGCGACATCGGCACCGTCCAGGCCGCGATGCGCCACGGCGCGCTGCAGTACCTGGTCAAGCCGTTCACCTTCGCCGGGCTGCGCGCCAAGCTGGAGGGCTACGCGGCGCTGCGCCGCGCCCTGGCGGGCGGCGGCGAGGCCGGGCAGGACCAGGTGGACCGGATCTTCGGCGCCCTGGGCGGCGCCTCGGCGGGTCCCGTCGAGCTGCCCAAAGGCCATTCCGCGCTCACCGCCGACCTCGTACGGGAGGTGCTGCGCGGCGCGGAGGGCCCGCTGTCGGCCCAGGAAGTCGCCGAGCGCGCCTCGCTCAGCAGACAGACCGCCCAGCGCTATCTGAAGCTCCTGGAGCGCACGGGCCGGGTACGGCTCAGCCTCAAATACGGCGAGACCGGCCGCCCGGAACACCGCTACGACTGGGTCTGAGCCCTGGAGACCGGTCGGAGGGCGCGCTCAGGCCGCGCCCGCCCCGGTGAGGGCCCGTACCTCCGTCTCCGCGTGCCTGGCCGCGTGCCCCCGGGCGTCCTCCGCGCCCTCACTGGAGAGGACGGTGCCGAGCCAGCCCGCGAGGAAGCCCAGGGGGACCGAGACCAGCCCCGGGTTCTGCAGCGGGAAGACATGGAAGTCCACCCCGGAGAAGATCGCCTCGGGACCACCGGAGACCACCGGGGACAGCGCCACCAGCACCACCGCCGGGACCAGCCCGCCGTAGACCGACCACACCGCTCCCCGCGTGGTGAACCGCCGCCAGAACAGCGAATACAGCAGGACGGGCAGGTTCGCGGACGCGGCGGCCGCGAAGGCGAGCCCCACCAGGAAGGCCACATTGAGGTCGTCGGCGAGCAGCCCGAGGCCGATCGCCGCCGCCCCGATCCCCACCGCCGCGACCCGCGCGACCGCGACCTCGCTGCGCGGCGAGCGGTCCTTGCGGCGGCTCAGCGAGGCGTACAGGTCGTGGGCGACGGAGGCCGAGGAGGCGAGGGTGATCCCGGCGACGACGGCGAGGATGGTGGCGAACGCGACGGCGGCGACGATCGCGAACAGCACCGTCCCGCCCGTCGACCCGGCGCCCCCGCCGAGGTCGAGCGCGAGCAGCGGCACCGCCGTGTTGCCCGCCGCGTTGGAGCTGCGTACGGCGTCGCTGCCCAGCACGGCCGCCGCGCCGAAGCCCAGCACGATGGTCATCAGGTAGAAGCCGCCGATCAGCCCGATCGACCAGATGACGGACCGCCGGGCGGCCGGGGCGGTCGGCACGGTGTAGAAGCGCGAGAGGATGTGCGGCAGCCCGGCGGTGCCCAGTACGAGGGCGATCCCCAGGCTCACGAAGTCCAGCCGGGCGGTCCAGCCGTCGCCGTACTTGAGGCCCGGGGCGAGGAAGTCGGCGCCGTGGCCGCTGTGGAGCGCAGCGGTGCTCAGCAGGCTGTCGATGTCGCCGTGGAAGCGGACCAGGACGAGCACGGTGAGCGCCACCGCGCCGCCCATCAGCAGGACGGCCTTCACGATCTGAATCCAGGTCGTGGCCCGCATGCCGCCCAGCGCGACGAAGACCACCATCAGGGTGCCGACGCCGATGACCGTCCAGGACCGGGCCCGGGACCCCGTCTCGTCCAGCAGCAGGGCCACCAGGCTGCCCGCGCCGACCATCTGGGCGACCAGGTAGAGCACGCAGACGGTGACCGAGGAGACGCCCGCGGCGATACGGACCGGACGCTCGCTCATCCGCGCGGCCAGTACGTCGGCGAGGGTGAACCGGCCGCAGTTGCGGACGAGTTCGGCGACCAGCAGCAGCACCACCAGCCAGGCCACCAGGAAGCCCACGCAGTAGAGCACCCCGTCGTAGCCGAAGAGCGCGATGAGGCCGGAGATGCCGAGGAAGGAGGCGGCCGACATGTAGTCGCCCGCGATGGCGAAGCCGTTCTCCATCGGGGAGAACAGCCGCCCGCCCGCGTAGAACTCCTCCGGGGAGCCCTGTCGCCGGCGGCTCGCCCAGGTGGTGATCGCGAGGGTGGCGGCCACGAAGACGCCGAAGAGCAGGAGCGCGAGGCTCTGCTGATTACCGGTCACCGCCCGTGCCCCCGCATCATTTCCTGCGTCACCCAGCGCAGCTCCAGCGCTACCCGGTCCCGGCGCAGCCGTGCGTGACGGGCGTACGCCCACGTCAGCAGGAAGGTGGTGGCGAACTGGGCGAGGCCCGCGACCATCGCGACATTGAGCGCGCCCGCCACCGGGCGGGCCATCATGCCGGGCGCGGTGGTCGCCGCGACCACGTACGCGAAATACCAGAGCAGAAAGGCGGCGGCCGCGGGGAAGACGAAGCGCCGGTAGCGTCTGCGCACCTCCTGGAAGGCGGCGCTGCCGTGCACCTCCGTGTACACCTCCTCGGCGGCGGGCGGGCGGGCGCGCCGGGGCGGCGGGGCGGCCGTCTCGTCCGGCCCGCCCCAGCCGGAGGCGAGCGCGTCGTACCAGGGATCGTCCAGCCGGGCCGCCCCGGCATCGCGCGCGTTGTGCATGTCCACCCGAAAACTCCTTGTTCACTGCCGCGTTGGCGTGCCCAAGGATGGACAGAGGGAGAAGATCCCGGATACTCCAATACCGGACGTTCACCCCATCAGGTGACTCACGTGATGAACAACCCGGAATCGGTGTCGGGCGGAGCGGCGATGCCATGGCGGTAGGCGTAGCGCACCGCCTGGGCCCGGTCGCGGACCGCGGTCTTGGCGAACAGGTTGTTGATGTGCGTCTTCACGGTGGCGGGCGCGATCCGCAGCCGACGCGCGATCTCCGGGTTGGACAACCCCTCGGCGACCAGCGCCAGGACCTCCGCCTCGCGGCGGGTGAGCCCGTCCGGCAGCGGCCCGGCGGCGTCCGCCTCCACCGGCTCCTGCCGTGCGTCGAGCCGCTCCAGCAGCCGCCGCTGCACCTTGGGCGACAGCCCGGCGTCCCCCGACATCACGTCCTCCACGGCCCGGACGATCTCGTCGGCGTCGGCGTCCTTGGTCAGATAGCCGCGGGCACCGGCGCGCAGCGCGGGGAAGAGCGAGTCGTCGTCGGCGTAGGTGGTGAGCACCACGACCTGGGTGCCCGGATGCTCGGCGCGCACCCGGCGCGTCGCCTCCACCCCGTCGCAGCGGGGCATCCGCAGATCCATCAGCACGATGTCCGGGGCCAGCTCGGCGACCAGCCGCAGCGCCTCCTCGCCGTCCCCCGCCGACCCGACGACCTCGATACCGGGCAGCAGCCCCAGCAGCATCACGATGCCCTCGCGCACCACCGTCTGATCGTCGGCCACCACGATCCGCGCCGTCACAGCGGCACCCGCAGTCGCACCACGAACCCCTCCCCTTCCGGTCCGGCCTCCAGCGTGCCACCGAGGAGTTCGGCGCGCTCGCGCATCCCGAGCAGACCGTACCCGGCGCCACTCGCCGTCAGACCGGCGGCGGCCGGTGCCGCACCGGCGCCGCCGTCGCGGACCTCCAGCGAGACCGCCCGCTCGGCGTAGCTCAGCCGCAGCTCCACCCGGGCGCCCGGCGCGTGCTTACGGACGTTCGTCAGCGCCTCCTGCGCGGCCCGGCGGAGCGTGAGCCCCGCCTCCGCGGTCAGCGTCCGCGGCTCGCCCTCCCGTACGAAGCGGGCGCCCTCCGCCGCGGCCGACTCCCGCAGGAAGTCCTCGACCGGGGCCATCTCGCCGCGCAGCGCGGACAGCGCCTGCCGGGTCTCGGCGAGCCCGTTACGGGCCATCCCCCGGGCGGCGACCACCCGGTCCAGCACCTTCGCGGAGTCCTCGCCGCGCTCGATCAGCAGCCGCGCCGCCTCCAGGTGGACCAGCTGTGCGGACAGGCTGTGCGCCAGTACGTCGTGGATCTCCCGGGCGATCCGGGACCGCTCGGCCAGCGCCGCCGACTCGGCCTCCGCCCGCCGGGCCGCCCGCTCCTGCTCCAGCAGCTGGTAGCCGTTTCCACGGGCCTCCTCGTCCAGCCGGAGCGCATAGCCGCCGAGCACCAGGCCCCCGGCCGTGACCGCCTCGGTGAGCGGGGAGCCGCCACTGGCGAGCACATACGCCCCCGAGGCCACGGCCGCGCAGCCGAGCGCGATCGCCAGCGGCAGCCGTTCCATGGCGAGGATGGCGCTCACGATCCACACCGCGGCGGCCGGGGTCCGCGCCCCGGCGACGTGCAGCGCGGCGCCCGCGCCGATCAGCACGGTGAGCAGCGCAAGGGCGGGGGCGAGCCGGTGGTCCACGGTGACGCGGCGCAGCGCGTACAGCAGGGCCGCGCACCCCAGGAGGGCGCCGACCAGCGCCACCCGCCGCATCCCGTGGAAGGTGTCGTCCCGGATGACGCCCACCAGCAGCCACCCGGTCCCGGCCACGGCCAGTCCGCCGTTGATCAGCAACCGGGTCCGCGGCACACCCTGCCGCGAGAGCGCCTGCCGCGAGGGCCACCGCGTCCATCTGGTCATCGACCGAGTGTGCCCTGCGCACCGGCCCGGGCGGACACCGGCTCCAGCCCGCGCGCCCGCATCATGACGACGGCGCCGCGCAGCAGCAGGGACGCCGCGAGCGACAGCATCAGCGGACCGCTGCCCTGCGCCACGCCCGCCAGCGCGCCCACACCCGCCAGCGCCGCCCGGCACGCCACGGCGCCCGCCCACACCACCGCCGTGGTCTTCGCGCCCTGGGTCCAGACCGCGCCGGAGGCGTCCGTCCACACCCGGCTGGTCCACCCCCACCCGGCTCCGGTCGCCACCCCGACGAGGATCTCCACCACCAGCAGCGCCGCGGCGGTCACGCGGTGGTCGTGGTCGATCAGCCCGGGTTCGCGCAGCGCCAGAAAGCCGAGCAGCACCGGCAGCGCCCACCAGCGCCGCGCGTCCTCGGTGACCTTCTGCGGCTGGAACTGCCGTACGAGCACGATGACGACGACCGCGGCGATGAGCACGGCCTTGGCGAGTCCCGGCATGACAAGAGCCTCCGTAGGGCGGGAACGAGAACGCTCCCGACGCTACGGACGGCCCCGGCCGCGGGGATCGGAGCCAGGGCGGATTCCGGGTGGAAACCGTCTCTCCACCCGCGGGTGGAGAGACGGCTCGGCGTCCGAGGCCCCGGACGCCGGGCCACCTCGGACGCCGATGCGTCTCAGACGTCCAGCCTCGGGACGCCAATGCGTCTCAGACGTCGATGCGCGACCGGTCCAGGGTCGCCGCCGAGTTGGTGATGAACTCCTTGCGCGGCGCGACCTCGTTGCCCATGAGCAGGTGGAAGGCGTGCTCGGCGGCCTCCAGATCGCTGATGTTGATGCGCCGCAGCGTGCGGTGACGCGGGTCCATCGTGGTCTCCGCCAGCTGGTCGGCGTCCATCTCGCCGAGACCCTTGTAGCGCTGGATGCCGTCCTTGTAGCGGACCTCGCGGCGCTCCAGGTCCAGCAGCGTCTCCCGCAGCTCGTTGTCGGAGTACGTGTAGATGTACTTGTCCTGGCCCCGCTTCGGGTGGGTCAGCTCCACCCGGTGCAGCGGCGGCACGGCCGAGAAGACCCGCCCCTGCTCCACCATCGGGCGCATGTAGCGCTGGAAGAGGGTGAGCAGCAGACAGCGGATGTGGGCGCCGTCGACGTCGGCGTCGGCAAGGAAGATCACCTTGCCGTAGCGGGCCTGGTCGATGTCGAACGTACGGCCCGAACCGGCTCCTATGACCTGGATGATCGACCCGCACTCGGCGTTCTTCAGCATGTCCGAGACGGACGACTTCTGAACGTTGAGGATCTTGCCGCGGATCGGCAGCAGCGCCTGGAACTCGGAGTTCCGGGCGAGCTTGGCCGTACCGAGCGCCGAGTCGCCCTCGACGATGAACAGCTCGCTGCGGTCCACGTCGTCGCTGCGGCAGTCGGCCAGCTTCGCGGGCAGCGAGGAGGACTCCAGCGCGGTCTTGCGGCGCTGCGCCTCCTTGTGCTGACGGGCCGCGATCCGGGTACGGGCCGCGGCGACGACCTTCTCCAGGACGGCACGGGCCTGCTGCTTGTCGTCCCGCTTGCCGGACGTCAGGAACGCCTTGAGCTCCTTGGCGACCACGTTGGCCACGATCCGGGAGGCGGCCGAGGTGCCCAGCACCTCCTTGGTCTGGCCCTCGAACTGCGGCTCCGCGAGCCGCACGGTCACGACGGCGGTCAGGCCCTCCATGACGTCGTCCTTGACGACGTCGTCCTCGGCGACGCGCAGCAGCTTGGCGGAGCGCAGCACCTCATTGACGGTCTTGGTGACCGAGCGCTCGAAGCCGGAGACGTGGGTGCCGCCCTTGGGGGTGGCGATGATGTTCACAAAGGACTTGGTGGTGGCGTCGTAGCCGGTGCCCCACCGGAGCGCGATGTCGACGGCCAGCTCGCGGGTGACCTCGGTCGGCGTCATATGGCCGCGGTCGTCGAGGACTGGCACGGTCTCCTTGAAGGTGCCCTGGCCGGGGAGGCGCAGCACATCGCAGACGGCCTTGTCCTGGGCGAGGTACTCGCAGAACTCGCTGATGCCGCCGTCGTAGCGGAACGTCTCCTCGACGGGCCCTTCCCGGCCCTCGATGGCCCGCTCGTCCCGGACGACCAGCGTCAGGCCCGGCACCAGGAAGGCGGTCTGGCGGGCCCGGGCGTGCAGGTTCTCCAGGGAGAGCTTGGCGTCCTTGAGGAAGATCTGCCGGTCCGACCAGTAGCGGATGCGGGTGCCGGTGCGGGTCTTGGGGACCCGCTTGCCCTTGAGGATGCCGCTGGAGGGGTCGAAGGGGGCGTCCGTTCCGGATTCGGTGAAGATCCCGGGAACGCCGCGCCGGAAGCTGATCGAGTGGGTCTTGCCGTCCTTGTCCACCTCGACGTCGAGGCGGCTGGACAGCGCGTTCACCACGGAGGCGCCGACGCCATGCAGGCCGCCGGAGGCCGCGTATGCTCCGCCGCCGAACTTGCCGCCGGCGTGCAGCTTGGTCATCACGACCTCGACGCCGGACAGTCCGGTCTTGGGCTCGACGTCGACCGGGATGCCCCGGCCGTTGTCCCGCACCTCGACGGAGCCGTCGTCGTGCAGGTTCACCTCGATGCGGTCACAATAGCCGCCCAGGGCCTCGTCGACCGAGTTGTCGATGATCTCCCAGAGACAGTGCATGAGACCGCGACTGTCGGTCGATCCGATGTACATACCGGGGCGCTTGCGCACTGCCTCGAGCCCCTCGAGGACGAGAAGGTGCCGCGCGGTGTAGTTGGAGCCGCCCCGGTCTGCTCCGGTCAGCAGCGCAGTGGACGGCACGGACGTATCGGCGGTCACGCGGTTCGCTCCTCGCTGAATTTCTTTTGGCCCAACTGTGGGCACGATGGTGGCACGGGTCGCCCGTCAGAGCGTACCGAGGCCTGATAGAGCCGTTGTGCCGCCACCCATGAAACCTCCATCGTAGTCCAGGCCACCCCGGTTTCGCTCATGCGTTCGATAGCCCGTTTGGCGTGAAGCACACATCACGTTCCCTTGGAGGCATGAACCATTTAGGCTCCGGGCACGTCCTCATGAACAACCGGCAACCCAGCCGGGAGGACAAAATCCGACAAGCGACGTGAATCCGTAAACCATCGCAATACGGCTCATTCGCCGCCAACCGTCACCATCCGGCCCACTCACAAGCAATTTTTGAGAAAAAGCCACGAGCGGGAACGATATCGGGCTGGTTGGATGTTGACCCTGGTACGACAGCTCGTCGAGCTAGAGAAGAGGCGACGTGACTACTGTTCTGACCCCCGCGAGCCCGCTGACGGCCGCTGACCGCTGCGACCGTTGCGGCGCCCAGGCATACCTGCGCGTCGTCCTGATGAGCGGCGGTGAACTGCTCTTCTGCGCCCACCACGGACGCAAGTTCGAGCCGGAACTCAAGAAGATCGCCGCGGAAATACAGGACGAGACCGAGCGGCTGACCGCCGCTCCGGCGTCCGCGTCGGACGACTGACGCCGACGCCTCGCGCCACGACGACGAGCGAAGCCGGCCGAGAGCCGGATGTCGGGCGGCCCGCCCCAGCCAGGGGAGGGCCGCCCGCGCTCGTGTCGCGGCGCCCCTTCACCGTGCGGCCCTACCGGCCCCAGGGACCTCCGGGCCTTCCGGGGCCCCAGGCCTTCCGGGCCTTCCGGCGGACCTGAGGGGGCCCGCCCGGCCGACGCCTCGAC
>Ga0307508_10002284_pt1 | contig 20388 bp, 22 predicted proteins | sample 9_EM_MG_FD_203089 | JGI IMG/M metagenome (GOLD analysis project Ga0307508, IMG submission 203089) | Populus trichocarpa ectomycorrhiza microbial communities from riparian zone in the Pacific Northwest, United States - 9_EM | ecosystem: Host-associated > Plants > Roots > Unclassified | place...
AACAGGGGGTTTATAACGCTAAGGTGTTTTTGGGTGACGATCGGTCAGGTACGGAGGTGCGAATATCGATAGGTTGAGGATTGAGAGAGCGTCAACCCGGGCTCATAACCTGTCAAATAATATAGATAATTGGTTGCTTAATTTGTTCGTACAAGAATACGGAACCTCTATATATACAAATGAGATCTGCGATCCCGCGGGACCTAGTTTCCCCGTCGGGATATCCTTCATCCGTCGGCGCCTCTCATCCCCGTCGGCGCCTCTCATCCTCCGTCGGCACCACCTACCTCCGCCGTACAGAGTCCGGACGTCCAAATCTGACACATGGCGAGGATAGTACAGTCCGAGCCTCCGCCCACTCCTCCACAACCTCCCTCTGTAGATGCACGAGGGATCTGGGGAACGGCATCGCGCGACGCGCGCCCCCACCCGCTCTGAATAGCTCAGCTATTCCACCCCGCGGGCGTCTGGATCCTCCGCCGGGAGCTTGCCCCATCCGTCGACCTTCTCATTTCCGGGGACTCGTGCGCCAGGCACTGCCGGATCCCAATGGTGATGTCCGGCGGGACTTTCCGTAGCACTGCGATGTGCCATCTTGCTTGGAATGCGTAGATCTGGCCGGGGAATTTGCATCGTCCACGGGCGACTGTACCTTCGCGATTACAGGAGAGTGGCAGTGCTGGAGATGTGCCGCGGTGTGGGATTGAGTATGCGTGGTATGGGGAAGTGGGAACCTAAGTTTTATGTTTTGTGTGTTCACTCCTGATGGCTGCGAGAACTTAACCTTAACCTTACGGCTCAGGACTGCGCGCACGGGATAGGACCGCTGGGCATTGCGTGTGCCTGATGCGGCTACCCATGTGAGACAGGCGCGTGCATATATATATAAGAGAGCAGTTTCTTCTAGCTTTGGATAGTAGCAATCTCAAGCATCATCTTCCTCTTGTAAACACGTTCAGGCGCCCATCGGGTTTCAACGATGGCACGCAATGCCCGGCGCGTCTCAAAGTCAGGCCACATTCTTCGCAGTGCCAACAACCGAAACCCAGACTATCTGTGAGGAGCCCCCTCAATTCAAAAGACAATACCTAGCAGCAAGTAGAAGCAGACTAGAACCCAAATTACCAATACACCGAACAGAACTGCGCATCCTCACACGCCCAGGCGCACCCTCCACCCGTTGCGCCGACAGAAGACCCAAGACCGGAGTGAACACCAAAAACAGACCTCGCAAACGTGTCGACATCCCGGCAGTAGTTGAAGACCGAGCGGGTAGTGCAGGGGGGTGCGCAGTCTTGGGGCTCCGGGCAGATTCCTCGATGAGGCGCTACGCCGCGGGTCCATCCTCGCCTTCCTCACAGAGCTCATCAGGGGCGCGCACAGTGCGGCCGATCCAGTCGGGTAGCCACTCGCGCGGGTTGCGTAGCCTGTCTGGCGCGGCGATGCCCGGTGGCGGGTACCTCCTCCTCATGGCGTCGAGGGCTCTTATCGCCGAAGCGGCAACCTGGTCGGGCGACTCCTCCTGCCGTGCGGGCGCGCGGGAGGTGGGTGGCGGGGATGCGGTCGGACTGTCCGGCTCCGCGGGGGGCGGCGTTGCTGCGGGCTCCGATTCGCGCTGCTGCTGTCGGAGCCGCGCGGAGGCGCGCGTCGGTGCAACGGACTTCTTCTTCCTGGCGGCCCGGGCGGGAGCAGCCGCTGCCGCGCCGTCTGAGCCGCTCTCCGGCTCGTCGGCGGCGCCGGGGGACGGAGCGGACTCTGGCTTGCTACGCTTGGCCACGCCGCTGGCGGGCGACGGGGGTTTGCGTTTCGTCGGCATCGCGGTTACTGTCCCGGTGGCGGTGGGCGCGGGAGGGGATTGCCGAGAGCAGAGTGTGTAGATGGCGTTGTCGCGACAGTCGCTCCCAACTGGGGTGTGGAAGGAGGTGAGAGGCAGACAGAGTACGTGCGCTACGGCTTGGCTTCTGTGCCGTAGGGTAGGGCAAGCAACTCACCGTCGCGTAGGGTAATGTCGAAGGAATGTGTGCGCTTGCCAACGCGCGGACGCAGGGCAGGGAGAGAACCGGATCGAGGGCTGATGGTTGACCGAACTCGGCTGCTTAGTCACGCAGAGTGAGTGATCGTGCGTGTCGCGTATTTGGCGAGTTGACCTGCCGCTATTATCGGTTGAAGACGGCCTCGTCTGGCAGGCCACTATCGCAAACCGAGACGGTATCCACTGCCACCGGTACAGCACCAGCACTTAGAATAGTTGGAGGAAATGATTGCAGATTGGACGCGGAAACATCGCTGGGGCAGCGAGCTGTCAGTAAGTGGACATAGTTTCGTCAAGATCTCACAAGGTCACATACAGTGAACCGCCACTGCGCGGACTGCGGACAGGAAAACTGGGCAAAACGTACGCCGCCATGATCTATAGGTCGAATGCGAGTAAGATTAAACAAAAAAAACAAAAAAACAAGGTCACATACGAGTAATGACAGAATCATCAACGGCCATAAAAGGCACGGATAGAACCCGCGACCCAGGCAGAAGAGCAGAAGGGAATGCTCGATTCAGAGCCCATTCCCGTCAACACTAACGCTCACTCAAATATATTTTTCTCCCGCAGCATCCTCGCACGCCTTCAACAGCTAGCAACGCTAAACCCCACCACCACCGCCGCGCTCACCAGGAAACACCAGAGCCTGCTTTTGGGCGATGTGCTCCTTGACCTGAACGATTAGCTCGGTTCTGGTGTGGCCCTTCTCGAGGTTCAGGCCGTGCCGGTACGCAACGCGACGCAGCGTTGTGACCGACATGTTCTCAGGACCAAAGTCGGCTGTAGGAGATTGGTCAGCATCGGAACGGGCTGTGGAGGGGAAGCCATACCACCTAGAGCGACATCAAGGTGTTCGGGCAGCTTTTTCTCGATGTGCGCCTTGACTTGGACGAGTAGCTCAGCTCTGGTATGGCCCTTCTCGAGAGTCAGGCCATGACGATGCGCAAGGCGGCGCAGAGCCGTGACAGACATGTTTTCAGGTCCGAACGCGGCTGTAGGACATAGGTCAGCATCGGAACAGATCGTGGAGGGGAAGCGGTACCTAGAGCGGCGCCGTTGGTGACGCCGAAGGTGCGGGCGGTGCGGTATGTGCTGACGATGCGGATGGGGTGGGCAGTACGGGTGTGACCGATGGTGAGGACGGTGCGGGCGGTGCGGAGGGCGCCGGCGATGCGGACGGGGAAGGCGATGGGGATGCGCCGGGCAGGGCGGGCGCAGCGGACGGTGCGGACGGTACGGGCGGCGCGGGCTGTGCGGGCCATGGATCGAGGACCCCAAGCGCTGCGAGAACTTGACGGAACTACTGGAGTAGTCGGAGCACCCTTCCCGCGTCGAGCAGGGTCTGTGTTGGAAGTGTTGAAGTCCGTAGTGTTGGTTGCGCGTGGCCGTACTGCCGTGTGGATGAGCCGGTAGAGAGGGAAGGAAAGGGCGCTGAAGCGCTGGGGGTACCGGCCTTTCCGCTCGTTTCACGGAAGGTCGCCCTGCCCACCGCTTTAAGGCTGGCCCCCAGAGACAGATGCGTCCCCAGAGCAACGGATGACTGGCGCGCGATGTCATGGCGACGGCGCGCGCTTGTGGGCTGGGCGGTCTCTCGTCGCCCCGCTTCGACCGGCCCCCGCCGCCCCCCCGCCGCCGAGGGCGATGCCGCCTAGGACAATGCCGCTGAGGACGATTCCGCCGAGGACGATGCCACCGAGGACGATGCCGCCGAGGACGATGCCGCAGAGGGCGATGCCGCAAAGGACGATGCCGCCGAGGACGATGCCGCAAAGGACGATGCCGTCGAGGACGATGCCGCCGAGGACGATTTCGCCGAGTCACCGTGCTCCTCATGGCGTCATTCACAGCACCGAAGTCCGAGTCCGAGTCCATTTCCATGTCCGTCGCCGCCGGTAGTCGTGGAAATCGCTGGCGAAGCGTCAGGCTCCGATGCGGACCCAAGGGGAGGGTGGAGCGTGCCAGTTGTTTCGCGGCGGGCTGATGAGGTGGGGGAGGGAGGCTGGAGAGGCGATGAAGTGCGTGAGGGCGAGGCGGATGAACAGAAGTGCCCACTGCCCCGGGGCTACCGATGTTGCCCGCCTTCGTTCGTTGAACACTTTTCGAGTCGGACAGACGAAAAAAAAAGGTGGAGAGTATCGGTGTCAGTTGCCCGTCTTCCAACGGCAGCAAGTTCGCGTCGCATTCACTTGGCACGGTGCACATCTTCACGGAGTATCAGTTATCTCACCATATGGGAATCCTAATCGTTCTATCGATATCGCACGTTAGGCATTCACGGAAAGCGGGGCTAGGACGCTCCCAGCGGATACTAGGAAACATCGGAAAAAGGAGCAGTCCCCTACCGGATCTAATAAGCCTTCCATAACCTTCCCCCGGTGTTAAAAGAATACCGATTTGCAATGAGGATAGGGATGAACGATAGGAGGTCGATCAGTCTGAATGCCGAATGAGACGAGGAAACACAAGGCATACGACTACTGGTCATTCGAGTGGCTCACAACTTCGTTGTCGTATTTAATGGGTGTAGAACAGGAGAAAAGGAAAGAACCCGCAGAAAAAAGATCCCCCTCTCACACTTCCCCGCTCACTCTTTACGCAGTCGTGTCCTCAACAAACCCTAAGGCACAAGCGCCAAATCCGAAAGACTATACTGGCACGAACTCAAGCAACGAGAAGCATTTCCAACACCCGGTTGCCTCGAGCTTGACGGTTGCCCCTCGTCGAGTCATACTCTTCACGATGTCTATTAGACTATGATGACAAGCTCCCCATCCGAGAAACACGTAATATTGTTTCCAGGCAGCAAGAAAGCAAAACCAGAAGCCAACCCAAATCGAAACATCATCCTCGACATCCCGCCCCACTTCCCCAACCAGGCACTAAACCACCCGTCGAGCTTGATGTCGCAACATCTGAAACAGAGCGAACAAAGAAAAGATACGATCCAACGGGTGCCGCCATCTCGTCAGTAGTCAAAGATCAAGTACGTGAAGGTCAGCCCGGTGCGGCCGTGCGATTAGACGGCTCCGCCCGCACTGCGCTCCGGTGAGCGAGCACCAGCAGTCGGCGGAGCAGGATCGTCGAGGTACCCGGCCAGCGAAACACCGCCGTGATGCTCCTCGTTGTCGTCGCCGTAGCGCACAGCTCTGTAGGACGCGCCCTCGGAGCTGGCGGCGCCGAAGGACGGCTTCCGACTGTCGTTGCGTCAGCATCTTTCGTCGTCACCGGGGTGGTGCAACTTACTACGGGAGCAGCGCGCTGAGCCTGCGCTGCGGGACCTGCTTGCGCGTGGGCGCCTGCTTGTAAAACTGGCGCTTCGGCGAGACGGCGTTGCACGGCCCCGGACCAGCGGCCATCTTCCGTTTCTTCTTTTTGGCCGGAGTGTTGCCGGACATGACGATTCTGATGGCGAGTCAGTCTCTCCCTGCACCGACCGATGAGGAGGGGGGACTCACACTGGCTTGCTCTCCGTGTCGAACAGGAGTGCGTAGCGCTTCTTCTTCGGAGCGGGAATCTTCGGCTCGGTGGCTAGCCGCGCTTTCTCAGCTTCCTCCAGTCGGCGGGCCTCTTCCTTGTAGCGCGCGCTTCCCCAGAACACCGCCTCGTACCGGTCCGGCTTGCTCGCGATCTCGGCTGCTTCGACATAGGCGAAGGCGCAGGACTTGTCTTTTCTGCCGTCGGGTTAGCGTTAGTCCGCCGCGTACTCGGGGGGACTCACTTCTCGGCAGGGGCGCTCTCAACGTCCTGCGCATCTTCGACGGCTGCCACAGGCCAGGAAGTCGAGGAGATTCCGGCGGTGCTGGCGTGTGCGTCGGGCAGTTCCTGGCTGCTAGCTGGGGCCCGGGGAAGTCCATTCGCAGTAGCGGAGCTTCCAGAGCTACCAACATCCTTCCGTACCCACCGCAGCCACAGCCGGAAACCCACGGCTACGACGCCTGCGGGCGGTGCAACTTTCTCGGCAGCGGTCATTTCGACGTTATCGTCCTCGGTAGGCACGACCTCTGCTGCACTGGCCATCTCAACACTGGTATCCTCGGCGGCGAGCGCGTCATCATCGGCATTGGCCATCTTGACGCAGGTATCCTCGGCGGCGCCGTCGCTGCCGCCCTCCCAGCCGCTGAGCGAGGCGGGACCCGTAAAGCCGAACCTGCAAGTCAGCAAATCGGCGTAGTCTCCGGCGGCTGGCGTGCGGATGCCGACAGACTCCTCTTTCTCGCGCTCATCACCGGACGAAGTCGATCTGGAAGTCGCAGAGCCGTCAATGTCCATATCGCTCTCGGAGTCGGCAGTGTCGTCGCTTTCCGGCTCGTCGTCACGCATCCAGTCGCGGTCGTCGACGATAGAGTCGCCGCCCTGCTGCACGTGGTAGTCATCGACACCGCCGTCGCGCACACGACGGACCGAGTTTCCGCGACTGGTGGCTCCGTTGAACGGCGCAGCGACTGCAGTGGTCGGCCCCAGCGGCGGCGGCGGGCTGCTCGAGTCGTTCGAGGACTCGCCGGGTTTTAGCTTCAGCAGCGCGTAGAAGAGAGCGATCTCCGGAGGGAGGCTCGCAGCCGTGGATCCCTCGCTGGACGCGCCGGCCACGCTGATGTCGACGGCCCCGATGCGCCACTCGGGCAGATCCGCGCTGCTGGAGCTGGCTGGCAGGGTCAGCGCACTCCGCGCGACAGGATTCACGTGCGGCGAGCCGCGGGGCAAAACCTGGACCGGATACTCACTGTCGTGTCTGATGGTGCTGCGACTGCCGCCACCCCTCACGGGCCTGCGGGCGTCCGGAAACATCGTGTAAAGTGGGTGGTAGTTGGTGATGGGTGGGGACGGGTGTTGTGCAGTACGAAGACGAATGGAAGATGGTGAGAACCACGGACGGACGATGGCGGGCGGGGGGTGGAGTTGAGGCTGTTGTCTACGCAGGATGAAAGGGAGGTGGTTGGGGTCAAGGACGCCGGGCGGAGAGTGTGTCGTCCACCGGAACAGGAGGACGGTCGAGCCGCGGCGGACCAGCACGCAAGGCCATCTTTTGCGGCGCCGCGGCCCCGCAGCGGCGGAAAATGTTAACAAAGACCTGGCTTGGCCACGGCCTGCCACCGCACTCCACACCCGGGCTATCCACCACGCGAGCTGCAGTCGCGGTAACTGACTATACACATCCGACTGATGGCGGCACCTACCTGAAGGTTGGAGTGGCGCTTGTTGGACAACGGTTATCTGGGGGAAACAGCGACGCGAAAAGCAAGCCCCAATGTTGACAGCACGCGAATCGTCTCGTGGGCATCAGCAATGCACATATCCAATCACGCGCCGGCCGACATTTCCCGATGGTCACTGCTCGTTGCGGTGCTGCCCTCTCACCGCAGAACTCACCGACTAGCCACTCGCCGGCCGCGCACTCTCCTGCATTCCAGCCTCGCTGCGCCAGTGGACCAATCGCCGCCGCCGCTCCATGTGTTGCATGGTCTAGCCCCGCCGCTGCCACCGCCGAGATGTCTGCCGCCAAGCGAGGACGATCCGTTCTACAGACCCAGCTGGATCGATACCTTACCACCAGAGCGAATACTTCACTTTGCTGGAGCCATCTGACGTTGGCCTCGCTTAACGCATCCGCGCGCCTATTCTAGCGCGAGCTGCGACACTGACTTGTCGTTGTCACTTTCCGCGATGCACAGGAGCCGCCTTGTCGGAAACGAACTGCGGTAGCTCCCCGCTCGGCGGTACCAAAGTCGACTGCACCTCGCGGCCATGGATGTATGGGGCCAGTACCAGGTCTTGTAGCGGTTTCCACCCGGCGACAGGGCCGCGACACCTGCTTTTTCGTCAATACGCACGCATTTGGAGTGCCATCTAACTCGGCAGACCGAATACGTACACCAGGACTTCCACCACCCGCGGTGATGCCTCCGCTGCTGTCTGCGCCGACGATCCTATCGCCCGTCGAAGGTTCTGGGGGAAGAGGGATCGCTCCAGTCGCGCGTGCTGTCCAAGAATCGCCAGATCCATCGATGGTGGGCGGGGCGTGGTTGGGAGTCGACGCGCACCCGTCGCCTGCAGGATGGGGACGAGCTGCTACCCACAGGAGAGGAGAGGAGGAGCGGTGAGGGATAGACGGAACCAGCCCACGAAACAGGGAGACGAATGTGGAGCACGAGAGTCGGGGCTTGTCGGGAAGCAGCAGTGGAAGAAAACAGAGGAGAGCCAGCGAGAAATGGAACCTGGACAAGGCAGTATGGTGCTCGTTTTGGTCGTGCGTGCAATGGCCTTTGTCATTGCCGGCCGGACGTCTCCGTGATGGTACGAGTACTTGGGTAGACGGATGCGTACGTTGCCGCCTCCCGAGTCGTGAACTCCACCACCGCTGGACCCGGACCTCGTGCCAACGGCGAGGAGGGGAGGACGATCATGGCAGGGATACGGGGTGAGTGGCGGGATTCCCGTGCGCACGTGTAGGAAAACTTGCGGTCCCGTAGGGTAGGAGCAACGTCTGATCCCGTCAGCTCTGCGGCAGTGGTCACAGATGTCTGTCAGAATAATGGGCGTCCGGAGATGACGGACCGGAGGCGGCACGTCCGGAGATGACAGCAGCCTTAGTCTCCGAGCACCGCCTCGGGAGACAGTCTTCCATCCTTTCACCTTGGCGAGTCCCTCAGGCGCGTTGTATATAGAGAGAATGTTTTTCCTTCGACGTTGTATCAACCAATCAGTTCACTATCTTCGTCTCTATCGATCCCTATATTCCAACAATGTATAATCCTAGTACTTTCGGAGGTAATGGACACGACATGGTGGGCAGTACCCGTGCTCCGTTTCCACATAGTCGCGGCTGGAAAACTCACGCTTAAGGATCTAGACGGGGTAAGCGAGAATACGCACAGTTCTCTCGAGCGACGGGTTCCCTCTTGCGCGTGTCTCTCCGGCGAAATCGCACTCGAACTTCGGAATTTTGGATTCACGATCGGCGGCTTTTCTCCTCCTCACACTCAGCCGTGCGCTGATGTCGAGTTTCTCCGTCTTCCTCACATTTCTGGTACATCGCGAGAACCGACTCCCAACTACTACCCCGTGCACTCATTAAAGACCCAACCGCGTAGATGCGCCGGCCCCATATCCCACAACCGCTTCCGCGCCACACCACCTTGAGCTTAGCTTAAAACTCCCAGAAGCGTATTCTGTGAAGACTGGCGATCTGGGGCGAGATCACGTGATTGCAATCCCGTCCAACTTCCTTCACCACGAGGGTATAATCCGTCTCGTTAAACAGCTAACGACAGCCGCCGACTAGATATTCGAGCATCTTAACCAAACCCCTACCAGTGTAGCTGCTATTTTTCCCAATCCTCTCTTCTCCCGTGCTCGAGTAAACCACTCCAGTTGCCTACGGTACCAATCCTCTTCGTCACGTACCTGTCCGGGATCTTCGATGCAGTTGAGGCTGCAGTCCCAGTGATCCGAGGCCTTCCCTTCGTTGACGACATTAGCTGGTGGGCCGATGGCAAGGACGATAAATCGGTAGCGGAAACGCTGTCAACGGCAGCCGAGGCGTTGATTGAGTGGGCAGCCGGAAATAGGGTAGCTTTCGACCACGGCAAAATGGAGGCAGCGCTGTTGTGCCGCAAAAGGACGACCCCTATGGCAACGTTGAAGATTGGCGCCAATGTCGTCCCTTTCAATAAGGTGGCGACGCGGTGGCTGGGAGTTTGGCTGGACTCGCAGCTCACGCTCAGGGACCACCACGCCACCCGGCTGAAGGAGGGGCGCAAGGCTATGACTCGGCTCCGCCGCCTCACCTGGCAGATGGGTCTATCTCCCACCAACTGCACAAAGATTATGACTGCATGCGTCCAGTCAGTCGCCATGTTTGGCTCGGAGCTATGATGGAAGGGAGACCACGTCCAGGGGACCATAGGTCAGGCGGACGAGCTGCAGTTGCTGGTCAACCAGGAGGCACGGGCGACAACGGGGTGCTTCCTGACGACCAACCTGGGAGCCCTCTCGATGGAGTCTGGCCTCCGGGCTGCAACGACGCAGCTGGAGAACAAGCAGCGGCGGTTCGGCCTACGCCTGCTGAGTCTGCCGCAGGGAAACCAGACACGGGAGATTGTCGGCACTCCAACGGGAATCGGGAGGAGGCTCACAAATGCCCTCGCTTAAGCCGGCAGGACGGAAAGCATAGCGCTGCTCAAGGAGCCAGAAACCCTCGACGTAGAGCTGATCCCAGAGGAGGAAGCCGAGGCGAAGGTAGAGGCGGAGAAGGTCCAACCTGGACTCAGCATGTTCACGGACGGATCAGGGATTGACTATGGGGCCGTGGGGTATGCTGAGGTGTGGAAGAACGGTCAAACCTGGAAGGGCATCAAAACCCACATAGGCTACAACCAGGAGGCCTATGGTGCGGAATGCGCCGCTCTCGCCCGCGCACTGAAATTGGTTTCGAGAAGAAGCACTGTCCCCGAACATGTCACAATATTCACAGATGTGCAGGCGGCCATCAGACAGATGGCATCAGATGATCCTGGCCTTGGACAACAGCACACACTCCAGGCCAGGAAGCACATTGCCACCCTGCGAAAGGCCAGGCCAGGCATCATCATCGAAAAATGGTGGTGCCTAGCACACAAGGGGATCGCTGGCAACGAGAAGACTGACGAGTGGGCGAAGATTGCGGCGGAGGAGCCAGATACCCGTGGGATGGAATGACCGCGGTGGGAATGGTGGGCAACAGAAGCCTATGCGTGAGGAGGTACGAGTACGGTTCGGGCTCCAGTAAACGAAGCAGGTCATGAAACGGAAGTAGGTAAGCTGTGAGATTATCAGACTATTGCTGCAAGTTACGAATCATTGAGGTCTTCACAGAACGAGGCATTGCTGCTGCAAGCGAATCAACATACCACACGCATATCAAAATGGCATAGGGAGAAACTTGAGAAACAACTACACGTTGCGTTTGAGGAGCGAAAACTGGGGCGCGTTGTACAGCGCAATTGGTTCGAAGGTATCTCTGTGCGGTTATTCACAGAGATTTATCCTTATTCTACTATCGTATTCCGCATTTAGATGGCTGGTTCTCTCGGTCCCTTCACCGCAATGAAATTACACTCCAGGAAACACCACTAGTCCGGTACAGCAGCGCGAGTAGATCATCAACTTTTCGCCGGTCGCACACTGCGCTGCATAAACGGCCGCACTGGCCGCCGCCAGCTGTAGGAACTCGGGCAAGTGCGAGGATGGGACGGATACCTCTGCGCAATCATGTCGTTTCTTTCGCATAAATTACCGACACTGAGGGTGATTAGGATGAAGATGAGGACTTGAGTACGACTTCCGTTGGCATGCAGATGGATTTTAGTCAGATTTGTAGATAGTAGATTCTACGGGTTGAGCGCGGTGGTTGCGAAAATTCGGTCCTTGTGCCCAGTGCGATTTGATATTGCGCTAGTCCTTAAGCGCGCTAGTTAGCGCTAGTGGCGCCATTACCTATAACAGTGGCGTTTATAGTGGGGACCTTATAAGTGAGATAATACGATACTGAAGGACCCACGCTAGGCGTGTGACAAGTAATGACAAGAAAAGGAAGGTAGAATTAAATGAGAATGGGTGGGTGTTGTCGCTACCCTAGGATTGACGGATTTTTTCTGGCGTGGATAATGTAGAACCAACTGCTCTGCAACTCGCTAAGAGTACAGAATTTGAGGAATAATCCTCAACAGAACTTAATCCCTCCCCCAGCTATCCCCGTTTCTCTAAGACGAGGTCCCTCTCGTCAGCCCTCCTGAAAAACCACCAGCCCCGTTTCCATCAACCTGCTCAAATCCACAGCTCCTCCTTTGCCCACCAATCTCCAATCCTCCCCTTCGCTCTCCATTGCCTTTTCCTTGCTAATCCGCCTTCTGCTTTTGATCTAGCCGAAATCCATGGTCTGCACACCGTTCCTAGCAGCAGCTCGTTGCACTCTGCTTTCGGCTCGTATAGGTCCGTCCTCGATGCGTCGTAGATGCCCTTCCTTGGGGGGTAGCAGCTTTCTGTCTTCGGTAGTGTATAGTCCGTCCTCGTGCGCAAATCTCAGAAAGTCGGTTATCATCGGCAGGGTGTATATATCTGGCATCGGTAGCGTATCGGTGATAACCATCCTCGGCAGCACATCGATGTCCTTCACCGAAGGCAAATCTCAACTGCCCATTCGCGGCTCGTAGATTCCCAGTATCGACGGCCATTCGTTGACGCCCATCCTTGGCAGCACTCCATCTGCCACGAAAGTCCATGCTTCTGGCGATTCCTTCCTCGAAATCCCGTAGCCAGTCCATCTGGAAATTCCAAGGAATCCACAGATCCGGCAAGGCAAACTTCTTCCTCCTCCGGCTACGTTCTTCTCCCATATCTGCTCCTCCTTCTCTCATCTCCACCCCGCCTTCTCTTCTCTCCGCTCCGCCTTTTCTCCTCTCTGCTTGAGAGCCCAGCACTTTCTCAGCGCTCTCATCGCCTGGAATTAACCCAATTCCCTCGGCGTTCACTCTCGATGTTGGCCTATCTGCCACGGCATTGAGCACCGGTGCTACAATATCCGGCGCCGACGGTGCAGTAAGCGCCACGATATTCAAGGTCGATGTTCTCGTAAAATGCCACACCATCCGTCGGCGCTATCGTAAACGCCAACTTTTCCAACGTCGACGGTCCCACAACTGCCACGCTATTCGCCGCCGGTGCCGTAAATGCCATAATATTCGACGTCGGCGCAAATGCCACAATATTCGTTGACAGTGCCTCAAATGCCACATTATTCGGCGTCGGCGGTGTCGTCGGAACTCCCAATGTATTGCCGAAAGCTTGTTGCATTTCCTCTTCTGATTCCGGGCTTCCTTCTTCCATTGCGTCCATCTCTTCAATCTTCCTTCCGTTCATCCTATTCCTTCATCCTCGGCGTTCTATCCTATTCCTTCATCTTTGGCCTTCCATCGTATTCCTTCTGCTTCTTCGGCCTTCTCTTCTATTCCTTTGTCTTTGGCCGTCTTCCGTCCGATTCCCTCTTCGACCTTCCATCCTATTCCTTCATCTGCAGCCGTCAATCCTTGAATTCCGACGTCCCCATCGGCTGATCCAAAACGGCGTTCGCGTCGGCAGATCGCAAAATGATGTTTTCAACATCAACTCTCAGGTATCCGTTGTCTGCGTCAACTCGCAAAACTCCGTTCTCGGCGGCAGATTGCCGATGTCTGTCCCGAAAATCCGTACCTCTGGCGATTGTAGGACTGCGGTTGTTAGTTACAAAAGTCCAAATAGAAAATTTGGTAGTTCAATCGGTCCACCCACCCCACCAAATTTAGTGACCATCGTCACAATCCACAGCCAGCAATGCACAGCCATTTAAGTTTTCTAACCCAGTTTACAGATGATAGACAACACCGTAGGGGATCACCTCCTGTTGTCGGATTATCGGTTGGAGCGTTGGTTGTTGAGGTATTCCCAGAAGAGTGGTGATGGTAGTGGTGGTGGCGGTGGTGGAAATGGCTCATTAGTTACAAAAGTCCAAATGAAAAATTTGGTTCGCAAGAAACTGCACCACGACCATATCCACACACCCATAACATGTCGCCATCGCGCGGACAGCGGATTGGAACCGTCCAAAATGTGCGCCGCCATAGGCCACATATCTAGGCTGAATGCGATGATTCAACAGAAAAAGAAAAAAAATCGCCACGGACGCGAGCGCCGCTTCTGGACGCACCAGACGCCGCAGACGCACTCCGGCAGGGCATTAGCGCCCCGGACGCAGTGGAAGCACCCCGGCTAGGGTGCCGCGTGGGGCAAAAGCTTACTAGACGTGGGTGAGCAACGCATTCACCATCCGGACGATACCAGCCACGGCAAAGCGCGTCCAGACGAGAAGTGCCGCAGCGCGTGTCATACGGACGCAGAGTGTCAAGGCGACTGTCTTCCAGACGCAGCGTGTCACGGTGAAGCGCGTCCGGACAAAGTCTGCCAAGGCGAAGCGCCTCTGAACGGGGTGTCACGGCATTTGCCATCTGGACGCAGCGCGTGTCTTACGGACGCAGAGTGTCACGGCGTATGTCTACCAGACGCAGTGTGTCAGGGCAAGTGTCAACCAGACGCAGCGTGTCGAGGCGACTGTCTTCCAGACGCAGCGTGTCATGGCGAAGCGCATCCGGACGGGGCGTGTCACGGCATCCGCCACCTGGACGCAGCGTGTCATACGGACGCAGAGTGTCAAGGCGACTGTCTTTCAGACGCACCGAGTCTGTAGACGGGGGTGTCACGGAATTTGCCATCTGGACGCAGCGCGTGTCTTACGGACGCAGAGTGTCAAGACTAATGTCTTCCAGACTCAACGTGTCAAGGCAAATGTCTTCCAGATGCAACTGCCACGGCGACAGCGTCAGCACGTAGCTGTCACGGCACTACTCGTCCAGACGCAGCTGTCACGGCAATGTGCGTACAGACGTAGCTCGCCAGGGCACCTCGCGACCAGATGAGGAATGCCAAGGCATTTGCCTTCTGGGCACAAAGTGTCAACGCAAATGGGATCCAGACGAGGCTTACGATGGCGCACCACACATAGGCAACAGTGTGGTCGCAGTGCTAGCATTCAGACGCGACTGTCCGGATGCTGTACATTGCAGCGAAGACAATCAAACACGTAGTTGGTTCTAGTAATTGTGATCCAATTTAGTTCCATTCAATACATCTAATGTACATCTTTATATGCTATCACACTTAGCTTACCCAGTGCAAGCACCCAGCGTCACATTCATCGCCAAGATGATCGCCTGTAATGCTGTTCCTTATGTGGGTAGAATCGCTCGGCACGTGTCAGAAACAGAGGCAGATCGGCAGATATGACAAGACGCGATGAGTCAGATGTCGATGAGGATACCAGCGGCAAGGACGATCGCGAATAAGACGTCGCACGTAGGCCTACGAGCTTCGTGACATGGTTAGCACAGCTCCCAGAGGAACAGAGACAGTGGGAAGTTGTACAATACAACCCAACGAGTATGATGATGTCGACGAGGATACCGGCGACGTGGATGATAGCAAAAAAGGTGCGGCGAGTCTGCCGGTGGCGAGTATGATTGAAGGAGAAGAAAAGAGGGGTGGAATTAAGGCCCGTGCCGTCGTATTTTGCATGACGAGAAGTGGTGTGCGAGCCGAGCTGTACGCAAGCGCAGGCTCTAGTAAAGTCTTGGCCCCTTGCGAGTTGCATACGAAATGCTCGGAAGCTGTGAATTCCACTCCGACAGTCGTCAATTCCCCGGAACCTGCGGTTTATATTCTCACAATTGTTCCCTGTCGTATCAATCCAGTCTGCCTGAAATGTTGTGCATATAGGCTCCTGTATTGCAACATAGCAATGATGCCAGACAGGGGTACCAGCTGTAATCCCTACACACCACCCGAGCTCCTCAGCTCTCTGACTACATTACACGTTTCTCAGGTGGTTCTGCCTCCCTCCCCGAGCTAGAGGTGAATGTTTTGGGTGAAATCTGCCCAACTGGCTGATATTACATCCATGATAGAGTCTTCGTTTAGGGATTTTGTAGCATCTGCATCCAGCCGCAAAGGGGAGGAGCGCTCTGTCGTATCCGATTTATGGGGGAAGAGAAATACACGGAGGGTGGAAGAATGAAATGGCGAGGTAAGAGACGTAAGTCTTTGTAACTGGTGTTGAAGTGTAGCAGCTGGCGAGCTGAGACGCAGGTCCGAATATCCGTACAGTGCTAACCTTTGGAGTCAGCTTAACGAAAAACGCAACCGGACATCTCCTTCTCTCGCACTTTGTCAACTAGAATGCGGATCTGTGACCATCTCACCTCCACTTGTCCACAACCCTGAACCCACTAAACCACCGAAAGGATGCTCACCAGATGTGCTCTCCTCCGACCTAAGAAATTTTAGATAATCTTGTTCACCTTGTCTTCCCGGTGCGCTTCCGGGCATGTACGATCTTTCGCCTGCTGTTGTTGCGATGACCGAGAGCTCCCACTAATGGCCTAGGTAGTACCTGGAATCCAGCCCGAGTTTGTGGTATGGAGCTAGTGGATCATAAGATCTCCATCGTTTGCCCGGCCAGACTGTTGAGACCCCTGCGTCCGGCAACGCAAAGACGGCAACTTTGCAATTTCTTTTATACGCTCTATATTTCCCGGGACACATCAGCGGAGGGCATGCAAGAGGCACAATGCGCCGAAAGGACAATAGGCAGAAACGGACCGTGTAAGCCATGGTCTAGAATGGTCGCGCGGCATTAATAACAAAACCAGAAAAAATCTTTAGATTCTATTCGTTTATCATAGGAGCAGATTAGAAGACAGCACGTGGCTCTCCATCTTCTGCAAGCTGGGAAATCGCTCTGGTACGTGTTTGCGACTCTCCAGGGACCAGATGTTCCTGCTGCTCGGGAGAGAGGCAGGTTACTCAGATGTTTTGTGATTGAAAGTACCTATGTATATAGTCGCAGCTCATTAGTGACAGTCCCGCTAGCACGATGGGCTTGGTAGATGGTTTTTTCCGAAGTATCTGCTCCACAGGCTCTGGAATTGCTAGCAAATGGCAAGCGCGAGTATGGTAGGGATCGATTATGTAAGAGGTAGCGGCTGCTTTGAATTGCTAACCTCACCACATCAACCCGGCATCTCCTCTCTCTCTCTCTCTCTCTATCCACTTTCATTCCACCCTATTCAGCTATCACCCTCATTCTTTCCCCACTACCAATCCTTTTCCCACCACCCCCACGCCCCAACCGTACCCACCTACAGTAATACCATCATACATCCTACATCACAACTTAATTCACCTTACATCACAAATTAATACAGCTCCCACGCCAGTCGGCATGTCCAAGAATGAAATCAAGTCTCCCTCGCAAAATGAGCTTACCGGCCTCGGCGAAAGCATCAAGCCGTAAGCGTTCCATGCATTTCCACTTCGATCATCGTCATCCTGACCACGCCCAGAAGTGTGGACGTTTTGGTCAACATGGACCGCGACGCGGGGGCGCAGCGTACGTCGCGGAGTAACAAGATGCGCGCCGACGGTGGCGAGGACGCAGATCTAAACAAGTTAATGCACCACACATCTCCGTCATCAGTACCACCGATAGCACGATCAACTACCTCCAGTCCCGACCTCGACGACCAGGCTGAAGGCATTGCCAGCGAGCAAGTCACCCGGCGCGAGCAACTTCGCCAGCTGAAGAGGTACGTCGTTGATGGTATCCAAGCTCCGCCGCTGGAGCGCTCGATTACTCCGGACGAGGATGAAGTCGACGAGATCGAGCCAATAAGGGAGATCGTGGTGTGGGTGTGGACGGGCGAGGACCTCTTGGAAGTCGTTCAGGATGATAGGGAGGAGGTGCAGGGCCTCACAGGCCAGTCGTTCGACTACAAGCACCCGGATGGGGTAGTCGCTGGCTTCGATAACGCTCCGTTGGCCACAAACACCATTGAAGAGCTAGAAGCCTATCTCAGAGACGGCTCAAACAAGAAAGACTCCGGAAAGAGAAATGCGGGCTCGAAGGTCATCAAGAAAGACGGCGACGAGGAGAAAGCAGAAACAAAAAGCACCCCTTTCAAGAAAGTCGCCGGAAAGAAGAGATCAGGCACGAAATATTTCCCCCTCAAGAAAGACGTCGGCGAGGCGAAGGCGGGGCCGATCGTTCTGACCAATAATGACACTGGACAAATGACGGCAGGCAATGGGAGCGCCGCGCCCACCAAGGGAGGGATTGGAGACACGTTTGTAGGTACGACGTGCCCCACAACTACCGAGAATGCGTCGGATAGCCGGAGGGATATGGCGGAAACGCACACTGTCGACAACACCATTGGCGGGTGCGAGACGGATATGGAGAATGACGGGGTCACTACCAAGTACTACCAATGTGCGGAGGAGAAGACGAACGCCTTGGCCTCGATGAATATCTCCGACGAGGCGCAGCTTGACGGACTGCGGCCGTCCGGCGCCGCGGGCAATGAAGAAGGTGCGGAGACGGGTATCGCAGATGTGGCCGAAGCTGGCTCGGTAGAGCTTCAGACGGGCGGTTTGAGTGCGATTCCAGAAGCTCCCCAATCGAGTGCCGCAAGCGCTCCCGATGTCAGAAGCCAGATCGGAGGAGCCGGTAACAGCAACACTGATGCTTCGGCTAAAAACCTATCCGGTGATACCCAGCAAGGTATTTCGGATGCAGTCAAGATGTTGCGCTATTTAGTTGTTCGGCGTAACGCTGCCGGGAAACTTTCTGCCGCGGCTGGTGCGAATACTAGCGTAGCGAACAGATGGGACATACCGAATCAGAATACCGATACAGGCGGCAGCCGGCCAACTACGGCACTTGTCGAGAACGCCGATGCTGGCATCAATCAGCCCTGTGATGAGTTTAGTAACGATCCCGCCGTGGCCACTAACCTCCCCGGGGGAGAATTAACTAAGAGAGATCCGGGACCACCTGGCGCGCACCGCCCGTCACTGATGACGACCGCCCAGATGAGCCGCAACCGGAATCCCAAGCCTGAAGAAAATTGCAATACCTCAATGCAGCGAGCCCCGGATGTGCCTGGCGCAGAAATGGCACCTGCCGCTAAACAAGTGCCAGTGCTAGTGCCAGTGCAGGGGATTGCGGGGAAGCAAAAACTGCCAGTTGCACACCCGCCTCTGCCGAAGCACGCACAGAGGTACCATCAGAAGGATCGCAATGCCGCAAGTCTTCACAACGCCAACATGAAACAAGTCAAGGCGATGCCTCCAAGCGGTGACAATGTCCACATGGAGAAAGCCTCGGGAACTGGTTGCGACGCCCACCTGGAGCAAGCCGCGATGGAGGACGGTTTCAGTGCCCACATAGACTACCCCGGAACCGGTCATAACACGTATTTGGAGGGAGCCCCTGGAACTAGTTACCACTCTTACATGGAGCATTCCCAGGTGGCGCGTGCAAACGGTTACAACGTCTTCATGGAGAGCGCTCCAGGAAACGATTACAACCCCTATGTGGAAGGCGCCCCTGGAACCAGCCAAAACCCCTACTTAGAGTATGCCCCGATGACGCCCGCAAACGGTTACAATTTCTATACGGAGGAAACACCTGGAAACGGATATGATGACTACATGGAGGGCACCACTGGAACAATTTACAACGCTTACGTGGAACAAGCAACGGCAATGCCTGGGAGCAGTTACCACGCCCACATGGAGCACGGGCCGATGATGCATCTAAGTGGCTACAACTACAACTACAACTCTTATATGGAGCACCTTCCGGTGATGCTTGCCAGCGGCTACAACCCTTACATGCGTCCTGCCCCGAGGTTGCCCGCCATCACTGGTCACCAGACTTACAAACAGCAAGTACATATAGCCGAGCCAGAGGAAGACGAAGTCCGTTCAGACACCTTCGAGGAGATGCTTGCCAGACAAACGCTCCGCACGGGGATCCTTCCCATGCCCCACACGGTCCGTACCACTCAGACGCCGAGGACGGGCCCATTGCCACTAGAGCAGATGCCCCCAATCCGAGCTCCGTGGAAGGGTGTGGGTCACGACATGATCCCTGGCCCGTACGGTTTCATTCCAAGGTCGGCTATTCGAGATTGTCCACCGGACCTTCGGTGCTGTACTCGCTTGCCGGAGGCACCTGACATGCTTGCTAGTCTGGCTTCCGAGCGGGACAAATCCAAATGTTGGGACTACCCTCCAAAGGCGCAGGGTCAGGCGTAGATGAATCTCCTCGGGTTTTTTTTCTTTTCTTTCCCTTCTCATTTTCGGATTTTAGTACATTATTTGTGATGGGCGGCAAGTTGATGGACAGTTTGTGAAGGCATAGTCGGGATCATTTCAATTGTTAGTCCGCTTTCTGTATCGTTGGCTACCTTCTTGCTTTCCGACAACCAGAAGTTCGGTTCCATTTGTTAGCGTGTCTATTGTTCTACTCAGGGCACCTAAGGCGTGCCAATCGAGGATCCGGCCGGGTGAAGGCATGGGTACCAAAGCCTTCACCACAGTAGGTGCAATTCGGGAGGCCGTAGCCCGTACCTGCACCAACTGTTTTTCAGCCCCCTGCCCCAACCACAACCACATAATTTAAAATTTGTTGCATTAGGAACACTAGACAACTATCTTGATTTTCAATTTCTAAAGTTAGATTAAAAAAAAGGGGGTTTTTCGTTGCGTGGTGTGAGGTAGGTATTCCGTGTCCGTCCAAAATGGGGGGGGACCAAAAGTGGGGGGGGGGGGTGGTCAATATTTATGAGAGAGAGATGAGGGTGGTGAATTGAGTGGTGGCTATCTCTCGGTGCGGTGTAGGTAGATGTCTAAGTACAAGAGGAACGTCCCCGGGACCCGCAATT
>Ga0307508_10002285_pt1 | contig 20388 bp, 15 predicted proteins | sample 9_EM_MG_FD_203089 | JGI IMG/M metagenome (GOLD analysis project Ga0307508, IMG submission 203089) | Populus trichocarpa ectomycorrhiza microbial communities from riparian zone in the Pacific Northwest, United States - 9_EM | ecosystem: Host-associated > Plants > Roots > Unclassified | place...
GAAATCCAAGACCGTCTGACTGCACTCGCTCTCGGCGAAAAGCTCGTGGGCTTTCCACCGCCACCTCCCCCTGCCCATCTCCTTGTACACCTCCTCCCACAAGGTCCGCTGCTCCTTCTTCCATCTCAGGCACCTCTTCAAGAGGTGGTCTCTTGTCTGCCTGGGGCATCGGCACCACCACTTGGGATTCGGATGCGATTTTGTCCAGTGCAGGTATTCGCCTGTGAGGCAGTGCCCCGTCTTCAGGTGGTAGAACCTCACGGCAAGCCGCTTGGTGCTCCCAGCAACCGTGCCGTCGGGCTTTTAGCTCTTCGGCATTTTATACTTCTTCTTGGAGGTCCGGCCTCCAGCCCACTATCGTGCCTCCGCCCACTTCTTCTCCGAGATCTCCCATCTGATGTTGGCGAGGGACCTGGGGTGTGCTTCGTCCGGCCACTGATTTCACCCCCCCGGTGTCTGACTCCTCTGCCGCGAGCTTGGCCCATTTGTCAGCCTACTCGTTTCCTTCCACACCTTCATCCGCCGGGCACCACCTGATCTCGATAGTGATGCCCGGTGCTTTTCTCCGTAGCTCGGCGATGTGCTGCCTCGCTTCCAGTGCATATTTCTGCCATGGCCCTGGCTCGTCCGATGACATTCTCTTGATTGCCACCTGTGCGTCGGTGAAGATGGTGACATGGCTCCGTGTCGGGACTCTCTTCGTCGCGGTCTGCAGTGCGTGCGCTAGCGCTGCGCATTCCACGTCGTAGGCCTCCTGGTTGTACCCCATGTGGGTCTTGATTCCTTCCCAGGCTTGCCGGTTCTTCCATGCCACCGCGTATCCGGCAGCCTCGCTCTCCAGCCGTGACCCATCTGTGAACATAACGAGCCCTGGTCTCTCCTTCTCAGCCTCCTTCTTGGCCTCCTCCCGTTCCTCCTGGATCAGCGCTGCATTGAATAACTCTGGGTCTTCAAGTAGGACTGTTTCCTCCATCGCTAGCCATCTGCGTTCCAGGGCAGTGGATAGTCTCTTGCCGATCGTCGTTTGCGCCCTGATGACATCCTGTGCTGCGCTCCCCTGTGGTAGGCTAAGGAGCCGGGCCCCGAATCTTCATTGCCTATTTTCCAGCTGGTTTGATGCTGGCCTGAGCCCGGATTCCATCGACAGCGCGCCCAGATTGGTGGTCCGGAAGGCTCCCGTTGTTGCCCGCGCCTGTTGGTTGACCAGCCACTGGAGTTCTTCCGCGCGGCCCGTCGTGCCGCGTACGTTGCCTCCCTTCCACCACAACTCTGCTCCGAACATGGCGACGGACTGAACGCACGCTGTCATGATTCTTCTGCAGTTCGTGGGGGAGAGACCCATCTTTCCCGTGAGCCGGCGCAGCCGGGTCATGGCGTTTCTTCCGCTCTTCAGCCTGGTGGTGTGGTGCTCTTTAAGCGTGAGTTGCGAGTCCAGCCACACCCCTAGCCACCTCGTCGCCTCCTTGTTGAAGGGGATTTCTTTGTCCCCCATCTTCATCTTGGCCGATGTCTCCGTTTCCTTCCTTTTCTTCCTCCAGAAGAGCGCCGCCTCCGTCTTCCCATGGTCAAAGGCCACTCCGTTCCCCACCGTCCATTCCATCGCCACTGCTGCCGCCTGTGACAGCTTGGTCGCCACCTCTTGATCTCTTTTCCCCTCCGCCCACCATCCCATGTCGTCTACGAACGACAGCCCACTAATGTCAGGGACTGCTCGCTCGACCGCCTCGAAAATCCCTTACAGGTACGTGATGAACAGGATCGGTGCTGCGGGAGAGCCTTGCGGGACACCGGTGTCCACTGCATTGGGTTCTCCCACTTCTCATCCAGCACAAGCCTGACCCGTCTGTCGGATATGAAGCTCATCGTCCACCTGATGAGATCCGCTTCCATCCCCAGATCCTCCATTCGCTTCCCCAGGAACGTCATGTCGACGTTATTGAACGCCGTTTTGACATCCATGAAGAGCGCACACACGATTTTCTTTCGCTCCCATGCCTTCTGCGTGCAATTCATCAAGATCGCGAGTGCGTCAACACAGGACCTCGTCTTGCGGCACCCGAATTGGCCCTCGTGAAGCCCTCGTTTTCGCTCTAGGTGGTCGGCGATCAGGTGGGCTGCCGTCCGTTCCAGAAGCTTGCTGATGGCGTCGAGTAACGATATTACCCGATATGCCCGCACCTTCGTATAGTCTGGCTTTCCTGGCTTTGGGATTACCACCTCTTTTGTCGTTTTCCATATGCCCGGATGGAATCCCAGCCGGATGCATGCTCAGACCAGCTGGGTGATCCGCTGTTCATCCCATTGCCAGAACACCTTAATAATTCCCGCCGATATCCGGTCGTCCCCCGGGGCTGAGGTGTTGGCCACCGCTTTTAGGAGTGATCCGACTAGCGGAGCATCCACCCTCTGATAAGCCTGGCCCCCCTCCACTGGCGCAGTGTAGTTGTTACACTTGAATATTGCGCGGAGCACCCAGAGTATCTAGATTACTTAGCGACAGAGTAGTAGGAGGACTATCGGGTGACAGATGGAGGATCAAGAGTCTAGGCCGGAGTTAAGGAGCCCGAGACGAACTCTTGGCCGAGAGATCGAACCCCGCCGCGAGAGATCGAACCTTGCGGGGATCGGCCCAGAGACCTCCGAGGTGAGTGCAAACGAGCTGAGCAAATATGGCCGAACTAGTCCCCTTGCGGGGGGAGGACACGTACGTAGAGAGACTGAGTCCTTGCGGGGACTGGCTTGGATCCTTGTGGGGGGAGCCACGTACGAGGTCTAGACGCTGGTTCCCCACTCAGGCGCATAAGACAGCTCATCTCCCTTATCATCACCCCGGCCAGAACCAATGATCCGCCCACGGGGTCCATACACCTTGGGGGAATCCAAACCCGAGTCACCACTTCTCACGCTGAGTCATCAGATCTCACGATGACTCTTTCTCTACAAAAGAAAGAAGATTTCTCCCCTCGACAAAGGGAAATCAGCACGAACATCCTTTCCAACACTACTACTGAACCCACACACAAGATCTAAGATTATTCCGTTGTGAATTATCGAAAGTAGCCTGATTACCTTTGATTCTCTGCACACTTCGGTTCCCCCACAACCCCAGTGTCACACTATAATCTTGATCTCAAATCACCCTACTTTCATGCCCTCTTTCGAGCAAGATCACTTCCTTTTGCTCAACTTAGCCACGATTCTCGAACCCCAGTAAGGCTATCAATTTGACTATACCTTCGGTTCAATCGACGAGGAAATAGCAACCACCACAAAAGAAGAAAACGAGTGGAACAAATACGCCAACGGACCAACCCCTGTCGAACTCGACGACATCACGCCTTGGCATTGGTATACCCAATACTGGTCCACCTGCGCCCTGCTTCGACAAAGCGCCGATCTTAACGGACTCGAATTTCGAGAAATCTGCGACTACGAGTTCCAAGACGACGAAACCATTTACACGGGACACTTCCTGGACCTATACTAGACCCACAAGATGGCATCCACCGACTTCAACATGCTCCGGCTCGAGGCCCCTCGGGACCTGCTCCAGATCACCAGCAGGACACCAAATCCGGAACAAGCAGTGGAGCTCGCCAACCCCGCGGTCTGGGTCAGAACCTTGGTAAACCAACAGCGACAAGCCGAGAACGACCTCCAATGACTCACGAAGTTATGTGGGGATGCCTACGACAGAACCGACCAACGAACGCGGGAAATTGAGCGCGCCTACCAAACTTTGGCGGAAGGCACTAGGTACGTATATGACCGGGTCAACGCTAACGAAAAAATAGCCGGAGAATGGATACGCAGCGAACTATCAAATGCCGCAAACGCGTACCAATCCCTTGCCAGCAATATCTGGCAGGCCATCCTCGAACACACCAACGAGGCCAACGAACGACAAATATGCCAGGCCACCTAGCTGGCCCGGATAAACGACGCCCTATCCTTTTTGGCAGAAGCTAACGCGGCCCGTAATCAACACCTGGCCAACTTCCAGGGAAACGTAGAGCTGTGGGCCGCAGACCACCAAAATCGGGTGGCCTCCCTGGAAAACCAACTTCGGGAGGCAAGGGCAGAAATCCAACGCGTTGCCGCTAGAATCCCATTACCCGCAACGCCACCGGCACCCCCAACGTGGAGAAGCCCGGCCCGACAAACCAGCACCAGCGCCCCTTCAGCGCATTCCCCCCCGGCACTGGGAAGCCCACTACACTTAAACCCGGGACTACCTACCCGCCGGCAGAGACCCCCGGCGTTACCCCCGATGCCGGAAATGAGGCGGCGACTGTCGGAACTTTGAAGCCACATCCCCCCAAGGCCACCAACGCTTGAGCCCATGGGCGGGTAAGGAGGAGATCCCCCCTCAACACCCCCCGGATCATCCGCGGGGCCACCTTCGGGCCCGCCGTCCGAGCCACCCCGTCCGCCTCTCCGGCCCCGCCGCTCCCCCTCGCCGCCTACGAATCCGACACCTACAATCACCACACAAGAATTGGTGCGGTTAGTGGCGGAAGGAGTATACCGGGCCAGACAGTTGGAACAACCCGCGGGTAAAGCACGAGTACACACGTCCCGACTAAAAATGGAAAACCCCGAGAAATTCGATGGGAAAAGCCCAACCGCGTTCAACCAGTGGTGGGAATCGGTCACAATGTATCTAGGATTCTACCCGGACGCCACCGACCGACAGAAAATTGCTTGGGTCGGGACCCTCCTGACGGACACGGCCCTAGTATGGCACCTACACCAGTACCGGGAACTGCGAGAGAACGATACGTGGGCAAACTACTCGGTGGCCATCCGTGCGGAATATCACAACGAGCGTGAGGCGGCCGATGCCCAGCTGCAACTAGGCCAGCTCAAATACCAGGGGTCCATCCGCGCCTACCTCACGGAATTCCGGGCGCTAAACAACTTCGCCCGCGCTACAGGAGAAGCACTACGAGAAAAAGTCGACCTGGCCATGCCGGACACGGTACTAGACATGCGTTTCGCCCACTACCTCGAAGACTTCGCGGATGACGAGGGATTCCTGCAAGCTACGCATCAGGCAGGCCTTCAGGTAGAAAAGGAAAAGGCGTTGAGGCAGGCCCGAGAACAAATGAAAGGGGCCAGCGGACGGAGCGACGACAAGAAAAAGGAAGAAAGAAAGAAGGAAGAGAAGCGGACGCCCGCCCCGCAGCAAACACGGGAGCCAAGGAGAAGTGACGCCAGAACCCCAAAACAAGAAGGATGGGGGACAACGGGAGCGGCCCTGCAAGGGGTTCCACAGAATGAAATCGAAGCGCACAAAAAGAACCGCGACGGCTGCTGGAGATGCGGCAGGACAGGGCACAGAACCCACGACTGCTATTCCTTCCAAACCATTCAAGGAACAGAGCTGCCCCCGGCCAAATGGAAGGTGGCCGCGGTAAACCCGCCAGCACCGGAACTAGCCTCCGGGAAACGAAAGAGAGAAGGCGACGAAGGAAATGCTACGGCGAAACAACAGAAGGTAGCAGCAGTGGAAGAAATGAACATCGAGCCACCAGCGTGGGCGGACGCAGAAGACTCGGATTTTTGAGGAGTTCCTTCGCGGCGCCGAAAGGAACGATCGAACTAATATGCGGCGCCACCAAACGAAAACCACCACCAGAAAAAAGGGATGCTTCGGGTAACAAGAAACAGCGGAGAAATGATCCGCCGGTCATCCTGATGTTGCTGCACTGGCAGGAGAAAAGCCACCCGGTCCGAGTCCTCCTGGACACCGGGTGCTCAATCAACCTGATAAACCAACAAACAGTCGAGCGCTTGCAACTGGCAAAGCGACCCCACAAAAACCCAAGAAGCATCGAAAATTTCACAGGAGAAACCGTCGAAGACGCAGGAAAATATCAAACGGAACCCCTGCGATTGCAACACCGAAAGCACTTCACAACGGAAAAATTTGAAATATCCCCGATGGAAAAAGGGGTGGACATATTTTTGCCGTTCAGATGGATAGAACGGCACCCACCCCAAGGAGCATGGACCCAGGACGAAATAAGGTTCAACAGTGCCCCGGGTCTGGAAGCCTGCACCAAATACGAAACCAACAACTCCTCCCTGAGCTGGGACGACTCGGTGCTAATGGACGAAGATTCCTGGGTCATAGGACACGCATTTGCGGTATCAGACGATCCCCTAAACAACGTCCCGATAGAGTTCCGTCAGTATCTGGGGATAATGGGAAAAGAGGCAGCGGACGCACTACCTGAACACCGCCCTTATGACTGCAAGATAGAGCTCAAGGAAGGAGCAACGGCGTCTTGGGGACCCATCTATCCACTATCCGAAGAAGAACTACGAACACTCCGAGAATGGCTAAAAGAAATGGAAAAAACGGGGAAAATAAAGAGATCCACATCCCCCGCGGGATCTCCAATCCTCTTCGTGCCAAAGCCCAATGGACGTGGATTAAGGCTATGCGTTGACTATCGGGGATTAAATGCGGTAACCATCCCGAATCGATACCCACTTCCGTTAATGCAAGAATTACAGGACCGAGTACGCGGCGCCCAATGGTTCACAAAAATGGACCTAAAAAACGGATTCAACCTTATCCGAATCCGAGCCGGGGATGAATGGAAAACGGTGTTCAGGACGCGCTACGGACTATTCGAATTCCAAGTTATGCCGTTTGGTCTAACCAACGCACCGTCCACATTTCAGGATATGATGAACCACGTCCTCTCGAACATGTTGGATGTAGGCGTACTGGCATACATGGACGACATACTCGTATACGGCATTACGGAAGAAGAACACGACAAACGGGTCAAAGAAGTACTCAAAAGGCTCACAGCGAACGGACTAGCTGTTTCTCCTGAGAAATGCGTCTGGAAAACCCAGGAAGTGGAGTTCCTAGGCTACATAATAGGAAGAGAAGGAGTCAAAATGGCAAAAGATAAGGTGGACGCAGTCCTAAAATGGAAAACCCCCGAATCCCTGGCGGAGGTACAATCCTTTTTAGGATTTGCTAATTTCTACCGACGGTTCATCAGAGACTATTCCCGAGTCGCTAGGCCACTAACGGAATTGACAAAAAAGATTGTAGGAAAATGGTCCTGGAATCAGGAAGCGGAGACGGCCTTCAAGGAGTTAAAAGAACGATTCACCACCGCCCCCATATTAGCCCACTTCGACGCCCAACGAACAGTCGTCATCAAGACTGACGCCTCAGACTTTGCGATAGGAGCAGTGCTGTCCCAGCGAGACGAAGAAGGACGTCTACACCCGGTGGCGTTTCACTCGAGAAAATTCACACCGGCAGAAATCAACTACGAGATCCACGACAAGGAACTTCTCGCGGTGGTGGATGCCTTCAAACACTGGAGACGGTATTGTGAAGGAGCAACCCAGCAAGTCCAGGTGTTCTCGGACCACCAGAACCTGGAGTACTTCACGAACACAAAGGTACTAAACCGTCGCCAAGCAAGGTGGGCACAGGAGCTAGCAGGAGTCGATTTCAGAATCTACTACCGACCGGGTACCCAGAACGGCAAACCAGATGCTTTGTCTAGGTGTTCGGAGTACCGCCCAGAAAAAGGGGGGACAGAAAACCAGCCGGTAACGACGGTTTTGAAAGAAAAACACTTTGGAAGCTTCGAAGAAGAAACCAAGGAAAGAAGGGCAAGCTCGTTCATCTGTTCATCGGCCAGACTCTCCTCAATCCCAGCAAGAAAATGGAGTCCAATGTTCCTCGAGGGAATCCGGGAAGCGGCGAAAAACGACCCCGGGTATCAAGCAGCGCTGAAGGACCAGGAGACCAAGGAATGGGAAGCAAAAGAAGGGTTACTCTACAGGAGGAATAAGCTGTGGGTCCCAAAAGGAAGAATCCAGTCGGTTATGGAATCAGAACACGACACAAAAGTCGCCGGACACATGGGCCAGGATAAGACCATCGAGCTAATCCGACGAAATCTCTGGTGGCCAAAAATGAACGAACGAATCATCGATTTCGTCAGGAGCTGTCCGGAGTGCCAGAAAAATAAGGCAGCGCCACACCGACCCTACGGTCTATCATCGCCACTGGAGCTTCCGTACGCACCATGGCAATCAATCGCCATGGATTTCATCACGGAACTACCGGTCTCCGAAAAATGTGACCAACTGTGGGTGGTCATCGATCACTTCACCAAAATGGCCCATTTCATACCACTACCTCAGAACGGCAAGACGACCACTGACTTGGCAAGAGGCTTCGCGAAAGAAGTATGGCGCCTCCACGGTCTTCCCACTGATATCGTGTCAGACCGAGACTCCCGCTTCACCTCGGAAGCTTGGCAAGAATTTTTGAGCCTACTAGGAATCCGGCCCCGGATGTCGACAGCATTCCACCCGCAAACGGACGGTCAGACAGAACGACTAAACCAGACGATTGAATCTTACTTACAGGCCTTTGTGGGGCAGGAACAAGACAACTGGGTACGCTTGTTGCCAATGGTGGAGTTTGCCTACAACAACTCCGTTACAACGGGAATCGGAATCTCCCCCTTCTACGCCAATTACGGGTTCCACCCCCGAACACTGAATCCCCCGGAAGAATCGGAGGAACCGGTCAATCCAGCCAGCACCGTATATGCACACTGGATGAAGGCCATTCAGAACGAGGCCCGGAAAAGTTTGGAAGCGGCTCAGGAACCAATGCGCCGATACACCGACTCGGCCAGGAAGGAATCCCCGGCCTACCAAGTAGGGGACCTGGCAATGCCCAACGGACGCAACATAAAAACGCGCCGACCCTCTAAGAAGTTGGACCACAAGAATCATGGCCCCTTCCAGATCGAGAAAATCATCTCCCCCTTCACGGTACGCCTGACGCTATCCAGGAAATGGAAAATCCACAACGTCTTCCATGTGTCCTTATTACAACCCTACAGAACCAGCGAACACCGGTCGCCGCCGGACCCCACGAAAGTGCTGCGAGAAGCCGACGACATCGAACAATCGGAGGAATATAACGTCGAGGAAATAATGTCGGCCCGGAGACAGGGGCGACGGATCCTCTACCTGGTCAAATGGCTCGACTATCCGGAACGGAAGGACTGGACGGAAGAACCATACGACAACTTTTCGATAGGAGGTCTGGAGAAACTCCAGGAGTTTCACCAACGAAACCCAGACGCGCCGAGGGACTACCGGCTCACCGAGGGCTAGACCAGATCCACCGAGGACCTGGCAGTAGTGGGCTGAAGGGGCGGAGGACTTCAGCACCAAAAAACCCCACGGCCGACAAAAAGACCCGCTTCACGGGCAACCACGAGAAGCTGCCGACCAGGCGCCCGGCGAGGAGTGCACGCGACCGGAAAACCGTTGAGAGTCAGGAAAACCGTTCAGAACAGATGTATCGACCCCTCGGCGACCGACTTGGACCGGCGGAACCGGCGCAGATGGCACAAAATCAGTGAAGTGAGTCCCCGACAGCGTGGTCACTGCTCCAGCATACTAGTCTCCCCCCGGAAGGATGTGGGCGCGGTCACTGCCGAGCATACCGGTTACTAGCACGAAGGACACCATGTGTTATACATAGGTATCGAGTGCAGGAGACAACCCCGTAGACACCCCGAAGGAGGAGACCGAAGGAGAGGGGAGCGGAAAGCGGGAGGACTTTACTCCGGTCCTAGCCGCTTGGAAGCGAACCTCGGGCTCAGAGAGTCTAGGCGGGAGATAAGAAACGGGATTAAGAGTTACGGCCGTAAGAGTACGGACTTAGGACCTTAAACCCGGAGGTGCGGGGAGATTGCAGGAAGCGGGAAACTTTACTCCGGTTACCCCGCCGAGCTGCAGGAGACCCCCGCCTCCCTTATCAACACCCCAGCCAGGGCCAATGAACCCTCCCCGTGGCCCAAGAGCCTCGGGGGAACCTTAGGCCGACTCACCGGATCTCACTCAGGGCTCTCGAGGATAAAAAGAGCAGGGAGCTCGCCTCGAGGGAACGACTCATCGGCACGAAGATCCTCACAAAAACATTACCACCGAAAACCCACACGCAAGATCTAAGATTATTCCGTTGTGAATTATCGAAAGTAGCCTGATTACCTTTGATTTGCTCTACACTCCGGTTACGATACAACCCCAGTGTCACACTATAATCTTGATCTCAAAATCACCCTACTTTCATGCCCTCGTTCGAACAAGACCACTTCTTTCTGCTCGACTTGGCTACGATTCTCGAACCCCAGTCAAGCTACCAATTTGACTACACCTTCGGTTCAATCGACGAGGAAATAGCACTCAATACAAAAGAAGAAAACGAGTGGAACGAGTACGACAACGGACCGGCCCCTGTCGAACTCGACGACATCACGCCCTGGCACTGGTATACCCAATACTGGTCCACCTGCGCCCTGCTTTGACAAAGCGCCAATCTCAACGGACTCGAATTTCGGGAGATCTGCGACTACGAGTTCCAAGACGACGAAACCATCTATACGGGACACTTCCTCGACTTGTACTCGGGAAAAACAATGGCGTCCTCCGACTTCAATATGCTCCGGCTCGAGGCCCCCAGGGACCTGCTCCAAATCACCGACGGAAGCCCAAGCCAAGAACAGCCCGTGGAAATCGCTAATCCTGCGGTATGGATCCGGACCTTGGTAAACCAGCAACGACAGGCCGAGACGGATCTCCAGCGACTCACGGAGCTGTGCGGGGACACTTACGACAAGACCGACAAACGAACGCGAGAAATCGAGCGAGCCTACCGAACCCTGGCAGAAGGAACTAGGTACGTCTATGACCGCATCAACGCTAACGAGAAAATAGCGGAAGAATGGATACGCAGCGAGCTGTCCAACGCGGCGAACGCGTACCAGTCCCTCGCCAGCAACCTCTGGCAGGCTATTATTGAACGTACCAACGAAGCCAACGACCGGCAGATATGCCAGGCCACCCAGCTGGCGCGGGTAAACGATGCCCTTTCCTTCCTAGCGGAGGCAAACGCAGCCCGGAACCAGCACCTAGCCAATTTCCAGGGAAACGTGGAATTATGGGCGGCGGCGCATCAAGACCGCGTAGGCGCCCTGGAAGACCAACTACGGACGGCAAGAGCGGAAATCCAGCACCTCGCAACTAGGATCCCGCTACCAACGTCTGCACCAGTACCGGTAGGTCCGCCTGGCTGGAGAAGCCCCCTATGACCAACCAGCACCAGCGCCCCTTCAGCACACTCACCGCCGGCGCTGGGAAGCCCGCTGCGACTAGCCCCGCTGCCAACGTCCAGACGACAAAGACCCCCAGCGGTACCCACGACGCCAGAAATGAGACAGCGCCTGGAAGAGCTTAGGAGCCACATAACCCCAAGGCCACCGGCTCCCATGGTTGGAGGGGGAGGAAACCCCCCTTCGAGGCCCCCGTCGACGCCACCGTGACCGCCCCCTCAGCCCTACCGAGCCCCGTCCCCGCCGCGAAACCCTGCACCCACGATCTCTACACAGGACCTCGTGCGATTAGTAGCAGAAGGGGTAGAACGGGCCCGCCAGGACCGACCAGAACAGTGGGAACGCAGCAACGTCGCCCGTCTCAAGATGAAGACACCGGAAACCTTCGACGGAAAGAGCTCGACCGCCTTCAACCAATGGTGGGAGGCCGTCACCATGTACCTAGGATTCTACCCGGAAACCGACGGCCGGCAAAAGATCGCATGGGTCGGCACCCTCCTGGCAGATTCTGCGTTGGTGTGGCACCTCCACCGGTTCCGAGAACTGGGAGAGAATGATACATGGGCCAACTACTCAGCGGCAATTGGAGCAGAATACCGAAACGAGCGGGAAGCAGCGGACGCTCAACTTAAGCTGGGGCAGCTCAAGTACCAGGGGTCCATCCGCGCGTATCTTGTGGAATTCCGGGCCCTCAACAACTTCGCAAGAGCAACCGGCGAAGCCCTTCGAGAAAAGTGGACCTAGCGATGCCAGATGCAATCCTGGACATGCGCTTCGCCCATTACCTGGAAGAATTCGCAGACGACGAAGGATTCCTACAGGCCACACACCAAGCCGGCCTACAGGTGGAGAAGAAGAAGGCCCTGAAGCAGGCACGAGAAGCCGTCCGGCCCACTGGCAGCACCCGGCAGGAGGAAAAGAAAAAAGAGAAGGGAACAGAAAAAGGAAAGGGGGAAGGGGACACCAGCCGCGCACGCCCAAGGCAGGAAGGAAACCCAGCAGGAAAAAAAGAAGAGGGCGTGGGTAACCCTAGAAGCGGCCCTACAAGGGGTTCCCCAAAAAGAGGTGGAGGAATACAAGGCCACGGATAACTGCTGGAGATGCGGAAGGCCCGGGCATAGGACATTCGAATGTTACGCCTTTACGACGGCCCATGGAACCCGGCTCCCGGCCGCTCCGGGAAAAACGGCGGCCGCTACTGGCCGAGCACCGCCGGCCAGGGAAAAAAGAAAAGCTACCGAAGAGCCGGACGAGCGGCAAGGCAAGCAGCAAAAGGTGGCAGCGGTGGAACCTATGGAGACAGAAAAAACCACCACAAACCCATGGGAGGACTCCGACTCGGATTTTTAGGACGTCAGGGACAGCCGCACCCTGAGACGCCAATAGCCATAAACGCGGCCTCACGAAAACGAAAAAATGAGGAACCAAGTACGGGAACCCCCAAAAAACTGAAAAACACCAGGCCGATCATCACCATGCTTCTGCACCAGGGAGAAGCGAAGCATTCAGTGCGGGTACTACTGGACACAGGCTGTTCGGTAGCCCTTATCAGTGAACGCATAGTGGAACGATTGGAACTCGCGAAGAAAAAACACCGACACCCCAGAACGATAGAAAATTACACGGGGGAAAAGGTTCCAGGAGCAGGGCAGTACTACACGGAGGCCATAAGACTGCAACATCGGAAACATTACTCTTGGGAACAATTCGAAATCTTGGTGATGGACCCAGAGGCCGACATATTCCTGCCGTTCGACTGGATTATGGGTCACCCACCACAGGGCGCCTGGACGAACGAGGAAGTACGATTCAACAGCCCCCGATGCTTGGAAAAGTGCACCAGGTATGGAACCAACGACTTCTCCCTAGTCTGGGACGAAATGATACTAGGGGACCCAGAAGCGGGAATAATTGGGCACGTCATGACCATTCAAGACAGCCCCGAAGGACAGGTACCCCCCGAATTCCAGCAGTTCCTGGGTATCATGAGCAAAGAGGCCGCTGAAGCGCTGCCCAAGCACCGACCATACGACTGCAAAATCGACCTTCAGGAAGGAAGCAAGCCACCGTGGGGACCAATATACCCCCTGTCCGAAACAGAATTACAGACGCTCCGGGAGTGGCTGAAAGAAATGGAAAAAACAGGGAAAATACAGCGGTCCACATCCCCGGCCGGCTCCCCGATCCTGTTCGTCCCGAAACCCAGCGGCAGAGGACTACGGCTCTGTGTGGACTACCGAGGCCTCAACAAAATAACCATCCCCAACAGATACCCCTTGCCGCTGATGCAGGAGCTACAGGACCGCGTCCAAGGCGCCCAATGGTTCACCAAACTGGACCTTAAAAATGGGTTCAACCTGATCCGAATGCGAAAAGGCGACGAATGGAAGTCTGCTTTTCGAACAAGATACGGGCTGTTCGAATTTAATGTAATGCCTTTCGGACTAACCAACGCCCCGTCCACCTTCCAAGACATGATGAACCATGTCCTGTCAGATGTTCTGGACATAGGGGTATTGGCATATATGGACGACATCCTAATTTACGCCAAGACGGAGGATGAGCATGACCGGCTGGTCCGAGAAGTTTTGGGGAGGCTGCAAGAAAACAGACTAGCAGTCTCGCCAGAGAAGTGTGTATGGAAGGCTCAGGAGGTGGAATTCCTGGGCTACATGATCGGAAGAAAAGGGATCAAAATGTCGAACGGAAAAGTGGAGGCAGTACTGTCCTGGAGAAAACCGGAATCCCTCACGGAAGTACAGTCATTCCTGGGATTTGCCAACTTTTACCGGCGGTTTATTCAGGACTATTCCCGAGTGGCAAGACCGCTCACGGAGCTGACGAAAAAGGAAAGCGGAAAGGAATGGTCATGGACCCCAGAAGCGGAGGAAGCATTTCAGGAGCTGAAGAGAAGATTTACCACGGCCCCAATCCTCGCTCACTTCGACGCAACCAAAACCATCATAATAGAATCGGACGCGTCGGACTTCGCTTTAGGAGCCATCCTGTCGCAAAAAGATGAGAAAAACCGCCTGCACCCGGTCGCCTTCCACTCGAGAAAGTTCACCCCGGCAGAGATCAACTACGAAATCCACGATAAAGAACTGCTGGCAATAGTGGACGCCTTCAAGCACTGGCGGCGCTACTGCGAAGGGGCGATCAATCAAGTGGAAGTCTTCTCAGATCACCAAAACTTGGAATACTTCACCACGACTAAAATCCTCAACCGCCGACAAGCGAGATGGGCGCAAGAACTGGCGGGTATAGACTTCAAAATCTATTACCGCCCCGGAACCCAGAACGGCAAGCCGGATGCGCTATCGAGGCGTTCGGAGTACCGCCCTGAGAAGGGGGGGATAGAAAACCAGCCGATAACAACGGTTTTGGGAAAAAATCACTTTGAAGAACGCCTAGGGCGCTCCCTCATATGCACGTCGGCCCGGATAAGGTCGCTCCCCGCAAGGAAATGGTCGGAAGAATTCCTGGCAGAGGTCAGGAGGGAAGGGAAAAAGGACGAGGCCTATGAGCAGGCCAGAAAACAGGAAGCGGTGGCAGAGGAACTGTCACCGAAGGACCGAAAGGTCAAGGAGCTGAGCTGGGAAAACGACGTATGCTACCGGGGAAAGTTGCTCTGGGTGCCAGAAGGGATGGTACAACGGATCATGGAATCCGAACACGACACCAGGGTAGCCGGCCACATGGGGCAGGATAAAACCATCGAGCTAATCCGGCGAAATTTCTGGTGGCCAAAAATGAACGAACGAATCATTGACTTCGTCAGAAGCTGTCCGGACTGCCAGCGAAACAAGGCCTCCCGACACCGCCCATACGGCCTAATCTCACCCTTGGAACTACCGTATGCCCCATGGCAATCCATAGCAATGGATTTCATCACGGAGCTTCCCCTCTCGGGAGGATGCGACCAGCTATGGGTAATCATCGACCGGTTCACCAAGATGGCGCATTTCCTCCCGCTGAAAAAGGAAAAAAAGACGGCGGCCGATTTAGCAGTTGTTTTCGCCAGGGAAGTATGGAAACACCACGGCCTCCCTACTGACATAGTGTCGGACCGAGACTCCAGATTTACGTCGGAAGTATGGAAGGAGTTCCTACGATCATCAGGAATCCGGCCTCGAATGTCTACCGCATTCCACCCACAAACCGACGGACAAACCGAACGGCTCAACCAGACGATCGAGGCTTACTTACGAGCGTTCGTCGGCAAAGAGCAGGATGATTGGAAACGCCTGCTGCCAATGGCCGAGTTCGCCTACAACAATTCGGCCACCACGGGAAACGGTGTGTCCCCGTTTTACGCTAACTACGGATTCCACCCCGTGGCGGCAGGCCCTGCGCTCTCTGAGCCCCTCAATCCGGCCAGTACGGCCTACGGTCACTGGATGCAGGCGATACACGACGAAGCACGAATTGGACTCGAGGAGGCGCGGGAGAAAATGCGGCGATACACGGACCCGGAACGAAAGGAGCCCCCGGCATACCAAGTAGGAGACTTGGTAATGCTCAACGGCCGCAACATCAAAACGCGCCGTCCCACAAAGAAGCTGGACCACAAAAATCATGGCCCTTTCCAAATCGAAAGGATCCTTTCCCCACTGGCCATCCGCCTCACGCTGCCACGAAAATGGAAAATCCATAACGTCTTCCACGTATCGTTACTCGAACCTTACCGAACCAGCAAACACCGGCCCCCCCCGAACCCTTTGCAGGTACTGAGGGAGGCAGACGACATCGAACAATCGGAGGAATATGATGTCGACGAAGTCATGGCGTCGGCGGAACACAGTCGGGGAAATAAGAAACGAATCCTCTACCTCGTCAAATGGCTCGACTTTCCGGAACGCAAAGACTGGACGGAAGAACCATTCGACAACTTTTCGGTAGGCGGTCTGGAGAAACTCCGAGAGTTTCATCAACGAAACCCAGACGCGCCGAGGGACTACCGGCTCTCCGATGCTTAATTGGGATGGCCATGAAAGGGCCCAACGAAGCACGAGCGGTAGTAGGGATGAAGGGACGAAGGACCTCACACACACGACACGGTGGGCCAACTTTCGGAATAAGGAACCGGCGGTTCGGAACCCGGCCGCGGGTGCACCCCGCCCCCGACCGCGCGAGCACTCCTCGGCACGCCTACAGAGTGGCCACTACCCGGAACTCGGTTACCAGCACGAAGGGCACCATAGGCTCTCCCCGTACGCAAAGGAGCCTGGACCGAACCGACCCCGGAACTGAAGTCCGAAACGAGGCACCGACCGAACGACAAGACCCGCTTCTCGGGCACCGAGGCACCAGAGTGACCAGCCTCCCTGTCAGACCTACGCAGGGTACCTCACTATCCGGTACGAGGAATCAGGGAGCCCGGGAAGGGAGATACGGGATAACGACCGAGAAGGCGCGGGCACTTTCAGATACGCTTGCTTCATCCGGAATGAGTTGTCGTGGCCTCTATCTAAATCCCGGTTACCAGCCCTCGGCCCACCGAATTCCTACCCGACTCTCCGAGGAACTGGGTCCCGGTAGGGACAAAAGCGAGGTCTGGCATAGGACTGGACAGCAGTAGGAGTACGCACCGGCTTACTCCGAGGGCCCAGCCATCTCGACGGATTACAGAGGGTCTCGACAGACTACATGACCTGATCCAGTGGCTGGGAGGGCTGCAGGGGAGGAGGACTGCAGTCCGTGACGCTGATGGGAACCCAGCGTTGAAAGAACTACACCACTGGGAAAAGGAGGGCTACTTAGATAGAAAGAAAACGCTTCGGGACGAAGCTAAGGAAGGGGGGAGGTAGTGTTATACATAGGTATCGAGTGCAGGAGACAACCCCGTAGACACCCCGAAGGAGGAGACCGAAGGAGAGGGGAGCGGAAAGCGGGAGGGCTTTACTCCGGTCCTAGCCGCTTGAAAGCGAACCTCGGGCTCAGAGAGTCTAGGCGGGAGATAAGAAACGGGATTAAGAGTTACGGCCGTAAGAGTACGGACTTAGGACCTTAAACCCGGAGGTGCGGGGAGATTGCAGGAAGCGGGAAACTTTACTCCGGTTACCCCGCCGAGCTGCAGGAGACCCCCGCCTCCCTTATCAACACCCCAGCCAGGGCCAATGAACCCTCCCCGTGGCCCAAGAGCCTCGGGGGAACCTTAGGCCGACTCACCGGATCTCACTCAGGGCTCTCGAGGATAAAAAGAGCAGGGAGCTCGCCTCGAGGGAACGACTCATCGGCACAAAGATCCTCACAAAAACATTACCACCGAAAACCCACACCCAAGATCTAAGATTATTCCGTTGTGAATTATCGAAAGTAGCCTGATTACCTTTGATTTGCTCTACACTCCGGTTACGATACAACCCCAGTGTCACACCATGCCTCTCCCGATTCCCTGTGCCAAACTGCGACCCCGGAACCCCACCAAATCGGCCAAAGCCTTGGCGCAGCACGGTGGCGAGTACGACTCAATATGACACGACAAGTATGAGTACGCATCGGCCTACTCAGAGGGCCCAGCCGTTCCGACAGATTACAGAGAAGGATGCCCTGATCCGGCGGCTGGGAAAGCTGCAGGGGTGGAGGACTGCAGTCCGTAACACTGCAAGAAACTCAGCGTTGAAAGAATCTCACGATCCAAGAAAGAGACGGGCTACAAAAAATCAGCACTCGGGACGAGGCTAGGAGGGAGGGGAGGTAGTGTTACACTTGAATATTGCGCAGAGCACCCAGAGTATCTAGATTACTTAGCGACAGAGTAGTAGGAGGACTATCGGGTGACAGATGGAGGATCAAGAGTCTAGGCCGGAGTTAAGGAGCCGGAGACGAACTCTCGGCCGAGAGATCGAACCCCGCCGGGAGAGATCGAACCTTGCGGGGATCGGCCCAGAGACCTCCGAGGTGAGTGCAAACGAGCTGAGGGAATACGGCCGAACTAGTCCCCTTGCGGCGGGAGGACACGTACGCAGAGAGACTGTGTCCTTGCGGGGACTGGCTTGGATCCTTGCGGGGGAAGCCACGTACGAGGTCTAGACGCTGGTTCCCCGCTCAGGCGCATAAGACAGCTCATCTCCCTTATCATCACCCCGGCCAGAACCAATGATCCGCCCACGGGGTCCATGCACCTCGGGGGAATCCAAACCCGAGTCACCACTTCTCACGCTGAGTCATCAGATCTCACGACGACTCTTTCTCTACAAAAGAAAGAAGATTTCTCCCCTCGACGAAGGGAAATCAGCACGAACATCCTTTCCAACACTACCACCGAACCCACACACAAGATCTAAGATTATTCCGTTGTGAATTATCGAAAGTAGCCTGATTACCTTTGATTCTCTGCACACTCCGGTTCCCCCACAACCCCAGTGTCACAGTAGTTCCCCGGTGGCCAGTGGGAAGTGTGCCTAGAGGATCGCTTGTTCGCGGTCGTGGTGGCCCTCCGCGACGGTCCCGTCCTCTCGGACTAGCGCCTGACCGGTCTTGTCAATTCTGGGCGTCGTATATCTCGCCGCCGTCCACATCTTGTTCCCATCCACCTCTTACAGGAACCGATTCCAGCAGTCCCTCTTTGCCTTTATTATCGCCCTCCTGAATTCTCACCTTGCCGCCTTCACCTGTGAGATCCTGGCTACCCTCCACTTCCTCCTTGCCCGTCCCAGGTCCTTCGTCAGCTCCTTAAGCTCCTCGCACCACCATGGCTTTGACCGTGAGCTCCACCTCTTCTTTCTTGCATGCTCATCTAGTGTCACGGTCATTGCCTCCCTGAGCGATCCTGCCGCCTCAACCACTTGCTTTGTACTGTCATCCGACAGGACTGGGGTTCTCCCTACTCCTGCCAGATAACATTCCCGCGCCTTCGCCCTCCTCTCCTCCTACTTCCTCCGGTCCTCTTCTTCGTCCTCTCTTGTGGGATCCCACCCGCTGATGTCCCAGCCGGTGGTTTCCGTTCTCGTGTCAGCTCTCGGGTCGGGGGTGCCCTGCACCTCCCACGTGATGAGCTCGTGGTCTGATCTAGTCGCCTTTTCACCAAGCAGGCTCCAATTCAGCTCCACATTCGGCGAGGACAGGGTGAGATCGATAATCGAATGGATCTTAGCCCCCGGTCCTATCCTCGTAGCCTCCTTTGTGTTCCACACAAAGAGACCTTCGTTTTCTATGAGCTGCTCCCAGAAGATGTGGTTTCTGTTGCGTGTCGTCATGGGGTTCCACATCTTGCTGTGAGCATTCATATCGCCAGCGACAATGACTCGCCCGTGTCTGGCGATTTCGGTCCAGGCCGCACGCTACGCTGGTCTGTTTGCCTCACTTCCTTTGTGCTGGTCATACAGGTTGGCGACGGTAAAGGCTTCCCCGCCCGGGGGGGCCACCTCCACCACCTGCACATGATTCTGCCACTCTCTTGCCAATTCTTCCAACTCCGTCACCCTGCACCTTGATGCCCGGTTGACCACTATCCAGCACTTGGCCGGCACCTGCTCCTCACCCCTAATGAACGCGAAACTTGGGTGGGAGCGCGTGCTGTCCTTCTCTTTGACTTCTCTTGGCTCTTGAATGAGAACCAAGTCCGCTTCCATCCTGACTGCCGTTTCCAACACCGCCTCCAACACCTGACCCCCACTTGTGCAGTTGTGCTGCAGTGCGAGCAGCTTTTGGTTTTCCCGGGGGATCGCCATCAGATGGCTACGTGTGGGGCGACGCCACTTGATTCCTCTTCCGCAGTCTCCATCGCATCCTCCGTTGCCTCCACGGTCCATTCCGCGGGGGGGGTGGCAAGGCTCACAACAGGCACCCAGTTCAGCGGCCCCGATGACCCCGAATTCCTAGCCTTGTCGCTTCCTTGGGGTCCGGGCCCGGTGGTCAGGGTGGGGGGAGGAGCCCGGCTACACTCTAGCTCCTCCCTAGTCTCCGGTCGCGGGGTGGCTGCGCGCCCCCCTCTGGCAATCTGGATGGTGGCACCCTTGGCCTTGCACCTGGCATCTTGCTCTGGGTGGATTCCTCCGCAGTTCGGGCACTTCACTGCCGTGTGCGGACAGATCTTGCCTTGCTTGCCAAAAGACGCCACCTCACACCTGTTGTTACACCCTAAATACTACAGGGTCGGAATACGGATACGGACCAGGCAGGAAGGTATCGGAAACTCGTCACACGGTCTTAGGACGGCATACCGAGACCGGGCAACCGACAGTGTCGGGGCTCGGCT